>ERZ824488.759-NODE-759-length-40391-cov-6.774841_pt1 | contig 40391 bp, 38 predicted proteins | sample MGYA00519936_ERZ824488 | MGnify/ENA primary metagenome ERZ824488 (study PRJEB31778, sample SAMEA3449153) | human gut metagenome | biome: human gut; feature: human-associated habitat; material: faeces | place: United Kingdom | collected 2010/2012 ... | reverse complement strand
CAAATTTCTTCTAAAACCCCCTCAAAATGTTGTACCAAATATTGACATAACTCCCCTTGGTAGTTTGCTTTTTATTTTCTTTCATATTTTCTCACTACTTTCTTTAGTTTTTATACATTTTAATTATACAAAAATTTTATATTTATTGCAATAAAAAATATAAAGTGCTTTGACACTTTATATCCAAACTGCAAAAAATATTCCTAGTACAGCACAAATTATTCCTACTAACCAGAACCCTTTAACAATATCTGGTTCTTCATATCCACTTTTTTCAAAGTGATGATGGATTGGGGTCATTAAGAATATTCGTTTGCCTTTTAACTTATACCAAAATACTTGAATCATTACACTTAAAGTTTCTAAACAGAAAACAAGCCCAATAACAAATAAAGTTATTTCTCTTCTGGTTAGAAGTGCTACAGTGGCTAGAACTGCTCCTAGAGCGAGGGACCCAGTATCTCCCATAAAAACTCTAGCCGGGTAGGCATTAAACATTAAGAAACCTGCTAAAGCCCCGGTTAGTACAAAACAAAATATACCAACATCTTCTTTTCCAATGAATAGAGAAATAAGGGCAAAAGCAATGAAAGCTATAGCGCTTAACCCTCCGACTAAACCATCTAGTCCATCAGTTAGATTTACAGCATTAGAAAAGCCTACTAGTAAGATTAGTATTAATACTCCGTAAAACCAACCTAAATCAACATGTATACCTAAAGTACTTATTGAAAAAACAGTATTACCATTATATTTCATATAAATAGCAAAGAATATCACTGCTATTATTATTTGTCCTATAAACTTTTGAATAACAGTTAATCCTTCGTTTTTGCCTCGTTTGATACTTAAAAAATCATCTAAGAATCCTAAAAAGGCATATAGCACAAAGACAATCATGATAATTAATAAATTATAGGTCATCTCGAGCCTGCCATCAAAAACTAAAAAAAAGATAGCTAAAATTGTTGGAACAATAAATATTATTCCTCCCATTGTAGGGGTACCTTCTTTTTTTCGATGTGATTCTCCGACATATTCACTTATTCTTTGTCCAAAATTTATTCTTTTTAATAGTGGGATTAGAATAAGTCCTATTACAACTGCGGCTATAAATCCTATCATAATAGATAAAATTGATTTAGTTAAAATTAACATATTACACACCTCGTTCTATGGTCAATTATACTACACTTTTTTTTATGCTACTAGATTTTTTTAGAATTTTACTAATAATTTACATTATTTATTACCCATAAGAAGTTTGATAGTACCAGTTTCATAATATCTAGTGTTAGCCTCAGGGGTTTGTTCTACTACTATGTCGCCATCTCCAACAAATTCTATTTCAAAACCTGTTAAATATTTTTTAGCTTCTTCTTTAGTCATACCAATAACATTTGGGACTTCATAATATTTTTTATCCATCCATTCATAATCTTTTTCTTTTTGATTATCTTGCTTTTTGATATCCATGATGTTAATAATATCAAGAAGAATTTTTCTAACAAAAGGAGTTGTAGTATAACTTGATAAAAGCGCTGTCTTTTTAGGATTATCGATGGCTAGATATAAAACTATTTCTGGATCATTACTAGGGAGAACTGCCATAAAACTCATTATATAGTTATTTTCTAAGTACCTACCATTTTCTACTTTTTGAGCTGTTCCAGTTTTTCCTCCAACTCGGTAACCATCGATATATGTTACTTTTCCTCCACCATTTGCTACAACACTTTCAAGGGCCATTTTTAATATATTTGAAGTATTTTTACTAATTGTTTTTCTAACTAGTTCTTTTTCGCCACTAGTAAAGACATTATTGGTTTCACTATCTAAAATGCTCTTCATGATATAGGGTTTATATAAATAACCGCCATTAACTATTGAGGATACTGCTGTTACTTGTTGGATTGGAGTTACACTTACTCCTTGACCAAAGGCAGTCGTTGCAAGTTCTAGGTCTTTAACATCTTCTACATCAAAAATAATTCCTTCGCCTTCTCCATTTAAATCTATACCTGTTTTTTCTCCAAAGCCAAATAAATTTATGTAATCAAAGAGTTTTTCTTTGCCTAGAGAAAATCCCATTTTGACAAAACCTGGGTTACAAGAATTTTCAAAAACTTGGAGCATTGTTTGATGACCGTGACCTCCAGCTTTCCAACATCTAAGCTTAACACCACTTACAGTGACACTGCCACTATCATAGAATTCATCTTTTTCTAAATTTACAACTCCTTCTTCTACTGCAGCAGCAGTAGTAATTATTTTAAAAGTACTACCAGGTTCGTAGGTCATCCAAATGGGAAGATTTCTATTTAGAGTCTCTTCATCATATTTTTGATAATTGTTGGGATCAAAATTTGGTCTAGAACTCATAGCTAGTATTTCGCCAGTATTAGGGTTCATTGCTACTGCTAGAGCATGGTCTGGAGAAAAACTGGAAACAATATTATCTAATTCTCTTTCGATAGAGACTTGAATATCATAATCAATAGTAAGCATAACATCTAGTCCAGCTTCAGGTTCAGTATAAACTTCAGCCATATCTAATTTGTTGCCTTTCGCATCACTATAGTACTTAATAGCACCATCTTCTCCAGTTAGATAATCATCATATAAAAGCTCTATTCCGGAAAGTCCTTGATTGTCTATACCCGTATAACCTAAAACATGAGATAGCATATTGCCATTTGGATAATATCTTTTGGCTTCTTTTACTACATATACTCCATCAAATTTATAACTGTTTATTTCATCTGCTATTTCATAGGATAGATTTCTTCCTTCGGGATGAACTCTTTCAATAGAAGTATTTTTAGTAACATGAGCATACATATCATCATAGTCAGTATTTAAAATATTACTTAATACTTTAGCTACTTTTTCTGGTTCTTTAACTTGATTGGGAATAATGACAAGACTAGTAATAGTGATATTATCTGCCAAAACTACTCCATTTCTATCTAGAATTTTACCACGAGAAGCACTTATTGGAAGCTCTCTACTCCATAAATCATCTGATAAAGTACTAAGTTTATCATAGGAGACAGTTTGAACATAAACTATTTTAAAAAAGATAATTAAAAATAATAATATTGCTATTATAAAAACTAATTTAATTCTCTCATTATTTTTTTTTACAAACATTTAGCTCACCTAAAAAATATATATGCTTGATAAAATGAGATATTTGTAGGATTTTATTATAACTTTTTAGATATGTTATTATTTTTTAATCTCTCATAATATTCTTCTAAAGTTATTTCTTGATTATATAAAATTGTGGCAAGCTCTACACCAACAAACCTATAATGCCATGGTTCATATTGGTATCCTGTAATATTTTCTTTATTTTTAGGGTATCTTAGAATAAAACCAAATTTGTAACTATTTTCTTGTAACCATTTGATTTCTAAATCATCTTCTGTAGGTTCTTCAAAAATTCCTTTGTTATTAATATAAGCGATGTCAAATGCAAGTCCTGTTTGATGTTCGCTAGATCCTGGGATAGCCACTCTTTTAACAGCATTTTCATATCCTACTTTCAAAATAAAATCTTCTAATACCTTTTGTTGATAATCGAAAGATCGATACCCACTGTCAATAATGATATCTTTGAGTCCTGCTTTCTTAGCAGCTTTTTGTAAAGCTTGGAAATAAGGAATAATAGTATTACTGACCATTGGTTTTGAATTAGGGTCTATAAACATATGAAAATTATTTTCATTTTCATCAGTGATCACTAAATCATTAGGTATATAATTTCTATCAAGTAAATTTTCTTTATTTACTAATATGGTATAATCTGTCATAATATTGGCTCCTTTTTAATAATATAATAATATTATTATAATATTGAAAAATAAAAAAGTAAAACTATTTATATTTTTACTATCTGGACTACTTAGCAAAAATTTTATGTATTAGTGATAACAAATAAAATAATAGGTTTAGTATATTTTAAATGATGGAATTATTTAATACTCAAGCATTATCACAAATTAAAAGCAGTTATTAATTGTTTCTAACTGCATTTCTTACTTTTTGTTTGTTTTTAACTTGTTGTTCAAGCATATTATATTTGCCTACAAGCTTTTTTGTTTCTATAGATTGTCTTTTCTTATAAATTCTTATTGCTTCTAATTCTTCATCTGCACTAACACTTTGAGTTAAACTAGAAACATCGTAAAGATATCCTATATATTCAGGTTCAAGTATATAATCAGTAACGAAAATGCCATATATATAGTTTTTCTAAACCACTTTCCTGATCTAATTGTTCATCTTCATCTTCTAATTTAATATTTTTTTTAATCCAAGCTGCATTTTCTCTTGCTTTCTCTTGCTGTTCCGGTGTTTCTATACGTTTTTGTTCTATTGTTTTTCTTATTTCTTTGCACTCATCCTCATATTCAATTAGTAGCTTATTTGTTTCTTCCACTTTTTTATCAATTTCTTCAATTTGAGAGGGTGTTGCTGCTTTAAATAGCTTTAAAGCTATTTCATTAAAAATTTGTTGCTTCTCAAATGAATTCATATTTTTACTTTTTTCAAAACCTATGTTATATTCATGAAACATTATTTTAATTATATCATCGTAATAAACTTCACAAAAAACATCAAATCTAGTTTTTAATTGCATTTTATCAAACTCTCCTTTTCATTATAAAGATTTTTGTTATTAAAATATCCATTGATTAAATCATAACACATCAATTTGAACACTACTTTCCTTATCTCGATTATATAAATGCATTACCTCCCTTTTTTTATGGGCTATATTTTACCACAAATTACAAAATTTGTCAATGATAACCTTTTCCAATAAATAGGATATAATAATTTTTTGTCATAACTTTGGAGGGTATTTTAATTTAATAATATATTATCTTCTTTAAACGTATAATTTAGTAATTAGTTTAAATGAGGTGAAAAATGAAATTTGATTTTAATTCTTATACTAAAAATTTAATAGATAAGGAGGATTTAGTTGAATATTCAAAAAAAGAAAGTGAAATAAAAAAGGGCTTTTCTAATGTTGATGATAATTTGGATTGGTATAACATTGGTAGTTATATTAATGATTATGAAATTAAGCAAATTAGTGATTTAGCTTCTTACTTTAGAAAAAATAGTGATGTAATATTAATCGTAGGAATTGGAGGTTCTAGTAATAGTGCTAAAGGCATAATTAGTGCTCTTACACCTTATTTTAAGGATGATACTCCAGAAATAATTTTTGTAGGAGATAATTTATCTAGTGAATATTTACTTGATTTAAAAGAATATATACTGAATAAAGACTTTAGTATAAATGTAATATCTAAATCTGGTAATACGATGGAAACTTTATTAGTATTTGAGTTTATAAAAGATTTAATGGAAACTAAATATAACGATGAGGAAATAAGAAAAAGAATTGTAATTACAACAGGCACTAATAACGGAATTCTTAATAATTATGCCAAAAAATATGGTTTTAAAAAACTCTATATCCCAGAGGAAATTGGTGGTAGATATTCTATTTTTACTCCAGTTACTCTTTTTCCTATGGCAATTGCTAATTTAGATATTAAAACTTTTTTAAGAGGCGGTTTGAAAGGAAAAAGTTATGTAGAAGAGGCTTTTAAATATGCTACTTTTAGAAATATATTTTTTAGAAAAAATAAGTTTGTAGAAGGGCTTGTAATATGTGAAGGAAAATTATCTAATTTAACCGAATGGATAAAACAAGTTTTAGCAGAATCAGAAGGTAAAAATAAAAAAGGAATTCTTCCTGTTAAACTTATGTATACTAAAGATTTGCATTCCCTTGGACAATTTATTCAGGAAGGAAATCCTATATTATTTGAAACTGTAATTTCTATTTCTAAAACCAAATCATTTAAAATAGAAAAATATCGTAAAACGTTAACAGAAATAATTGAATTAATTAAAAAAAGTGTTGCTACTTCTCATTTAGAGAACAATTGTCCGTCGCTTATTATAAGCTTTAAAAAGTTAAATGAATATTATTTAGGACAGCTTATGATGTTTTTTATGATGAGTGCTTTTGTTAGTTCGTATCTTTTTAAAGTTAATCCTTTTGATCAACCAGGAGTAAAAAAATATAAGGATTTACTTAATAGTTATTTAAATCAGAAATAGTATTTTTTAATTTAACTTTTATCAGCTTTATCAGCAAATTTCAAATTTTTAATATTCATTACATTTATACTATATATTTCTTCATAAATAGAGGTAACATCTAAGGTAGTTAGTTTATCTTTGTCATAATCTATTTTTTCTAAAACTTTATAGATGTCTTCTTATTTTTTTGCTTCAAATTCCACATAGGTAGGAATTAAAGGCCAAGAATCAATAGAAATTTCTACATCATCTAAGATATATAATTCTCGGTAATTTTCTTGATAGTTTCGGTTAAAATATCCTAATTCTTCTAGAATATTATTAGTTTTATCAAAATCTGAGGTTATAACTTCTAATTCTAAAGTACCATCTATTTTTTTGTTATCAGTTAACTCTTTAATAGTAAGAGTTGTTTTCTTACCATTAGTTCTAAGTCTAAGCCACTTATTTTCCTTTGTAGGATTAAAATCGTAAACATATCTTCTTTGCAAATATGAATCAATCTTTTTAGCACCACATTTTGTTATATTGTTTATAAATTTTTCTTTATCTATTTCTAATAATCTTATCTCTATTTCTTTTTCCATAATTTTCTCCTTTACGATAATTATAATATATGATTTATATTATTACTAGATTTAGATTTTTTAGCACAAAAAAAGATAACGTTGACAAGTCGTTACCCTAGTTTGAATCAATTCATATTTTAGTCATAATATGAAATGCTTATTTCGGAGTTTTCTTTCTCCATATGATCATATACCTAGTAGCCAATAAGACCTACAAGTAGGCATTCATAAAACTCAAATATTAAATATCATAACATATTATAATAAATAATAAATGATTGAGAGCAACTTCATATATAAAAATATGAAAAGAGATAATAAATAATAAATTTGCATAAATTATTTACTATATACACGCTCTGTATGCTACTAAGTGATTTAAATATAGCAGCTATTTTTTATTTTGGCAATAGTTTTTTTTAAATTTTTTCGATTTTTTTACTTTTTAGTAATAATTTACACTTTTTTGTCAAGTTATATTTCTAATAATTTTAAAATTGCCACGACGTAATACTCTACTAAATCATATAGTCTATTTATTTCAATAAATTCATTGGCATTATGAATATTATTATTTTCATTAGGAAAACATGGCCCAAAACCTACACAATTATTTAAGGTTTTAGCATAGGTTCCTCCGCCGATTACTAAAGGTTTAGACTCTTTGTCGTGAGATATTTCTTGGTAGGCTTCGTAAAGTTTAGTTATTAGTTTAGTGTTCGGATCATAAAATAATGGTTCCATAACTTCGATAAGTTCAAGTTCTGTTTCTTCGTCCTGAAGTTTATTATTTAGTTTTTTAATTATTTCTGTACTTTTAAAAGTTACTGGAAATCTTATATCGATTGAGGTTTTTAGAAGATTATTTTCTTTTTTAATTTTTCCAATATTTAAAGTTAGGTCGCTATAGTCATCTTTTAGATTTAAACCTAATTCTTCTCCATTATAAGAAGTGTTTAGATAAGTATTAAAAAAATCGATAAACTCATCTTGAAAATTAGCTTTTTTTAAGTCTGTTAGTAAATAAGAAATAGCATTTTTTCCTAAATTTGGAGTACTGGCATGGCCTTCTTTACCTTCTACTATGATGGTGTCTATATCATTATTGGTATTTATTTTTAAAGTTAGCCCATTTTCGGTTAGATAGTTTTTTAAAATTTCTTTATCATAACTATTAGCGGGAATTTTTATTTTGGCTGTTCCCGCAATTTTGTTAAATGCGGTGCCACCTTCGATATCTATAATATTAGTAGTTTTAGTTAATAAGTTAAACTCTAATATACCTTTTTCGCCATGAATTAAAGGAAAGTCGGCATCAGGAGTAAAACCGTAGTCAAAATCTTTTTCTTTAGTTTTATAATATTTCATACACTTGCAACCAGTTTCTTCATTACATCCTACTATCAGTCTTATTTTCTTAGTTATATTTATTCCTAAGTCATTTATTATTTTTAAAGCTATAATTGAGGCTGCTAAAGGTCCTTTATCATCTGTGGCGCCACGCCCATATAATTTATTTCCTTTTTTGGTTAATTCAAAAGGATTGGTATCCCAGTTTTCTCCGGCAGGAACTACATCTAAATGACAGACTATACCAATAGTTTCATTTCCTTTTCCTATTTCCATAAAACCACAGTAATTATCTAGATTTTTAGTTTTAAAGCCTAATTTTTCTCCGATAGAAAGAACATAATCTAAACTTTTTTTGTTTTCTAGACCAAAGGGATAGTTACTATCTTTTTCATAAATTGTTTTATAAGAGATTAAACGTTCTAGAATTTCTAATAATTCTTTTTTGTTTTCTGATTTTAAATACATTGTTATGACTCCTTTCTAATTTGATTATATCTTAAAAGATGAGTTTTTTAAATAAATTTTAACAAACAAAAAGTACAATTTCTTGCACTTTTATCTTAATCTATTTATTCCATGTATGATTGTAGGAACAATTTGTTTTTTACGAGATACTTGATTATCAATATATTCTCCTTGTTTGATATCTTGAATTCCATAGCCAGCTTCTAAAATTTCTTTGGCTTTTTTGCTATAGATAAAGTAAGAGCCATTTTTTAAGATATCGGTAATAGCTACTACTATGAATTGGTAACCACCTTTTTCAGCCATGTTTTCAATTAACTCGATATAGCTATCAATATCTTTAGTTATTGAATCAATATCTAACGTAAATATTTGGCTTACAGCATATCTTAATTCTTCATCATAATTGAATGATTTGATATCAGTATTTATGACTTCTTCTTTTGTTTTGCCTTTTAAAGAAGTTCCAGCTTTAAACATATTTATTCCGTATGTTTCATAATCAAGATTAGTAATTTCTGCTAAGGCTAAAACTGCTTCTTTATCTAATTCTGTAGTGGTAGGACTTTTTAAAATTATAGTATCTGATAAAATTCCGGAAAGCATTAGGCCTGCTATATCCTTTGGAATTTCTAGATTTTTTTCTTTATAAAGTTGATAGATTATACTACAAGTACTACCTACAGCCATATTTCTAAAGTTGATCGGATTATTAGTGGTAAGATCTCCTATTTTATGATGATCGACAATCTCTACTATTTCAGCTTGTCTTAGACCCATAACACTTTGACCACTTTCATTATGGTCTACTAAAATAACTTTTTTCCTGTTTACATTGTCTAAGTCAGTAAGACGTAAAAGTCCTAGACAAGTATTTTGTTCATCTATTACGGGATAATTGTTATGTTTAAGTTTTTTAGATATATCAACAAAATCATTATAATAGTCTTCTTCTTTAAAACATACTACTCTTTTATCATCACAAAAGTTTTTAGCATAGTTTGCAAGAGAGATAAGTTTTAAGGTATAAAAAGTATCATATTCTGTTCTAATTACATTAACTTCATGTTTTCTAGCGTTTTCTAAACATTCAGGATCAAGTTCTTGGCTTCCTACGATAATAATATTTTTTATTCCTTCATTAATGGCATAATTTATAATAAGAGGACGATTAGAGGTTACTAAAATATCTTTTTCACTTAATTTTATCTCTTTGACGAAAATCATTGAACGATAGCCTCCAACTATTACTTCGCCAGTTATTTCTTCACTAAATCTTAAAAGTTCTCTAGCATTTAAAACATCTAACATATTTTCATAAGAAGTATTAATATGTCTTAAATTTCCTCTTATTAGTTTTTCTAAAATCATTTTTAAAGTAATTAAGCCTACAAATTTATGATTCTTATCTACTAAAGGTACTCCAGTTATAGATTTTTCTACTAAGAAGTCATGTACTCTTTTAATAGAATCAGTATCGTGCATATAATAATTTTTATGATATTCAATATCTTTAATTTGTAATTTGACATTATCTAAATAATTAGGTTCTGATACTTTAAAGTATTTTAAAACATAATCAGTTTCTTTATTTATTTCATCTAGTACTCTAGGTTCAGTATTAAAACCTAATTTATTTTTATAGTATGATAAGCTAATAGCTGAACAAACTGAATCTGTATCAGGATTATGATGTCCAAAAATATATGTTTTTTTCATTATAACACTCCTAACTACAATAATTTTACCATAAAATCTATATATTTCAAGGAAAATTAAGGATTTATTATTTATTTTACTATCTTTAGTCTATTTTATTAAAAAAAACTATATAATTAAATAGATTGACATAATAATTAGATTAATGTTACAATTAGTATGCACATGGGTCTATAGCCAAGTGGTAAGGCATGGGTCTGCAAAACCTTGATTCGCCGGTTCAAATCCGGCTAGGCCCTCCATAATAAAAAATAACTTACGAATTTTTGGTTCGTAAGTTTTTGTTTTTTTATAGATTATTACCGTGATTGTTATAATTATTTATCAATTTATCATAGGTTTCTTTTGATACTGTAACAGTAATAGAATCATTAATAATATTTTCATAATCTCTTGTGTTTTTATGTTTTATATCATAATATAGCAAGTTCATCATTTCATTACTTTCATAATATGAATATAAGTCTAAAATTTTATATTTTTTTGATTGGTATTCATTTATATTCACATCAATTAAAGAAGAATTGGTTGTAATTTTTATATCTTTTATAGAATTATCAATTTTATAATTTACTTTGCTACCTTCAAGAACTGTATTATCAGTCATATCTAAATTTAAAGTGTTATTTGTTTGAAACTCTTTAGGTAAATCTTCAGCTTTATCAAAATTTAGATAGACGCAAGTTGCTAATCCTAATCCTGCTCCTACTAAAATAAAACCGGTTATGATAATGATAAACATTCTTTTGAAGTGTTGCTTTTTAGAAATAATAAAATTATAGATAAATTCTAATATAACATAGTTTAATCCACATAATCCTAAAGCCATTAGAGATATAAAGAAGAAGATAATTCCGAATTTAATATGGTAAAGAGCCATGAATAATCCCATTATTAAAATTATAAATACTATAATTGCAGGAACAGCACATAAAATTAAAATAAATTTTATCATAATAACAACGATATTTGCCAAAAACTCAAAGAAACTAAATTTGGAATGTTTGGGATCTCTAATAATTATTTTTTCTTTTTTATCGTTGGGTTCATTTTTAATATCTACTGGTTTTTCTAAAACTTTTTCTTTGGCATTTTGATCTTCTACTGTTACATAATAATCTAAATATCTAATTTTAAATAAATGAATAAAAATGATAACAGAGATTACTATTAAAATAATTGTGAAGATATTTCCTATTAAAAAGTGCATATAAGAACCTAAATGGGGAATATCTTCTAGTAGTCTAAAAATTACACTATCAAATATAGAGAATACTAAAAATGATAAAAGCCATAAAACAAAAGCAATGAATGCTAATTCTAATAAACATTTTATTTTATCTTTAAATTTCATAGCACAAAACATGTTATACATTTTAGTAACAAATTTTAAAAAATCATGCACATAATTAGTAAAATTAAATTTGCTATTATTATTACTATTTTGATTATTACTTATTGATCCATCATCTAGTAAATCTTCTAAAGTACAATTAAGTATTTTACACATTTCAATCATTTTTTCCATATCAGGATAAGAACTTCCTGATTCCCATTTTGATACCGCTTGTCTTGAAATACCAAGTTTTTCTGCTAAAACCTCTTGCGATAAATTATTTTCTTTTCGAAGCTTTGGTAGCTTGTCACAAAACCTCATATTTTCCACCTCCACCGATATTTTAATATAAATAAAACTAGTTGCACTATCAAGTTTTAGTTTCTTTTTGTATAAAATTGGTAGCAAATATAAAAAATTATTGGTTTTGCCATTTTTTATATTCAGTAATAATTATATCCGCGACTTCTTCTGGAGTTTTATTAGTTGTATCAATAACTAAATCATAATTAGACATATCATCTTTTTTTACTCCATATAGTTTATAATATCTATCGTTTTCTTTTTTAAATCTTTCTACTAGAGCTTTTTTATGATCATCAATACTGCTAAAGTTTTCTAAATCTTTTCTAGTTTTATCTAAAAAAGCTCTTTTAGCAGCTTCATCTAAATCAACTTTTAAATATACTTTAAAAGATTCAGGAACTGCGTACCAGCCAAGTCTAGCATCTATTATAAAGTTATCATTAGTTTTGGCATATTCTTTAGCACTATTTTCAATTTCTATATCTATTTCCGGATGAAGTTCTACGTATTCACTAAATTCTTTTAAACTCATCTTCATACTTTTGGCTAAAGCCCTAAAATATTCACCATTTCTATATATTCCATAAGTTAACTTTTCCATTAATATTTCTGATACCGTACCTTTTCCTGATGCTAAATCACCGGATAAGGAAATAATATTTCTTTTTTTCATAAATTCCTCCATATTTAAAAATTACTATAACATATTTTGTTAAATATCGCAATTTCCTAAAATGAATTATTAATTTTCAGAAAATAAGCCATCCTAATTATATAGTTTAACGATTTGCCTTAAAACTATTTATTCTTTATAATTAATTTACCATATAATTATGCAAAATAAAGTGTAAAATTAACAAAATTCTCCGTAATTTTCACACAATGTTCATAATTTATATGATAAAATACTATATAGATAAAATAAGAATGTGAGGTGTTTTGGGTAATGAAGAAAATAAATTATTGTCTAATAGCAATTTTTATGTTATTTAGTTCTTTACTAATCATAGATAATGTAAATGCCCTTAGTATGGGAAGAGTTACTAATGAAACAGGAGTTAATATAAGAAGTGGTCCAGGTACTAGTTATACTTTAAAAGCAGGTCTTAAATATAATGATGTTGTTCCTCTTATTAGTACAGGAAAATATACCGGTTCTGGTTGTTCAGCTGGCTGGTATAAAATAAACCACAATGGTAATATCAGATATGTCTGTAGTAGTTATGTTTCAACTTCTACCTATACTGCTAAAGTTAGTAATAGTGGTACTGTTAATATTAGAAATGGAGCGGGAACTAATTACTCTATCTATACCAAATTTAATAATAACAAATTAGTAACCTTATCTAATACTGGTAAATTTACTGGAACAGGATGTTCTAATGGTTGGTACAGTTTAAACTATAATGCTAAAAAAACTAGATATATCTGTAGTACTTATACTAAAAACTATAATAGTAATAGTAACGTTATGATTACTAACACTGGAGGAGTTAATGTAAGAGAAAAAGCTACTACTAATTCAAGTTCGTTAGTTTATTTAAAATATGGACAAGCTCTTAGTTTAGATAGTACCAAAAAATATACAGGAACTGGTTGTTCTAATGGTTGGTATAAAGTTTATTATCAAGGAAAAGAAGCCTATGTTTGTAGTAGTTTTGTTACAAATTCTAAAAACCTATGGCGAATAAATGATTTAAATACGGGAGCTTATATTAGATCAAAACCTTCATCTAACAGTACTAAAATTGCTACTTTAAAATACTCTACTACTGTTGCTTTGGAAAATACTACAATTAATAAAAGTACGGGAGGATGTTCTAGTGGTTGGTATAAAATAACCGTTAATGGTAAGACTGGCTATGTTTGCAAAACTTATGTTACTGATACCAATTTAAGTACTAATGTTGCAAGTGGAGTTAATGTTAGAACTGGAGCGGGAACTGGTTATTCAAAAATTACTTATTTAAATAAAGGTGATTTAGTATTATTATCAAGTACAACTAAATATAAAGGTACAGGATGTTCTAGTGGTTGGTATAAAATAAGTATCAATGCTAAAACAGGTTATGTATGTAGTTCTTATACAGAACTTGGTAAATCAAGTTCTTCAAATAGTTCTTCTAAAACCGTTACTAAACTTACTACTCCTGATAAAAATACTTATTATACTACTAATAAGTGGACTTATAAAGTAAATGAAAACTATGCTACAGTAAGAACAAGTGCGGGAGGAAGCCAAAAAGAATTAATTTACTTAGGAACTGAAATTAAACCAATAAGTACCTCTGGAGATTATACCAAAATATCTTATTATAATGGTAGAACTGGATATATCTTAACTAGATTACTTGATAAATATAACGAAGTTACTAAGACTAACTCTACTTATTGTAATCAGTTAAAAGCTAAAGGATTCCCAGAAAGCTATTGTCCATACCTTTCATATTTACATGCAAAACATCCTAACTGGATTTTTAAAGCTGAAAAAACTGGTATTAATTTTACCGATGCTATTGATGGAGAACTAAGTAAAAATTATACTCAAATTGAAGAAGATGAATATTTAAACTCTTGGAAAATTCAAGAATCTGGCAATTGGCGAGAAGCTTCGTCAGCCTATATCGCCTATCTACTTGATCCTCGTAATTATTTAAATGATACCAATATCTATGCTTTTGAAGATTTAAGTTATGATTCTGTAAATCAAACAAAATCTGTAGTAAGATCAATTGTAGATGGTTCTTATTTAGATACTGATACTTATGCTAGTTACTTTGTAAATGCCGGAAAAACATACGATGTTAGTCCTGTTCATTTAGCAGCACGTGTAAAACAAGAAGGTGGTACAAATAGTTCCTATGCTCCAGTAAGTGGTAAAGTTACTACTAAATGGAATGTTACTAATAGTGGATATGTCTGTGGTTCAAGTAGCTATGGAACTAAATCCGGAACAACTTTTAAAGTAAAATCCGGAACAAACTTAAATGTTAGAAGCGGTGCTGGAACTGGTTATAAAAAGCTAACTTATCCTAATGGTAATTACATAACTGCTAATTCTAATGACACCTTAACTATTTCTAAAACATACAGCAAAGGAAATGGTTGCAGTGGTTCTTGGTATAAAGTTAAGATTAATAAATCTTTAAAAGGAATATATAATTATTATAACATTGGAGCTTATGGAGATAATCCTACAATAAGAGGTTTAGCAGCCGCAGCAGGTTATGTCGATGACTTAGATGGAACTCCATGGAATACTAGAAAAAAAGCTATTACTTATGGTGCTAAATTTATTGCCGATGGTTATATAAATGCTGGACAAAATACATTATATTATCAAAAGTTTAATACCGGCCCAAATTCTGATTATTCACCATTTACTCATCAATATATGACTAATATAATTGCTCCTTCTAGTGAAAGTTTATCAACTTATTATTCTTATGATGACTTAAATATTGATAGCAAAGCTTTAACCTTTACAATTCCTGTTTATAATAATATGCCTACAAAAACATCTCATCCCCCAATTGGTTCAATATCTGCTCATCTAAATGCTTTAAAATGATATGGAGGTTTATATGAAAAAATATTTTATTTTATTAATGAGTTTATTAATTATTCCAATTTCTGTTAATGCTGCAAGCGCTACTATTAACTTGGAAGCAAATAATACTAAAGTAAAAACAGGTGATAGCGTAACTGTAGATGTTACAATTAATAGTTCAGCCAACATTGGTTACTATGAATACACTTTAGATTACAATAATGATTACTTAAAATTAGTAAAAGGAAATAATTATACTGTTGATAGGCCTAATAATGCCACTAAAAAAATTACCAAAAGTTTTAAATTTAGAACTTTAAAACAAGGAAATAGTAAAATAAGTGTAAAAACTTATGCTGTTTTAGATACCAAAGACAAAAATATAAGTGCCAATGTTAAACCTGTAACTTTAAATATAAGTGGAACAAATAGTTCAAATAATTCTGGTAGTACTTATCTTACCTCTTTAGAAATAGATGATTATGATTTATCACCAAAATTTAATAAAACTACTACCAGTTATAATGTCGATATTAATGATGATATTTCTAGCGTTAATATTTCTGCCGAAACTGAAGATCCAGATGCCACTTTAAAAGGTGATGGAGAAATATCTTTAATATCAGGAACAAACAAAATAAAACTTACTGTTACTAATGATGACGATGAAAGAACTTATACAATAAATATTAATTTAAAAGATAGTAACCCTATTAAAGTTACAATTGATAATAAAGAATATACTGTAGTTAAAAATTTAAACGATATAAAAATACCAAAAGGCTTTATAGAGAAAGAAATAACTATTGAAGGACAAAAAGTAATTGCTTTATATAATGACTTATTAGACCTTACTTTAGTGGGATTACAAAATGAAGATGGAGATTTAGAACTTTATATTTACGATGAAGATACAAATAGTTACTCCCCTTATATAGTTCTTAATTTTAGTGAAATATCATTTTACCCTCTTACTCCTAAAGATATACCTGAAAATTATTCAAAATATAACATAACTATAAATGATACAGACCTTGATTGTTATAAATTAACCTCAGATTCTAAATTCGCTGTTATATATGGGGTTAATACTGAAACTGGAGAAAAAGGATGGTATTCATATAATGAAGATGAAAATACCTTGCAAAAATACAATTCAGAAATAGATGATTATTATCAAGATAAAATTCAAAATACTCAAGTATTAATATATATACTAGCAGGGACAACTTTATTATTTGGTATTATTGTTATAATCATAGCTGTTAAACTAAATCAAAAAAAATCAAGAAAGATTAAAAATTAATAATAAAAATAAAACCTTAGTAATATTAAATTATTAAGGTTTTTTATTTGAAAATATTAAGGAATTATTAATTATTTTAGTGATTAAGAAATTATGACAAAGCGGGAAGAGGCAACAGTAGATGAGCCTACACTACTACTAGCACTTATTATACCGGCCTCAAGATTGCTATAACAGTAACCTCCTCGACTATGCCACGGGGCATTAGGGAGTGTTACACGAATATAATCGTTATACCAACCATAATTTTGCTCCTTATATACTTCTTTTATATTTTTTTCAATATAAAAAGAAAATTAATTACTAACTTTCTTTTTATAATAGGTACAATTATTTTTTAATTTACAATTTTCACATTTGGGATTCTTAGCAGTACAATAGTATCTACCAAAATGTACTAATTGAAGATGCAGTTTACACCATTCATCTTTAGGAAATTTCTTTTTTAAAGCTTTTTCTACTTCTAAAACGGTAGCTTTTTGAGGGGCTAGTTTTAATCTTTTAGCAGTTCTTTCTACATGGGTATCTACAGCAATATTTGGTTCATTAAATAATTCACTTAGTACTACACTAGTAGTTTTTCTTCCTACCATAGGAAGACTTTCTAGAAAAGTTCTATCATTAGGAACTTTACTGTTATTTTCTAATAGTTTAGTTGCTATTTCTATTACTGCCCTACTTTTTTTAGTATAACTTCCTAATTGATAAATAAGTTTTTCAATATCTTTTAACGAGGCTTTACTAAGTTTTTCTAGAGTATCATATTTAGTAAATAACTCTTTGGTTACCATATTTACTCTTTTATCTGTAGTTTGAGCACTTAACATAACTGCTATTAAAAGTTCATAATCTTTTTGATAATTAAGTTCACATTTAGGATTAGGGATAATTTCATCTAAATAGTCTAATATTTCTTTAGTCATTTTCATCTAACCAATCATATTCAAATAAATCTTCTTGTGGTGTTTCTTTTTTAGGTTTTCTTTTGATATCAGATGGCTTTTTATACCCTTTTTTAGTCCATTCATAAAGAATTTTATCAATGTATTTAAGATTACGAACGCCGTTTAAAACAGCTTCTTTTAAGGCCTCTTTGATTAGGTTTTCATTAATATTAGAATTTAACCAACCACTTATAGTTTCATATTCTATCGGAGATAAGGTTCTACCTAATTCTTCTTCGATAATATCATAAATCTTACTATTTTCTTCTTTGTCATTTTCTTCTGGTTCTTCAAGTAAGTCTAATAAAATTTTTCCATAAAGATTTTCTAGGTTAATATACTCTTTCATTTTTTTATTTTCTTTTTTTACTTTTAAATCGATTATTTTTTTATCACATAAACTAGAAGTAGTTAGCATTACATCTTTTATTTCCCAATTTAAAAAATTGCTTAATGATTCAGGATTAAATTCTATTAAATCATTATTGCTTATAAGTGCAGAAAGTAAGATAAGTTCTTTCTCATTTATTTTTAATTTTTTATAGTTTGCAAGTAAAAAATTAGGTACAATTAAATCTTTAGATTGTAGTAAATTTAAGATTTTTTCACTTTTCATAGCTAAACCTCCTGAAAATTAGTTTTGATGAATTTTTTGATATCTGAATTGTTATTATTTAAATGTCCTAATAAAATTTCTTTTTCTAAAACCTCCATAATATCTTTAATAAAATTACCGGGTTCTTTATTTAAAATAGTACATATTTCCTCTGCTGTGATATTAATTTCATTACGATCTTTAATTGGAAGTTTTTCATACTTAGCAATAATTTTTTTAGTATTTAATTTTTTTAAATTACTTACTATACTAAGAGGATAAGGACCATATTTATATTGAATAAAAATATCATTTATATCTTCATGTAAAAGATTATTTATTTTGTCAATTAAGTCTTTTTCTTTTTTAGTAAAAGCGTAATTACCATTGGTGATAGTAGCCCACATTCCAATTAAATCATTATTAAGTAAGACATTGTCAATATTTTTTAATTCTAGAACTTCAAGTAGATTTAATTCTTTTAATAGTTTCACACCGTATTTTTTATGCTTAGAACAAAATATTTTATTTAATTCCTCTTTTTTTCTTTCATATGATAAATCTTTTAATAATTCTTTATTATTTATAATAGCAGTTTTTAAGGTTGGCTCTAATTTAAATTTGTACATTGTGGCAAAACGTATAGCTCTTAAAATGCGAAGTGAATCTTCTTTTAGTTTTTGATCAGGGTCTCCAACACTTCTTATTAGTTTCTTTTTTAAATCTTTTTTGCCTTCTAAATAATCAATAATATTGTTATCTTTATCTAAACAAATCGTATTAATAGTAAAATCGCGTCTTTTAATATCTTCTTCTAAAGAGTCAATATAAATAATTTTTTCGGGTTTTCTATTTTTCTTATATTTAATATCTTTGCGAAACGTGGTAATATCAAATTTATAATTATCTATATCGAAAGTTACATTGCCATATTCATATAACTTAACATTATAATTATTAAATATTTTTACTACATCTTTAGGACGAGCATTGGTAGTTATATCAATATCTAAGGTGGTAGGATTCCCTAATAAAAAATCTCTTGTATAACCACCGATTATATATGCTTCATAAGAATTATCCTCTAAAAGTTTTAATACATCATAAATTGGTTTATCCATAAATTCCTCCATATTTATTATACAAAACTCACAGGTTAAAAACAAGGAGAAAGCAAAAAAAAAGCCAAGGGCTTTTTTAGTTTACTGCGTCTTTAAGTGCTGCTCCAGCTTTAAAAGTAACAGCATTTCTAGCAGCGATTTGTACAGTTTCTCCAGTTTGAGGATTACGACCAGTTCTAGCAGCTCTTTTAGAAACTCCGAAAGTTCCAAATCCTACTAGAGGAACTTTATCTCCTTTAACTAGTGCTTCTGTAATAGTAGCGATTGTAGCATCAACTGCTCTTCCAGCATCAGCTTTTGTGATACCAGCTTTAGCTGCTACTGCTTCGATTAATTCTACTTTTTTCATTTTTTGGTTACCTCCTATTAAAAATATATAAGCTCACAATATGCTTACATATATAAGATATCATTTATTTCGTTTAAAATCAATAGAATTAAGGAAAAAATGAGAAAAATATTGGTATTTTTTCGTTAATTAGTGATTTATTAATTTAACACGTTCGATGGTAGCATCTTTTTGGTAAAAATCTTTAAAGTATTGTTTTAAAAAGCACATTTTATCTATTTCTTTGGTAAAAATAGAATTTGCTAAAAATAGAGCTTTATCGAATTTATTTTCAGTTTGATTATGAGAGTTTAAAAATGATTGATTTTTTATAATTTCTAGATCTTTTGCTGTAATATTATTAGTCCAATCTATAAAATGAATTAAAAAATTTAGATTGTTTTGCCATATTTCTGGTTCTAAAGTACCACAGATGGCTCTGAATTCTACAGTATTATTTTTTTCTTCATATGGGGATTTATAGTCTTTAAAGTTCACGCTATAAAATTTAAGATCACGAGATTTGTTATTTCTTAGTTCTTGTAATTTCTCGAAATCATAGTTAGCTACTGAAAATTCTTCTTGGCAATCTGGTGCTAGTCTATTAAAGAAATCACCTTGAATAAATTCTCCGTAAAAAAATTGTTTTATAGTATCTTCAAATATTGCCCATAAGAGTAAAAAGTTAGTTAGTTTTTGTTTATCGTTTTTAAAAATTTGGGATCCAATATGAATATGCCCGGCAGTTTTATCATTTACTTCTCCTAGACAAAATTTGATAAGATCACATATTTTTTCTAATTCATTCCAATTTGGGTTTTTTCCTCTTAAAATTGGAGAGATTACTTCTCCTCCTCTGGTTCTATCGTATTTATCTTTAACTTGAACAGTTGGTTCATTATAGGCCTTCCAATTTGCTAAATTTTGTTCGTCTATCTCATCTCTAACTTGAAGAAATCTAGCATAACAAAATTCTATTTCAAAACCAAAAGTGATTTTATTATCATATAATAAATCTTTGCGGAAAGGAAGTTTAAAATTTAAAATTTTTCTTCCTAAAGCTAATTTTTCTTCGGTATCAATACTACTACTAATCATCTCAAAACCCCATTTTCATAATTATTTTTGTTTTTTTAATAAAAGCCATTTACAATTATAAGCACAGTAATTTTTAATATAATCGTCAAGTGTTGTTATATCATTATTTTTTTTATAAAGTTTATTATTCTTGTCACAGAAACCTTTAAGTCTTAATTTATTATAAGCAACATCTGCAAAAATATAATCGTAATCATCAAAATAAGAAGTTATAAGATCTTTCATGGTTTCATAATCAAAAATTTTATTATCATCTTTTTCTATGATATATTTTTTATTATTAAATTCATATTCTTTAAGCATAGTTATCACCTCTTTAAGTTTAACACAATTTTTATTTTTGTTCTATAGGTAATGAATAAATACTAGAACTTTTATTGATACTATCTCCATAATAAGTAGGAATTTTTCCTTGAATTACTTTATAAGAGATAGGAAATTCATTTACAATAGTAACAGTATCTGTAATTACTGGAAGAATAACTTTTTCGGTTACTTCTACTTCGACAACCATTTCAATTAAGCAATTATTTATTCCGTATTCGGTCACTGTAGTCTTAACGCTAGATAAAACTGACCCAATTATTTCCATTCTAACAGGAATTTTAGGTCCTCTTGAATTGAATAATGGATTTTGAGTAATAGAGCCCAAAGGAATATAAAAAGCTATTCTATCAGTATTAGTTTCTTCTTCTTTTAAAGTATCAGCGATGTTGTCACTTATATCTCTTAAAAAAGCACTTACTAAATAAGTGTCATAATCAATCATTTCGATTTCTCCAGCTTCGTTTTTAGTTATTTTATATAATTCTTTATCTTTTACAAGTTCTAAAACATCATCAGTGAAGGCATTAGCTAAGGAAATATCTATTATTTGTCTAGCTTCTTTTACAGAGTAGTTCATATAATAATAACTGATATTTTCACTTATTTTATAGAAAAGATAACCAAAGCAAAGAAAAAATACTATTAAAAATATTATTCTTCGTCTCCTGAAAGTTTTTTGTTTATTCTTTAAAATCATTCTCATATTTAATATTATTTTTTAGATAATTAAAAAAGCACTTATAAGTGCTTATAATCCAAAAAAGTATTCATAAACAAAGAAGGCTCCTGTTAAAAGAATTAAAATTACTACCACTATTATCGCAATTAGAAGACCTTTGCCTTCTTTTACTTCTTCAATCATTTCATCGGTCATTTCTTCTTTTACTATTTTGTCAGCTTCTTTCTTCTTTTTAGCTTTTTTAGTGTCTTCTTCATCCACTATTTCATCTAGTAATTTACTAGGTTTTTCTTCTTTTGGGGTTTCTAAAGATTCAGACTTAGTATTCTTATCTAATATTTCTTTACTTAATTCTTCTTGAAGTCGTAATTCTTCTTTTAAGTCATTATCAGGTTCATAATCATCAAATAAATCATTTAATAAAGCATCTTCATCTTTCTTTGAATATTTTTTTACTTTGACAGGTTTTTCTTTTTCATAAATATCATTAATTAGAGATTTTAAATCTTCTTTTTTCATATCTTCACTATCTAAATTATCAATATCTAGCTTAGTTAAAATATTATATTCAGTATTAATAAGTCGTTTTTTTTCAGAATCCTCGAATAACTTATTTTTACGAGCTAATTCAAGAATTTCATTTATATCATAGATACGATTCTCTTTAGGTTCTACTTCTTGTTTAACATAAGCTTCTGGTTTTTCATTACGAGGCAAGATTTTACTTAACTCTTTTTGTTTTTGATAATCTTCCCTAGTAGATTTAGAAGTATTATTAGGATTTAATTCAATAGCATTGTTTACATCTATATCTACGTAATCTATACTCATATCCAAAACCTTATCATATAATTTTTCATTTTTTTGTGTACGTTTTTTAATAGTAGTACTGTTATTTACATATTTATCCATTCTACTGTTCATTTCAATCACCTTATTATATTACTATAAAAATTATATCAAATCATATTTTAAAAATCAAGCTTTACAAGAATCTTTAAAATTTTAAAAATATATTTAATTTTTAATAGAAATGTTATATAATTAGATAGGAGGTAATTATGAAAGCAAAAATAATTGAAAATCTATGTATAGGTTGCGGTGCATGTGCTGCTTTAGTTCCTGATGAATTTGATATAAATGATCAAGGAGTGGCCTATAATCTTAATAGTACTGTAAAGAAAGAAAATGAAGAATTAGTAGAAGAAGCTAAAGATAATTGCCCTACTAGTGCGATAACAGTTACAGAAGAAGAAGCTTAATTAAGAGCTTCTTTTTTAGTTGAAATAAAATTTTTCTTTATCATATGAGAAGTTATTTTTTATTTCTGTTTCTGTTAGAGCTTTATTATAGATTCTAGCACTATAAACATTAATGTTAGCATAATTACCACTTTCTATTCCTCCAGGTACTTGAGCTTTATTTATACCAATATTTCCTATTTCATTAGGATAACTTCCTGTTGTGCTTAAATCTTCTCCTATTTTTTCTCCGTTTAAATAAAATAGTATTTTATTGTTTGAGGGGTTATTTACATAGGTTAAAGTTATAATTTTAGTGGGATAAGTCTGGTGTAATATTTTTACTTGTCTTATTTCATTAGCTCTAGTAACACCATTAATAGAATAAGAATTAGCGGAAACATTTCTTATCCAAGTTATTCCCATTCCTCCATAATTAATTGCTCCAAAGAAAACTCCGGTATAGCCATTTGTGTTTTCATCATACGGAACACTATTTATTTTGAAAGTTATTTCTAGAGTTCTATCTTCATCGGTTGGCAAAGTTGTTTTAGCATCAAGATTAGTTTCTACTGTATTGTTATCTCCGTCCAATAATAAGCTATCATATTCCCAAGTTCCTTCGGTTAAAGTTCCATCATTATCATTATCACTTAAATCTTTCCAAGTTGCTATAGTATAATCTTTTTTTGTTCCTGTGTTAGCATAACCATCGTACCACAATAGTAAATTATCTGAAACGTAACCATTATAAGTATCTGTATAAGCATTTATTCTATGACCATTGCTAGTTTCTAGCATAGCATTTCCGGTTATTATTTCAGTAAAGTTTTGATTATCACTTGATACTGAGGTAGTATTGTTATAATAAGTTCTTTGATCACCGAAAAAATTCCATACTGCTATTTCATCTAAATTGTATTCTTGTTCTAGGTCTACTGTGACACACTGATTTAAGGCAGAGCTTGAAGGTGATGCAAAATTTTCATAATCTATATCACCATCTGTTATTCTAGAGTAAGGATATGAAGTGTGTTCTGAAGTTGTTCCTGTTACTGTCTTTCCTTTGGCTATATTTATTCCATCTTTTATGGCTTCTATTTCTAGCCAGTTATTATAATCATATACACTATTATGGCTTATACAATTTTTTATATATCTGACATTGTTTAATTTAGTAGTTTTCTTTTCTGGTTTTTCTCCTATAAATCCTATTTTAGCATAACCATGGCCTTCATTTTGTCCTTCAAGCATTTTTCCTCCGATAAAGTATTTACCACTATAATGAAGAGTTTGGTTGGTATGAGTTATTGTCGTATTTTCTTCAACACTATTTACTCCGGCATAGCCTGAGATATATGAGGAACCACTGCCACCACTTGAACCATTGGCTGAGGAAACTCCGGCTCCTCCGCCACCGTAGTAGCCTCCGCCACCTCCTCCTCCGTATTTAAGAGGCCCTTCACCTCCATAGCCAAAACCTCCATCAGTGGAACCATACCAATCCAATCCAGCATTAATAACTTCTCCTTTGGAACCTCCACTGGTTTGAGTTGCTCCGTGCCCATAAGTCTCATAAGTCGTTAAAGTTCTTAACCCATTATTACCATATAATGCTCCTCCAGGAACACCTTTTGTATAAAAACCATATGAGCCACTTCCAGCTCCAGCGACCATTATTCTGGATATGAGTGAGGAGATGTCATCCCAATCTCCATTAGTTAGCCTTATATCGGTCGCTCCTCCTCCAGTAGCATATAAATTAGTGGAAAGTACCCCATCACCTTGGCCGCCTCCACCATTATAAGCGGGATCTACATTACTACCGTGTTTCCCTTTTTCTCCAACATAAATGTACAAAGTTTCTCCTTTATTAAGATAAATATAACCACTTGTTATAGTTCCTTTTCCTCCATACTCAATTTCACTATAGTTGGAACCTCCTTGAGCCCCTCCGAGTTCTATATAATAATAGCCGTTTTTGGGTACAATAAAAGTTTGTTCATCACCAGTAAATCCAAAATTCCATTCATTATGAACTGTTACTTCGATAGTTTTTTCTCCCTTTAGGGTATCTGTAAATAAAGCATATGAATTATTTGTTATGCTCACTCCTACATATATGGCAACAAGTATTATTCCCATGCTAAATAAAGATAGAAATACTTTGTTTATTTCTTTTACATCTTTATTTAATTGTTTGTAAAAGTACCCCCCCCCCAAGTCTATTTTTCTTGGATGTTAGTATATTTTTGGGACAGTTTTCAGAGGGGGTTTCATTAGTTACTTTTTCTTTATTTCTCTTCATACAACTGTCTTCCTTTCTTCTACTTTTCTATATATCTATAATACCATTTCTACATCTTCATGTCTATAATTTCCTTTACTTTCTTTAAAGAAAGTAAAATACCTTTTTCCTTGATTTTATTCTTTTTTATCTTTATCTTTATTTTAAAGGAGGTGATTTTTTGGCTAATAGTTATTATAGCAATGAATTCAAAAAAATGGCTGCTGAACTTGTTATTATTTCTAAACATTCTACTTTGAAAACTGCTAATGATTTACATGTCCCTTTAAAAACTCTTGAAAAGTGGATTACTGCTTATAATAAAAATAATAAAGTTTTTGACTCTGACTACATCTCTCCAGAACAACACATTCAAAAGCTTAAAAAGAGAATTGCTGAACTCGAGAACACCAATGATATTTTAAAAAAAACTTTAGGATTTTACATCAAAAACGGAAAATGATTTATCTTGCTATTTTACAAAACTCTAAATTTCATTCTATCGCTGCTCAATGTAAAGTCCTAGGCATTTCTAGAAATTCTTTCTACAACTGGAAACATTTTTATCATATTAATCTAGAAAAAAGAGCTAAATTATTAATTAAAATTCTTGATATTTATTGGAATTCTAATGGTATATATGGTGCCCCTAGAATCACTATTGAACTTAAAAATCAAGGCTTTTCTTTCTCTCAAAAGAAAATTGCTAATGAAATGAAATTCCTTGGTATTAAAAGTATCCACACTAAAAACTTCCCACATAGAAAATCTCCTATGACTTTAGAAGAAAAAGCCTTAATTAAAAACTTAATTATCAATTTAAATATATGGCATATAAATCAAGTTTGGACTACTGACATTACTTATATTAAGACTGTTTATGATGGTACTTTATATTTAATCTCTTTTATTGATTATTTTAGTAAAAAAGTTGTTGGTTGGTTTTTATCTAGAAATCAAAAAACTGTTAACATCGAGATTGCTTTTAACATTGCTTTTAAAAAAAGAAAACCTTTACCAGGTTTAATCATTCATTCTGATAAAGGTGCTCAATTTAGATCTAAATCTTATAGAAAGCTTTTAAGTAATCATCATTGTCTTTATAGTTATACAGAACTTAATCATTCATGCGATCAAAATGCTGCTCAAGAATCTTTCCATGCTACTTTAAAAAAAGAATGTATATATAATACTACTTTATATCACTATGAAGATGCTTACAAAACTATTTTTGATTATATTGAGGGGTTTTATAACCCTAAGAGAATTCATTCTTCTATTGGGGGAATGTCTCCAATTGAGTTTGAAAAATCTCAAATTTCTTCTAAAACCCCCTCAAAATGTTGTACCAAATATTGACATAACTCCCCTTTGTAGTTTGTTCTTTTTGTTTTTTCATATTTCTCACTACTTTCTTAGTCTTATTATGTATTAATTATATAATTTATTAGATAAAAAAACAAGTACCATTTCTGATACTTGTAATTTTTATATGTTTTGATAGAAAAAGTTCATGAATATTAAGAATGCAAATAATAGAATTGTAATAATAATACCATTTAATTTATCTGTTTTTCCTGATCTAGTAGTTAGTCCTACTGCCATAGCAGTTGTTATACCTCCGACTAATCCTCCGATATGAGCATAGTTATCTACTCCAGTTAATATAAAACCAAAGGCGAAGTTAATTAGTATGACTGGTATTATTGCTTTTACTAGGGTATTACCTAGATAAACTCTATAATTATAACCAAAGTATAATAAAGCTCCCATAATTCCAAATACTGCCCCACTGGCTCCTACTGATACTGCTCCTTGATTTAAAAGGATTGATAGTAAACTACCTGAAATAGCACTTAATAAATAAATTATTAAAAACTTCCATTTGCCAAAAAAACTTTCCGCTTGACTTCCTAATAAATATAAAGCATACATATTAAAAGCAATATGAAAAATATTGGCATGAATAAAGGTTGCAGTTAAAAGTCTATAATACTCTCCATCTACTACATATGGTCCATAGTTAGCAAATAGATTAATAAAGACATTATTAAGTCCAAATAACATACCTATTAAGAATATAGCAACATTTATTCCTATTAGAACATAAGTTACAATTGGAAATTTAGGTTTAAAAATTTCTTCTACTCTTCTAGCTTCTTCGACATTTTTTTTATTTATATCTTCGGTTATTTTCAAAAATAAATTCATCCCCTTTTCTTTAAAAGTCAATTTTTTATCTAAATCAGGAAAGTGTTTGTAAAGAAAATCATATTTTTTAATATCTTTTTCATTTTCTAGGTAAACTAGATCCATATCTTTTTCTTCACGTAGCTCTACATTATCACCAAGATCAATAAAGATACTTAGAACTGGCATATTAACGTTTAAAGTTTTTTTCTTAATACTTTTTACTATTTTTTTTGTTTTAAAGATATCAAAATCTAATTGTTCATTATTATGAATATAATTTGAGACAATTCTAACTATTTTATAATCATTATCCATATTTTCAAGCCATATTTCATTTTTGGCTCCGTGTAAAACAACAGGACTATAATTTTCTTCGGTTATAAAATAATGAAGTAATTTCATAGTTATTACGTCTTTTTTATTTAAACTTTCCAAACTACCACCTACTTTTTTAAGAAAAAGAACTATTGCTAGTTCTTACCCAATTTCTACTACTTTAATTTCATAACTTCCATTAGGGCTTTCAACAGATACTACGTCTCCTACTTTATGACCCATAAGAGCCTTAGCAATAGGAGATTCATTAGAAATTTTACTTTCAAATGGATCTGCTTCTTGGCTTCCTACTATTTTATATTCATCTGTATCGTCTTCATCATCGATATAAGAAATTTTAACAGTATTGCCAATCCCAACTTGATCTGTTGATACTTCCTCTATTATTTCGACGTTATCCATAATAGATTCTAGTTTTTTTATTCTAGCTTCAATTTCAGCTTGTTCATTACGAGCAGCATCATAATCAGCATTTTCAGATAAGTCTCCTAGCGCTCTAGCTTCTTTTATAGCATTGATATTTTCTGGTCTTTTTGTGTTAATTAGATAATCTAATTCTTCTTTTATATCATCATATCCTTCTTGAGTTAAGAAAATTTTCTTTCTTTCTGACATGTTAATTCACCTCTTAATTTTTAAACTAAGTAAAAGGATACTATTTTTTTGAGTATTTGTCAAGATATTTATTCGAAAAAGTAAGTTCTCATAAAAGAGTTATTAGGTATTTCTTTAGAAAATGGAATTTTAATTATTTGTCTTGGATGTCTAGCACATTCTAAAGGATTATTGTCTTCATCATAAATATTTTCTAAAGTAAAAGTATATTCTTTCTTTTCTGGAGTAAAAATATTTACTTTATCGTTTATTTTAAAATAGTTCCTTTGTTCAATAATTAGCATTTTATTTTTATTATCGTACCCTATGACTATTCCTAAGAAGTCTTGATTAGATGGTTCTTCTCTCCCAATATAATATTGATCATCTTGAGTAACGTTTCCTTTAAAATATTGAGTAGTTGATTCTCTATTAGCTACTTTATCAAGCTCTTTTTGGACTTTTTTTAATAGGTTTAAATCAAAGCTATTATTATAATATGCGTCTATTAGTTTTCGATAACAACTAATTACTGTTGCTAAATAATAGATTCCTCGCATTCTTCCTTCTATTTTTAGAGATTTTACTCCTATGTCAATTAAGTCTGGTATATTGATGCCAAGATTTAAGTCTTTGGTTGCTAAGGAATATTTTGGGTCTTTGCCTTCTTCTAAATCAAAGATAAAGCGACATACTTGAGCACATCCTCCACGATTAGAATCTCTACCTGTAAAATAATTGGATAGAATGCATCTTCCTGAATAGCACGTGCACATAGCACCATGTAAAAACACTTCAATTTCAGCATTTGTTTCTTCTATTATATCTTTTATTTCGGCTTTAGATAGCTCTCTTGCTAAAACAATACGTTCAGCACCTTTACTTTGCCAAAATTTCACAGTTTCTTTATTAGTTGTGGAACTTTGAGTGCTGATGTGAAAGTTTAAGTCAATGTTGTTTTCTTTTATTATATCAATTATAAGAGGATCACTTATAATTATGGCATCTATTTTTATTGTGCTTAGGTATTTTAAATATTCTGTTAAACCTTGTAAATCTTCATTATGAAAAACTATGTTTACAGTGACATATAATTTTTTATTCATTTCATGGGCTATTTTAGAGGCTTCTTTTAGTTCTTCTTTCGAGAAATTATTGGCATTAGCTCTTAAACTATAGTCTTTTCCTCCGATATAACAAGCATCTGCTCCATAAAGATAGGCTATTTTTAACTTTTCTAAATCTCCCGCTGGGGCAAGTAATTCAATCATTTTTCTTCACCTTATAAATAGTTTTTTTAGCAAAAAATTCTAAACTAGTTGGTATTATTTTATTTATTTCTTGTTCCATTTCTAATAGCCTTTCTTCTGTTACATCTTTATAAATAGCCTCTTTATAATATTCTAGTATTTTAGAAAAAGTGTCATTTTCTATTAGAATACTATCTAAAATTACATAATCTATTTTTATTTCTTTTAATTTATTTAAATATCTAATGCCATTTAATATATCTTTGGTTAAAAACTTGGTTCCATAAAATTCTTCGATTACGGGGTAAGTACCGGTTTTTTCTTTCATGAATTTAATATTTTGATTATTTTCTTTATTTATATAATTAAAATAACTTGTTAATAAGTGTCTTTTTGAGACTGCCATTAATTGATGACCAAAAATATTTACGTATAGCTCTAAGTTGGTGTTATTTCTTATTTCTTCAATTTCTTCGATAGTAAGAGGAGATAAAACTGCTCCTTTTACACCTTCTTTTTGATAAAAATTACAAGTTTTATAGTTAGTTACTAAAAAATCTTGGTTCCAAATAAGTTTGGTTTTTAAGTTTAGCCTTTTGCTTAAGGAAAGTACTGCTAAATCATAGAAAAAGATGCCTTTTAGGTTTAATTTTTCTATAAGTTGTAGAGCTTTTTCTAGATAAGGCAAGTCACTATTAAAAATGTTTTTATCAATGGAGATAAAAATATTTTTGTCTTTGATATTTTTTAACTCTTCTAAAGATAAAGTTGGTTTATTTATTGATAGGTCTTTTAAACCAAAAAGAGGATAGCCCTCTTTCATGTTAGTTTTTTTTATAATTAATTCCATTATTTTAGCCTTCTTTCTGTTACGGATATACCGTCTCCAAGGTCATAGAATTTAGTTTTGTATTTTAAATTATTATCTAAAAAATCAATATATAGTCTTATTTTTTTAACTAAGCCACGAATATTTTTGCTGGCTATTTTTTCTAAATCTTGTTTTACGTAGCCATGAAAATTTAAATTATCTGTTATAATTGATCCAGTTATTTCTAGGTTTTTTTCAAAATTTTTGAAGAAGTCTAGATTTTTACTTTTAGCAGCATCAATGATGATTAAATCGAATTTTTCTTTTAATTTAACTTCTAGAGCATCGTTAAAAATTAAAGTTATTCTCTTTTCTAAGTCCATCTTTTTAATATTTTTTAGGGCTTTTATATAGCGATCTTTATCTTTTTCAATAGTTGTAATAGTAACTTCAGGATCTGATAAAGCCATCATGATAGCTGAATATCCTGTGGCTGTTCCTATTTCTAGAATTTTTTTGATGCGTTTTTTTCCAATATAATCTGTTATAAAATCAATGGTAGCATCTTGCATAATGGGAACGTTTTCTTCTAAGGCTTCTCTTTTTATTTCTCTTATTCCACTGTAAATGTTTTGGGTACTGTTTACCATTCTAACCACAATCCTTCACTTTTTAAATTTTCTATTACTTTAGTATGATTATCATAATCTTTGGTTAGATATACTTTACCATTTCTATCAGTAACGAAATAATAGTAATCATGAGTGCTTGGGTTTAGGACTGCTTCAATAGCATTTAATGACGGATTACATATTGGTCCCACTGGTAATTTTCCTTCCATTCCTGCTGCTCTAGTATTATAAGCATTTACTTCATCATATTCAGCTTGAGAAAGTTCAGCGTCCATATCTTTTTGAGCTCCGTAATAACTAGTAGGATCACTTCCTAAACTCATATTTGCTTCTAGTCTATTGTAGAAAAGTCCTGCAATGTCTTTACGACTATTTTCAGTTACTTCTAATTCAACAATAGAGGCTAAAGTCATAAGCTCATGAATACTGTAATCACTCTTTTCGAAATCATCTTGATATTTTTCTAAGTTTTCAGCCATATGGGTAATCATAGCATCAAATATTTCTCTTACAGTGACATCTTTAGAAGAAAAATTATAAGAGTCTGGATAAAGATATCCTTCTAAAGAATAGTAAATATTATTATTTTTAATATCTTTGGTAATAAACCAATATTTATTTATAAGTTCATTTATATAAGTTTCATCATTGGCTAATGCTATTACTTCATCATAAGAATTATTAGTTTCTTCAGAAATAATACCAGCTATTTGACGAATGTTAAGACCTTCATTAAAGGTTATAGTTATTTCTTCACTATTTACTCCACCAGTATCTAAAGTATCTACTATATCACTTAATTTCATATTATCATTTAAGGTATAAGTTGCAGCATATATATTTCTTTTATTAGTTAAAATAGTATATCCTAAAAAGAATTTTTCACTTTTTATTAAGCCTTCTTCTTTTAAACTTCTACCTATTTGAAGTAGTGAAGCTCCTTCTGGTACTATAAATTCTACATCTTTGTTATTTTTAGAAACAGGACTTAATAGATAAATAAGTACTCCAATTATGATAATATTGATAATTAATATAATCGATAAGACTAGGTTTCTTTTGAAATACTTTTTTTTAGTTATTTTCCTCATTATTTGCTTCCTTTAATTCATCTTGAAGTACTTTTAAAGCTGTTTCAATGACTTTCCATTCTTTTTCACTAGTGATATTTTCTAGTTTCATATAAGGTCCATCTTGAATAACAATTGAGCCATAGGCTTTTAAATTACCGTTTTCATCTTTTTCGTTATCAGTATAAGCTAAATAATGTTTTCCTGTTTCACTTGAATCAAATTCCAGTAATTTATAAAAAGTCTTTTTTTCTCCTTGATCATTAAATCCTATAAACATATCATCTCTTAAATCTTGATTCAAATCTTTGATGTTTTCATCTATTTTCTTTTTTTCTTCTTCTTTCATATTCTATCCTTTCTATCTAAATAAGATTGTAATATTAATACAGCAGAAACGCCATCTATTATTTTTTTTCTTTTTTTCCTAGAAAGATCTGCTTCTATTAAAGTTTGGGTTGCTACTTTGGTTGTTAATCGTTCATCTTCTAAGATTATTTCTTGATTATATATCTTGGCTAAAGTTTCTTTAAATTTTTTGGTTTCTTTAGCTCTTTCACCTTCAGAATTATCCATATTTTTAGGATATCCTAAAATAATTTTATCTGGTTGTTCTTTTGCTATTATCTCTTTTAATTCTTCAAGCATTTTATTTTGATCAGTAAATTTAATATTTTTATAAAAAGATGCTATCGTGCCAGTTTGATCAGAAAGCGCTATTCCTAGAGATTTGGCTCCTAAATCAAGTCCTAAATATCTCACTTAACATCCCTTAAATAATATTTTAATAAAGCTTCGAGAATTTTTTCTCTTTCTAACTTTTGCATTTTTTTTCTAGCATCTTTATAACTAGAAATATATCCTAAATCTCCACTCATTAAATATCCTACTATTTGACTAATGCCATTATAACCTTTTTCATTTAGAGCATTATTAACATAAGATAGAGTTTCAGTAATCATATAATTTTCTAATTCATCTACTTTAAATACTATAGTTTTATCCATAATTCACCTCATTTTTTTATATAAGTAATTGTATCATTTTTATTAGTAATAAGCAATAAAAGAACCTAAAAAAAAGAAAGTTTTATAACTTTCTAGTATTATAACTACCATCATAGTCAGGGAAAGTATCTTCATAATAAGCTCCTACTAAGAACTTACCAAAAGCTGCTTCGTTTCCTGTTTCATAGTTAGCTGTTGAGTAATAGCCAACACTACTGAAAGTATCAGCTTGATTAATAGTGATATTTTCTTCTTGTATACCTCGCTTTAAAAGAATATTTTTTATAGCTTGTTCTTCATTTATTTGATAAATATGATAAAACTTAGGAGATTGAAATCCTCTACTTTGTGTAAATTCCTTTGATTCTTTTAGTATTTTTGACACTATACTTAATTTATTTTTTAAATTTTCGGCTGTTTTTAACTGTTTTTGATATTTTTGATATATTTTAGGTTCAATGATAATTTTGGTTTCTCTTTCAATACAATTTTCCCAAATATTTTTATGTTTTTTGATATTTTTAGGTTTAAATAAATAAGATATATTGTTTTCTTTCTTTAAATTTGGACCAATATAAACTTTTAAGTTTTTAACATTAGATCCTACTTCTTTTTCTAAAGCTGTTATGGCATGAGCCGGGATTCTATTGTTTATTTTATTTATATCACAATGAGTAAGCGCTAAAGCACCATTTTCTTGATCCTCTATTATTACTACTGGATCATCTGATACTGGGTATGCTACTACTATTCCAGGATTATCTTTTTTTAGAAGTACGATGTCAGCTGGAATATCTACATTCCAAAGGTCATCATCTTTGTTATATATTGTTTCATCTGCGACAAAATAATGTCCTTTTGGATATTCATCATTATCATATGGGACAATTATCTTTTTACCATTAAAGCCATATTTTAAACCAGCTTTTATTCTATTTCCTAAAAATTCTTTTTTTACTTCAGATTCTAGCCAATCAGTTTGTTTTCTTTTAGGAACATTACCATAATTTTCCTCTAAATAATGTTTAAAACGCATTGGTCCATCTATAAGATTTGTGTTAAAAATTCTAGCATTTGTTATATTATTCATTTTATTACCCCCCTCTTTTATAACCATGATGAATTATATCACAAAAAAGAGAAAACGTAAAGTTATTTTCTCTTAAACAATGGTTAAATAGTAAAATTACTGTCTTTATATTTTCTGTAAATTATATAGCTTCCTCCTAATATTAAGACTATTCCTCCTACTATTGTTATTATCTTTATTTCGCTTCCAGTATTCGGTATTTTTAATATTTCGGTTTTTTCATTATATATTGTTAGACTATCTTTATCATTGTCTGTTTCTTCTTCTGATTGTTCTAATTCATATAAATTACTTTCTTCTTCGGTTATTTCGATATTCCCATCTTCTAGCACTTTAAAATTAATTTCTATGTTTGAGGTTTTATAACCATCTGGTGATACTGTTTCTACTAATGTATAACTTCCAGTTGGAATCGAAATTGTTTCTATTTCATTTTTTATGGTTATTGTTTTAAATACTTTGCCATTTTCATCTATTATTTCAAATTCTGCTCCTTTTATATTTTTGTCTGTATCGATGTCTTTTTTTAGCATTTTAAAGTCTATCGGGATATTACTTATTACAAAACTGGTTGCTTCTTTATTTACCTTTTCTATATTTATTGCATCTTCATTTTCTCCAAAGGTGATTTCTATTGGCTCTTCTAATATTTTATAATAACTATTTGTTTTTACTTCTTCTAGTATATAGTCACCATATGGTACATTTATAAATCTAGCTATTCCTTGTTCATTAGTTGTTACATTAGCAATTGGATTATTATAAATATCTTTGGCTTCGCTTCCATCTTTATTCAAAAGTCTAAATTCTACTCCTTGTATTACTTTTTTTGTCTCTTCATCTATTTTTAATATTGTTAATTCTCCATAGCAGCGATCATGTAATACTGTAAAGGTGATGTCTTCTTTTACCATTACATTTTGCATTTGTTCAAAGGTCATTATATTTCCGGCCTCTACAGTGTTTCCATCTTTTAATTCTACTTTTTTATCTGCTACCCAACCTTTAGCTTCACAATATCCTGGATTTGGTACTTCTTCTGTTCCGGTTGGATTATTTTCATATGATATTGTTTCTTCAGTTTTTCCAGTTATTGTTCCATTTTCATCGCTTTTATAAGTTATGTTATACTTATTTATTTCATGATGAGCGGTGAAAGTTAGATCTTCGGTTATTACTACTGTTTTTATTTCATTCATAGTTAAACCTGTTCCTGATGTTTTTTTGTTCCATCTTCTAAGGTTATATCTTTATTTGCTGTCCAATAGATTAAGTGGTAACCTGTGTTAGAACTTTCTGTCGTTCCAGTTGGACTATTATTGTGGTTTACTGTTTCGCTTGTTATTCCTGTTATTGTTCCGTGTTCATCACTTTTATATATTATATTATATCTATTTATTTCATGATGGGCTGTGAAAGTTATATCTTCAGTTACTACTACTGTTTTTATTTCATTCATGGTTAAACTTGTTCCTGATGTTTTTTTAGTTCCGTCTTCTAAAGTTAAATCTTTATTGGCTGTCCAATATGTTAAATGATAACCTGTATTTGAACTTTCTGTCGTTCCGGTTGGATTATTATTATCTATTACCTCTTCAGCTTCTTTCCCTGTTATTTTACCATAATTATCACTTTGATATCTGACTGTATATAATTTTTGATATACATATGTTACTGTTATGTCTGCATCCCCTACTGTTCCACTGGCATTTGAAGGGGTTGCTTTTAAAATATATCCTTCTATGTCTTTGGGATTTGTTGTATAACTATCTCCTTCATTTTTTAATATTTGTTCTCTTTCTCCTATTTCTATCCCATCTTCATCTACATATTTACTTGTTATTACTATTGAACTTGTTTTTGATAGGTTACTTTCGGCCCCTAGGGTTAAAGCTGTTATTCTGGCTGCTCCACTGCCGGAATTTCCTGTTTCTATTTCTTCTTCATTATAGCTTGGCATTGCTTGTTTACTTCCTCTTCTATTAGTCCAGCTATAACCTTCTCCATCTATCATTACTGTATCTGTAAATGTTAACCCTGAATAATGTACAGAACAAGTATTATTAGTTGTTCCTACATATCTTTCTGGAGTTGTTCCAGTTTCCGTACAGCCTGCTTTAGGATTTTCATTTGTTGCTGAAGTTATGGCTATACTTCCGGTATGTCCTGATATGTATGATGAACCTCCTGCTCCTGAGGAGTGGCATAGTCCACTATCGGGTCTATTATCAGCATATGATTGGCCTCCGCCACCACCTCCGTAGTAGCCTCCGCCTCCTCCAGCTCCTCCAACTAATTGAGCACCAGATCCTCCAATTCCTAATGATCCAGCTTGCCCCATAGCGTTTTCTGCACAAGAAGAGGCAATTTTACAAGTGTTAGTAGAACCTCCTATTTTTTGAGAACCACCACCGGTATAGGCATATGGTGTATTTAAAGTGGCAACTGTATGCACACTGCTATCATATTCGGTAAAAGTCCAGCTAAAGCTATAAGGATATTTAACACTCATTTGATAACCTCGATATCCTATTAATCCTCCAGCGGCTCCGCCTTCACCTTTTACTATAACTCTGTCATCTGTTGATAAATAATAGTGAGTTCCTCCGCCTCCTGCTGCTACCATGATTCTTGATCTTAAAGAGGCTGTGTTATTCCAATTTCCACTTACTAATCTTACATCGGTTGCTCCTCCGCCAGATGATGAGTTGTGTCCATATTCATCTGTCCTATCTTTTCCTTTCGCTGTACTTCCAGCATTAAATGAGGCTGTATAGAAATTTCCTTCATCTGTAGAATTCTTTCCGGTATAAATATATAATTCTTGTCCTTCTTCTAATTCTATTGTTCCTGCTGTGTAGGCACCTTTTCCTACTTCTTCTTTCATGTTATTTGGAAAGTAATTTCCTGCTGCTCCCCATAGTTCTATTCTATATTCTCCAGTTACTGGAGTTACAAATTCTTGTTGTTTTTCTTCAAATTCAAAATTATATCTTATATCTGTTTCTACATTTAAATCTAGATCTATATTTCTTTCACTCACTTTTACTTTTTCATTGTCTAATTCTATTGATACTCTATAATACATCTTAGCTATTGTTTGTTCTTCATCTTCCATTAATGTTATAGTATTATTTTGAGATAGCTCTTCTGCTGTTACTCTTGTATAAGTTTGATTGTTTGTGCTTTTTTCTAATATTACTGTTATTTCTTTATTTCTGGCTTCTGACCAAATTTTACTCATATTTATGGTAGCTGTTGTGTATAATGTTTCATTACTTGTAGGCTTTAAAAGTTCTGTATTAAAATATAGATAATTATCATCATTTGAAAAGTTTATTTTTGATTTATTATTTGTTGTTATTTCTTCGTGCTTTATTGTTGTACTTAGGTCTGTTGCTAGAGTTGTATTTGTTTGCAACGATATTAAAATTGCTATAATTACTAGTACAATAATATAAAGCGATATCCTTATTATTTTTTGTTTATAGTTTTTTGTTTGGGAAGTGATATTTTTTGATGAGCTTTTATATACATTTTTTAATTGCATATTACTTCACTCCTTATAGTTTTTTATATCATAATTATACATAGTTGTTAGTTTGATTTCAATATTTTTACTTAATTATTCTTATAAAAAAAAAGAGAAAATGAAAAATCATTTTCTCTTACGCGAGCGTTTTTTTAAGCTTTGTTTTTGGGGTTCTATTAAATTTCTAGTTGCTTTTACCTTTTGTCTTTTGCTATACTCTATAACATTATCAATATCAATAGCTTCTATATTATTATTTACTGCTAATAAAGAACAATAAAATATAGTTCTATCTTCAGATATAACACCAACTTGAAATATTTCATCTTGACATTTAACATGATAGCTTTTAATTAGAAAAAACTCATTATCTGATTCATTCGCAGGAATATCTTTAAAATTTGCATAAGATTCAATAGCTTCATATAAATTAGAAACTAGAATTATATTTCTTTTTGTTTCTTCTGTTGTCTCTAATGAATAGTCTCCACTGTCATCAAAACTTGAATGTTTTTTACTATAATCAGATAGCCATTTAATATATTTATTATCTATTCTTTGATAAGAAATGTTTTTATTTTCCATATTATCCCCCTTTCAAGCGAACAGTATACATTATACTACATTTTATGCAAAAAAACAAGGGGATGGTATAATAGTTTAAGTTTTTTACAATTTTTTACAGTAAAAAGTATAGCCTTCTTGTAAACAAATATATCCAGATGGTATTTTAGCCCAAATAGAGCCATCGGCATTTTTATAGATTTTTTTGGCTGTAAAAGTTGCTCCTTTTTTTAGTGCTGCATAGGCATTAGGATTTTGAAGGGTAGCTTTCTTTTTGCCATCTTTAGTAAGCTCACTTACTTTTTTAATTCTATAGTTTGTTCCGGCTCCTGATCGTATATTCATACTTCTAGTAGTCTTATAAGCTCCTAATGCGGAATAAGTTTTTACTAGTTTTTTACTTTCTCCTACAAATTGATCGGGATATAAATATACATATTTAGTAGGATCTACAGAGTATTTAGCTCTTGTTGATTCTGTTTGAGTATAATCATAACCATATGGACATTTTACAACATCAAAGTGGAGATGGCTAGCATAATCTCCTCCAGTGTTTCCCATATTACCAATTTTAGTATATATATTAACATTTTGACCTTCTTTGACATTTATTTTTGACAGATGTTTATATTTAAAATACCAGGTACAATTATTTGTTTTATCGTTTCTTCTTATAGTTACAGCATTACCTGCAGTTCCAGCAGTTGTTATTTCATAAACATATCCAGCACTGGCAGAATAGATTGGAGCATTTTGTCCTCCATAACTATTATTCCAGCCTAAATCTATACCGGGATGATCTTTAGAGAATTTAGTGGTTATTCCAACAAATGCAGTAGGATATTTAAAGTATATTTTACTCATTTTTTCACTTCCTTTCCTATTTTTATTTTATTCTATCAATTATATTGAGAGTTTTTGTTTATCCTATAAATAATCATTTTTACAAAAGAAAAAACCCTAATTTAGGGTTTTATAAACAAAAATGGTGACCTGTACGGGATTTGAACCCGTGAATGCTGCCGTGAAAGGGCAGTGTGTTCAACCGCTTCACCAACAGGCCATTAAAAATGGCGCCCCAACTAGGACTCGAACCTAGGACCCCTTGATTAACAGTCAAGTGCTCTAACCAACTGAGCTATTGAGGCATTTAATAATAAAAATTATAAATGGTGGGCCCGGATGGACTTGAACCATCGACCCCTACCTTATCAGAGTAGTGCTCTAACCAACTGAGCTACGAGCCCATCTATAACCACCAAGCAATATCAATGATACTATAAAAATTAAACTTTGACAAGAACTTTTTTAAAATTTCTTTAATTTTTTTCCTTTTTTAGTATATTTTATTACAAAAATAGATGATTATTTCTTTTTTTTATAAATTTTATTATTTTTTAAGATAATTTTTCACTAGATACACCATTTAAAATTAAATTATACCAGTCATCATTTTTTAATTTATAACAGAAATATCCTGCTGTTGCTATCATAGTAGCATTATCAGTACAATATTTCATACTTGGATAAGAAAAGTTAATACCATTTTCTAAAGAAAGTTTTGTTAATTTTTCTCTTATTCCTTTATTAGCCGCAACACCACCTGCAAGGATTAAATTATTAACTTTATATTTTTTTACTGCTCTAATTGTTTTAGAAGATAATTCTTCAACAACAGCATCTTGAAAAGAACATGCTAAATCTTCTTTATTTATTTCATTTCCTCTTTGTTCTTCGTTATGAACGAGATTTATAACAGCACTTTTTAATCCACTAAAACTAAAATCAAAACTATCATCGTTTTTAGGAATTGGTAAACTATATGTATGATGTCCTAAATGAGCAAGTTTATCAACAACAGGCCCTCCAGGATAACCTATATTCATAACTCTTGCAACTTTATCATAACATTCTCCAACTGCATCATCTAAAGTTTCCCCTACTTCCAAAAAA
>ERZ824488.755-NODE-755-length-40554-cov-25.709400_pt1 | contig 40554 bp, 43 predicted proteins | sample MGYA00519936_ERZ824488 | MGnify/ENA primary metagenome ERZ824488 (study PRJEB31778, sample SAMEA3449153) | human gut metagenome | biome: human gut; feature: human-associated habitat; material: faeces | place: United Kingdom | collected 2010/2012 ... | reverse complement strand
TGCCGGGGTTCATGGTCAGGGTTACGTCGAGGTGCTGGGAACGGAGGATTTGCACCGTCTCGCGGGGCTTCGGTGATGGATGCGCGAAGCCGACCTGATGGGTCGGCTTCGTTTGGGTGGATATGCGTTTACAGCGCCAGCGCTTCGATCAGGCGGGAAAGGCGCGCGTCGGGTTCGAAGAAGTGGTTGCCGGGGTTCATGGTCAGGGTTACGTCGAGGTGCTGGGAACGGAGGATTTGCACTGTCTCGCGGGTGGCGGAACCGACGGCTGCAAGGCGGGGGTTTTTGGTAAATTCCTCGCGGTCGCCCAGCGACAGGCGGACGCGGGCGTTGGGGACGCGGGGCGCGTTTGCGCGCAGGAAGTCCAGAAAGTCGTCGTACCAGAGGGAGCCGGAGGCCGAGGCGATATGGGTGAACCTGTCCGTGCGATAGAGGGCGTAGAGGGCGAACAGCCCGGCCAGCGAATAGCCGCACAGGGCGCGGCGGGTGGGCGCAAGGCCGAGCTCGCGCTCAGCGGCGGGCAGGATGGATTCGGTGAGAGTTTGAAGAAAGCGATCCGCGTGTCCGCCGAACGCGCCGCCGCCGCGAAAGCACGCGGGCGCGGGCCACGGGGACAGCGAGTCGTTCCAGTCGCCGGGATCGACGACGAACAAATTTTCATGCGCCGGAACGGAAATGCGCGTTTCGTCCGGGTCGGCGATTACGCAGACCAGCGGCGCGGACGGGGTTTCGCAAAGCTCCGCGCGCGTGCGCGTGCCGGCGAAGGTGGTATTCACGATTTTTGCATGTTGCTCGGAAGCCGCTGCGGAATCGACAGGCTCATACGCTGCGCGCGGCTCGATGAGCGCGCGGGAAGCGGTAGGCGCAGGTGCGCGCGGCTCGATGGGCGCGCCGGAAGCGACGGGCGCGGCAGGTACGCGCGACCCGATGGGCGCGCCGGAAGCGGCGGATGCGGCGGAATCGTTGGACGCGGGTTCCGCGGGAACCGCATTCGCGTGATTTTCGACGGAATCGGCGGGCGCGTTGTCTGCATCAAAAGGCACGCCGCTTACGGGGGTGGCAGGCGGCGTGCGGGGGGCGGGGGTATTGGGGATCACAGGGATTCCAGCAGGCGCACGACGTCGCCGACGGTATGGAGGTCGCCGAGCTTATCGTCCGGAATCTGCACGCCGAACTCGTCCTCCAGCGTCATGACCATGGCGACCATGTCCACGGAGTCGATATGAAGATCGAGCACGAAATCGGAGCTCGCGTTGATCTGGTCGGCGGGAACGTCGGTATATTCGCTCAGCATGCGGATGATTTTCTCAAGCATATTCGTTGTCCTTTCCGCGGCGTGGAAACGCCGTCCTTCGTATCATCCTGTTTATTATACGCTTTCAGGTGCAATTTGTCCTGTTTTCACGCAAACGTTTACAATAAATTTTGATGTTTCCCGGGCGTGTAGCGGCGCGGGGCGCTTTTTCTGTACCATACGGGTACGCGCGGTGCACACGCGCGGACGAGGAAGGGAGGGCTTCCCGATGGAAGAAGCTCAGATTGTCTCTCCCGCGGAGGCGGAGAGCGCGCCCGCGGAGACGGTTCCGGCGGACGCGGAGGCGGCAGGCCGGCGCGAGGCGTTTGAGGGTCTGATTCGCGGCGAATACAAGGCCGAGTTTGACGAGCGCGTGCAGCGCATCATCGACCGGCGGTTCAGGGATCTGAAACGGCTTGAGGCGCAGGCCGAGCGGGCGAAGCCGCTGTTTCAGCTGCTTGAAAAGAGGTACGGCGGGGAAAACGCGGATCCCCGGGAGAAGGCGGCGGCGGATCTTGCGCGCCGCTGGCAGCTGGACGCGCGGATGGCGAAGGAAATCTATCCCGGCTTCGATCTGCCGAAGATGCTGGCGAACGACCGGTTTACGGCGCTTCTGCGCGCCGGGGTGGATGTGAAAACGGCGTATGAGGTCGTCGACGGGCGCGCGCTCGTGGCGAACGCCATGCGCTACGCCATCGGCCGCGCCCGGGAAAAGACGATCGGCGACATTCGCGCGCGGCTCAACCGTCCGCAGGAAAACGGCGCGGACGGCGGCGGCGCGACGCGAATCGGGCCGCCGCGCGTGAAGGACATGACGAGGAAGCAGCGCGAGGAAATTGAAAAGCGCTGCGCGCGCGGGGAAAAGGTGTTTTTCGACTGAGAAAGGAAGGGAACGCATGCGCATGTTGCTTCAGCTGTTTGCGACCAATACCACCGAAAGCAAGCTCGCGGGAAACGATCTTTCCGCGGAGATGAAGACCTATTACGAGAAGCGGCTGATCGATCTGGCCGAGCCCAAGCTGGTGCACGACCAGTTTGGCGACAAGTATCCCATTCCCGCCGGAAACGGCAGGACGATTGAGTTTCGCAAGTACGACAGTCTGGCCAAGGCGACCACGCCGATTGTCGAGGGCGTGACGCCCACGGGCAACGACCTGAACGTTTCCAGCGTGCAGGAGACCGTGATGCAGTACGGCGACTGGATTCAGATGTCCGACCTGCTGGAAATGAGCGCGGTGGACAACAACGTGCTGCAGGCGACGCGGCTTCTGGGCGCGCAGGCGGGACGCACGCTGGACTCCATCACCCGCGACGTGCTGGCGGGCGGCACGAACGTGATCTACGCGCCGTCGCACGCGAACGGAACGACTGCCGCCGTGACCTCGCGCAGCGCCATCGACGAAAGCTGCAGGCTGGACGGCGATTTGATCTTCCGCGCCGCCGCGCAGCTGAAGGGCATGAACGCCGAGCCGATTGACGAGGCGTATGTGGCGATCATTCACCCTTACGTGGCCTACGACCTGATGCGCTCGCAGGAATGGATCGACGCGCACAAGTACGCCTCGCCCGAGAACCTGTACGCCGGCGAAATCGGCAAGCTGGCGGGCGTGCGGTTTGTGGAGAGCACGGAGGCGAAGATCTTCCGCGGCGCGAACCTGACCGCGGGCGCGTACAGCCTGACGGTGGCCTCGTACAACGGCAGCGCGTCGGAGTCCTCCGCGACGCACGGCGAGGTTTCGGCGTACATGGCGGTGGTGAAGGAGGCGCTGGACGGCGCGTCGGCAGCGAAGCTGGTGGGGCGCGAGGTGCTGATCAAGGGACAGAAGGCGGTGATCAAGGGCGTGGAGACCAGCGGCAAAAAGCTGTTCCTCGCCGCCGCGCCGTCCTCCGCGCCCGCGGCGAACGACGTGATTTACCCCTCCGGCGGCGGCGCGAACGGCATTTCGGTGTTCGCCACCATCGTGCTGGGCGCGCACGCCTACGCGGTGACGGAGCTGGAAAACGGCGGGCTTGAGCACATCGTGAAGCAGCTGGGCTACGGCGACGACCCGCTGAACCAGCGCTCGTCCGTGGGCTGGAAGGCGACGAAGTGCGCCAGGCGGCTGGTGGAGCCGTACATGGTGCGCATCGAAAGCGCGTCGTCCTACGCGCCGAACGCCGCCGCGAACTGAGAAGGAGGAAGGAAAAAATGCCGAAGCTCGTGAACATTCGTCTTTTCAAGGACAACCGCAATTACGCCGGGGACGTGTTTGTGTCCGTGAACGGCGAAAGCTATCTGATTCAGCGCGGCGTGACCGTGGCGGTGCCGGAGTACATCGCCGAGGTGCTGGAATCCAGCCAGCGCGAGGATGAAAACGCCGCCCTGCGCATGGAGCGCGCGGAACGAAGCTACATGGACAGGCTGAGCAAGGCGGTGTAGGCCGCGGGCCGCGGGGGTCGGGGGCGCGTTCCTCCGGCCCCCTTCGGCGAGGACGGGAGGGGCTTTATGACGATCACGTATGCCATTGAAATCGCGGACGAGATGCGGCCGAACCTGTATTCGAAGGAGGAAAAGACGCGCTGGCTGAGCGAGCTGGACGGGCGAATCCGAAACGAGATTCTCTTGGGGCGCGAGGGTGTGGACGCGGGCGCGCCGCCGGACTACCACTGGCAGACCGACGCGAACAAAGCGCTGCTGGCGGAGGTTCCCTACGACTACCTTTACACCTACTGGCTGTTCATGCGCATCGACTACCTGAGCGGCGAGACGACGCGGTTCAACAATTCCGCGGTGCTGTTCAACACGGCGTGGATGAACTACGCCAATTTCATCAACCGCACGCACCCGCTGCGGACAGCCGGGCGCGTGGGCGGCGTATAGAAGGAGGGATGAGCGCATGCAGCCGATTCTTCGCGCGGCGCGCGTGAAAACGCACACGGTGAACGCGTTCAAGGGCATATGGCGCGCGGGGCGCGCGCCGGAGGGCTATTTCGCGGACGCGGTGAACCTGACCTCCGCCCAGTACCCGGCGCTGTCCACGCGGGCGCAGCGCAGGGTGATCAACGACTGCGCGGGCGTTACCGCCATGTACAGCCACGACCGCATGCTGTGGCTGGACGGCACGGCGCTGTATTACGGTGACGACGAGGTGGGCGCGCTGACGGCGGGCGAAAAGCAGTTCGCGTCGATGGGCGCGAACGTGGTAATCTATCCGGACAAAAAGCTGTTGAACACGCGGACGCTTTCGCTGACATCCTTGGACAACCTTGTGACCGTGACGGGCGCGAGCGCGAGCGCGTCGCACGCCGACGGCAGCGCGGCTTCCGCGACGAGCTATGCGAAGCTGGCGGCGGCCGGCATCGGCGCGGGCTTCCGGGCGGGCGACGCGGTACGGATTTCGGGCTTTACGTCGGAGGAGCTGAACGGCACATTCATTTTACAGACGGTCTCGGACGACTTCGTGGTGATTCTGGCGCTGGCCGGAGAGGGCGAAACGGCGGCGGGCGAAGTAACGCTTTCGCGTGAAGCACCCGATCTGGATTTCATCTGCGCCTACGGCAACCGCGTGTGGGGCGTGTCGAACGCGGCGCACACGGTGTACGCGTGCAAGCTGGGCGACCCCACGAACTGGAACGCGTTCGAGGGCATTTCCACCGATTCCTACGCCGCCGTGGTGCCGTCGCCGGGCGCGTTTACCGGCATGAGCGCGTATCTGGGCAGCGTGATGCTGTTTAAGGAGGAGGAAATCGTCAAGCTGTTCGGAACGAAGCCCTCCAATTTCCAGCTGGTATCCTCGCAGATGCCGGGCGTGGAGAAGGGCGGCGCGCGGTCGCTGGCGTTTTCGGACAGCACACTGTTTTACAAAGGCGTGAACGGCATTTACGCCTACGACGGCGCGACGCCGGTGTGCATCTCCCGGGCGCTGGGAGACGCGCGGTTTCAGAACGCGCGCGCCGGGGCGCTGGACGGGCGCTACTACGTTTCCATGCGCGAGCTGCCCGCGAACACCCACGCGCTGTGGGTCTACGACACGCAGACCGGCACGTGGCAGAAGGAAGCGGCCGAGCCGGTGCGCTTCTTCGCCGGGACGGGCAGCGATTTATATTTCGCCTGCGAGAACGGGTTCATCCACTCCATCCGGGGCAGCGGGCTGTGGTACGACCCGGCGAAGGTCATCGCCACGCGGCTGTGCTTGCAGGAAACCGGCTTCGCGTGGAGCGCCGAGACGGGTCCGGTGTCGCTGGACATGCCGGAAAGGCAGCATCTGACGCGCTTGAACCTGCGCTACCGGCTCGAAAGCGGCTTCCTCAAGGTGTGGGCGCGGCTGGAGACGGACGACGCGTGGCGGCTTCTGTATCAGACGAGCGCCGCCTGCGCGGAGAAAACCGTTTCCATGCCCGCGCCGCCGGGGCGAAGCTCGTCGTTTTATCTGAAAATCGAGGGCAGCGGCGCGTGCGCGATTATGGCGCTGTCGGAAAGCTATGAGGCGGGGAGTGACGTGTGATGCAGATCAAATTGCCCGAATACCGCGAGAACAACCCGGGCAGGACGCTCAGGCAGATTCATTCGTGGCTGTATCAGCTGAACGAGCAGCTGAGATACCTGTTTTCCCATCTGGACGAGGACAACTTTTCCGAAAGCTTCCTGTCGGCGAGCCTTGGCGAAACGAAGGCGCTGAAAACGCGCGTAAAGGATTTGGAAGCGCCGCTCAAATGGGTTCCGCTGGCGCTGACGGGCGTGACTTCGTGGAGCGATGACGACGCGCCGATGATCGGCCGGGCGCACGGCACGGTATTCCTGCGCGGCGCGGTGAAGCTCAATAAGGCGCTGGCCGACCGCAAAGTGCTGGACATTGGGCTGGCAGACGAAATCTACCGGCCGCCGGTTCGAACGGCGCTGGCCGTGCCCACCGACGAGGGACTCGTGCGCCTGACCATTCAGAAGGACGGCGGCATACGCCTGCGCAACGACTCCGGCGGCGAAATGCCCGCCACCGCGTTCATCTCGCTGGCGTGCGCCTATCGGGCGCGGGAGGAATGAGAAGGGCGCGGGCGCGTCGGGGGCGGCTTGCCGTGTTCCCGAACGCGCGCTTTCAATTATGGGAGGGCGCAGCGGATGCGCGGGCGTTCACCGCGTTTTCTGAATCGCGCGGGCGCGGCGGGCGGCTTGCCACATTCCCGAACGCACGCTTCCAATTATGGGAGGGCTCGACGGGCGGCTTGCCGTTCCCCCAAACACGCGTTTCCAATTATGGGAGGGATTTGCATGACGAAGGTAAGCGCGAAGGCGTTCGCGGCTTTTCTTGAGGAGCGCGCGGCGAAGAAGGACGGGTACATCATGGGCGCGACGGGGCAGGCGCCCGGGCGGCTGTCGAGCCGGTGGTTTTCCCAGTACAGCGGGCGGCAATACGAAAAGGCGCTGTACTGGCGGGCGCACGCCGAGCGCGTGTGGGACTGCAACGGGCTGGCGGAGGGGTATTACGCCGACAAAACCGGGAAGCGCGTCAACGTGCGCGCGCGGGACAACTACGCCGCGTGGTGCGGCGCAAAGGGGCGCGGGCTGATTCCGCCGGAGCGGCGCGTGCCGGGCGCGGCGGTGTTCTGGGGCACGAGCGCCGCGAAGATCACCCATGTGGCGTTCCTCACGCGTCCGGTGGACGAAGCGCGTCCCGAGGGCGACTGGCACATGGTGGAGGCGCGCGGCGTGCTGTACGGCGTGGTGAACACGCGGCTGCTCGCGCGCAGGCCATCGTGGTGGGGCTGGATGGATCGCTACTTCGAATACGGCGACCCGGACGAGGGCGCGACGCTGACCGTGACCGGCTCCAGCGTTCGCCTGCGCGAGGGCCCCGGCACGTCCTACGCCATCGCGGATACGGTCAAAAAAGGCGCCCGCCTCGTCCCCGCCGTCCCCGACAGCTGGACGCCCGTCCTCCGCGGCGGGCGCTGCCTGTGGATCAAAAGCGACTACGTGAAACCGGACACCGCCTGACCCGCGTTCCCGCGGCGCGCGGCAGTGCGAAGGAGCGACGCGCGGCACGCACTGTTGCAGAAGACCTCGCGGGCGCACAGCAGCGCGAAAGAGCGACGCGCGGCATGCGCTGTTGCAGAAGACCTCGCGGGCGCACAGCAGCGCGAAAGAGCGACGCGCGGCACGCGCTGTCGCGGAAGACGGCGCGAGCACACGGCGGCGCGAAAGAGCGATACGTGGCACGCGGTCGCGGAGGACGACGCGGACTCACGGCGACGCGGACTCACGGCGGCGCGAAAGAGTGACGCGCGGCATGCGCTGTCGCGGAAAACGGCGCAGGCGCACAGCAGCGCGAAAGAGCGACGCGCGTCGCGCCCTGTCGCGGAAGACGGCGCGAGCACATGGCGGCGCGAAAGAGCGATGCGCGTCGCGCACTATCGCGGAGGACGACGCGGGCGCACGGCAATGCGAAAAGGCGACGCGCGGCACGCGCTGTCGCGGAGGACGACGCAAGCGCACAGCAATGCGAAAAGGCGACGCGCGGCACGCGCTGTCGCGGAAGACGATGCGGACGCACGGCGGTGCGAAAGAGCGACGCGCGCGTTCGCGGAAAACGACGCGGGCGCGAAGCAGGCGCTGCGTGCGGATTAAAAGCGACTATTATTCAAGGAGGACGAATTATGGGCTATGCGACGCTGAAGAACGGGGCGAAGGGGGAAGAGGTGCGCGCGCTGAAGCGGCTTCTGAACGGCGCGGGGTACGCGGTGAATGACGACGACGTGTTTGACGACGCGACGGACGACGCGGTGAAGCGCTATCAGAGCGACCATCTTCTGACGGCGGACGGCGAGGTGGGCGCGAGCACGTGGGCGAAGCTGGCTTCGAACCCGGCGCGCGCGCTGCCGGACGGCGCGTCCACGCGGGAAAAGACGGACTATCTGGAAAGCAGCCGCCCGGCGGGCTATGTGAGCGCCTACGACGAGCAGGTGCGCAGGCTGACCGATCAGATTCTGGGGCGGGAGAGCTTTTCCTACGACCCCGCGGAGGACGAGCTGTACAAGCGCCAGCGCGACGAATACGCCTATCTCGGCCGCCGCGCCATGAACGACGCGCGCGGCGCGGCGGCGGGACTGTCCGGCGGGTACGACAACAGCTTCGCCGAGGCGGCGGGGCAGCAGGCGTATCAGAACTCGCTGGCGCAGCTGACGGACAGTCTGCCGGAATTGTATCAGCTGGCGCTGTCCGCCTATCAGACGGAGGGCGACCGGCTGAGCGGCGCGCTGAAAACCCTGACCGACGCCGACGACACCGCCTACCGCCGCTACCGCGACGACGTGAGCGACTACGAAGCGGCGCTGAAATACTACTATCAGAAGCTGAAGGACGAGCAGAATCAGGAAAACTGGGAATTCAAAAACAAGCCCCGCGCCTCCGGCAGCCGCGGGCCCAGCCGGGAAAAACAGACCGACGGCGACCTTGCCCGGCTCGTCGCCCTCGCCGTCACCGGCGCGAAAAAGGGCAGCGAGAAGAAGCGGCTTTCCTCCGGCGGGAAGAGCGGTTCCTGAGCGGCTCCAGCCGGGAAAAGCAGTCCGACAACAACGACCTTGCCCGGCTCGTCGCCCTCGCCGTCGCGGGCGCGAAGAAGGGAAGCGAGAAGAAGCGGCTTTCTTCCAGTGGGAAGAGCGGCTCCTGAGCGGCTCCAATCGGGAAAAACAGTCCGACAACAACGACCTCGCCCGGCTCGTCGCCCTCGCCGTCGCGGGCGCGAAGAAGGGAAGCAAGAAGAAGCGACTTTCCTCCGGCGGGAAGAGCGGTTCCTGAAGACAGGCTGCTTTCTTCCGGAAAACAGGCGCTTCTCCTTCGGACGGAAGCATGGTTCCGGAAAACAGGCGCTTTGCTTCCGAATAAAAAACTCGTTTCGGACGCGCCGCGCGGAGCTTTACGGCACGGGCGTGTTCTTCACCATCGGCGGCATTCTGGCGCTGCGTCCGGTGGCGTACCGGTTCGGCGCGAGGGGAGCAGAAATGCTCAGGGACATCATGACCTGCGGCAGAATCTGCCTTCTGTTCAACCTCGCGCTGCAGGCGCAGTACGCCTTCCAGAGCTATCTGGCGGCGGCGGAGAAGCCGAAATTCGCTGGTCGCCAGCGAATTTCCGGGCGTGTTCGTCTCGCTGTTTTTCATGCTGAGAAAGCGGGAGAAGTATCATTATTGATGGAAAGAAAACCGGCGGGTCGTCCCTTTTGAGAGACGGCTCGCCGGTTTTTTCTGTATTCAGGTCTTAATCAATGGACAGCCGCACGCGTTCGAGGACTTCCTGCAGGAGATCGTCCGGCAGCGCTTCCACATAGGCCGCGCCGCGCGCGCCGAGATCAAGCGACTTGACGTGTTCGCAGAGGATTTCGCCGGTCGTCTTGGTACGTTCGTCCAGTCTGACGTGCATCGGGTAGTCTTTGATCTTTGTTGTGATGGGACAGACGATTCCCAGATGCGTATAGCGATAGAAGCTGGCGTTGCTGATGACCAGCGCGGGGCAGCGGCCGCCCTGCTCGTGGCCCGCTTGGGGACTGAAATTCATCATGATAATATCGCCCTGCTCGGGAATATAAGCGGCCATCAGTCGATTACCTCCCGGCCAACGTCCGCGCCGGCGTCAAACTCGGCCGGCTGATAATCGCCGTGATACCCTGCGAACAGTTCGTCAAGGCTCTTGGGACGGCTCAGCTTGCGCAGCGTGATGGTCTCCTTGTCGGCAATGATTTCCACGTTGTCGCTCTCCTGCAGACCGGCGGCGACCAGCGCGCCCTTGGGAATACGGATTCCCTGACTGTTTCCCCATTTCGTGATGGTTCCATACATCATGGCATTCACCTCTCGTCAGGCTTAGTATATACGAAAGTATATACATTTGTCAAGCGCATTCTGCCGGAAATTTTCACGCCCCGGTTTTCTGTATTCAGGGATTGAGCCGGGTGTGGCGCACAGGAATCGGCAGGTTGCGGAAGGCCGTCGCCCTGCCGCTTGCGAGACCGATGTCGTCGCCGAACCAGCCGCCCTGGCATTGCAGCTTTCCGTCGACGAAATACAGGTAGGTCGTGCGCTCCAGATCGCCCTGCATGAAGTTGAGCGCCATCGCGCTGTCCTGCCAGTAGAGAATCTGATAGATGGAAAACGTGCCGTCGCCCTCCACCAGATCCAGCACCTCCTGCGCGCCGGGGAAGGTGAGGAACTGCTCCCGGGTGATCTCGATGCCCTCGATCTGGTAGAACTGGACGTTCTCGGGGTCGGACGCGTCCACGCCCAGAAACGCGTAATCACCGTCTTTGAACGCAGCGTATCCTATCAGCGCGCCGCGCGTACTGTGCAGACCATAAATCGACGGGGCGTTTTTGACCTCCACGGGACGGCCGTCGATCACGATCCACGCGAGCGCGCTGCGGTCGCGGTCCTTGCCGTGGCAGATGGAAAAGACCTCCGGGCTGAAGCTGTCGAGGTCGAGCGTCCAATCCCAGATGACGTCCTTCTGAGCGAGCAGCCACGCGTTCGTCTGTGTGACGTACCACACGCGGCCGTTGGTCGTCCATGTGGCGTCGTCCAGCGTCTGCCGCACGACCACGAACGCGCCGTCCGATTCGGCGCAGGGGAACGTGAAGATGTGCTCTGCGGTCGCGGCGTCCCGGTCGACCTCCAACACCCGGGCGCGCGCTTCATCCTCGCTCATGGCGGTATTCCGGCGCGGCTCGCCCTCCGACGGGGTGGCAATCGAAAGCTCGCCCGCGCTGGCGGTCTGGATTTCGCCCGACGTGGCATTCCGGATTTCGCCCGCGCTGGCGTTCTGAACTTCGCCCGCGCTCGCGGTGCGGACTTCCGACGGGCTCGCCGTCTGATTTTCGCCCGGCGCGGCGTTCCGATTTTCGCCCGCGTTCTCGCCGCGGACTTCCGACGGGCTCGCCGCGCGGATTTCGCCCGCGTTCGCGGTCTGGACTTCACCCGGCGTGGCCGCGCTCAGCGGCTGGAACGCGGAGACCGGCGCGCCCGCGCGTCGGGCCTGCTGCGCCACCAGCGTCAGCACGAGGAGAAACGCTGCGGCCACCGCGGCGGCGGGAAGCAGCAGCCTGCGCGGCGAAAGCCCCCGGCGCTTCTGAAGCCCGCGGCGCATTTCGGCCTCCAGCCGCGAAAGAAACTGCCCGGAGGGATGAACCATCCTCATGGACTCGCGATACGCTTTCTGCATTCGAAATCCTCCTTGCCGGAAATGACCTTCCTCCGCCCGAAGTCCTTCCTCCGTTCGCGCGGTGCTCCGCTCTCGAAGCCCTTCCGTCCGCGCGTGCCGCGGCTTCGTTTGATGCGCTTCCCGCCGGGAAACGTCTTCCTCCGTCCACGCGGCATTCCGCGCCCGAAGTTCTTCCGTCGGCGCGTGCCGGGGCTGCGCCCGATATGCTTCCCGCCGGGAAACGTCTTCCTCCTCTCTCGCGTGCCGCGGCTTCATTCGAGGTTCTTCCCGCTGAAAACGATCGTCCTCCGTCCGCGCCCGAAGCCTTTCCCGCCGGGAACGCGCTTCCTCCAGCCGTACATCATTCCGGATTTCCCGCTCGACATTCTTCATTCGAAGCCCTCCCCGCTGAGAATGCGCTTCATCCTTGCGCGCGCCCGGGACAGCTGCTTGCGCACCGCGTCGGGTCTGCGCTTGAGGACGCCGGCGATTTCGCCGGACTTCAGTCCCTCATAATAGAACAGGTGGATGAGCATCCGGTCGTCCTCGGACAGCGCGGCCAGCGCGTCCGCCAGCGCCGACGCTTCGTCGCTCTGCGCCGCCGCCACCTCCACCTTTTCCCGAAGCTCCACGCGCCGGCGCCACAGCGTGCGCCAAAGGCTGTTGGACTTGTTCACCGTCACGCGGATCAGCCACGCGCGGCGCGCGTTTTCGGTGGGGAAGGTCGGGTTGCGGCTGACGAGCTCCAGAAAAACCTCCTGACAGATGTCCTCCGCGTCGCTCCGGCTGCGCGTTCGGGCGTAGGCCAGCCGATAGATCGGAAGCGCGTACACCGAAAGCACGCGCTGAATATCGCCGTCGTTCTGCAACCGCATTCGCACACACTCCTTCCCTTTATAAACGCGCGCCGGGACGCGTTTGTGACCGCGTTTTCAAAAAAATTCCTCCGCGCCCGAAAAACGGGTTCGGAGGAATTTTTCACCCAAGACTTACTTGCCGATGAGCGCGTTGTACGCGTCCGTGTATTCGACGGTCAGCTCGTCGCGCCACGCCTCGATCTGGGCGCTCTGGGCGGTCTGGACGAGGTAGTCATAGATGCTCTCGTGCATCTCGTCGGTCATGTCCACCGCGCCGCCGGGAATGTCGCGCACGTAGTGCAGAATGTGCACGCCGTGGCTGGTGACGACGGGGTCGCTCACGTCGCCGACGTTCAGCATCTTGTCGCTGAACGCGCCGTCGGTGAACTCCTGCATATAGGTGGTGCTGTCGCGATGCACCGGATAGCCGTCCTGAAGCGTATCGCCGGTCATGCCGGGATCCTCGCCGTATTCGGGAATCAGAGATTCAAAGCTCTCGCCGTTTTCCAGACGGGCGTAGATTTCGTCGATCTTGTCCTTCAGGCTCTCGACGATCGCGTCCGCGGCGGCCTTCTTGGCTTCGTCGTCCGCGGCTTCCTTATAGGCCTTGGTTAGCTCGTCGTCCGCCTTCAGAAGGATGTGGGTGACGCCGCGGTAGCCCTCCGGGCGATAGAGCACCTGATAGCCCAGCCCGGTGTAATACTCATACGCCGCCGCGCCGGTGATGGCGCTCTTCTGCTGCTCGACGGTCTCGTTGAAGGTGTTGAGGATTTCCTCCTCGCTGATGGGGAAGTCCATCGAGGAAAGCAGCTTGTCGTACGCGTCGTAGACGAGGCTGTCGCTGATGTACTGCTCCTTCTCGAAGCCCAGCGACGCGAAGTATTCCAGCGCCTCGGCGTACTTGTCCGCGTACTCCTCCTCCGGAATGTCCTCGCCGTAGGCGGAGGTCATATACTCCTTCACGGATTCCTCAAACTTGTCGGCGTATTCCTGCTCGAGCGCGTCATACTCGTCGCCCAGCAGCGTGCGCGCGCCCGCCTCGGCCACCTTGACCTTCGGCACGATGTTCAGAAGCAGCATGTAGTTAAACGCGCTCTCGTAGTCCAGCGCGCTGTTCAGATAGCCGTAGGACTGCATCAGCTGCGCGTAGGTGACGACCTCCTGCCGGGTAATCTCGATGCCGTTGGCAATGGCGACCACCGCGTCGTCCGCCAGCTCCGCCGGCGTGGCTTCCGCCGCCGTGGCTTCCGCTGCCGTCGCTTCCTCCGCCGTGGCCGCCGGCAGCACCTCCGCGGGCGTGCCCGCGTCCTCCGCGAACGCCCCCACCATAAGCAGCGCCAGCGCCGCGAGAAGCACCAGAACTCGATTCATACTTTTCATGTTGCAAGCTGTCCTTTCTGATGATTGTTCCACACCCTATCATAACACAAACAGCCCCGTTCAGCAAGGAGAAGTTTTGGCACGCGACCATCAGCAGCGAAAAATGGGGACGAGAAACGGTGCCTGTTGTAAAATATAATTTGACGTATACATGCCGTTATGATAAAATACAGGATCTGCTGCTTTCGGACGAGCTGATCGCCATGTTCGGCGGCACTGTCAACGAGGAGACGTTTCGATACTCGCGGGAATATTTCTTCTATATCGCGCTGGGCATGCCGTTTTACATGTTCGGGCAGGCGATGAATCCCGTCATCCGCGCGGGCGGAAGCCCGCGCTTCGCGATGGTTTCTACGCTGGCGGGCGCGGTCATCAATCTCGTTCTCGACCCGATTTTCATTTTCGTCCTTCACTGGGGCATGATGGGCGCGGCGGCAGCTGTTTACCAGACTTCTGATCGCCGAGGCGCTCGTGGGCGCGGCGGCGCTGGTGCTGGCGGAGGGCTTCCCGCGGCAGCTGATCGCCCTTTTCGGCGCGGCCAACGAGAGCGCCTATTATACCGAATTCGCCGTGAAGGCGTTTCGCGTGTACCTTTGCCTGATGGTGCCGGCCTGCGTGAATAAGGCGTGCTTCATCTTCCTGCAGGCGGTCGGCAGGGCGCTCGCGTCTACGCTGCTGTCCATGTTCCGCGAGGTCGTGTTCGGCGTGGGCTTCGCGCTGCTGCTGCCGGTGTTCCTCGGGCTGGACGGCGTGCTGTACTCCATGCCGGTCTCCGACGCGCTGACCTTCGCCCTCGCGGCGGTTATCATTGTGAGAACGTACCGCGAACTGAACGCGGAGGGCGCGCGGGGTTGAAAATCCGCGTACAATTTTGTGTTCTGCGCTATATTCTTCATGGCGATTGATTCCTTTCGTTAGAGTGGGTGTGGTAACTTTATTCTAACAAGTTCAATCACCTTTTTATTCCTTCGGTCTCACTTCCGTTGGAACGCTGCGCGCTTCCTTCGCCCTTGACAGTCGGCCGTGCGCGGGCTACAATGAGATCGTGAAGGGAGCGTTCTGCGTTTTATGAAGCTGTCAGACATGAAAATTGTGGCCGGGCTGGGCTCGCTGGACGCGTTCGACGCGTATGTGGACGCGGGCGCGGACGAGCTGTTCGCCGGGTTCATCCCCGCCGAATGGCTGGAGCGCTACGGCGTGGCGGCGCCGCTCAACCGGCGCGAGGTTCTTCTGTATCCCACGCAGATCGCCTCCATGGCGGACATGCGCACGCTCTCCCGGCTAAGCCGAGAAGCCAACGTGCCCGTGTCGCTCACGTTCAACGCCACGTTCTACGCGCCCGAGCAATACGAAGCCATTCGACGCCTGATCGATTCCCTTCTGGACATTGGCTTTTCGCGCTTCATTCTCGCCGACCCGGCGCTGCTTCTGTATCTGCGCCGCGCCGGCTGCCGCGCGCGCGTCCACCTGAGCGGCGAGATGGGCGCGTTCAACGTTCCCGCGCTCTCCCTGCTGGACGGCCCGGACGTCTCCCGCTTTATTCTGCACCGCAAGACGGGCCTTGACGAGATGGCGAAAATCGCCCGCGCGTTCCCCGAGCGCGAGCTGGAAGCATTCGTCCTGAACGAGCGCTGCTGTTACACCGGCGCGCTGTGCAACTCCCTGCACGCCGACGAGCTCCCGCACCTGTGCCGCGTCTCCGGCGAAATCGGGAACGTGTACGACGCGCCCGCATCCCCGGCGCTTCCCTCCGACCTCTTCCGCAGCGCGGACGCGCCGCATACAGCGCCCTGCTCCGGCACATCCTGTTACGCCAATGAGCCATGCGGAGCGGAGTTTCCCTCGGACGCATCGCCCGACCCGGACGCGCTGGGCGCGAGCGGCTGCGGACTGTGCGCCCTGCCCGCCCTGCGTCATGCCGGAGTTACGCATCTGAAGCTGGTCGGCCGCGGCAACCGCCCGGAGCGCATGGTTCGCGACATCCGCGCGCTCAAAACCGCACTTTCCCTCTGCGAATCGGATTTTCCCGCCGAAATGAAGCGCCGCCTTTTCCCGAACGGCTGCGCCGGAGCGTGCTATTACCGGATAGAACCGCCAGACGCAGGTTTCCCCGCGTCCTTGGAAGGATGAACCCTGCCAGATCAATGGCGTACATCGCATGGAAAAGACGCGCTGGTTTCCCGCCAGCCAGATAGAATAGGCAAAGCGCACACCCTCCGTCCCCACGGACGCCGTGTGCGCCTTGTTCGTATGTTTTTTCGTTTTACGGCAGGAAACCCCACGCCCCGAAAGAACCGCGCGAATCCCCACTCTGCCCCTTGAGGGGGTGCGGGGGAGCGACGCTCCCCCGCCTTACCGATCGCTTGCCGCTGTGCGGTCGATCAGCGCTGAAAGCGCGGGCTTCAGGGCGGCTGCCCATGCGGCGCAGCCGGCGCCGTCGGGATGGCCGCCGTAGCGCGCCATATACGGGCGTTCCGGAGATTCGGACAGCACGGACACCACGTCGAACAGCGCGTCAGCCTCGCCCGCCAGCGTGGAGCGAATCCAGTCGTTGACCGTCAGCCAGCGCTCGCGCAGTCCCTCGGGATAGTTAAACGGCGGAATCGTCTGAAGAAGCACCCGCACGCCCGCCTCGCGCAGCCTGCGCACGATCGTCTGCAGGCTTCGCATGATCGCCTCGGCGGAATGCAGCTGCATAAGATCGTTTACGCCCATGCACACGACCGCGAGGTCGTTTTCCCTGACCTTCCGAAGCCAGCCTCCGCCGGTCGCGGCGTCGCTGGCGCGGGCGCAGCCAAGGCCGAGGTTCCAGAACGCGTACCGCCTGCCCAGCGCTTCCGACAGCACCGCGTTCCAATGCTCATAGGCATTATTTCGCGTGCCGCTGCCCTGCGTGATGGAGTCGCCCAGATACGCCACGCGCAGCTTTACAGGTCGGTCGCAGCCCACCATTCCGGCAAAGAGCGTGTTCGCGGAGCGCGTCCAGCCGTCCTTCGTTTTCACAAACGACGGCAGCAGCGTTTCGGGGTGACAGGGAACGCGCGCGCCGCGCACCGTCGTTTCCATGCACAGATACGCGTCCTTCTCCGCGCGCAGAACGACCGGATCCGTCGCAAAGCTCTCTCCGGGCGCGACGGATTTGCGCGGCGCGCCGTCAAACGTCAGCGTCCTCCATTCGGACGGCTCGTCGAAGCCTTCCGTCTCCGCGCGCGCCGTAACGCCCACCCGCGCGGACAGTATTTCCCAGTCGCCGAGCGTCTGATTCACATAACTGCGCTGCCCGTCGGAAAACGTCGAGTCCATCGCGTCGGAAAACAAAAGCGAATAGCGGTATTCCCCGCCCGCGAACACGCGGTAAAACACGCGCCCGACCACCGCCGCACCCTCCGTCTCAAACCAGCTCTGGTTGCCGCTCGCCGCCAGCGTGTTGGAATGAAAATCCCTGAAAAATTCCGTCAGATTCATCTTTTGTCCATCCCTTCGTTCTGAAAAAACGAAATCCATGCCCATCACAAAAATCCAAGCTTCTCCATGCGCTTCACAGCGCCTTCACGATTTCCAGGAATCGGCTCATGCTGACCGCGCCCTTCGGCAGGTCGTTTTCCTCTTTGAACACCATGTAATAGTGAAACTGACTCCCGGCAAGACTGCTCCACGCCGCGCCAAGGTCGATCTTCTCCCGGCTGTTGTCGTTTTTCAGATGGTCTCCCTTTGTTTCCGCGCAGATCATCTTACCCTTTTCCGTGCAGATGATAATGTCCGGATAATGGTTGATAAAACCGTTGACGCAGAACCCCTGACGGGAAATGTTTCTGTGCCACCAGCGCACGTTTGGAAGAGCCGTCAGCTCGATGACCAGCTCAGATTCGAGGCCATTCATACCGCCCTCTTCCGCCTGATACAACGATTTCCCGTAGATATTCGTGCTTGTCACGGGGTGAATGCTGGTCGGGAGACGGAATGACGGCAGGCAGACAATGCGTTCTGTTTGCAGCCATTCGAAAAACGTTTTCCTGCAATGCTCTGCCAAAAGATAGTCAACCTTTTCGCGGATTTTCTTCGCGTAAGCATAGGGTGCCTTTTCCATTGCCGAAAGCTGATCTCTGCTCATGTTGCCGACGATTCGCTCGATATATGCCTTCAGCTCGGCGGCATCCACGCCGTTCAGCTTGTTCAGTTGTCTGAACATCAATTCCTTGCACTGACGCACACGGCTTTCCGGTGGCAGGCTGTTGAAGTATTCCTTGAAATAGCGCTGTTCGGCTGTTTTCATCTTGAATACCTTCGGCAAGCCGCCCTCGTCCTTCCGCACATCAATTTCGCGGACTTCATCATCGGCAGCGGCAAAGTCAATGCCGCTGTCCTTATCCCTGAGGGTAAAGTCCTCGGCAAGCTGCTGTTCGTCCAGCAGAACATGCGAGCCGTCCGTAAAGAGCATCTCAGAAATGAACTGGAAGAACTGCGGAATTTTCAGCTCCGCAATATCTCTCTGGAACTCCGGCTTGACAGAAAAAGTCGTCACTTTTTCCCGCACCTCCCACGACATATTCTGCGTATAAGGATCGCCGCTGGCCCGCGTAACGGCGTCACTGTATACCTGCCCCGCCCGTTCCGCTTCTTCAATCATGCTGTCAACCTTTGAGACGATCTCCGGCGTTTTTTCTGTTTCTTTGCGGCGCTGTAATTCCTCCCCGATGGACTTTCCGTCCACATCGAAAATATCCTCTGCATCCGGTTCCGAAACAGCTTTTGCTTTGAAGAGCGCTTCATCCATCTCAATCTGCAACGGCGGCTGTTCCGGCGCTTTCGGCTGAATCGGTTCGGAGACGCGATAATCCCTATCGCTGAACCCCGCATTGTTCAAGCCCTTGATGATGCGCTGAACGGTTGCATTGAAATCGTTTGAGGAGGTCAGCACATAGGACTGATTCAGCGCCTTCTGCGCGTGCGGCGCGGTATGCGGCAAACGAAGAATGCGCCCCACGATCTGCTCCACGTCCACCTGACTGGTCTTGTTGGCGAGAGACGCCAGTATGTATGCAAAGGGACAGTCCCAACCCTCTTTCAGCGCGTTGACCGTAATGATATAGCGCACAGGACAGTCCGGGGACATAAGGTCGGTGTTTTTCAGCTCATTTACGTCCGCCGTGCGAATGGCAATCTGTTCTGTGGGAATTCCCGCATCAACAAGATTATTCCGCAGCTTTTCAAAGGTCGTCGCGTCTTCCTTGCCCTTCGGTTCCGCCTGAAACAGCGCAATCGGACGGATATAGCGCCCGGTTTGCTTCTGCTCCGCAATCGCCATTTCTTCCAGACGGCTGCGCAGATCAATCGCGTCAACCAGAACCTCCTTCTGATTGTCGCGATTATAAACGATGACCGGCAGCTTGACCATGTTCTCGCCCTTGAGCTGCACCGCATCTACATAGGAGATGATATTACTCTCCTTCTTCGGCGTAGCCGTCAAATCCAGCACAAAGCACGGGTTGAAATTTTCCAGCATTTCAAGGCTCAATTCCGACCGGGCATGGTGGCTCTCGTCCACGATGACAAGCGGGTTCAGCTGGTTGATAATCTGGAACAGCGCGGTTTCGTCCGCCTTCTCAATGGGATTGTCCGGCTTGCCCAGCACCTTCACGAACTCGGCAAGATTGCTGTTCTCCTGATAGGCCTTCAAAACCTCCTTGCCGCGCCCACGGAACGAATCGTAGGACAGCACCATGATGGAAAGCTGTTCGGTAACCGCCGTAGGGTTGAAGTTCTGTCCATTCAAAAGCTCCGGTTTGGTGTAGACCTCCACGCGCCCGCCAAAGTCCACGTCGATTTTCTGACGGTAGGCGTGAGAGGTGTCCTTCAGGGCTTTCGCCGTCTGCGTCAGAATCGCGTCCGACGGCACGAGCCAAACCACGGCCTTCGTCTTGGTAGCGGGCAGCGCGTCGAAGATGGGACGAATGGCGTTGCATGCAATAAAGGTCTTGCCGCCGCCCGTCGGCACCTTGAAGCACAGATTCGGAACGCCGGGAAGCACATCCTGATACAGTCCCAGCGTCGGGGCGCTGTTCTCCTGCCAGAAGAAACGGAACGCCGCTTTATAATCCCTGGTTTCATTCAGCAGTTCCAGATAGCGGGTCAAATCCGCAATTACTTTCTTTTGATAGTTCTTCATTTCCATAGAGCGGATCCCCCCTTACAGTCTGCTGATGTCGCGGGGAATCTTCTTGAACACGATTCCCATCTGCGCCAGCTTGTCCTCGCCGATGGAACAGCGGTCGGCGTAAATCAATGTGCCGTCTGTCCTTTCCGTGATGGTCGAGAGAAACGCGTAATCCAGCACCGTCACGCGCTGCCGCTCATAGTAGAAGTAGTAGCCCGTGTGGTTATGCCGGCCGAGGTAATACGGGTTGCCGCCGGCAGGCGGGGCGTAGGGCTGCCGGGTTTCCATGAACCAGATGTATTCGCGTATCTTCTCCGGTGCGACCGTTTCGTTCAGGCATTCGCCCACAAGCAGCGGCTCGCCCAGATCGTAGAAGCTGAAGCTGCCGCCCGTACCTTCCACGGCGTTCTTGCCCTCGCCGTAGCCCTTGATAACCCGTTTCACGCGCTCGGCGGTGATGCTGTCGGCGTAGTCCATCATCTCGACAAGGATAAACTTGCGATTTCCGCCGTCGGCCTTGTTCATGTTGAGGACGGCGTGGGCGGTGGTACCGGAACCGGCGAAGGAATCGAGGATGATTGAGTTTGGTGAGGCCGCTAATTTGAAGATGCGTTGCAACAGTCGAACCGGTTTTGGATAGTCAAAAACGGCCTTGCCTAAAATCGCAGCAACCTCTTGTGTAGCTTCCTGCGTATGTCCTACTTCCGTATTTGTCCACCAAGTCCAAGTTCCTTTTCCTTCGCGTTCGTTTAGATAGGTCTTTTTTCGGGGAACTCCACGCCCATCCTCACCAAACCACAGACGCCCCTCAGCAAGTAATTCTTTATATACACTTTCAAGATGTCTCCAACAACGTCCTTCGGGCGGCGACATTTTCATCCCGCTGGGGGTCGTAATTTCATACATTTGATTTGGCCGCCAGCCCTGAGCTGTGAAATCTGACGAAACCCAAGGGCCACGGGGATCGTTGTCTGGGTTTTTGAACTTTGCAGCATCCTTTCCTTCTATATCGAGCAAATTAAAACAGTCATTCTGTGAGTTCTTTGCATATATAAGAATATACTCGTGCCCGCTGCTCAATTTCTTTCGAGCATCCGGCGAAGTACGCTTTTGCCATACGATAGATTCAACAAAGTTATTTGCACCAAAGATTTCATCACAAGCCAACCGCAAATTAGACTGCTCATTATCATCAATGCTGATAAAGATTGCCCCATCATCCGCCAGCAGCTTTTGCAGCAGCTTCAAGCGCGGATACATCATGCACAGCCACTTGTCATGGCGGGTCAAGTCCTCGCCCTCTTTGCCGACAACCTCGCCCAGCCACTTTTTGATTTTCGGATCGTTGACATTATCGTTATAGACCCAGCCCTCGTTGCCCGTGTTGTAGGGAGGATCAATGTTCCTGCCGATTTTGATACAAAAAGAAAAGCCTTCTCTGGCAGTAAAGCGCCGAAAAAGGCTTGAAATAAGGGGCTTTCGAGGTCATGCTCTGGCTTTGGAAGCCCTTTCCTGCTTATTCGATTGAGATTTTCTGCCGAATAATCGCACGGCATGATCGTGGTATGGGAGTCTTGCGGTGTACGGTTTTTGGCATAATTAAAAGGTAAAGCAAAATTAAAAGGTTTGTCTGCTTTTGCAGATCGTTTATCGTCATGTCAGATGTTCCTCTCTCTCCGCCTGATTGCATTGTGCCTGCGGCAATGCGCGCCTTAATATCGCCGGTTGCCACCCTCGTTTATCACGGATCTTTTGGTAATCCAGGCAAAGCCCCGCTCTCCCCGTCGTCAATGAATTCCATAATGTCCCCGACGTCACATTTCAGTGCGCCGCATATGCGCAGCAGGACGTCTGTATTTACATTTCCGCCTTTTCCGAGCTTCGCAACGGAGGTGGCGCTGATGCCGCTCATCTCCCGCAGCGTCTTTTTGTTGATTCCCCGGTCAATAAGAAGTTTAAAGAGTTTGTTGTAGCTGAAACGCATTTGCTTTACCTCCGTGTGTTCTCCTTTTCGGTTGTTGCATTATCGGTCATTTCACATCATTTAAGAAACCGTATCGTTTGCCGGGAGCCTCAACTTTTTCAAAAGTCTCTACGATAGCTCCGTGTTTCTCATAGTCAAGATGTGGAATGTGGCTAAGGTTCTCAATGATGATGAGTTGTCCCTCGTCCTGGTGGTTTATGAAATAGCGGTAAAGCCCGGCTCTCATGCTGTCGGGCATTCTATCGTCCACGCCATCGTCAAAGCCGTGAAGCGGAGTGTCGATGATAAAGATATGCGGGTCGAACCTGGCATTGGCTGCAAGGTATTTTCGCAGCATCATGATCATCACTGTATTCAGATATGAGCGATAGCCTTTCCCGTGGCTTGCACCTTTATCCTCGCCATTCACTTCAATATCGAAAGTCGAAAGGTTGAAGTGCGCCTGAACCAGACCTGAATAACAGCACTCCTTGAGGATGATGTTTGCAAATTCGGACATCGTGGCGGCAAAATCATCGCCAAAGTAGTCTTTGGGATGATACTCTAAGGTCTTATCCGTCTTCTGCTCGTTCTCTAAAGCGGTTAAGTCATTTCCATAGTCGGCGGCGTAGCTTTCAATCAGCGCTATCTCGCTGACGATTCGAAGATAGGCTTTATATGCATTGAGTGTATTCTGCTGTTTGTTTTCCTGCGGACGCAGCTCTGTTTTGATTTTGGACTCGAGCGCATCACGTTGCCGTTTCAACGCATCCAGTTCGGCGCGAATTTCCTTTTTTCTATCCTCAACATCATGCTCCGTTTCTTCAAGCCCGGAAAGCTGCGACATTGTTCGTTCCATCTCCACTTTTGAGGATGCAATGTAAGATATCCGCTTACGGGGAGTAATTGCCCCTTCGCAATACGGACATCTGGCAGATTGTGAAACTTGCAGATACGCCTCTTCACCCTCAACAATAAGAGAAAGCCGCTGAATATCCGCCTTGTACTGTGCGGCAAGCCGGTGATACCGAGTCAGAAGAACATCGCATTCCGCAGCGCGTTCTTCCGCGTTCAAAATTGAGGAGAGGATTCTCTGGCTCTCGGCAAGCGCACGATCTATTTTTTGCCGCGTTTCCTGCAGGGCAGCAGTCGCCTGCGCAATCTGCTCTTCAATATCGGCGCCTTCAAAAATATGGAGGTCTTTCTCCAGCTGCCCCTTACGCTCCGCGGCGTTCTGGAGCTTACGGTTAACATATTCCTTGACAGCCTTGCGGCGCGCTTTCTTTATTTCCTTTTTCTCCTGCGCATCAGTTTCCGTGAACGTCCTGCCGGTTATCAGATACAAAAGCGCCGACAGGAACAGCGTATTTTCCATATAGCGATGTTTCGGCTCCACAATGGAGTCGATATCATCTATACGGGTTTCATCAAGATAGAATACGCGCAAAAGATTTCGCCAGGTAAGTCGTTTTTTATCGAACCGCGCATTCGTCACAATCATGGTTTCCTGCCGGATGCCGATGAGCTTCAGCCACACTTCATTCAGCGGAGGATTCTTCGCCCCCTTATGATAGTTGACGTCATAAGTGCCGCTCTCGATCCCTTCAATGCTGCTGGATACCTCGACCCGGTTCCTTCCGACCGTCCTGTGAAGGGTGACTTCGCCCTCACTGTCATTGGACGCAACGATCATGGTCACGCCGTCATATTTCGCGCTCTCCTTAAATGGCTTATCAACGGAACCGCCGAAGATAAAGTCTATGCAATTTGCCACGCAGGTCTTTCCACTGTCGGAGCGACCCTGAATTATGTTCAATCCTTTGCCGAAGGACACGCTGGCGTCACCCTTGGCGGCGCTTTTCGCTATAACTTTTTTGATGTAAAACCCCGCCATTGCGCTACCTCCTTAAGGCTTTTGTTGACTGTTTGTTGATTTCATTAAGCAACTGGACGTCGCTATAATTCCCATATTTTTCCGTGACAAGCCGAATCAACTCTTTATATCGCCCAGCGTATTCGGACTGGAATCCTTCACTCATTTTTCTTCCGCTTTCTGAAACAGAGTAAAGGACGCCCGTTTCGTCATCCGCAGCAACGACAAGCCCGTCAATCACAAGGTTTCTTATGGCGGCTTTTGTGAGATTTCGCCTTGCGGACAGTTCGCTGAATGCAAAGCCGTTCTCACCATTCAGAGATCTGTCCGCAACGCCGAAATCTTCGCAGTAAATCGCAATAAAATCATAGGCGGTAATCCTGTCGATCGTTAGTTTTGCCCCTGATACATCAAGAAGCATCACCGCATGGAGCGACAGCTCAAAAGGCGTATTGAACAGTTTGTTACCCATCAATATTCACCCACGACTCAATCACGCCGTCATTCACCAGTATGTGGCAGATGCCCTTCTTCTCCAGGTTGCCGATCAAGTTCCGCATCTGACTCAAAACGGAACTGTCGAGCGTAGTGCTTGTTATTTTCTCAAGAACGGCATTCAGCCTTGCGTAGCCGTCGTCGTGATCCTTCCAATATGTAGTATTGATCCCGTGCCATGCGTCTTCCTTCAATCTGCCGAATTCATCCTCGCCATCATCGAAGATATCCCGAACAGAGCGTTCAATGCTGACCGCACTGTAATACGCCATGCGCTGCTCCTTATAGTTCTCCGCATACCGTTTTGGTAGGAACGGGACGTCATCTGCAGTAAAAGTATCCTTCTCCAGCTTCTGCGCATACGCCTCATATAAGGCACGGATATAGTCCAGCTCATGTTTGCCTATATCGTCAGGGACAAGAGCCGGATGAATGGTAATAACCTCGCCTGATATATGCAGCTTATTGCCTCTGCGCTCAATAGTCGCAGGAGGTATGTTTTTCAGGGCTTTTCCCGTTGCCATCCGCTGGTAATTCAGCATAGTTACATCGTCGGACAGGCCCTCGGAACGACGCCTTATGATTTGCGCCAGTATGTTGGCACAAGCCTGCCCTACTTCGAGGGGCTCGACATCAAAGCCGAACTCCGCAAGCTTGTTCTTCATATGGGTTAGCGCATCAAAGGAGTATGTATCCATGAAATCAGCAAATTTTGCCTCATCAATTCTCGGAGCAATGGCAGCGGCTTTCTTTTGTGCAATGCGCAGTCTGCCGCTATAATATGCCTCCAGCGTAGATTTTTTCAGCTCGTAGAGCGGGTTTGGAGAATCCTTCTCCAACGACGCATCGTCGAGGATGGCGTCAATCAGCATCTTAACAAATTCGCCGGCATTAGCCTTTTCTTCGTAGTTGTGATACATGAACTGCGCAAGGTCACAGAACTTCAATCTGACGCCCTCCTCCCTGATGTAGGCATTTGTATAGGCAGATATAGGCAAACCTACGGGTTCTGAACATTCCATTATCTATAATTAGAGCGTGATCAGGCATGCTGAACGCGCTGCCTGTGTGAAGGCCAAAATGCTCTGAATCACATTGTACCACAAGCAAGCGCAAAAGTCTATGTAAATTCGCGAACGCGAAAGAAAATTCTTTGAAGCGATTCTATCTTTGTGATTGCGAGTGGCACGATCCCGCCGAATGTCGCATCGGCTGATCACCGATGGCTCAACGGCTTCCGGCGGACAGGTTAATAAAGTAGCTGCCTTTTGAGCGGGTTAGCTGCAGACCGAAACGGAGAGATTCGTTTGGACTGCGGTAAGTTTCCCATACCCGTTTTGCGGCAGCGCCCGGAGTCCTCCGTTTCGAGAAATCGACAAACGGAGGATTCTATATGAAAACCAATGACAAGCAGTACTACATTTACCTCCACTCCACCGGGGAGCGCGTCTTCTGCACCAAAGAAGAATTCGGCAACTACTACCGCGACATCAACGCCTACCGCCGCACCCAGCAGAATCACGGGCGCTGCGTATGCCCGCCGTCCAGGTGGCTCATGTGCGACATGGACTGCTGGACCTGCCCCTACCGCACCCCCGGCGACGTCAGTTCTCTCGACTCCGGCCGCATCGATGAGGAAGGTGGCGAAATGAACTGGCTGGACAAGCTGCAGGAGGAGGCACCCGACCTTCGGGGGTCCTCCACCGAGGAGATTGTAACGAACGCGCTGTATCTGCGGCAGATTTTCACCCGGCTGAACGAAATCATGCCCCAGGCGATGCAGATCGGCAGGCTTCGGCAGATGGGCTTGAGCGAGGATGCCATCGCCGCAGAAATCGGCACGGGCCGAAAGACCTACGCCTACCGCCTCAAGAAGGCGGCGGAGCAGCTGGAAAAAGAGTTCCCTGAATTCTTCTGAAAAAAGTTCGTCGGCTTTTTCCGAAACGGCGGTCTCGTTTCCATTAGGCAGTGTGAGGGGCAAAAACGAGACCGCTCCTTCCGGGAGGTGAAAAGAGATGTACGAGGGCAGCAATCAGATGATGGTTCACGGGGAAGCGCTGGCAGATATCCTCTTGGACTTCATCATCGTATCCGCAAACCTGGCGAAGAGCATTAACCGCACGCTCAGGCAGAAGCCAATCAAGGAAGGAGGCGCCGTCAATGGGCAAAATCAGCGAATTGGACACGACCATCAAAGACCTGCGCAATGCAGCCGCCGCTATTAACGGTATAGCGGACACTCTGGCGGAGATGTTCAGCACCGTATCGGCTGACGAAGCTCCTGCCGCGCCTGCGCTTACGCTGGAGCAGGTCAGGGCCGTACTGGCGGACAAGTCCCGCGCCGGGCACACTGCCGAGGTACGCGTGCTGCTCCAGAAATACGGGGCTAGCAGACTGTCCAGCGTCGATCCCGCAAGCTATGAAGCGCTGCTTGCGGACGCGGAGGTGCTGGGCAATGGCTAACCACGCTCTGCTCTCCGCGTCTTCCTCCCACAGGTGGCTCAACTGCCCGCCGTCGGCGCGGCTGTGCGAATCCTGTGAGGACAAGGGCAGCGACTACGCCGCCGAGGGTACGGACGCCCACTCCTTGTGCGAGATGCGTCTGAAGCAGGCGCTTGGCCTTCCGGCAGAAGACGTCATCGAGAACCTCTCCTGGTACAACGAGGAGATGGAGAACTGCGCCGAAGCCTACGCCGCCTATGTCATGGAAATCGTGGAAACGGCCAAACAGACCTGCGCCGACCCGGTGGTCTGCATCGAGCAGCGCGTGGACTTCTCCCGCTGGGTGCGAGACGGATTCGGAACGGCGGACTGCATCGTGATCGCAGACGGCGTCATGCACGTCGTGGACTACAAGCACGGACAGGGCGTCGAGGTCAGCGCCGAAGGCAATCCGCAGATGCGGCTCTACGCGCTGGGCGCGCTGGAGATATTCGACGGTCTCTACGACATTGATACCATCCGCATGACGATCTTCCAGCCCCGCAAGGGCAACGTCAGCGCGGACAGCATGGAAAAAGACTCGCTGCTCGAATGGGCGGACGGCGAGCTCTCCGAAAAGGCAAGGCTGGCCTACGATGGACAAGGCGACTTCTGCTGCGGCGAATGGTGCCGGTTCTGCAAGGTGAAGGCCGAGTGCTGGGAACGAGCCGAAGCGAATCTGGCGCTTGCCCGCTACGACTTTGAGACGCCTGCGCTCCTCGGCGACGAGGAGATCGCGGGTATTCTCGGCAGGGTCGACGCACTGACCGCCTGGGCGTCCGACGTGAAGGAATACGCCCTGCAGCAGGCGGTAAGCGGCAAGGACTGGCCGGGCTGGAAGCTGGTAGAAGGCCGCTCCAACCGCAGGTATACCAATGAAGCCGCCGCTGCCGCCGCCGTGGAAAGTGCGGGCTTTGACCCGTATGAGCGCAAGCTGCTCGGCGTCACCGCCATGCAGAAGCTGATCGGGAAAACCCGCTTTGAGGAACTTCTCTCGTCCTACATTGAAAAGCCGCAGGGCAGACCCACGCTCGTGCCGGAGAGCGACAAGCGCCCGGCCATGAACACTGCAAAATCAGATTTTATGGAGGAATAACGATATGTCGAATAACGCAGCCAAAATCAACAACCCCATGAAGGTTATCACCGGACCGGACACCCGTTGGAGCTACGCCAATGTCTGGGAACCTAAGGCCATTGACGGCGGCACGCCGAAATACAGCGTCAGCCTCATCATCCCCAAGTCCGACACTCGGACGGTGGCAAAGATCAGGGCCGCAATCGAAGCCGCCTATCAGGAGGGTCAGTCCAAACTGAAGGGCAGCGGTAAGAGCGTGCCGCCTCTTGCGGCCATCCGGAATCCGCTCCGCGACGGGGATATCGAGCGCCCGGACGACCCCGCTTACGCCAACGCCTACTTCATCAACGCCAACTCCGCCACTGCGCCGGGGATCGTAGACGCAGACCGCAATCCCGTGCTGACCCGCTCCTCGGTCTACTCCGGCGTGTACGGCCGCGCCAGCATCAATCTGTACGCCTTCAACTCTAACGGCAACAAGGGCATCGCCTGCGGGCTGAACAACCTGCAGCTGATCCGCGCCGGAGAGCCGCTGGGAGGCAAGGCCAGCGCGGAGGCCGACTTTGCTGATGACGATGACGAGGACGATTTTCTCTCCTGATTTTCTTGACCCCCCGGGCGGCGGAGCGATCTGCCGCCCTTTCGGGGATGGAAAGGAAGTGATTACAAAGATGAAAATACGGAATATGAGCTGCGACCTGGAAACGTACAGCAGCGTTAACCTTGCGAAAGCGGGCGTCTACAGGTACGCGGAATCCTCGGATTTTGAAATTCTGCTTTTTGCCTACAGCGCAGACGGCGGACCCGTTCAGCAGGTAGACCTCGCGAACGGAGAGCATCTCCCGGCGGAGATCATCGCCGCGCTGGAAGACGACTCCGTCACCAAATGGGCGTATAACGCCGCTTTCGAACGCATCTGCCTCTCCCGTTTTCTCGGCTATCCCACCGGGCAATACCTCAATACGCAGTCCTGGCGCTGCTCCATGGTCTGGGCGGCCACGATGGGGCTGCCTCTTTCGCTGGAAGGCGTCGGCGCGGTGCTGGGGCTGGAAAAGCAGAAGCTGATCGAGGGCAGAGAATTGATCAGGTATTTCTGCCAGCCTTGTGCGCCCACAAAGGCCAACGGGCAGCGCACCCGAAACCTTCCGGCGCACGCCCTGGACAGGTGGCTGGCGTTCAAAAAGTACAACATCCGCGACGTAGAGACGGAAACGTCCATCCAGGCGCGACTGTCCAATTACCCCGTGCCGGACAGCGTGTGGGACGAATACCGCATCGATCAGGAGATCAACGACCGGGGCGTCGCGCTGGACATGGAGCTGGTGCGGCAGGCCATTCAGATGGACGCCCGTTCCCGCTCCGAGCTGACGGCGGCCATGAAGGAGCTGACCGCCCTGGATAACCCCAATTCTGTGCAGCAGATGAAGCTATGGCTTGCAGCAGGCGGCATGGAAACGGATACGCTCGGCAAAAAGGCCGTCGCCGAGCTGCTGAAAACCGCGTCGCCGGAGATGCGGAAGGTACTGACGCTGAGACAGCAGCTCGCCAAGTCCTCTGTGAAGAAGTACCGGGCGATGGAGACCGCTGTTTGCGCCGATGGCCGCGCCAGGGGCATGTTCCAGTTTTACGGAGCCAACCGCACCGGACGGTGGGCAGGCCGCATCATACAGATGCAAAATCTGCCTCAGAACCATCTTCCCGATCTGGAGAACGCCCGCGCGCTTGTCCGCACCGGGGATTACGAAACGCTGGAAATGCTCTATGACTCCGTGCCGGAGGTGCTCTCAGAACTGATCCGCACGGCGTTCGTTCCTCAAAGCGGCCGCAAGTTCATCGTGGCGGACTTCTCAGCCATTGAAGCGAGGGTCATTGCCTGGCTTGCGGGAGAGACCTGGCGTCAGGAGGTCTTTGCCGACGGCAAGGACATCTACTGCGCATCGGCATCGCAGATGTTCGGCGTTCCCGTAGAAAAGCATGGTGTGAACAGTCACCTGCGGCAGAAGGGTAAAATTGCGGAGCTCGCCCTCGGCTACGGTGGCTCGGTGGGCGCACTGAAGGCCATGGGAGCGCTGGACATGGGTTTGAATGAGGACGAGCTTTTGCCGCTGGTCACGGCCTGGCGGCGGGCGAATCCGAAGATCGTACAGCTCTGGCAGGCGGTAGACCGCGCTGTCATGGAAGCCGTAACCCGAAAGATTACCGTCAGAACGCACGGCATCGCCTTCTCCTGCCGAAACGGAATGCTGTTTATCACGCTGCCCTCCGGCAGAAGCCTCGCCTATGTGAAGCCAAAGATCGGCGCAAACAGGTTCGGCGGCTCCTGCGTCACCTACGAGGGTGTCGGCGGCACAAAGAGGTGGGAGCGGATCGAGAGCTACGGCCCCAAGTTTGTGGAAAACCTTATCCAGGCAACCGCCCGCGACGTCCTCTGCTACGCCATGAAAACGCTCCGTAACTGCGATATCGTCATGCACATCCATGACGAGCTGGTCATCGAGGCCGACCGAAAAATGTCACTGCAGGCTGTCTGCGAACAGATGAGCAGAACCCCACCCTGGGCGGAAGGGCTGCTGCTTCGCGCAGACGGCTATGAGACGGATTTTTACAAAAAAGACTGAGAGGTGTGGTATATGAACGAACTGATCAAGATCCATTACGACGCCGAACGCCCTGCGGTAAACGGGCGTGAGCTGCACGACGCTTTGCAGGTGAAAACTGCATACAGGGACTGGTTTCCAAGGATGTGCGAGTATGGCTTTTCAGAGGGCGCAGACTTTCGCTCATTTTTGAGCGAAAGCTCCGGCGGCCGCCCTGCGGTCAATCATCTGCTTTCCATCGACATGGCAAAGCAGCTCTGCATGATCCAGCGCACGGAGATTGGCAGGAAGTTCCGGCAGTATTTCATTCAGGTGGAAGAAGCCTGGAATTCACCGGACGCGGTCATGGCGAGAGCGCTGCAGTATGCAAACCGGCAGCTTGCGCTTCTGCAAAGCAGGAACCTGGAGCTGACGGATACCGTCGCCGTGCAGAATCAGCAGATCCTTGAGATGAAACCCAAAGCAAGCTACTACGACGTAGTGCTGAACTGCCGGGATCTCATCTCCACGTCCGCCATCGCCAAAGATTACGGCAAGTCCGCCATCTGGCTCAACCGCTATCTGCACGAAAAGGGCGTGCAGTTCAAAAGCGGCGATCTCTGGCTGCTGTATCAGAAGTACGCCGAAAAGGGCTACACGAGCACCAGGACCCACAGCTATCCCGGAACCGACGGAGAGACGCACACCAAAGTGCATACTTATTGGACGCAGAAAGGCCGGCTCTTCCTCTATGCGCTCATGAAAGCGGACGGGATCCTGCCTGTGATGGAAAAAAGCGGCGGGGGCGGTGCAGATGAGCGTGAATAAATTCAACGGCGAGGGGTATTACGACCCCACCGCATACGAGGCGCTGAGCGCCATCGAGAAAGAGGAAAAGGCGCTGCGAGCCTTTCGCCCCATCGTGTTCATCTGCTCCCCCTATGCCGGCGAAGTGAAAAAGAACGTCTCCGCCGCCCGGAAATACAGCCGCTTCGCCGTGGACAGAGGGTATATTCCCATCGCGCCGCACCTGCTGTTTCCCCAGTTTCTGAACGACAAAAACCCAGCAGAGCGTCGGCTGGGGCTGTTCATGGGGCAGGTGCTGCTGACGAAGTGCGCGGAGCTGTGGGTCTTCGGCGACCGTATCTCGCCTGGCATGGAAGGCGAGATCGCCAGAGCCGGGGCGCGCGGCATGCCCGTCCGCTATTTTGATGAGAACATGGAGGAATACGCCCGTGGATGAAATCCTGTCTGCACTCAGCTGCATCCCCGTGCGGGACTGCACCTATGCGGAATGGCTCGGCGTCGGCATGGCGCTCAAGGACGCAGGGTACGAGTGCTCCGTATGGGACGAATGGTCGAAAGACGATCAGCGCTATGTGGAGGGCGACTGCGAACGTCGCTGGGCCACGTTCAAGGGCTCAGAGCATCCCGTGACCCTGCGCACCATCCGCGCCATGGCGCGAAAGAACGGCTGGGTCTCCGCCTTCACCGATTTTGAGGATACTGTGGAACTTGCGCCCCGCGAGATGCTGATTCGCTATCTGGAGACGCTGTTCAGCCCCGGCGACCTGGTCGGGTTCGTCACGCAGGCGGCGCCCGACAGCCACGGCAAGCTCAGGCCCGTCAATACCAACCTGGCCATGAAGGCGTCGGAGTTCATCGCCCGCCTGCGCAAAGAAGACGACATCGACGCGGTCATCGGGTCCTACCAGGCCGGCTGCGGCGCATGGATCCGCATCAATCCGCTGGACGGCAGGGGCCAGTCCGACGGTAACGTGTCTGCCTACCGGTACGCGCTCGTTGAATCGGACGAACTGCCCAAAGAAGAACAGGAGCGCGTCTACCGGAAATACGAGCTGCCCATCGCCGCGCTGGTGGATTCGGCCGGGAAAAGCATGCACGCCGTCGTGCGCATCGACGCGCCCGACGAACGGGAGTACCGCCGCCGGGTCAATTACCTGTTCCGCTTTCTGGAGCTGCACGGCTTCTCCGTAGACAACGCCAACAAGAACCCCTCCCGCCTGAGCCGGATGCCCGGCGCGGTGCGCGACGGGACGGTGCAGACGCTGCTGGCTGTGAATATCGGCAAGCGCACATGGGGCGAGTGGCTGGAATACGCCGAGGATCTCGCCCTGCTGCCGGAGCCGGTTCGGCTGTGCGACGTGGAAACGCCGCCGCCCAAGCCGCCCGAGCTGATTCGCGGCGTGCTGCGCCGGGGACACAAGATGCTCATCGCCGGCCCCAGCAAGGCGGGCAAGAGCTTCCTGCTGATCGAGCTGGCCGTCGCTATCGCCGAGGGAAGCGCATGGCTGGGCTTCGGCTGCGTGCAGGGCAGGGTGCTGTACGTGAATCTGGAGATCGACCCCGCGTCCTGCATCGACCGTTTCCTCACGATCTATGACAGGCTGGATATCGCATCGCCCCACAGCGAGAACATCGTGATCTGGAACCTGCGCGGCCACGCCCTGCCGCTGGACAGGCTGGTTCCCATTCTGATCCGGCGCATGAAGGACGAGCAGTTTTCCGCCGTCATCATCGACCCGATCTACAAGGTCATCACCGGCGACGAAAACAACGCCAGCGATATGGGAGCGTTCTGCAACCAGTTTGATAAGATCTGCACCGAGCTGGGCGCGTCGGCCATCTACTGCCACCACCACAGCAAAGGGGCCCAGGGCGGCAAAAAGGCCATGGACCGGGCCAGCGGCAGCGGCGTGTTCGCCCGGGACCCGGATGCGCAGCTGGACGTCATCGAGCTGAAGAAGCCGCTGTTTAAGGAAGCGGAGACGGAAACCGGGGACGGCGAGATCATAGAAATTGAGCAGTTCGATACGAGCAGATCAGCGTGGCGTCTGGAAGCGTCTCTGCGGGAGTTCCCGCCGATCCCGCCGGTCAACTTCTATTTCGACTATCCGCTCCACCCGGTGGACACGGAGGGCGCGCTGGCGGCGTACCGCCCGGAAGGAAGCCCTCTGGGGAATCTGGACGCGAGCCCTAAACGTACCACCCCCGAAATCCGCAGGCGCCGTCTGGACGAAGCCTTTGAGGCTGCGCCTAAAAACGAACCGATTACCATCCGGGTGCTGGCTGATCTGGCCGGAGTGTCCCAGGATACCATGCGCCGCTACCTCAAGGAGTTTGACGGCGATTACATGGTCTACCGGGGTCTTGTACAGGAGCGCCCGCCGCTTTCGGGCAAGCCGCAAAGCCCGTAAAATGCGCCTGCAATCTTGCACATCAAAGGGCGATTTCTTCCAAAAATGCGAAAATGGCAAAGCCGCACGCAAAGGAAAAACCACCCTTTGCAAATGCAAATTTGCACTTGTTCGACTATATAAAGGAATCTGCAAGTTTGCAAAAAAGGACGTCAAGCAGTGATGGGAATCGGGTAAGGGGATAAATCCCCCTTACCGGATTCTCCGTCACGGCTCTCCTTGACCAGCGCCGAAGACGACGAATCCGGGAGGGACAGAAAATGAAAAATCAGAAAGAGCGCGTGGCAGATACGATCCACAGGGCGCGGCGCCCGAGAAATCACAGCCACGGGCATTGTCATCTGAGACTGCCATCCACAGCAACAAGGGGAAAAAATCGCCCCTTGTGGTTTGACAGTCATTTCCACACACAAAGGAAAAACGTCCCCTTGTTGCTGTTGCCAAAACCACAACGGGTCTTATAAGGAAATGTGTGTGTGTGTGGCTGCAACGGGAGTCAAGCAGTTAGCCAGGCAGGTAAGGGGATAAATCCCCCCTTACCGACCTGGCGGCACGACTTGACTTGACCAGCGCGTGACTGAACATCCGGGAGGTACAGAAAATGAAAAATCGGAAAGAACGCGTGGCAGATACGATTTATCAGGCGCGGTGCCTGAAAACCCTTCAGCAGCTGGGACTCCCCACGGAAGGGTGGTTTTGCGAGCAGATCGAGGACGGCGGGGATCCAGATACGACGTGCGAACTCTGCGGCTGTTCCCGCGTGCGGTTCCTGCACCATATGCGTCACCCCGGCGTGGCGGGTACCATCGCCGTGGGATGCCTGTGCGACGGCGTGATGTCCGGGGACGAGCTGGGCGCTGTGGCGCGTGAGCGCGAAGCGCGGAACCGGGCAAAGCGCAGGCAGAGCTTCGTCCACGGCCGGTGGTCGCAGGCCTGGGGCGGCATGAACGCCACCCGCTGGCAGAAAAAGCTGCGAAACGGTCCCCTGTGCCAGATCCGGCGGGATGGCAGCGGGCGCTACGCCGTGTGGCACAAAAACCGCTGGTGCTATCTGTGCCGCGGCAAGCCCCTCGCCAGCTTCGCCCAGGCGGCCGACGCGCTGTTTACCGTCAGCGACCCCAGGAGGAACGCATAATGCGAGAGAGACAGATTGAACAGCGGCTGGTGGCCGCCGTCCGCAAATGCCATGGCCTGTGCCCCAAGTGGGTCAGCCCCGGCCTTGACGGCGTGCCCGACCGCATCGTGCTTCTGCCAAAGGGGCGCATGGCTTTTGTAGAGGTCAAGGCGCCCGGCAAAAAGCCGAGACCGCTGCAGACAGCCAGACACGAGATGCTTCGGCGGCTGGGCTTCAGAGTGTATGTCCTGGATGACCCGGGGCAGATCGGAGGAATGCTGGATGAAATTTCTAAAATGGAAGGAGATGGCGCCGAATGAAGTTCATACCGCACGATTACCAGAAATACGCAATCGAGTATATCGAAAGCCATCCCATTTCTGCTGTTTTCCTCGATATGGGACTTGGGAAAACGGTGATCACGCTGACCGCCATCGCCAATCTGCTGTTCGACAGCTTTGAGATTCACCGCATCCTGATCATCGGGCCCCTCAGAGTCGCACGGGACACATGGACGACTGAAGCGGATAAGTGGGATCACCTGCAGAACCTCATCTGCTCCGTGGCTGTCGGCGCCGAGGCGGAACGCAAAGCCGCACTGATGCGCAAGGCTGACATTTACATCATCAACCGCGAGAACGTCCAGTGGCTGATTGAGGACAGCGGCGTTCCCTTCGACTACGACATGGTGGTCATCGATGAGCTGTCCTCCTTCAAGAACCACAACACCCGGCGGTTCCGGTCACTGCTGAAGGTCAGACCCAAGGTAAAGCGCATCGTGGGGCTGACCGGCACGCCCGCCTCCAACGGCCTGATGGATCTGTGGACGGAGTTCCGCATCCTGGACATGGGCAGACGGCTGGGACGGTTCATCACCCGATACCGCGCCGACTACTTTCAGCCGGACAGGCGCAGCGGGCAGGTCGTATACAGCTACAAGCCGCTGCCCCATGCGGAGGAAGCCATTTACAGGCAGATTTCCGACGTCGCCATTTCCATGAAGGCGGTCGATCACCTGAAAATGCCGGAGCTGGTCAGCAGCGAATATCCCGTCCGGCTCTCGGAGGAGGAGAAGCGGAAATACAGCGAATTGAAGCGGGAACTGACGCTGTCCCTGGGAGACGCCGAGATTACCGCCGCCAACGCCGCGTCCCTCTCCGGCAAGCTGTCCCAGATGGCCAACGGCGCCATCTACGACGACGGCGGCGGGATCGTTCAGATTCACGACCGCAAGCTGGACGCACTGGAGGATCTCATCGAAGCGGCAAACGGCAGACCGGTGCTGGTGGCGTACTGGTTCAAGCACGATCTCGCCCGCATTTCAGAGCGGCTGCACAGGCTGCACATCCCGTTCTCCCGTCTGGATACCTCCGACAGCATCCGCAGATGGAACAGCGGCGAGATCCCAGTGGCACTGATCCACCCCGTCTCTGCCGGGCACGGACTGAACCTTCAGGGCGGCGGCAGCGCCGTCGTATGGTTCGGTCTGACCTGGTCGCTGGAGCTGTACCAGCAGACCAACGCCCGGCTCTGGCGGCAGGGGCAGAAGGCGCAGACGGTGGTTATCCGCCACATTGTCGCTGAGGGAACCATAGACGAGCAGATCATGGACGCATTGAAACGAAAGGACAGGACGCAGACCGCGCTGATCGACGCGGTTCGAGCGCAGATGGAGGTGTCAGAATGATCATCCGGCAAGCGGACACGGAGCGGGAGCGCTGGGAGAATCTCGCCGGCGCCGTCGTCGTTCAGGCGGCGGACGACTATCGGAAAACACTCAGGCGGCTGAAGCGCAGGCCGGGGGATCTCGCGCTGGAGGATCAGCGGCGGATGCTGGAACGGTTCTTCCGTTCCCCATGGTTCGAAACGCTGTGCGATCTGGACGGACGCGGGCTGATTGGAGAGCTGCGCAGGGAGGTGGGCGCTTGAACGCGAAGGAATATCTCGGACAGGCGTATCGGCTGGATCAGAGGATCAACAGCAAGCTCCAGCAGATCGAGAGCCTCCGTTCACTGACGCAGAAGGTGACGGCTTCCTGTGACGGCGAGCCCGTATCGCACACACGCAACGTCTCTTCGCTGGAGGATACGATCATTCGGCTGATGGAGGCGGAGGAGCAGATCAACCGTCAGATTGACGAACTGGTCGCCCTCAAAATGAACATCGCCGCGCTGATCGACAAGGTGCGCAATGAGAGCTACAGGCTGATTCTGGAGAAGCGTTACCTTTGCTTCCTGCCGTGGGACCAGATCGCCGCAGACCTTCACTACAGCCGCCGGTGGACGCTGAACAGGCACGACCGCGCCGTGGAAGTGGTCGAGAAGCTGATGTGCGAGGAGGGGCTGGCGTGAAGGCAATTGCAGACGGCATTCCCCATCGCCGCGGGAGCGGCGGGCCAAACGCGATCGGTCTCATCCCCGGAAGCCTTGCGCTGCCGCGGGAACGAAAAAATTTGAAAAAGACTGCACGCGAATTCACATTAGTTCACACCAGTTCACTTGCGTGCAGAAAATAATCTGATATACTTTATAATAGATTCATTGAACTCTGGAGCCCTTGCGGGAGCATTCCCGCAGGGGCTCTTCCTTTGAGGAGGGACAAAGATGCTGTGTACCAGCGAACAGGTATCCGCCGGGCATCCCGATAAGATCTGCGATCAGATTTCGGACGCAATCGTTACCGACTGCCTGCGGCACGATAAGAACAGCCGTGTGGCGGCGGAGTGCCTGATCAAGGATTATGAGATCATCATCGCAGGCGAAATCACCTCCGCACACCGTCCCGATTTCAAAGCGCTGGCCCGCGGCGTGCTGCGGCGCATCGGCCTGCCCGGCGTCGATCAGTACCGCGTGACCGCGCTGATTTCGCAGCAGAGCCCGGACATCGCGCTGGGCGTGGATGCGGACGGCGCGGGCGATCAGGGGATGATGTTCGGTTACGCCACCGATGAAACGCCGCAGATGCTGCCGATTCCCTATGTGCTGGCGTGCGACGCGCTGGAACGGCTCGCTGGACTGAAAAGCCCGCTGCTTCTGCCCGACGCAAAGTGCCAGGTCACCTATGATTACGACCGGGAGCGCATCGATACGTTCCTCATCAGCACGCAGCATATCGCCGATGCGGATTTGAAAGACGTGCGCGAGGCTGTGCGCAGCGTCATGGAGCAGACCGCCCAGGCGCATCGTCTGAATGCGGATTTCCGTGTATTGATCAATCCCACCGGCAGATTCGTGACCGGCGGCTCGTTTGCAGACACAGGGCTGACGGGCAGAAAGATCATCGCCGATACCTACGGCGGAATGTGCCGCCACGGCGGCGGCGCGTTCAGCGGAAAAGACCCCACGAAGGTTGACCGCAGCGGCGCGTACATGGCGCGGAAAATCGCGAAGGACATCGTGCACGCCGGATTCGCAGGGCGCTGCGAGGTGCAGCTGGCCTATGCCATCGGCAGAGCGGAGCCCGTGTCCGTTGCAGTAGACTGCTTCGGTACCGGACAATTGCCGGAAGCGCAGATCACCCGCTGGATTCAGGAGCGATTCGACCTGACGCCCGCCGGAATCATTTCCTTTCTGGGACTGCGCGAGGCGGACTACAACGAAGTCGCCGCCGGCGGGCATTTCACAAAGCCCTACATGCCGTGGGAACGATAAAGCGCGTCTCTATTTCAGAGCGTCAGGCCAGCTGAAACCAGATGGTCAGCCAGCCCTTCGGCGTGGGATAGCACAGCTCGGCAGTGGGATCCGCGAAGAATTTCTCCTTCGCGTCCTCGATCATTCGGCGGTAACGTTCCTCGCCGCAGAGCTGCTTCACATAGCGCATGGTAACGGTCTCGCCTTCCAGCAGGAAGGTCTTTCGGATGGTTCTCCTCATGGGCGTTCCTCCGTTTCGGTTTGGCAGGGCTTGCCTCCGTTGCGGAAGGCGCTGCTGCCCTGCAGATTTCGAAGCAATATGGCGAGGGTGCGCTTGTACTCCGCGCCGATGAACCCCAGCCGCAGCAGAAAACAGCGCATGGCGTACTTCTCGTTGGGCGCGTCCTTTTCGGCGGAAGCCGCCCACTTCAGGCGATTCGAAAGCTCCGCCAGCCGCTCGATGAAAAGCGTGTAGGCGGCTCGTTCCTCTTCGTCATCAGTCCGTTCGAACCAGGGAAAGGCAATCTGATCGTCTCTCTCCAGCATGGGCAATTCCGCCGCGTTCAGCGCATCGCAGAAGAGCCTGCGCCGGGAAGCGATCAGATTCCGAAGTCGCGCAAGCGCGCCGGGCGAAAACCTGTCCGCCGGGATGGTTACGGTGAAACGGTCATCGGGAAGCGCTGATTCCTCCTGCGTAACCTCGCCGGGCGCGTTATCCTCCGTCTCTATTTCGGAGCTTACCGTTTCGACGGCGCAGGAAAATCCCCGCTCGGCCAGCGTCGCCGCCAGCCGCTCCACCGCCGTTTCGTTCAGCGACGGAACCAGGCGAAGCGAAGCGTCGCGCGCCAGAAGGCCGACGCCGAATTCGTAAGCGAAGGTGGGCGCGCCGCAGTAGCGCGGCTTTTCGTGAAGCAGTTCGGACAGCGCTCCAGCCAGCGCCTTGCGGTTGGACTGGGCGTCGGTGCGAATGATGATCATATACATTCCTCCCCCGTTGTCTATTTGAGAGCATGGCTCTGCGCATGGGCGCATCTCCATTTCAAAGATTTTTTGACTTGCTGCTGGCTTGTAATCACGGACGTTCGTTCTTCCCTGATTGTGCATCGCATTGGGTGGCGTCACCCAGAATCACAGGCTTTTCCTCCAGAACGATTTCGTAGTGATTGCCATTGTAATCTCCGTCCAGCCAGCACTCATAGCTGGATGTGCTGCGTTCAAAGCAAAAATCTTTGCGACTGCTCCAGTTTGCGATGCAGCCCTCGTTGGCTTCGACGGACAATTGAGACTGGAAAACGCGGGCAGCGTCCTCTCTACTTCCATACAGCAGTTCGTTGTGTCCGCCCTCCTCGTCCGCGGCCCAATTCTCGATAACCGCCCAGACGGAAAAGGCTCTGCGCCCATTCAGGAGATATTCCTGCGGCGTAAACGTAGTGTTGGTTATTTTGCCGGTCATTTTTTTCATCCTCCCGATGCGTATTTGGAAGCTGTGGCTCCCGCGACGCGCCCCGGCAATGCCGGTTCCATCGGCGCGTTTCGGCTCCTGCCAGAGAGCCATCGTCAGGCGGGACGAACGTTTTCCGGGTACGCGCCGTAGCGGTCACCGTCAGGAAATTCGATCCACACGGTGTTCGTTGATTTCACTGCTTTCACCACGACGCCGGTGCGGCCGCAGTAGCGTTCGCGATGGCGTTCGATGGCGACGTTGACGAGCGTGACGCGCATCCCCTTGGGGAACTGATCTCGGATATCGGTTTTCTTCATGGTGATAACCTCCCATCGTATTCGGGAGCATGGCTCCTGCGGGTTCCCCGCGACGCGCCCCGCCGAGTTGTCGGAGTGCGTTTCGGCTGGGCCCCTCCCAGCCATCGTCAGGCGGGTCAATCTTCGTCCTCCGCATCCTGTTCGTGGAACTCCCGCATGATTTCATAGATTTCCTGCGGGTCGCAATCGAGCCCGTCGTACCTGCGAATGTCCTCGGCCAGAGCGATGGCGTCCGAAAGTGTCCAGCCGTCGTCCCAGTCCGTGTTGTCGTAGAGCTTGTCCAGCAGGAACGCCGGAAGGTCAAACCCCGGATTCGTCATGGTGCATCCTCCTCCATTTCAAAGCGTCAGTCGTTGCGGGGGGCCAGCAGCCGGAAGGTTTTCCCTCGCACCTCGATTTCGTAGCCGTAGAGCTCGGGCGTAACCTCGCCCCAGCTGCTGCGGTTGACGCGGGTCACACGGGTAACGTCCGAGAGCTTGCAGCTCTTCATCCGCGGCTGGCGCTGGACGTACTTCAGCG
>ERZ824488.749-NODE-749-length-40796-cov-5.357257_pt1 | contig 40796 bp, 37 predicted proteins | sample MGYA00519936_ERZ824488 | MGnify/ENA primary metagenome ERZ824488 (study PRJEB31778, sample SAMEA3449153) | human gut metagenome | biome: human gut; feature: human-associated habitat; material: faeces | place: United Kingdom | collected 2010/2012 ... | reverse complement strand
CCGCAGCCGCCGCAACACAATGCTCAGGCCTAGGCCTCGGGCAGCCTCACCGCACGAGAGCCCTCGGCAAAGAGGTCCTCGCCGTCCAGGGCATCCGCATCAAATGGAATGCCCGCAAGGCGCATGAGCGTCGGGGCCTCGTCGATGAGGCGAGCACCCGCGTAGCGGCCGGGCACGACGCCCGGACCGGAGATGATGAGGGGCGGCTTGGGCCCACGGAAGGGCAGGTGGCCGTGGGTGGAGACCGCGTACTTGTAGTCCGAGCTGCCCGCAGGCGTGACGAGCTTGCCCACGCAGTCCCCGCCGATGCCGTAGTTGGGCGCAGCCTCCATCATCAGGGCGAACTCGCCGTCCTCGTGATAGCGCTCGCGGACCTCCTCGCGGGTGAAGACGTCCGTGATGAGGCCGCTCTCGACCAGCGGGCTCAAGGCCTCGCACGCCTCGGCAAGGGCGGCATCGTCCCTCACGAAAAGCTGGCCGCTCACGCCCGAGCTCTGTACGTACGCCCGCCAGGCGGTCACGTGGCCGGCGTTGTCAACCTCCAGAAGCCCCGCCCGCTCAAGGAGCACGTTGGGGCTCAGCTTGTAGTCGATCCGCACGTGGCCGTGGTCGCCCAGGATGACAAAGATCGTGTCGTCGTAGGTGCCGGCCTCCTTCATCGCGTCGATGCAGCGGCAGATCCAGCCGTCATGGGCGCGCAGCGCGTCCTGCACCTCGGGAGCAAGTACGCCGTGCTCGTGGCGGGCGTGGTCAAGCGCTGCCTGGTGGGTGAAGTGCACGTCGGGGCGCAGCTCGCAGATGATGTCCTCGTTGCAGGCGGTGTCGAACTCGTCGAGCTGCGGCGTGGCATTGTTCTGGAGCAGCCCGCGGTGGCGCTCGTAGAGCTCGAAGCCATAGGGCGAGCAGCCGCGCTCGTAGATGGCGTCAAGCCGCCTGGCCAGGCGCTCGGGGTCTCCCCAGACGGACTCGTCGGGCTCCCAGACCTCGGGGATGTTGACGTCGATATTCGGCGCGCCCGCGGTGACGGGCCAGCCCACCGAAGCAGTGGAGAGCCCTGCGTGGCGGGCATAGTCAAAGACCGTGGGAACCCTCATATGGGAGTAGTCCCAGTACCAGTTCCTGTCCTCGATGGCCGGGTCCAGGATCTGGTTGTGCGGCACGCCGTGCCTGTCTGGCCAGCAGCCGCTCATGATGGAAGCGTGGCAGACATAGGTGAGCGTCGGGTAGACGCAGTCCACGTGCTCGAAGATCGCCGCGTTCTGCAGGACCTGGGCAAAGCCGGGCAGCTGCCGAACGTCCGAGAGGTTCTCCGTGAACAGTGCGTCCACGCACATGACAAAGAGGTGGTGCATCAGATGTGCCTCCGTAGGTGTCTATCTCGGCTATCTCGGTATGGCAAAGGTGGCAAGGGGCACTCCCCTTGCCGCACGACGTTTCCTGGGCGCAAGCCTCAGGGCGAGAAGTACTTCTCGCCGGCTACTGCTGGAGGGCCTTGTCGGCCTGCTGCTTGGCATCGTCCAGGGTAGCCTGGACCTCGCCCTGGTCGCTCATGATCTTGTCCACGGCGTCGGTGTAGATCTTGGCGGCCTCGGTGTAGCCCGCGTTCATGTAGTCACCGACGGCGTACTGAAGCTGGTCAAAGGCGACCTGGTACTCGGGGGTCTTGGCGTAGGCCTCCTTGATGCGGTCGTCGGCGGCGTCGGACTGGCGGGTCAGGAGGTAGCCGGTCTTGAGGTGGTTCTTGACCGCGGCGTCCTTGGAGGTCATGAAGTTGATGAACTCGCCGGCAGCAGCGCGGCGGGCGTCCGCCACGCGGGAGGTCATCACGAGGTTGCAGCCGCCCGTGGGCACCTTGTTCTGGACGTTCTTGGGGATGAAGCCGACGCCGATCTCATAGCCGCCCTGGTCGGCAAGGTCAAGGTAATTGGTGAGGTTGGCCGTGGAGTTGCACCACATGGCGACCTGCTGGTTGGCGGCGGCGCTGTCAAGGGCGTCGGAGCCGTTGGAGCCTGCGGAGAAGGAGAAGCCGTGCTCGGCGACGCCCTTCTTGAACCACTCGACCGTCTCCGCCGCGGGGGCCTCGTTGAACGTGGCGGAGGGGGCGGTGATCTGGTCGGTGAAGAGGGTTCCGCCGTTGCAGTAGGTGAAGGCGGTCATGACCCAGACGTAGGAGTAGAAGCCGTAGCCGGCAACGCCCGCCGCCTTGAGCGCGTCGGAGGCGGCCACTACGTCGTCCCAGGTGGCAGGGGCCTTTGAGGCGTCGAGGCCAGCCTTCTCAAACAGGGTCTTGTTGTAGTAGAAGACGGGCGTTGAGCGCAGGTAGGGCACGCCGTAGAGCTCGTCGGAGGCATAGCAGTTCTTCATGAGGCCGGGCCAGAAGTCGTCAAGGTCCTCCTTGGCGATGAGGTCCGAGATGGGCTGGATCATGCCGCCGTCCGCGAAGGCCTGGGTGCCGTTGATGACCATGACGCAGACGTCAGGCTCCTCGTTGGCGGTGAAGGCGGTCTTGAGCTTGGAGTTGAGGTCGTCATAGGAGCCCTGATACTCGGCCGTGACGTGGATGCCCTTCTCCTTGCCCACGGTCTCGTTGAACTCCTTGACGCGCTCCTCGTTGTTCTCCTTGATCTTGTCGGTCCAGCTGTACCAGTACTTGAGCTCGATGGTGCCGTCGGAGCCTGCCTGGCCGGCGTCGGAGCCTGCTCGGCCGGCGTCGGAGCCGTTGGCGCCATCGCCAGAGCAGGCGGCAAGGCCCAGGGTGCCAAGGGCGGAGACGCCCAGCAGGCCGGCGCGGACGAACTGACGACGAGAGAGGTTGCTGCTCATGGGTGATTCCTTTCGGTTTTGATTACATGGAAAGCTGCGTTGGGACGAGCTATCTGCAGGCGAGAAGCGCCACGGGGCCACGGGCCACCGGAGCTACTTGTCGCCGATATAGGAGAAGGCCTTGATGATGTGCTTGTTCGCAAAGAGGTAGATGACCAGGATTGGCAGGCTGAGCAGGACGTTTGCCGCCATGAGGACGTGGAAGTTGATGCCGGACTCGCTGGCTCGCATGCTGGCGACGCCAACCGGCAGGGTGCGCACGGCGTCGTTGGTGGTGAGCACAAGGGGCCAGAAGTAGTCGTTCCACGTGGAGATGAAGGTCAGGAGCGCGCAGGTCACAAGCGTCGCCTTGGCCATGGGGAGAAAAAGCCTGACCACGATCTTGAACTCGCTTGCGCCATCCAGCCGAGCCGCCTCCACGAGCTCGCGCGGCATCTGGTTGAAGGTCTGGCGCAGCATGAAGATGTTGAAGGCGCTCGTGGCAAACGGCAGGATGAGCGAGGCGTAGGTATTGATGAGGTGCCACTTGGCAAACAGCACGAAGAGCGGCAGGAACACGAGCTGAGCCGGCACCATCATGGTGATCAGGGTGCCTCCGAAGAGCAGGTTCTTGCCCTTGAAGTCGTACTGGGAGAACGCATAGGCAGCCGGCACCACGGTGAGTGCCTGGAGAACGAGGACGCTCGCCGTCACGATGCAGGAGTTGACGAGGTACTTCCCAAAGGGAATGGACGTCCAGGCGCTCTGGTAGTTCTGCCACTGGGGGTCGGCAGGCAAGAGCGAGGGCGGGAACTGCATGGTCTCGCCAAGCGTCTTGAGGGAGCTTGCGGCCATCCAGAAGAACGGGAAGAAGAACACCAGGACGAGAAGGGCGTTCACCACCCAGCGCCCGATGCGGCGCACCCCCGCCCGCACGCGGCGGTCTCTCTGGGCGCGGGCCTGCCCGTCAGGTGACGTCAGCGCGTCTGAGCTCTTGGAGCTTGTCACGTTGTAGCTCATCTCCTAGCGATAGTGCACGCGGTTGGAAAGCAGCTTGAAGTAGACGATGGCAAAGACGGCGATAAGCGCCAGCAGGACCACGCCGATAGCCGCCGCGTAGCCGACCTTGTTGAACTGGAAGCCGTACTGGTAGAGCGAGAAGACCAGCGTGTTGGTGGCGTTCTGCGGACCGCCGGCCGTCATGATCTGGATGGTCTCGAAGACCTTGAGCGAGGCGATGGCATCCACCACCACGAGGAAGAAGAGCGTGGGGGAGATCATGGGCAGCGTGATCTTGCGAAAGGTGGTCCAGGGGCTTGCCTGGTCAAGGCGCGCGGCCTCGTAGAGGTGGGCCGGGATGCCCTGGATGGCGGAGACCAGGATGAGGGCGTCATAGCCCACGCTCTTCCAGACCGAGATGAGGATGAGCGAGACCAGCGCCACGTGGGAGTCTCCCAGCCAGTCAACCGCGCCGATGTCAAAGAAGCCCAGGATGGAGTTGAGAAGGCCGTAGTCCTTGTTCATGATCCACATCCACAGCAGCGCAACCGAGGCCAGGCTCACCACGTACGGCGAGAAGATCACGGCCTGGATGAAGCCGTTGGTCTTGGTGTGCTCCTTCAGGTAGACGGCAACGAAGAGGCCCAGCGTGACCCCAAGGCCGACAACGAAGAGGGTGTAGATGACCGTGTTGACAAACGTCTGCCAGAACTGCTGGTCGGCAAAGAGAGCCTGGAAGTTCTGCAAGCCAACGAACTGCATCTTCGGGGAGATGAGGTCCCACTTGAAGAGCGAGAGGTAGCCCATGTTGAGGATGGGATAGACCCAGAAGATCGCCAGGATGACCACGGCGGGTGCCACAAAGAGGTAGGGCTTTGCCTTTGCCGCGGCATGGCATGCGGGGCGGGGGCGCTTCTCGATTGCCCGGCTCATGCCGCCACCCGCTTCTCATTGCCGTCAAAGAGGTAGAGGGAGGCACGATCGACGGTGAGCGTGACCTTCTCACCTACGTGTACCTGCGGCTGGTTGAACGTCTTGAAGGAGACGGGGCCAAAGTCGGTCGTGGCCTGGTAGATGATTTCGGAGCCCATGATCTCGCGGATCGCGATGGTGCCCTCGAAGACGAGGTCGCCCGCGGCAGGCTCGCAGAAGTCGGAGACCACCGAGGAGCCGTTGGGAAGCCTGCCCGTGACCTGCCTTGCGAAGACGGCGCGCGAGGGCCTGAAGCCAACCCACTCCACGTCCGCGGGAAGCGCCAGGTCAGGGAGGTCGACCTTGGGGAAGACGTTCATGGTGGGGACGCCGATGAACTGTGCGACGAACTTGTTCGCGGGGTTGCCGTAGATGCGCAGCGGGCTGTCATCCTGCTGAATCTGGCCGTTGTTCATGAGGACGATCTTGGTCGCCATGCTCATTGCCTCGGTCTGGTCGTGCGTCACGTAGACGAAGGTGGTGCCCAGGCGCTGGTGCAGAGCGATGAGCTCGGTGCGCATCTGGGCGCGCAGCTTGGCGTCGAGGTTGGAGAGCGGCTCGTCCATGAGGAAGACCTTGGGCTGCTTGACCATGGCGCGGGCAAGGGCCACGCGCTGGCGCTGGCCTCCCGAGAGCTGCGAGGGCTTTCTGTCAAGGTACTTCTCGAGGCCGACGACGTGGGAGAACTCCTTGATGCGCCTGTCTCGCTCCGTCTTGGGGACCTTGGCGTTGACGAGGCCGAACTCCATGTTCTCTCGAACGGTCATGGTGGGGTAGAGGGCGTAGTTCTGGAAGACCATGGCGATGTTGCGCTCGCCGGGCTCGGCGTCGTTCATGCGGACGCCGTCGATGAGGAGGTCGCCGGAGCTGATTTCCTCCAGGCCGGCAATCATGCGCAGCGTCGTTGTCTTGCCGCAGCCGGACGGGCCAACGAGCACGGTGAAGCTACCGTCCTCGATGGTGAGGTTCATGTCCTCTATGACCGTCGTCTTGTTCTCGTAGGTCTTGCTCACATGTCGTAGCTCGATGGATGACACGTGATCTCCTCCCGCTTTGGGTTACGTTGGACCAAGGGGAAGTATTGGCGCGCGGCGTCACAGCCGGGTAAAGAAACGCTCCCAAGTTGCATAAGGCACGGTCATGCATGAGTAAGCCGGTGCGCGGAGCGCCGCTCAGGGCCGGGGCCGGGGCCGAACCCGCGCCGTCTTAAAGGCACTATCCAAGGGCCCTCTTCGCTGACCTGCGGTTTTGTTTCAACGTATACTAGGCTCCGACAAATCCGCGAACCCAAAACCGTCTTGAGGAGCCAAACCGTGAAGCAGGCACGTCCTTATCCACAGGTAATCGTAACGAGAAAGGCCGCGCGCTCGCTCAAGGCAGGCCACCCCTGGGTCTTTGAGGGCGAGGTCGTCCGCACTGAGCCCGCCGCAGACGGCACGCCCGCGGCAAACGGCGGCGTGGTAGATGTCTTTGAGGAGAACGGCACCTGGCAGGGCGCCGGCCTCATCTCCGAGCAGAGCAAGATTCGCGTCCGCATGGTGACGCGCAACGCAAACGACCGTGTTGACGAGGCGTTCTGGGCCCGTCGCGTGGCCTGGGCCTGGCAGCACCGTCGCGTGGCTATGGGCGGCCGCGCGCTTCCCGGCTGCGAGCCAGACACCAACTGCTGCCGCGTGGTCTTCTCCGAGGCAGACGGCATGCCCGGGCTCATCGTTGACCGCTATGAGAACGTGCTGGTCACGCAAGTGGGCACCGTGGGCATGGAGCTCCTGCGACCCACCATCTACCCGCTTCTGCTCAAGACGCTGCAGGCAGACGGCCAGGACGTCAGCGCCATCTACGAGCGCAACGACTCGCCCGCCCGCGCCAAGGAGGGCCTGCCCCAGTACAAGGGCTGGTGGCAGGGAGAAGGCGCCGAGGTGCCCGAGACGCCCCGCATCATGGTGGTGGAGAACGGCCTCAAGTTTGACCTAGACATTGAGAACAGCCAGAAGACCGGCTTCTTCCTTGATCAGAAGTACAACCGTCGCGCCGTGCGCGAGCTGGCGGGCGGCCGTCGCGTGCTGGACTGCTTCTGCCACGTGGGGCCCTTCGGCCTGAACGCGGCGGCGGGAGGTGCGGACTTCGTGCGCTGCGTGGACGTGAGCCAGACGGCCATCGACCTGGCGGCAGAGAACGCCCGCCTGAACGGCCTTGACGCAAACATGGGATTCACCTGCGCAAACGTGCTCGAGTACCTGCCGGAGCTCACGCGCGACCGCTCCCGCCTGCGCGAGGAGGGCGGCCCGTTTGACCTTATCGTCCTGGATCCGCCGGCCTTCACCAAGAGCCGCGGCACGGTGGCTCACGCCAGCAAGGGCTACCGCGAGATCAACTACGCGGCCATGCGCCTGCTGCCGCGTGGCGGCTACCTGGCCACGTGCAGCTGCAGCCACTTCATGACCACAGAGCTGCTCAAGCAGGCCATCGCCGACGCGGCGCATCAGGCAAACGTGCAGCTCAAGCAGATCGAGGAGCGTCAGCAGGCGCCGGACCACCCCATCCTCTGGGGCGCACCCGAGACCCACTACCTGGACTTCCTCACCTTCCAGGTCGTATAGGGTTGACAAAGGGACAGTCCCTTTGTCAACCCCTGCCAAGCGCCAAACGAGAAAAACGTCCTTCTCGCCCACTGATTGCGCACGGCAAACCCCGTTGTTGACGGACGTTCTGACGCAGAAACGTCCGTCGGCAACGGGGTTTGCCTTGTCAACCGCAAGCTACGTCACCCAGGGACGTTTTGCCAACAGAAACGTCCGCTGACGACGCAGTCTGTCTCAAGAATCATCAGGGGCACCCATAAAAAGCGCGCCGACCCCAGACGGAGTCGGCGCGCCTTGCGTTACCGCTGGCGAGAAGTACCGTTCTTCTCGCCTCTTCTCGCCCGATGGAACGGGGATGCTGCTAGAACTTGACCTGCGGGGCCTGGCGCACGGCCGGGTCCTCCACGGTGAAGCCGGTGCGCGGCTTGTACTTGCTGCCGGCCACGAGCGTGCCCGGGAAGGTCTGGATGGCGTTGTTGTAGTCCAGCACCATGTCGTTGTAGCTCATGCGGGCGTAGCTGATCTTGTTCTCGGTGTCCGTGAGGTCAGCCTGCAGCTGCATGAAGTTGGCGTTGGCCTTGAGGTCCGGATAGGCCTCAGACACGGCGAGAAGCCCGCGCAGCGCCTGGGTGAGCTGGCCGGAGGCCTCCATCTTGGCCTCTGGCGTGGTGGCAGTGGCCACGGCATTGCGGGCGGCGGTCACGGCCTCAAGCGTCCCGGACTCGTGGGCGGCATAGCCCTTGACGGTCTCCACCAGGTTGGGAATGAGGTCGTTCCTGCGCTGGAGCTGCGCATCGATGGTCTGCCAGGCGGCGTCGCACTTGTTGTTCTTCTGGACGATGTCGTTGTTGATGCTTATCCAGATGAAGAACAGGACTACGACCAGGGCAACGATAACGATTGGAACAATCATGGTGGTCCTCCTTAGGGGCGGCCACGGCCCGTGAGCCCAATGGCCCGGCAACAGGGGCTCTATGGCGGAGGAGGAGGGATTCGAACCCTCGGAACGGGGTTACCGCTCGACGGTTTTCAAGACCGCTGCATTCAACCACTCTGCCACTCCTCCGTGGTTTGAGCGGTACTATCGTACCCCATGGAGGCGCGTTTGAACCCCAAGACACCCCGAGGAGCCCAACACATGACGGATGACGAGAAGTACATGCGCCTGGCGCTCGCCGAGGCAGACGCCGCCGCAACCGAGGGCGAGGTGCCCATCGGAGCCGTGGTGGTCTGCGACGGCCAGGTGGTCGCGCGGGCCCACAACCGCCGCGAGCTGGACCTGGACCCCTCGGCCCACGCGGAGTTCAGCGCCATGGTGGCGGCATCGCGTGCCCTCGGCCGCTGGCGACTCTCCGGCTGCACCGTCTACGTCACGCTGGAGCCCTGCCTCATGTGCGCCGGCCTCATGGTCAACGCCCGCATCGACCGCTGCGTCTTTGGCGCCTCCGACCCCAAGGGCGGCGCCCTGGGCACCCTCTATGACGTCAGCCATGACCCGCGTCTCAACCACGAGTTTGAGGTCACGCCCGGCGTCCTCGCCAACGAGGCCGCAAGCCAGCTTCGCGCTTTCTTCCGTGCGCGCCGAGAAGCCCGCAAGGCCGCAAAGGCCCAAGCCGGCGCGGAGGCCATCACAGACCCGACGGAGCAGCCGGCCTCCTAGCGCCTACCGCTCCGAGTTCTTCTCGCCAGCTCCGACCTGGCGGCCGCGGTGGCGGAGCCAGGTTCGGTGGGCCCACCTGATGACGGCAACGCCGCAGACGAGGTCCGCCCAGGCAAGGGCAACGCTCACGTACTGGACGCCGGGGACCTTGACCGGGCGCACGAGCTGCGCAGATCCGTCCAGCGCGGCCTCCTGGTTGTAGGCCAGGTTGGTGGCGCGCGCGTTCAGCCACGCGTAGAGCACGTCCTTGGTGGCGCGGCGCAGGTTGCCCGCAAATGCGGACGCGTCCGCGGCCTCCAGCCCACCGGCCGCCACGGCGGACGAGAGCTCCCCCTGCGTGTAGCCAAACTCAAAGGCGCCGTTGCGGAAGACGCCGTCCATGAAGAGGTCTCCGCCCGCGCGCAGCATCTGGTCGGCGTTCATGTAGGCGTGGTGGTCGGCGTAGTCGGTGATGACGCAGCCGGCAAAGCCCCACTCGCCGCGCAGCACGTCTGTGAGGAGACCGGCGTTTCCGCCCGCCCAGGTGGCCCCCAAGCGGTTGTACGAGGTCATGATGCCCGTAGCCCCGCTGCGGGCCAGCATGCGGAAGGCAGGCAGGTAGACCTCGCGCAGGGTCTGCTCGGTCATCCACTCGTAGAGAGAGTCGCGGTAGGTGTCCTGACCGTTTGCCACCAGGTGCTTGACGAAGCAATAGGTGCCGGCCTCCTTGGAGCCCGCCACCACCTGCGCCGCCATGGCACCGGAGACCAGCGGGTCCTCGGAGTAGTACTCGTAGTTGCGCCCGCCCAGGGGCGTGCGGTGAACGTTCACGCTCGGCGCATACCAGCCGTCGACGCCAATGCTCGCGCACTCAAGGCCCACCTGGCGACCGTACTCGCGGGCAAGTTCCTTGCTCCAGGTCTGCGCCAGCACGGTGGCGCCCGGATAGGCCACGCCGGTGCTCAGCTGGTTGAACGAGCCCACCTGGGAGGGGCCGTCCACCTCCTTGGTGCGGGGCTTGCCAATGCCATCGATCTTTCCCGTGGAGATGTAACCATGAAGCACGATTCGCTCCATGTCGGCAATGGATACCTGGTCGAGAAGGTCGTCCCAGGCCTCGTCCGAGTAGCTCAGGCCCAGCTGGCGGCCCAGCTCCGTGAGCTCTCCGCCCTCGGAGAGCAGGTGGCTATCGCTGGAGGTGGTCGTCAGCGGGTACTCCGTCTTGACGCGCGAGGCCCCGTCGTCCTCTGCCGCCGCGCCAACGCTCTCCCAAAGCGCCCGCCCGTCGGCGTAGAGGTTGAGCGCGGCAACGTTGTCCGCCATCTCGCGGTCTGCGTCCCCGCGGCGCGGGAAGGTGCCCGCAAAGTCCGCACGGCTGAGCCATGTGATGTTGGCCCCGGAGTTGGAGCCGTCGATGGAGACGCCATCCCAGGCGGAGTCACCGGTGAAGCGGTTCTGGACCGCGGCGCCGGTCTTGATGTCGTCGGGGCACTGGATGGTGCGCGGAATCCACAGCATGGTGCTGGCAAACTCGCAGTCGGCCACCGTGTGCGCGTCCCGACGCAGCTCCACCATGTACTCGCCGCGCTCCAGCTCGTAGCCGGCAAATCCGTCCCCGTCGGCGTCGCTGTAGTCGTATGACGCCACGTCGTCCATAGAGAACGAAAGCGAAATCTCCTGGGTCTCGCCAGGCTTGAGCAGGCGCGTCTTCTCGTAGGCGACAAGGACCGCCGCACTCTTCTCGATGCCGCCCTTGGTGTAGGGAGGGGTGCAATAGAGCTGGACCACGTCGCGCCCGGCCACCTTGCCGGTGTTGGTGACCTTCACGCGGATGCTGAAGTCGGTCTTGCGGCCCACGGTGGTTCCCTGGCCGGGAGAGCGGCCCGTGACCTCCCACTTGAAGCTGGTGTAGCTCAAGCCGTAGCCAAACGGGTACTGGACCACGCCGTCATAGCCCTGGCCGTACTGGTTGCTCACGCCGTCCCAGAAGCCCTCGGCATCGGCGGTCTCATACCAGCGATAGCCCACGTAGATGCCCTCGGCGTAGTCGCAGAAGCGCACCGCGTCATAGGGCTCGGAGACGCCCACGTTGGCGTTCATGGTGCCGTCGGCCGGGTAGAGGCCCTGGCCGTTGGTGTAGATGCTCTCGCCCATGGCGCCGGAGTTTGCCCAGCTTGCAGCCGTTGCAAAGTCGAAAGCGTAGGTGTCCGTCGTGCGCCCGGAGGGGTTGGTGCGCCCCCAGAGCGCATCCACCACGGCGCGCGATCCCTCGCCGCCCGTGCAGCCCACCAGAAGCGCGGCGTCAATGCCAGGCGTGGTCTCGAGTTCGCCCAGCTCCATAGCGTTGGTGGAGTTGACAAGCACCACCACGTGCTCGTAGCTCTTGCCCACGTAGCGCAGCAGGTCTTCTTCCTCCTGAGAGAGCTCCAGGTAGCTGCGCGTGACGTCGATGTCCACCACGCCCCCGCGCGAGTCCACCTTGTACTGCGCGCGCGGGCAGTCGATGCTCTCGCCCGCCGTGCGCGAGATGACCACCAGCGCCGTGTCGGAGTACTTCCGCGCATTGGACAGAAGCTCGTCGGAGTAGCAGCTCTTGTCGTAGATGGAGGGCTCGTACAGGCGGCAAAACTCGGAGGCGCGGCTGGAGAGGGCGCCCGCACTCTTGTAGGGGCGCTCGCCGCAGAAGCCACGGTACATGTCCGTGAGCTGCGTGTTGTAGGAGACGCCCGCCTCGCTGAGGGCGTCGAGAAGGTCCGTGGTCTGGCCCGAGACCTGGCCGGAGCCGGAGCCGGAGGCCACCCATTGCGTGGACGCCCAGCCAAAGACGTTGACCCGGGTGCAGTCCTCGGGCAGGGGCAGGGCCTCGTCGTCGTTCTTGAGAAGGACCAGTCCCTCGCCCTCGATGCGCTGGGCAAGCTGGGCGCCCGCCTGCATGGTGGCGTCCTTCTCCTCGGAGGTGACCTCGATCTTGTCGCCGCCCAGGTAGGACTCCACGGTGTCGCCCATCATGGCCATGGCCACATTGGCGGCCACCACGCCGGCGACGGCCGCCACGGCCAGCACGCGGCCGCCCACGCGCACCACACGGCGACCCATGGCCCGGCGACGGGCGCGCTTCTCGCCGTCCTTGCCTTCGAAGCCGCCCGCGTCCCTCTTGAGCTTGAACAACCGTGACCTCCCGCCAAAACGTCTGCAAATCATGATAGTACCCACGTCAGCGCCCCCGGCAGCTGCGCGTATTGACTCTGTAAAGGCATGTTGACGTGGGGCGGCCGCGGCGCGGCTCGTGTAAAATAGCGTGCGGTCGGCGCAGCGTGCGCCGCCATCAAGCCTGCAAAGAGAAGGGTCCGCATGAAACCTCGACCTGCCAGTCGATGACCCAAGCGGTGTGCTCCCCCGAGGTCACGCCGTGAGGGTGTGATTTTGCGCGTCAACGGGCATCTGGCCCCACGGACGCAAGACGCCAACGACCCGGCCTGCGCCGGGAAACCGTTAGGAGCACAGATGATCTACCTGTCCCAGCTCATGGGAAACCCGGTCTACGCCGCTGATGGCGAGAAGATCGGTACCGTCTCTGACCTTGGCATTGCCACGGGCGAGGTCTTCCCCCGCGTCACGAGCCTCGCCTTCAAGGGCCCCGGCCGCACGCCCTTCATGATCTCCTGGCGCAAGTACGTGGACACGTACGACGAGAAGGAAATCCACCTCAAGGTACCTGCCGTCGAGATTCGCTTCTCGTACCTACAGCCCGACGAGGTCCTCATCGCCCGAGACATCCTCAACAAGCAGATCGTGGACACCCGCGGCATGCGCGTGGTCCGCGTGAACGACCTAAAGCTCTCCGACACCAGCTCCACCCAGCTGCGCCTGCTCGGCGCCGAGGTGGGCGCGCGCGGCATCCTGCGCTCGCTCTCCCCCGCCCTGGAGCACGTGGCCCTCAGGGTGGCCCGCACCTTCGGCCACCCCATCCCCGAGCGCATCATCGCCTGGAGCTACATGGACCTGGTCGAGCGCGACCTCTCCAACGTCAAGCTCTCCGTGTCCCACAAGACGCTGGACGACATGCACCCGGCCGACATCGCCGACATCATCGAGCGCCTTGACCCCCGCCTGCGCGGCCAGGTCTTCGCGCAGCTCGACGACGAGCAGCGCGCCGGGGCCATGGCCGAGTTCGACGACGATGCCATGGCCGCCGAGCTCATGGGCGGCATGAACGAGCGCGAGGCCTCCCGCATGCTGTCCGAGATGGACCCGGACGACGCCGCCGAGCTCGTGAGCGAGCTCGACTACGACAAGGCCGAGAAGCTCCTGCGCCTCATGGGCGTCCAGGAGCAGCGCGCCATCCGCCAGCTGCTGGGCTACCGCGAGGATACCGCGGGCCGCATCATGACCTCCGAGTTTGCCGCCCTGCCCGAGGACAAGACCGCCGCCGATGCCGTCGAGCTTCTCCGCGGCCTGGACGAGGACTTCGAGAGCGTGCGCTACGTGTACCTCTCCGACGAGGACAACAAGCTCTCCGGCGTGGTCACGCTCAACGCCCTTATCGTCGCCGAGCCCGAGACCCCGCTGGCAGACATCTGCACGCGCGAGGTGATCACCGCAAGCCCCGAAGACGACCAGGAGGACGTGGCCGAGGACATCGCCAAGTACAACCTGCTTGCCATGCCCGTCGTGGCCGACGACGGGCACCTGCTGGGCATCGTCACCGTCGACGACGCCCTGGACGTCCTGGAGGAGGAGCACGCCGAGGACCTGCAGATCGCAGGTGGCATTGCCTCCGACGACGAGAGTGCCCATGGCGGGGACCTGCTGTGGCTGCTGCGTCGCAATGCCTGGTTCTTCATCTGGATGCTGGGCGTGGGCCTCTTTGTGACCCTCTCCTACCTCACGCCGGCCTTCCAGGCGCCGCTGTCGGAGATGCTGCTGGTCTGCTCGGCCCTGCCCATCGCACTGGTGCTGGCAGACGACTCGGTGAGCTACGTCACCAACTTCTTCCTAGAGAACGACCCCGACGATGAGGACTCCCCCTCCATGCTGGGCTTCACCATCAAGAGCGTGGTCCTGGGCATTGCCTTTGCCGCGCTGGTTGTCCTGGTCGAGATGGCGCTGGACAGCGTGCTCGTCGCCGCCGTCCACGCCCCGGCGGACCTCTCCGGCCAGCTGCGGGCGAGCTTCGCCGCTGCTGCCATTGCGGTTCTCGTCGCGTTTGTCCTCTGTCCCATCTGGCTGCTCGTCCTGCGCAAGCGAGACGAGAAGAACCAGGATACCTCGGGCTTTGCCCTCTCCGTCATTGCCATGATCGTCGCCCTCGTGGTGTTCTGCCTCGCCATGGGCCAGCTTGCAAACGCCCTTGGCATCCTGGGGGTGTTTGCGTAGTGGCGCAGCAGGAGGAGCCCCGCATCGAGAAGGCGCAGCCGGAGCGCCGCCACCTCGACCCCAAGCGCGTGCTCGCGGCCATGGGTCCGGGCATGGTGGCGGCACTTGCCGGCGCCGACGCCGGCGGCGTGGCCACCTACTCCAGCGCCGGTGCCCTCTTTGGCTACGGGCAGCTCTGGACCGTTCCGGTCATGTGTCTGCTGCTCATCGTGGCGCAGGAGACCGCGGCGCGCATGGGCTGCGTCACCGGCAAGGGCTTTGCGTCGCTCATCCGAGAGCAGTTCGGCGTTCGCATGAGCACCCTGGCAATGCTTGCGCTTCTCATCTCAAACACCACGGTCACGCTCTCCGAGTTCGCGGGCATTGCCTCGGGCTTCGCGCTCTTTGGCATTCCTGCCTACGTCAGCGTGCCCATTGCGGCGGTGGCCATCTGGGCCCTCACCATGAGTGGCTCCTATCACCGCATCGAGAAGATTTTGCTGCTCATCAGCTGCGCCTTCGTGACCTACGTGGTTGCCGGCGTCATGGTGGGCCCCGACTGGGGAGACGCCCTCAACGCCACCCTCATCCCGCGCTTCTCCACTGACCCCCAGTACTTCAGCGTTCTGGTGGCAAACATCGGCACCACCATCGCCCCCTGGATGATCTTCCTTGCCCAGAGCAACGTCGTCGAGAAGAACGCGCACGCGGAGGACCTTCCCTATCAGCGCATCGACACCGTGACCGGCTCCGTGGTGGCAAGCGCCATTTCCTGGTTCATCATCCTCACCACCGGTGCCGTGCTCTTCCCCGCCGGCATCGCGGTCAACGGCGCCGAGGACGCGGCAAGCGCCCTGGCCCCGCTCGTCGGCCCCTACGCCGAAGCGCTCTTTGGCGCCGGTCTGGTGGGCGCGAGCTTCCTTGCCGCCTGCGTGCTTCCCGGCATCACCTCCAGCGCCATCTGCGAGGCATTTGGCTGGGAGCGCGGCGCAGACCGCAGCTGGCAGGAGGCCCCGGTCTACCGCGGCATCATCACTGCAATCATCTACCTGTCCGCGGTCATCGTCATCGTGCCCAACGTCAACCTCTTTGGCATCATGATGCTGGCCCAGGTCATCAACGGCGTGCTGTTGCCGGTGCTTCTGGTCTTCATGGTGCTCATCGCCGGAGACCGCCACGTCATGGGCAGGTTTGCCAACGGCCGCATCTGGAACGGCCTCACGTGGTTCACCATCATCGCCGTGGTCGTCCTGACCATCGTGATGTTCGTGCTGCAGGCCATGGGGCTGTAGCTGGCGGGCAGCCGCCCTCGCGCCAAAGCAAGCGGCCCGGACTTCCGCGTGGAGGTCCGGGCCGCTTTTCTGCTTGATAGGTTGCCGCGGGGCTTGTGCCGGCTACTTGCTGGCCTTGTCGAACTCCTCCTTGAAGGAGCCGAACATCTTGCCCATGCGGCCGAGGCCCTTGCCGACCATGCGGGCAGCGTCGGTGCTGGCCTGGGCGGCCTTCTTCTTGGCAGCGGCCTTCTGGGCCTCCGTCAGCTTCTTGACCTTGGGCTTGGCAGCCGCGTCCGCCTTGGGGGCAGCATCGGCCGTCCGGGCCGCGGACGTCTGGGACACCGGGACGTAGGTCACGGGCTCGCCATTGGCGGCGCGCTCCCCCTCGGAGGCCCGCAGGGTCCCCGTGGGGGCAGAGACGCTCACGTCGGCCGCGGGAATCTCGGCCGGGTCTGCCGGCTGGGGCTCCTCGGCGGTGGCGTCGGCGATGGCTCGCTTGGCCTTGCCAATGAGGCGCCCCACCTGGAAGGAGCCTTTGTCCACGGCCTCGGACGCGGCGGCGCCGGCCTTGTGGCCGACCTCGGCGCCCTTGACCTTGGCGCTTGCCCAGGCCGTGCCCGCCTTGGCAGCGACGCCGCCGTCCACGGCGAGGTTCTCGGCGTCATCGGAGACCACCATGAACTGGTCCGCGGCCGAGTAGCCAATGACCATCTCGGCGGGAATCTCAAAGCTGCCCACCAGGGCGCGGGCCATGCCGCCGTCACCGATGTAGAAGGTCTTGGCGCGGCCGGTCTTGAGGTCGAACTCCACGTCGTTGACGTAGCCCAGGACCTTGCCGGAGCGAGTGCGAGCATCCATGCCCGCCCACATGATGCACTTGTCCCAGTCAAGGCCAAGGCGCTTGCGAGCGGCATCGTCAAGGCCGTCGTCAGGACGGGTCACCACAATGCCGCGCTCGCAGGGCTCAAACGAGTCCCACGCCAGGAAGGCATCCTCGCGCTTGACCATGCCAGCGACGTCCGGGCGCGCCACGAGAAAGCCCACCAGCTGGCGACCATTGGGCGAGAAGACCGACATGTGGATCTTGCCCAGCTTGCTGAGCTTCTCGGCGGGAGCGTCCGGGTTCTTCTTGTCCTTGCGGGCCTTCTTGGTCAGAAAGACCCTTACACCCTGGTAGGCGTCGATCTTGGCCACGGGCTAGGCCTCGGCGCCAGTCTCGGGAGCCTCGGCGTCGACGACCTCGACGCGGACGGCCTCGGCGGGAGTCTCGGCGGCGGGAGCGGCCTCGGCGGCAGCGGCCACCTGGTCGGCAACGGCGTTGACGGCGTCCTGGACCTGGGCGGAGGTGGTGGTCACCACGTCGGAGAGGGAGTCGCGCAGCTGGTCCATGCGCTCGCGGGCGAGATCGACCTTGGCGCGCAGCTCGTCGGTCTTGGCGTCGACGACGGGACGGACACCGTTGAACTTGTCGGCAGCAGTCTGGGCGCCGCGCTCGTAGGTGTCCACGGCGGAGTCCCAGACGTCATTCATGGCGTCGGCGGCCATGGCGCGGCTCTCGGCGCCGGAGCGCGGAGCCAGCAGCATGCCGGCAAGGATGCCAGATGCGGTGCCAAAGAGAGTGCCGAGGGTGAAGTAGAGTGCCTTCTTGCTCATGAGTTCCTCCTTGTTTTGGTCCTACGTATGCTGCGCCGTGCGCGGTGGTTCAAACTCCACGCGGCCCCGCAGGGCCGCGAGTGTTACCTGACTGACTTGGGGCGAGGGCCGCTGTAGGCACCCCAGCCGTCCTGGACATGGGCGGGCTCCGGCGCGGGCTGCTCGGCCTGCGCGGGCTGCTCGGCCTGCGCAGGCACGGGCTCCGGCGCGGGCACCGGCTGCTCCTCGACGGGGGTGGGTTCGGCGGCAGGCTCCTCCTCAGAGACAGGGGCAGCCTCCGGCGAGACGGGCTGCTCAGTGGGCTCCTCCTCGGCAGACGGCTCGTCCGCCGCAGGCTCCTGCTCGCTCACGCTTGCCACGAGGTCTACGAGGCCACTTGCGATGGCGTCCACGTCGGGCTTGGGGTCGCCGCCTCCGGAGTAGGCCCACTGCATGATCCAGACGGCACTGGAGAGGGCGCCCGCCACCAGCACGTCGTCCGGGCAGGAGAGTTCGACCTCAAAGCTGCGCTCGCCAGTCTGGACCGTGCGTCCCGTGGAGATGTCGCCGGCAATGTTCGTGCGGGCGAGAAGCTCCACGGTCACGTGCTCGAGCAGGTGGGCGAGCTCGGTCTGCTCGACGACCTCGCCAAAGTGGGGACCGGCGTCGCCCAGGCAGACGTGGTCCGCAATCTGGGGCATGAGCTCGACCATGAGGCGCGTGCCCTCGGGGTCATCGCTCGTGAGCAGCGGCGCATTGGGCGCCACCTCGACCTCGGCCGCAAGGGTGCGCGGGCCGACGGTAACTTTCTTGATGTCAAACAGCTGAGCCATGCGGCGGCTGCCTTTCCTTCTGGCCCGTATTGCGGGCATTCGTTTCGTTCAAACCATTGTAGCGACCCGGCGGCGAGGGGCGCTAATTGCTCGCAGGCTCCACGTCCTTCTCGCCCCCAGCGGAGGGTGCTTGGCCGGGAGCGGTCTGGTCGGGGTCCGTAGGTGGCTCGGGGGCGGTCACGCGCAGCATGGCGATGCGGCGGCCGCGCATGGACTGGACGAGGAAGCGGTACCCGTCCTTTTCCACGACGTCGCCGGGACGCGGGAGCTTGTCGGCGCGCTCGATGACGAAGCCGGCGACGGTCTCGTACTCCTCGTTGTCCTCGATGGGCCAGCCGAGGTCGATGGCGTCGTCCAGGGGGAAGCGCCCGTCGACGAGCCACTCGCGGTCTGAGAGCTGCGTGATGTACTTGTTGTCGGGGTCAAACTCATCCTCGATCTCTCCGACGACCTCCTCCACGATGTCCTCGATGGTGATGACGCCGGCGGTGCCGCCGTACTCGTCCACCACGATGACCATCTGGTCGTGGCTGGTCTGCATCTCGGAGAGCAGCGGGATGATGTCCTTGGTGTCGGGCACGTAGTCGGGCGTGCGCATGTGGCCCGAGATGGCCGTGGCGCCCTCGCCGTCGTCAAGGATGGGAGAGATGATGTCCTTGATGTGCGCAATGCCCACGATTCGGTCAACGGAGCCGTGGTAGACGGGGATGCGGCTGTAGCCGGTGCGCCGCATGGTGGCCAGGACCTCGGAGAGCGTCGAGGTGTCCTCCATGGCGGTCATGTCAACGCGGGGGACCATGACCTCGCGGGCGATGGTGTCGCCCAGGTCAATGACCTCGTGAATCATGGACTTCTCTTGGTCGGACAGCTCCTCGGCGTCCGTGACCATGTACTTGAGCTCCTCCTCGGAGACGTTCTGACGCTCATCGGCGGACTTGATGCCCATGACCTTGGAGAGGCCATCGGCAGACTTGGAGGTGAGCCAGACCAGCGGGGCTGCGACGCGCATGAACGCGCGGATGGGACCAGCGACGGACTTGGAGACGCGCTCGGCGTCGGAGAGGGCGATGCGCTTGGGAACCAGCTCGCCCACCACCGTGGAGAAGTAGGCCACGACGAGCGTGATGATGATGGGTGCGAGCGTGGCGGCAATGCCCGCGGGCATGCCGAGGCTCACGAACCAGGAGCCGAGCGGGTCGGACAGGCTCGTTGCGGCAAAGGCCGAGGAGGCAAAGCCCACGAGCGTGATGGCAACCTGGATGGTGGCCAGGAACTGGCCGGAGTCGGAGGAGAGGTCCAGGGCGCTCTTGGCGCGTTTGTCCCCCTCGTCTGCCTCGGGTTCTAGTACGGCCCTCTTGGCATTGACCACGGCCATCTCCGAGGCAGAGAAGTAGCCGTTGACGAGGGTGAGCAGAAACGTGACGACAATGCTAATTGCTACGTCCATGCGCGAATGCGCGACCTCCTTGGTCGGGTTTCCTATACGCGCCCGCGGTCGGGACGCGTGGGACCGCAGGCGTAAACATTCATTCTAGCAGCCATCCGCGCATCCCTCGTTTCTGCCGCGTTGTGCGCACAGACAGGCGCTGGGGGGGCGGGAGGCCCGGGCAAGACGGCCCCGGGCGCGGCGGCCCTGCGCAGAAGTCGCCTTCGTGTGAGCCTTCCGCCATTTTTTGTGCAGAAGTCCCCTTCGTGTGAGTCCCTTTTGGGCTTGGCCAGAGTGTGCCCAATTTACCAACTGGGCTTTTGCTGATCCGCAAAGGCGAAATCGGCCGCAAGACCCCAATTTGGGCTCACACGAAGGGGGCTTCTGCACAGACTTTTGGAAAATGCTCACACGAAGGTCAGTTCTGCGCGCCGAAGAGCCTCTCGCGCAGCTTGTCGCGGGAGTCCTGCTGCCACTTGGTCAGCGGTCGGCGCCTCAACCCCAGTCGGCACGTCAGATCGTCGACGAAGGCATCGAGCTTGGTGCCGTCCTTGACCAGATCGTTTGTTGCCACCATCACGGTGTAGCCCATTGCCTCGAGCACGCGACGGCGAGCCTCGTCGGACTCCTTCTTCTTGGGTGTCAGGTGATGCGCGTTGCTGTCGTACTCCACCACCAGCTTGGCGTCGGCCCACAGGAAGTCCGGCTTGACCTCGGACTGGCCTTCGAGCGCCTCCCGATGCCTCTGGGACACCTCGAGGCTCACATTCATGGCAAACCCGCCCAGGCCTGCCCCACCGAGCCTTCGCGAAAGCAGGAAGAACACGGCAAGGTCGGTCTCACGCGGAGAGGCGGACCCGCCGGTTGCCAGGTCAAGCGCCCTCACGGCCTTGCCCGCGCCGCGCACGCCCACGGCCCTGGCAGACTTTGCGTACCCCACAAGCTCGGCTCTGCTGGTCAGCGCCGTAAGGTCCGACTGGAAGCTGTCCTCCGCCCAGGGCGTGAGGCCATACGTGCCACATAGCTCGCAAGCAATCTGGGCAAGGTCGACCTCGTCCATGTCCATTGCCAACTGCACCAGCATGGGCCCCGGCTGGCACACGCTCACGTACTGGTCGACAACATGCAGGTGAGACTGGGTGAGCGGGCCGGCAAAGACGCGATCGCGAATGGCCCGGCACCGCCGCCGGTCTGCGACCGAGCCCACCACGGCATCGACCGGCACGCTCGAGTTGCAGAGGTTGGCAGCAAGGGCCGCCCGCTCATGAAGCTCGAGCGCCCGCGGCCCAAAGACCCTGCCCGCATCCTCAAGCACGTGCTGCCCCTCGGAGGCAACCCGAGAGGCCCTCCAGAAGTCCAGAGCCGTTTCATATCCCATGACAAGCGCTTCGTTGCCCAAGACAGACCCCCTCCCGCAGACAGTGGGGAGACCTTACAGGCAACTAGCAGACTCTCATATGTCGAACCGACCAATATCGGCAGGCGGCCCAAACAAGACGCCAGGCGAGAAGAGCGCCGGCGGCCCCAGGGACCACCGGCGCTCCATCAATGCGCACCGCGTTGGCTATGCGGCAGAGACGCTACTTCTCGCCGGCAGCACGGCGGGCGGCGTAGTCGGCCGCGAGCTTCTGCTGGATGTCGTGCGGGACCTGCTCGTAGCCAGAGAGCTCAAGCTCGAACTCGCCCGTACCGCGCGAGAGCGAACGCAGGCGCGTGGCATAGTCCGTGACCTCGGCATACGGGATGGTGGCCTCGACGGTGGTCTGGCCGGCAGTGACGCCGGAGCCGGCGGACATGCCCTCGACACGGCCGCGGCTGGCGGAGACGTCGCCCATCACGGAGCCGGCGTAGCTGTCGGGCACGGTAATCTTGAGGTGGGCCATGGGCTCAAGCAGCACGGGCTCGGCCTGGTCGACGGCCTTCTGGAAGCCAATGCGGGCGGCAGTCTTGAAGGCCATCTCGTTGGAGTCGACGGGGTGATAGGAGCCCTCGTAGACGGCGACCTTCACGTCGATCATGGGGAAGCCGGCCAGGACGCCATCGCGCATGGTCTCCTGGACGCCCTTGTCGATGGCGGGGATGAAGCCGCGCGGGATGTGGCCGCCCACGACCTCGTCAACAAACTCGTAGCCAGCGCCCGGGTTGGGCTCCACGCGCAGCCAGCAGTCTCCGTACTGGCCGGCGCCGCCGGTCTGCTTCTTGTGGCGGCCCTGGGCAGAGGCCACGCGGCGGATGGTCTCGCGGTACGGAATCTTGAGCGCCACGGTGTGGGCCGTCACGCCGGCACGGGCCTCAAGGCGGTCAAGCAGCACGCTGACCTGAGCCTCGCCAATGGCGGAGACCACGGTCTGGCCGGTGTCCTCGTCGCGCTCCACCTTGAGGGTGGGGTCGGCGTCCGCGCTCTTCTCGAGGAAGGCGTAGAGCTTGCCCTCGGTGCCGCGGGCGTCGGGCTCGATGGCAATGCGGTAGAGCGAGTTGGGGAAGCGGAAGGCCGCGGCCTCGACCTTGCCCGTGACGGAGAGGGTGTCGCCCGTCTGGGCCTCAAGCTTGGGAACCACGACGATGTCGCCCGCGGCGGCGGACTGGACGTCGGTGGTCTCCTTGCCGCACATGAGGTAGAGGTGACCCAGGCGCTCGGACTTGCGCGTGCGGGCGTTGGTGAGCTCCAGGCCTGGAGTCAACGTGCCGGCCAGCACCTTGAGGAAGGACAGGCGACCGTTCTGCGGGTCGTTGAGGGACTTGAAGGCAAAGGCGACGGGGCGGTCGTCATCGGGAGAGATGTCAAGCTGCTCGCCGTTGACCAGCGGGATGCGGCCGAAGTCGGCCATGGTGGGGAACCATGCCACGACGGCGTCCATGAAGGAGATGACGCCTTCCTCGCGCACGCAGGAGCCGACAAAGACCGGCACAAAGATGCGATCGGCAATGGCCTTGGCAAGAAGCCCCTCGAGCTCGTCCTGGGTAATCTCCTCGCCCTCCAGGTACTTCATCATGATCTCGTCGTCAGCCTCGGCCACAAGGTCGGTGAGCTGGGCACGAGCGTCGTCGGCGGCGGCGCGGAACTCGTCGGGGATGTCTGTCACCACGGGCTTGCCGCCCTCGAGGTGGCGGGCCTTCATGTGGACGACGTCGATGACGCCGGAGAGGGCATCTCCGGAGCCCATGGGGATGGTCACGGCGCCGAGCTTGGTGCCAAAGCGCTCCTGGAGCGTGGCGAAGGCCAGGTCATAGTCTGCGTCGGCGCGGTCCACGCGGTTGACGAACAGCGCGCGAGACAGCGAGAGGTCCTCGGCGGCGTACCACAGGCGCGTGGTGATGGTGCCCGGGCCGCTGGCCGCGTCGACCACGAAGAGGGCGGTCTCGCAGGCGCTCATGGCGGCGTAGGCGTCACCGACAAAGTCCGGGTAGCACGGGGCGTCCAGGACGTTGATGCGGGTGCCCTCCCACTCGACGGGGGCTATTGCCGTTGAGATTGAGAAGCCGCGCTCCCCCTCCTCGCCGTCGTAGTCCAGCGTGGGCTTTGTGCCGGCGTGGCCTCCCAGGCGGGTGGTGCGGCCCGTCAGGTGAAGCATGGCCTCGGCCAGCATGGTCTTGCCCACGCCGCCTTGGCCCACAAGGACCACGTTCTTGACCTTCTCGGTACCCTTTGCTGCCATGATGCCTCCCTCGTCGGAGTCTCTATGAAGCGTTGCAGCAACCATACCCACGTGCGGGCCAATGGTTGCGCACGCATCGGGCAGCGCGGGAGAAGTTCGTGCGGACGGTAAGGCCCCCGGCGCGGGTGGCAGCGCGGCAGCGGATATCGCGCCACGAAAATGGCCGCAGGCCCGGATGGGCTCGCGGCCAGAGTCGCTGATGCGAGGCGCTTCTCGACTGGTGGAGGAGCTACTCCTGGAGGGCCTTCTCGGCCTCGGCGTCGTGCTCGGCGATGAGCTTGGCCTTCTCGGCGATGGTGCCGTCAGAGAGCTCGTCGGCGTAGATCTTCTTGCCGGTGGGGTGCTGCTCGAGCCAGAGCTCCTCGGCGCGCTGCTCCCAGCTCTTGGCGTAGACCGAGGTGCGGGCGCAGAGGTGGTCGACGTCCTCGGGCGTGACGTACTCGGTGCACTGGGCGTCGGACTCGTGGACGATCTCGGGCAGAATCTCCGGGTTCTCCAGCATGGGGCAGGGACGCAGCATGTTGTCATTCCAAGGGTAGTGCTTGCGGTAGGCCTGGAAGATGGGCTGCTGCAGGCACTCCAGCAGGGACTTCTCCTTGATGTTGGCGTTGGAGTAGTGGATGAAGACGCAGGGTTCCACGTCGCCGCGGGCGTTGATGTGGCAGAACACGCGGCCGCCGGCGATGCAGCCGCCCACGTACTCGCCGTCGTTCTGGAAGTCCATGGCAAAGATGGGCTTGCCGCCGGTCACGCCACGGACCTCGCGGATGCGGCGCAGCATGTACTCGCGCTGCTCGACGCTGGGGCAGAGGTCGACCGTGGCGCCCTCGCCGACGGGCATGTAGTGGAAGTACCAGGCCCAGCGGCAGCCCTTGGAGATGATAGTGTCAAAGTACTCGTCGGAGCTGACCATCTCGGTGTTGGCGCGGGTGTAGGCCGTGGAGGTGCCGAAGAGCAGGCCGTTCTCGCGCATGAGGTCGAAGGCGGCCATGACCTCCTTGTAGGAGCCGTCGCCGCGGCGGCCGTCGTTGGAGTCCTCGGTGCCCTCGAGCGAGACGCTGAAGACGATGTTGCCCACGCGCTTGACATCGTCGCAGAACGCCTGGTCAATGAGGGAGGCGTTGGTGAAGATGTTGAAGAGGCAGTCGTTGTGGGCCTCAGCCAGGCGCACGACGTCCTTCTTGCGGACGAGGGGCTCGCCGCCGGTGAGCATGTAGAGGTGGCAGCCCAGCTCGGAGCCCTCGGTCACCAGGCGGTCCATCTCCTCGTAGGTGAGGTTGAGCTTGTTGCCGTAGTCGGCGGCCCAGCAGCCCACGCAGTGCTTGTTGCAGGCGCTCGTCGGGTCAAACAGGATGATCCAGGGCACGTTGCACTGGTACTTCTCGGCGCTGGCGGTGGTGTTGCGCAGGCCACGGAAGGCGGCCTCGTAGGCACCGTTCAGGATGGACGTCTTGAGCACGTGGTGATCGGTGTTGTCGATGACGTCCCAGAGGAACTGCTCCCACTTGGAGCCCGGGTACAGGCCGTTGCGAACGCCGCGAATAGCGCCGGGGGCGGTGTCCTTCAGCAGGTTGCCGGCCATGTCCAGGAGCTTGTCGAGGTTCTTCTCGCGGTCAGGGCCGCTGGCCGCCTTGATGATCTGGTCAAGCGCCAGGCCAAACGCTGCGCGCTCCGCCTTGTGGGCAATCTTGGACTGCATGTGCGTTCCTCTCCAATCACGAGTCTCCTGCCGTCAGGTTCGGCATTTTTGAACCCGTTTCAATAACGGCACGATGTTATTCCTTATTCCCCTTTTCAGCAATTATTTTTGTCTTCGGGTCAAAAATTCTGACGCAACGCCAAATAGTTGATCTTGTACGACCGCGCTTCGGCGGAGCCCGGAGGCGCTCGTGTCCGTGTATGCTTGAACGCACGACGTCAACGAGGGGATTCACATGGGCTTTCGCACCTACACATGCAAGATCGCGCGCAACTGCGGAGGCTGCGAGTGGCTGAGCGTGCCCTACCCCATCCAGCTGCGACGCAAGCAGGAGCAGGTCGAATCCCTTCTGGGTGACATGGCCGCCAGCTGCGGCGCGCGCATCGACAAGATCTGCGGAGTCGCCGGCGAGCCCCTGGCCTACCGCCACAAGGCCGCCACGCCCTTTGCCCCCGCCAACCACGGGCGCATCCGCTGCGGCTTCTACGCCGCAGGAACCCACCGCATCATTCCCTGCGAGAAGTGCCTGGTTGAGGACCCCCGCGCCCGCAAGATCCTCAACGGCGTGGCGCGCGTTGCCGAGCGCCTGCACATTCCCGCCTATGAGGAGGACCGCGGCATTGGCGTCCTCCGCCACGCGGTGGTGCGCTGCGGCTATGCCACCGACGACGTGCTGCTCACGCTGGTGACCAACGTTCCCGAGCTGCGCGGGCCCGACCGCGTGGTGGCCGCCTTGCGCGTGGAGTGCCCCGAGGTCACGAGCATCGTCCAGAACGTCAACACGCGCAGGACCAACGCCATCCTTGGCAAGCAGAACCGGACCCTGTGGGGCACCGGCGTCATGCACGACAAGCTGCTTGGCTGCACCTTTGAGATTGGCCCCTCGAGCTTCTACCAGACCAACCCCGAGCAGACCGAGCTCCTCTACCAGCTGGCCCTTGACGCAGCGGACCTCGAGGGCGGCATGAGCGTACTGGACGCCTACTGCGGAACGGGCACCATCGGAATCTGCGCCGCTGCCGCAAACAGCGGCGTCGAGGTCACGGGCGTCGAGCGCGTGGCCAGCGCGGTCAGGTGCGCCGAGCGAAACGCGCGGGCAAACGGCGTTGCCGAGCGCTGTGACTTTGTGGCCGCCGACGCCACTGAGTGGATGTCTCGCAAGGCAGGCGAGAGGCACTTTGACGTGGTCCTCATGGATCCGCCTCGCGCAGGCAGCACGCCCGAGTTTCTCCACGGAGTGGCCGACCTGGCCCCCGAGCGCGTGGTCTATGTCAGCTGCAACGTCCAGACGCAGGCGCGCGACCTCGAGGTTCTTCTTGGCCGCGGCTACACGCTGCGCAGCGTGGCACCCGTGGACATGTTCCCCCACACCAAGCACGTGGAGTCCGTGGCGGTGCTAGCCCGAAGGTAGCCGGCGAGGCAGAGGGCCTCTTGGGCGGTGCCGTGCTTAACTTTCACGCCCGCGGCGAGGCTCTTTGGCAAGAGAGGGCCCATGAGTTGCACAGAAGTGCCCTTGGTGTGAGCCTAACCGACAAGTTTGTGCAGAAGTGCCCTTTGTGTGAGCCCCTTTTTCCGGCTCCGGCTGTCAGCTCACTTGTTTTATGCAATCGCACAATCCCGAACTGGTATTTTGCTAGAAAAATATTCATTGACAGATTGATATTTCGGCGAGCGGCGGAAATCCGGCTCGCACGAAGGCCACTTCTGCGCAGCCGTTACCAAATCACTCACACGAAGGGCCCTTCTGCGCAACGGGGCAAGCCCACAGCAAAAAGGCGGCCGAGCCTCATGGCCCGACCGCCCGAGAGGAGCCAGCCAACGCGACTCTTACACTTCAACCCCAAGCTCACAAAGCTCGTGTGGAGCAATGTCCTGACCGTCAGGCCACTCAATACCCGATCCGTCAGGAAGTAGCCGCACTTTTGCAAAATAGAATGGATCTTTGAGCTCTCCAAACCAGCTACCCGTTGCATACGGCGCAACATCGAAAATCTTTGACTCGCCCGTACTGTAGCTCAAGAGCAACTTAAGGTCGTTCCTAGTCTCGACTGACATGATCTTAGCAGCCACAGCAGTTCCTCTATTGAAGCGGATCGATGCGATAGAGCTGTTTTCTCCGGCACTCAGCAGTCTCCAGTTTGCCTCAAGCTCATCATGGTGAATTTCCATCCATGCAAGAAGGAGCTTCATCTTATTCTTGGGGATAGACCCCTCGATGACCGTGTCGTCAAGAAGGACAACAGCCTCCTCCCCCGAATACTCAACATGAATATGCGGCATATTGCGCTAGCCGCCCAGCTCGCGATAGATGCGAACAATGATTCAGTAGAACATGCTGGGAACCGGCATACGACCTCCACGCTCTATCCTTAGAGTAAGCCTACCCTCTCGCAATCGAGCTTTCGCTTCAACGCAAAAAACGGCCAGGTCAAAAGACCCGGCCGCTCGCCATGCCACCCGACGCCTATACCCGAACGTGGAAGCTCCTCCCGAGCTCGCGTGCGAAGAGCTCTCTGAGCCCCTGCGCATCGTCTCCCACCACATCCTTGGGAAGCGCCAGGTATTTGTCCGCGTCGCGATAGATCAGGAACATATCCCGGGTCTCAAAGACGGCCATGATCTGGCTCCACTCCAGCTTCTCGGAGTCGGCGTTCCCAGAAACCCTGAACTTCAGCCAGTCGTCGTTCACCGAGACGTTCCTCATGGCAACGTCAGCGGCATCGTCTCTGTACCGTCGCGTGGCCTGCTCGCAGGCAAAGCAGCACAGCGGCAGTGCAATGAGGCACACGATGTAGCACATCTGCATGACGTTGCTCATCTGGACCCCGCCAAGCGTATTGGCGGCAAGAAGAGCCAGCGCGCCCACAAAGACCAGCACAACAAAGACGCCCTGCCCACGCTTGCGCAAAAACGTATTGAAGTACTGCGTCTTGCGGAACAGGCTTACGGGAACGTTGAACTGGTATGCGTACGTCTGGCTCATCTCTTGCCTCCCAATGCCTCGGGGCGTCTATTTCCTAGTACTGGCCATACTTCGTCTTTACGAATTCTTGCATCGCAGCAACGTTTTCGGCAGAAATCGGCTGGTACTCGTTGCCCGTAGCCAGTATGCGCCAATAAATCTCCGAGACCATCTCGAGGACAGTCGCCACCTTGAAGGCAGAGTCCATATCGGCACCGATACATACGGCGCCGTGGGAGCGCAGCAGGCACGCATTGGAGTCCTTGCCTATGGCATCAATCGCTGCGTCTGCGAGGTCTTGCGTTCCCGGAAGCTGGTACGTCGCGCAGCGGACGGGGCCGCCAAGCGCCTGCGCCGCCTCATCATGCAGGTCAATCGGGATGTCACGACCCATTGACGAGAATACCGTCGAGAAGATCGGGTGTGTGTGGATGCAGGCCGCAGTCTCGGGGCGGGCATTGAACATGCCTCGGTGAAGCTGCAGCTCAATGGACGGCCGGCGGTCGCCCTCAACATGATTTCCCTCGAGGTCGAAGACGACGATGTCGTCATTCGTAAGCGTGTGGTAGTTCATCCCGCTCGGCGTGATGTACATCAGGCCTTCCTCGCGGTCGCATGCGCTGATGTTTCCCCAGGTGGCAACGGTGAGCCCAGAATCGATCATGCGCACGCCGGAGGTGCGAACTAGCTCCTTGTACTCGGCCTTAACCTTTCCAGCCATGCTCGTTTCCTTTCAAAAGTTGGGCGGGAGGAACCACATCGGCCCCTCCCGCCCGAGGACTACCTAGAGGGTTTGAACCAGCTACTCGGCAGGAGCGGCCTCGACCTTCTTGATGGTGTGGTTAAGAGCGGAGTTCTCGATGAACTCGTGGATGGCGGCCATGTTCTTGTGAACGAGGACGTAGCAAACCACGTAGAGAACGATGACGGCGCCGATAATCACGAAGTTCTGGCTGAGGAACGCCAAGAAGATGAGGGCACCAACGGGCTGGCCGAGGATGACCAGGGAGGTGACCATCGTGGAGCCCTGAAGGTCAACGCCGGTGGAGACGGCAACCTGCGTGAAGGCGTCACCGGTGAGGGTGCACATGTACAGGTTGAGGATCATGAATATCAGGCCGCCGAGGAAGGACTTCAGGATGTTGCCGTTGGAGCAGGCAACGAACGGCTGGATGATGTACGGGATGGCAACAAGTTCAAGCATGGGAAGGGTCAGGTTGCCAGGCAGGATGAAGGAGATGATGAGCGTGGTGGGCATGAGCAGGATGCCGGTGATGAGCGTGGCAGCCTCGCCGTAGCCGGTGGCGTCGTTGACGGCCAGATACCACTCGCGGTCAGCAGTGCCAGCCGCCTTCATCTTCTTCTTGCCAGCCTCGGTGATGGCGGAGAAGGAGCCGGCGAAGATGCCGGAGACCTTCGGGAAGACGGCCATGACGGCAGCGGTAGCGATGCCGCAGGTCGTGATCTCGCCCCAGGTGGCAAGCTCGCCGAGCTTGTTGAAGTCGCCAACGATGCCGATGAACAGGCCGAGGAAGAGGCCGAGGGTCATGGGCTCGCCGATGAAGCCGAGCTTCTTGCGCAGGGTGTCGGGGTCGATCTGGACCTTGTAGAGACCAAGCTTGTCGAAGAGCAAGTTCAGGGGCACGGCCATGACGCCGCAGGTGGCGGTGTGCAGGGAGGCGATGGTGCAGTTGGGGTACTTGTAGTACGTGGACCAACGCTTGGCGATGATCTCGGTGCACAGAAGCGTGTAGAGCTGCTGGACAATCATGCAGACCATGGAGAGCCAGAAGTTGCCGGTCAGGACGAACAGGCAGGCGCCCCAGCAGAAGTAGGAGTAGTTGTTCCAAAGGTCGCCGGCCTGGAAGATCGTCGTGAAGTGAATCAGGTACAGGATGATCTGGAGCGCGATGGCAACCGCGATGTAGATCATGCCAATCTGATACGAGTACGCGATGATTGAGGTCGTCTGCCAACCGAGGTCAACGATGGGCAGGTTAATGCCCATGGAGTTGGTCAGGTTGTCAATGATCGGGGACAGGATGGGGCTGTAGGTGCCAATGACGAGGGAGAAGCCCTCGAGGCCGACGCCCGCAGACAGGGCGGAGAAGAACGCCTTCTTGGGCTTCACTCCCATTGCCAATGCAATGACAAAGATGAAGACCGGCACGAAGACGGCCGCCTTGAACGTCGTAAAGAACGCGTTCAGTGCTTCAAGCATGTCTTACCTCCTTCTTTCGTACTTCTTCTTTCCTTGCTCTTCCTTCTACTTGCCGGCCTCGTGAAGGCAAGCAAGCGCCTGCTCCATGAACTCGTCCTCGCCAAGGCCCGTGATTAGGCCCATGGCGCTGAACGCAGGGGTGCCGTGGGGGTCGCCGATGGGGCTGGAGTACGCAATGAAGTCGTAGCTGCCGCGCATCAGGTAGCCGTCAAGCTCAGAGGGGTTGCACTCCTCGGCGTCGACGTCATAGCCCTCGTCGGCAAACATGTCGACGATCTTGTTGGCGACCATGTGAGAGGTGACGACGCCGGAGCCGCAAACAGACAGAACCTTGATCTTCGTGGACATTTCTCTTTCCTCTCTCCTTTGGATGGGGCCACCCCATCCTCTTGACCTGTGTTTTTGCTACTCGACCTCAGGGGCGAGAAGCTCGTAGACCTCGTCGGCGCTCTGGGCCTTCTTTATTGCATTGAGCAAATCGGCGTTCTGGATGACGCCCATGATTTTCTGAAGCGTCTCGATCTGCTTCTTCGGGTCCTTGATGGCCAGCATGAACAGAATCTCAGGGTGCAGGGTGATCTCGGGAGACCCCATCTGCAGGAACTCGACCGGGTGGGCCAGGACGGCAACGCCCATGGAGGTCTCCTTCACGTTCTCGCTGGCGCAGTGCGGGATGGCGATGTCGAAGGCAATCGCGGGCAGGCCCGTGGGGTAGACCCTCTCGCGCTCGAGCAGTGCCTCCGGGAAGCTGTCCTTGGCAACGCCAAGGGCGACGAACTCCGCAGACATCTGACGAAGGGCGTCCTCCTCGTCGGCGGCATCAAGGCCGACCTTAATGAGCTCTTTCCTCAGGAACATCGGGCTTCTTCTCCCCTCTTCTAATCCGGACGGACCATGCGCGATGCGGGCATGACGTCCTCGCCGTTAACGACCTCCGAGCTGCCTTGCGGCATCATCACGGGAGAAAGGCCCATGCGCTCGCGAATGCGCGCCAGCCCCTCGACCTGCTCGGATGAAAGCTGCCTGCCACCGCCCAGTTGCCTGACGACGTAGCTGATGTGGGCGTAGTTCTCCAGGACCTCCATGCGCGTGTAGGCCTCGTCCAGCGAGGTGCCCCACGCAAGGGCGCCGTGGTTGGACATGAGCACGGCGGCGTAGTCCTTGCAGAACGGGGCAATGCTGTCGGGCACGTCGTAGGTGCCGGGCTCCGCGTAGTGGGCAACACCGATGGCGCCAATCTGGAGCATGGCCTCGGAGAGGATGGACTCGTCCAGGGGAATGCCCGCAATGGCAAAGGAGGTCGCGTAGACCGGATGGGCGTGGACGACGCCCATCACGGACGGATTCTCCTGGTAGACGCGCAGGTGCATCTTGATTTCTGAGCTTGGGGCCCTCGAGCTGCGCTCCACCACGGTTCCGTCGAGCTTCATCCTGACGAGCATGTCCTCGTTCATGAAGCCCTTGGAGACTCCGGTCGGCGTGGCAATGATCTCGTCCTCGGAGACTCGCGCGCTGATGTTGCCGTCGTTGGTGACGACGTAGCCGTGGTCATACAGGCGCCTGCCGTACTCGACGATCTTCGCCCTGATTTCCGACTCGGTGGGAAAACCAGCAAAACCTGCCATCTTTCACCTCCAAAACGGTCGCCGTCTTTTTGACTTTTCTCATTATACGATTGTTTTTGCCCGTTTGTTTTTGTTTCATTCGACATTTGCCGAACGGCTCGGGCATATTGGCGAGCGGTTGCTTTTGACTGTTTTTGTTTTGTGAAGACAAATTTCATCTCCACAGTCAAAAAACGGGCTATCGTGTCTATATCGGGGTCATACCCCCACCCGCTTCAACCCTGAGGAGGACGCCGTGATTGCCGCCGTCCGCAAGCAGAAAATTCTTGACGTCGTTCTTGAAAAGAAGAGCGCCACGGTCGTCGAACTCGCAAGGATGTTCAACGTCACCAACGAGACCATCAGACGCGATCTGACCGACCTAGAGAAGCAGGGCAAGCTCAAGAGGTCCTACGGGGGTGCTTTCGTCCAGACCGGCGTTGGCAACTTGGTGGCAACCGACGTACGCGTTGAGGCCTACGTTGATAGCAAGACAGCCATCGCCCAAATCTGCCGACACTTTATCCACAACGGAGACGCCATCTTCCTTGACAACTCAACCACAGCATTCTTTGTGGCCAAAGCAATCCAAGGCATGCGTCTCACCGTACTGACAAACAACCTGATGATCGTGAACCTGTTAGCAAAGAGTGGTTCCATTCACTTGGTCTGCACCGGCGGCGACTACACCAATGAGGAGAAGGCCTTCAGCGGTAACGGCGCTATTCGGATGCTCGAGAACTATTACGTTGATGCAAGCTTCCTCTCGTGCCGTTCACTCTCGCTTGAGCATGGCGTCACCGACTCCACCGAGATTTGGACGGCAATGCGCCAGCAAATCATCCGCAGGTCGGCAAAGAACTTCATCATTGCCGACTACACAAAGTTCGATCAGACCTCATACACGTACATCTGCAATTTTAACTCCGTCTATGCCGTGGTCACCGACAGGCCCCTCAACGAGACATGGAGAAGTTCGCTCGCGGAGCAGGGATGCATCTTGATTGATGGCCAGCGCACGCTTGAGACCCTCGTAAGGGAGCGCCCTGATCTGGTGGTGGAGGACTAATCCCTCCGTATGCCCAGAAAAACACGCGCGCCCGGCATCCCTCCCCCAGGATGCCGGGCGCATTGTCTTGCCGCGACTAAGGACTACTGCTCGCAGTACTTAATCACCGTGTCCACCATACCCTGCGGGGTGTCCTGCGCAAGAATCTCAGCAGAATGAGCGTCATCAATAAAGATGCCCAGGAAAGCCTGGAGAACACCGACCTGCTCCTCGGCGTGAGCCATAACGCCAAGGTTGATGATGAGCTGAGCGTTGACGTCGCCGGAACCGGCCATGCCATCAAACAGGATGGGGTGAGTCGGCTTCACGATAGCAATATAGGGCTTGACCAGGTGCTCCGGGTCAACGTGCGGAAGCGCCACGGAGATGGCCGGGCAGGCCAAGCCGGTCGGGTAGTTCTTCTCGCGCTCAAGGATGGCGTCGAGCCAAGACTCCTTGACGTAGCCGGCCTCGGCGAGCTTCTGACCGAGCTTCTTGAAGAAGTCCAGACGGTCCTCGGCCTCAAAGTCAAGGAAGACAAGTTCGGGCTTGAGCAGTGTGGTGTCGATGGTTGCCATGCTAATTCCCTCCAGATACGTGATGCGAGCGATTTGGTTGCCTCGGGAGGGCCTTACGCCACCGGGTCGGCGCCGTTGGCGAAGACCTTGATGACGGACGTGAAGTCCTCATAGAGGCGCTCATAGGCGGCCATGGTCATGTCGTGCCAGTAGACGTTGGCGTCGGCGTTCTTGGACTTGAAGTCGGCAATGACCTGCTGGACGGCCTCACCGGCGTACTTCACGCCGTAGGTGTAGTAGTTGATCTTGCGGATGCCGGCGTCGATGGCCTTGCGGTAGTCGTCGTCAGAGACGCCGGAGCCGCCGTGCATGACCAGGGGCACATTGTTGCGCTTGCGGATCTCGGTCAGGACGTCGAAGTTGAGGTGCGGCTCGCCCTTGTAGATGCCGTGGACGGTGCCGAAAGAGCAGGCCAGGATGTCAAGGCCGGTCTCCTTGATGAACTCGTCGGCCTGCTCGGGATCGGTGTAGACGGCCTCGGAAACGTGGTCGTTCTCGTGGCCGACGCCGTTCTCGCGGGTGCCCATGCTGCCGAGCTCGCACTCCAGGCCGCAGTCAAAGCTGGCGCACATGTCGGCGGCACGCTGGGAGTTCTCGATGTTGACCTCATAGGGCTCCATGGAGCCGTCGTACATGGCGCCGGTGAAGCCCATCTCCAGGGCGCGGCGCATGTAGGAGAGGTTCTCGCAGTGGTCGAGGTGCACGCAGACCATGGCGCTGGAGCGCTCGGCCAGGGCAACCATGGTCGGACCCATGGCGTCGAGCGGCGTAAAGGCGTCGTGGCCCTCGGCGTGGGAGAGAATGACCGGATAGCCGGTCTCCTCGGCGGCGTCCAGGGCGGCACGGGTGGCCTCGAGGCTCGGCACGTTGAACGAGGCGATGGCCATGTTCTTCTGCTCGGCGATGGCGCAGATGTCTCGGAGGTTAACGATCATTTGGTTTCCCCTCTCGTATAACTAATGGAATCTTAAGCCCTTTTGGTGAGAAGAGCGCCTACTTGCGGGACTTCTTCCCCTTCTTGGCCTTGATCTGCTTGTACTCGGTGTTGGTACGGCGCGCCTGAACCCTGAGGGAGTCGGGGTCCACGCGATTCTCGATGTCTATGAGACGCTGAGCGAGCTCCTCACCATCCTCGTAGACGTCGGTTGAGATCCAGAACCTGCCATGCAGGACGTTGTGGTTGCCAACGCGGACGTACATCTTTCCACCGCGTGAACCGCCCCTAATCTGGAACTCCTTGAGCTCGCTCAGCTTGTAGCTCTGCGACTTGCCAAAGAGTTCAAAGGAGATCTCGTCTTCGCCGATCGTCACCGAGTGCGCATAGCAGCGCGCTATGAAGGTGTTCCACGTCTGGTAGAGGGCCACGGCGGCAAAGATGGCAAAGAGGAAGCCCATACCGAAGAGGTTAGTAGCGGCATTCCAGGTCAGAAGGACGGTCAGAAAAGCGCAGAACGCGCCCTCGACCTTTACCTCCATCGTAAAGAACGGCTCCTGGTACGTGTAGGTCTTTGTCTCCATGGGTGCCCTTCATAAAAGATGGGGCCCGCACCATACCTGATACGGACCCCATGCGGTTAGTGCTCTCTATGCCTCAAATCCTAGGGGCATCGACTTACTCGTTAGCCTTGGAAGCGTCGGCGGCGTGGAGCTCAGCGGCCTCCTTGAGGATTCGCGAGCGGTTCCACACGGCCAGGGCAACGGCAATGACGCCGGTGACGACGAGGCCGATGGGGCCGAGGAAGCTGGCGGCACGGGTGATGACCCAGGTCAGGGGGTTAGCGCCATCGCAGATGGAGGAAATGGCAGCGGCACCGCCCATGTCGAAGTTCACGTTGGCAGCAGCGGAGGTGATGAGCGGAGACAGGTCGGTGGCGATGTAGAAGCCAACAGCCAGGACGATGATGCCGGTAATCAGGCCACGGAAGCCGTTCTCGTGAACGATCGGGGTAACGAGGACCAGCATGTAGGGGATGCAGGCCAGGTCAGCCAGAGGCACGACCTTGTTACCCGGGAGGATGAAGGCCAGGAAGATGGAGACCGGCACGAGAATCAGGGCCATGGTCAGGGTCACGGGGTGACCGGTACCAACGGCGGAGTCAAGGCCGATGTAGATCTTGCCGCGGTTCTGGAAGCGCTTCTGGATGAAGGCGGAAGCCGCGTCGGAGACGGGCATGAGGCCCTCCATCAGCAGGGCGGCCATCTTCGGGATCAGGACCATGACGGCGCCCATGTAGACGGCCATGGAGAGAACGCTCGGGACGGTGGTGCCGTCAGCGGCGGTGCTGGGCAGGAAGCCGTAGCCAGCGAGCAGGCCGATGAGCAAGCCGATGATGGAGCCGAGAAGGACGGGCTCGCCAAAGACGCCGAACTTCTTCTGCATGGTGCGAACGTTGATGTCAATCTTGTTCAGACCAGGGATCTTGTCGATGATCCAGTTGACCGCAGCGGCGATGGGAGCATAGGCGCCAGCAAAGCCGTGAGGGATGGAGACGCCGGGCAGGCCCAGGGACTCCTCGACCATGGGGGCGGTAACGTCGCCGATGACGAGGACGACGACCTCGTTGATGATAGCGGCGGCAATGCCGAAGGCCACGTTGTTGGTCACGATGGCAACCAGAGCGCCGGTGAAGGCGAAGTGCCAGTAGTTCCAGATGTCGACGTCAGCGGTCTGGGTGGTGTTGGTGAGCAGCATGACGATGTTCACGAGCAGGCCCAGAGGGATGATGATGGTGCCGACGATGGAGCCCATGGCGATGGCGGAGGCGGCAGGCCAGCCCACGTCCATGACGGAGAGCTCGAGGCCGAAGCGCTCGACCATGGCGGTGACGCCGGTGGCGAGGTCGGTGCCCATGAGCTGGTTGATGACGAGGTTCAGGCCGATGAAGCCGATGCCGACGGTAAGGCCGGCCTTCAGGCTCTTGCCAAAGCCGGCACCGAAGAGCACGCCGAGGATCGTAAGAACGATCGGCATGACGACGGAGACGCCTAGGCTAGAAACGCCCGAGAAAAAGGCAACGATTGCGTCCATTGATTCTCACTCTCGTTAGGTTGGCGCTTCAGGGCGCGCCAACGACGATTGGTTTGCCGTGCCGACAAGAAGTTACTTGGAGATGATCTCCACGATCTTCTTCTCGGCGTCGGCACGGCCCATGCCAGTCAGGAACGGCAGGCCGCTGACGAAGTCGCACTTGAGGTCCGCAGGCGGGACGGTGGTGGCGACGAGCAGTTCAGCGTCGGCGCACTGAGACGGGGCCTCGGCGATGGCGCACTGCACGATGTGGTAGGTACCGGCAAGGCCGTTGGAGTCAAGGAGGTCCTTGATCTTAGAGTTAACGGCGGTGGAGGTAGCAACACCAGAGCCACAAGCAACCACGATCTTCTTCATTACTTCTCTCCTTTCAATGCCTTCAAAAACGAATACGAATACCCTACCCCTCTTTGGGCCCTCCAAGCCCCGCGGGCACGCACACCCGCGGAGGGTTCAGGCAGGCTGTCGAGGCTACTCGCCGATGACGACAACCTTGACCTTACGGTTACGCTCGCGGGTGCGATCGTAATCAACAAAGAAGATGCTGGCCAGGCCGTTCATCTCGAGGTGGCCGTCGGCAACCTCAAAGGTCTGGTTGGAGCCGATAAGGGTGGAACGCAGGTGGGCGTCGCCGTTCCAGAGCATGCGACGATCCATGTTGGGCAGGTACTGCTCGGGATTAGGCCAAGACTCGACCTCCTCGAAGTGGTCCAGGCCCGGGTAGCGATAGGTGCTCCAGTCATGCTGCTCGGGGAAAATCTTCTCGAGGCCGTCAGAGAGGTCAGCCTGCAGGAAGGTGTCGCCCGTCGGGGTGTGGTCGTGGTCGTACTCCTCAGAGAAGACCGCGCAGGTGGTGTGGCAGGAGATGACGGTGACGATACCCTCCTTGATACCACTGGCCTTCACAATGTTCTCGACGCCCTCGGTGACGTCCAGGTAGGTGGGCTTGCCCTCAAGGGTGCTGACCTTGATAACGTCCTTGTAGACTGCCATCTGCTAGTCCTCCTTGCAGAAGTCGGTGCGGGCGCGATCCAGAGCCTCGAACATCTCGTCCAGCGTGGCGAAGGGGTCCTCGGCGGCAACGATGCCGGAGGTGCCGCCCGTGCCATCGGCGCCGTACTTGATGGCGTCGTAGACGTTGGCGCCGTTGTGGATGCCGGCGGCCTGCAGAACCTGCGTCTCAGGAGAGACGGCCTTGACAGCCTCGGTGGAGCCGCGCATGTAGTCCTCGCCGGCGACCTGGCCGGTGCCGATGAGGCTCGTGAGCTCGCAGACCATGACGTCGGGGTGAAGCTCGGCGATGGCCTTGCCCTCCTCGACAGAGTCGGCGCAGACGACGGTCAGGATGCCGACCTCGTTGGCACGAGCGATGGTAGCGGCAAGCTCGTGGACGGTCATGGGGTTCTCGGCGTGGTTGAGGAAGGTGGCCTTCACGCCTGCGGCGGCCAGAGCCTCAGGCAGAACGTGGCCCATGCCGCGGCCAGGCTTCAGGCTCTCCATGAACTGCGCGCAGGGGACAAGGTGCGGGCAGTCGGCGATGATCTTGGGAAGGTCAATGAGCTGAGCAGTGAAGAGGCAGTCGAAGTCGTACTTCTCGCAGAGCTCGTCCGTCTTCTTGGCGAGCTTGTAGATCTCCTCACCGTAGAGGTAAGACTTGGGGTTGACGACAAAGAACGGCTTCCTGAGCTTGATCTTCTCCATGCACTGCTCCTCGATATCCGTTGGTACACACAAGTGAAACGATTTACCATCCACTTATGAGCAGTTGTACTTCTCAAAGTGAACAAGCACTTGTATACACGAGATGGGACGTCTTAGTGAATTAAACGCGATGGAGTTATTCCAACGGTTGTTTTTTTACCGTGAACGGTTGTTCTCAAAAAGAGCACTTACATAGTAAGGTGTTTTGTGCTACTCGCATATTAGTGCGGCTGAGCAACAACGCCGGTGAGCACGTGTCCGGGCGGGAACCACGTGGTGCTCCACTCGATGAACGTCCCGCCCTCAAGGCAGATCTTCTGCTCCAGGACGAGTACGGCCGCGGTCTCATCACAGTCAAGCAGCGCCGAGTGCTCCTTGCCGGCCACCCTTGCCGTATAGCGCATGTGCGAGCAGGAGATTCTTCTGCCTGAGCATTGCTGCACGGCATCAAACATTGACGTCTTCGTAAAGTCGACGTCGGCTAGTCCTGGACAGGCTATGAGGTTTGACCAGCTCTCCTGACACAAGACGGGGGCACTGTCTACAGTCCTCAGACGCCTCACAAAAAGAGATGGGTCCCCCGGCGCTAGCCTTAGGCCATGGGCAACCTCAATGGGCGGTACGGTCACGCGCTTCTCTATGACGCGGGTCTTGAAGTTCATGCCCTGCTGGCGAAGGGACTCTGCAAACGAGAGGGGCCTATCGCCGGAGGCGTGGGAGACGCTCGGCTTGGCCACAAAGGTCCCCTTGCCGTGAACCTGAACCAGAAGGCCTTCGTCAACGAGCGCCTTGAGTGCCTTGCGGACAGTTCCGCGAGAAACGCTGAACATAGCAACGAGCTCGTGCTCAGAAGGGATTTTTGTGGCAGGAGGCCACGCCTTGGAGTAGATCCTTTCGCGCAGAAGGTCGGCGATCTGCAGGTGAAGCGGGTTGGTCTTTGTGCCCGAGGTAAGGAGAGACGTCAAATCCTTTATTTGCTTTGCCATAAAACCAACCACCAATGCGCGTTGCGAGTTCAGCGAGCGAGATGCCGCTCATAACCTAATGTACATGTTTGTGCACAAGTTGAACCGCTCCGTTACGCACCGCATGTATTTGTCGCATTAGGCGGTGGGCTTCTTAGAGAGCGGCTTCGCGGCATCCCACGGCTCACTCGCTACTAAAGCAGCTTCTCCGCCAATCGTTGAAGGTCGCTGCGGGAAAAGAGCACCCCGCCGGCCCGAGGGAACGGGTCGGCGGGGTGTGCAGAATCGCAACGGGTATGGTCGCGCGTCGCTACTGTGGGTCTACCGAGACCTTGCCGTTCTCCCCTACGTGGACGCGCCCTGCGGCGAGAAGACCGACGACCTCGGGGTAGAGCTCGTGCTCTATCTCATGGATGTGGGCCTCGAGCTCGTCCACGTCCCAGCCCTCTTCCACCGTCAGCGGACGCTGGGCGATGATGGGGCCGCAGTCGTACTTGTCGTCGGCAAAGTGGACGGTCACGCCCGTCACCTTGACGCCGTAGTCAAAGGCGTCCTGGATGGCGTGCGCGCCCTTGAAGCTGGGCAGCAGCGCCGGGTGGATGTTGACCACGCGGTTGGGGAAGGCCGCAAGCAGCGGCTCGTGCACCATGCGCATGTAGCCGGCCATGATGACGTACTCACAGCCATGGGCCTTGAGCTCGGTGGCAATGACCTCGTCGGCGGCAATGGGGTCCGCGTAGATCTCCTTGCTGAGCGTCAGCGTCTGGATGCCGGCCGCCTCGGCGCGCTTGAGGCCATAGGCGCTCGGGCGCGAGCTCACCACCAGGCCAATGCGCGCGTTCAGGCTGCCATCGGAAATGCGGTTAATGAGCGCCTGCAGGTTGGTGCCGCTTCCGCTGATGAGGACGCCGATGGTCAGGGGCTCCGCCTGGGATGCGGCGGCCTCCTTGGTCTTCTCGTCATCCTCGACCAGGCGGCAGACGCCGCCCTCGCAGCTCCAGTGGCTCATCGATAGGTCACCTTGCCCTCGCCCGGCACGCACTCGCCCATCACAAACGGCTTGAAGCCCTCGGCCTCGAGCTTGGCCACGACCTCGTCCTTGTCCTCCGGAGAGCAGATGATGCTCATGCCGACGCCCATGTTGAAGGTCTTGTAGGCCTCGTCCGGGGTGAGGCCGGCGGCCTTGACCATGTACGGGATGACAGGCGGCATGTCCCAGGCGGGGCCGTCCTCGCCGCCGCGGTAGACCACGGCGTCAATGTCTGCCGGGAGGGCACGGTTGAGGTTCTCGGTGATGCCGCCGCCGGTGATGTGGGCCATGGCGTGAATGGGGGCACCGGCACGCAGGGCCGCAACAAGGCCACCGGCATAGATGGTCGTCGGACGCAGCACGGCATCTGCCAGGCTCTCTCCACCCAGCTCTGCCAGGGGCTCGTTGAGCTCCTCGACGGTCTTGCCCTCGATGGCCACCTTGCGCACCAGGGAGTAGCCATTGGAGTGAATGCCGGAGCTGGGCAGGCCGAGGATGACGTCGCCCACTTGGACCTTCTTGGGCCCGATCATCTTGGGGCGGTCGACGACGCCCACCACAAAGCCGGCCAGGTCATAGTCATCGGGGTTCATGACGCCGGGGTGCTCGGCCATCTCTCCACCCACCAGGGCGCAGCCGGACTTCTTGCAGCCCTCGGCAATGCCCTTGACGATCTGGGCCACGTGCTCGGCGCGAAGCTTGCCGATGGCCACGTAGTCCAGGAAGAAGAGGGGCTCAGCGCCGATGGGCACCACATCGTCCACGCACATGGCCACGAGGTCCTCGCCCA
>ERZ824488.747-NODE-747-length-40826-cov-111.318584_pt1 | contig 40826 bp, 37 predicted proteins | sample MGYA00519936_ERZ824488 | MGnify/ENA primary metagenome ERZ824488 (study PRJEB31778, sample SAMEA3449153) | human gut metagenome | biome: human gut; feature: human-associated habitat; material: faeces | place: United Kingdom | collected 2010/2012 ... | reverse complement strand
GTCTCGCTCACGAGACAACCTCGGAAGGCCACTCCGTGAGCAGAACGCGCCGTCTCGCTCACGAGACAACCTCGGAAGGCCACTCCGTGAGCAGAACGCGCCGTCTCGCTCACGAGACATCCTTGGCAGACCTTTTCGTGAGCAGAATGCGCCGTTTCGCTCACGAGACAACCTTGGAAGACCCTTTCGTGAGCAGAACACGCCGTTCCGCTCACGAGACAACCTTGGAAGACACAGACAAGCCTCTCCTGTACCAATCCTATCTCCTGGCCACTTTGGTACACCAGACAAGCCCCTCCTGTACCAAAAACTCTCACACAGTCTCTTTAGGATTACTTATTTTCTTAGAAGCTGTTTTGAATTGTTTGTTTGAAGGTTAAGAGCAATCTCTTCCCCTGCTGCTCACCTCGGCAATCCGGACAAGTTCGATTGCCCTCAGTTCGGGCGCCGGGTTGAGAGTGAAACACTTCAGTTTCGACCGCTTCTTCCAAGGAAGATAACGGTGCTGTCTGACTGAAGAAGCGGGATGAAACTGAAGATTTTTTCACCTCAAAGAACATTCCAAACAATTCAGAACAGCTTCTTAATCCAGCACCGAAAAGAGATGGTGGCTGAAAGTCTCCTCTTAATCCAGCACCGAAAAGAGATGGCGGCTGAAAGTCTCCTCTTAGCCACCATCTCTTACTCTGAAATCCGGAACTATCTTGTAATCTTCATGTTGCCGACATAGAGTCCCCACTCGCCGTCCTGTACGATCGGAACCGGGACACCGTCAAGGTTGTTCTCGTAGTGAGGAGCCTTGAGGTAGGTGTGGGAGTGGCCGCCTACGACGAGATCCACGTTGCGGGTGCGGCGGACAAGCATCTGATCCAGATACGGCTCGTTCTCGAAACCGATGTGGGTGAGGGCGATCACAAGGTCGCACTTCTTCTCGGTCTTCAGGTACTCGGCCCACTTGTTGACCACCTCGGAGTTCTCATAGCCCGGTATCATGTCGGAGACCTCCTTAGAGACAAGGATGGTGATGTCCGGCATAAGGCCGATGATGCCGATCCTCATTCCGGCCTTCTTCAGGATAGTGTACGGCTTGACATACTGAGACAGAGACACTTTCGAGAAATCATAGTTGGCGCAGACCACAGGACACTTGATCTTGGCAAGTCGGCGCGCGAGCTCATCCACACCGTTGTCGAACTCATGGTTGCCCAAAGTCACGCAATCGTACTTCATCGCGTTGATCAGATCAATCTCGATGTCGCCTCCGAGCACGGAGAAATAGGACGTGCCCTGATCGAAGTCGCCGGCATGGAGGAGCAGCACGTTCCTCTTTCCGTCAGCCTTCACGACACTGTCGCGGTAGGCGGCGCGCTCGATCACTCCGCCCATACCCTCATGCTCGCCTGAGCGCTCCGGCTCAAGATGGCTGTGGGTGTCATTGACGTGGAGTATGGTAAGTCTCTTCTGGGCCGCGGCGTCGATGTTAGCGATGGCCGCGAGCAGGCATATTCCTAAAATAAAACGTCTCATTTGCTGTCCCCCTCCTCAAGGATTGTGATCCAGTTCTGGTTCTGGTACTCGATAGGCTTCCCGGCGGCGGTGAGGCCCTGCACATAGGCGAGCATCGTGTCGTAGAGGTAGCCGTTGCACATTATGACCTCCTCGGCGTTCCTGGCCACCTTGTAGCCGTCGCCGCCGTCAAGAAGGAAGTTGAGCGTCGCCACTCCGTAGAGCCTGTCATCGTCCAGCGGCTCGCCGCCGATGGTGGCCGAGACAATCTTGCCGTTCCTGGCCACGACCTTCACGCCACCGACGATCTGGAACGTGGAAGCCGCCATCTGATCCAGCAGCGCGCGCACGTCACGTCCACGCAAAGCCACGTAGCAGAGGTTGTTACGAAACGGGAACATCGACATTATGTCATCGTAGAGAACCTCTCCCGCCGGCATGTCGATCCTGACACCGCCTCTGTTGGCGATACCGATGTCCACCCTCTTGCCGGTGCTGTCGGCGGTCGCGCGAATCAGCTCGTCAATGTACCAGTCATAGATTTCGCACTCCGGATAGGTGCGCACCATCTCACGTGTCGAATGGCCGATGACGGTCTTGACCTTTGCCATCGCAGGCTGGGCGTCAAGCATTATCCGGGCCACATTCTTCACAGTCCCCTTGCGGAACTTCCTGCCGTTCGGCGCATAGTAGGTACATCCTTTTACCGTACCCATCGCTTCCTCAACGTTCGATGCGTTGGAAGCCACGACACCTGTGCGGTGGCCGTCAACCGGATCCGTCGTCCAGGTGATTGTCCGCTCCTGCGCGCAAAGGCAAAGCCCTCCCGCCAGGAACATGATCATAATTAGTGTTTTCCTCATAAGTGAATATTAACATGGTTAATAAAGTAGCACATCATCGCGGCTGCCCGCGGCGGTGCGACGGACAAGAAGCTATTTCATCCTCAGCCACTTCCACAAATCCTTGAACGTGGACTTCTTGCCGAACATCAGAATTCCCACCTTGTAGATCTTGGCGGAGAGCCAGGCACAGCCGAAGAAAGTCACAAGGAGCAGGACGATCGAGACCACAAGCTGCCACATCGGAACCCCGTAAGGGATCCTGGCCAGCATCACGATCGGCGAGGTGAACGGAATCATCGAACCCCACACAACCACTCCGCTGTCAGGGTTCTGGAACGCCATCAGAATGATGAAATAAGCGATCATCAACGGGATGGTCAGAGGCATCTGAAGCTGCTGCGAGTCGCCTTCATTCTCGACGGCGGAACCCACGGCGGCAAACATCGACGCATAGAGCAGGTAGCCGAGGATGAAGTAGATAAGGAATGAGACTATCAGTTTCACCCAAGGAATGTTCACGAGCGTGCCGATGATGACGCTCATCTCGTCAGGCTCGCCGGCCACGGCTGCGGTCGAGTCGGCGGCCGCTCCCAGGGTGGCGGTTGTCCCGCCAAGTGCCTGCATCTGATCCGGAGAGACACCCATCGTCTGGGCCATCATCTCTGGGTTGCCGGCCATACCGGTGAGCATGTCCTTGCCTACCACACTTGTGGCGACGGTGACCAGCACGCCGGTCAGAACAATCCAGAGGAAGAACTGGGTCAGCGCCACAAGAGCCACGCCGATGATCTTGCCGAACATCAGGTCGATGGCCTTGACGGACGAGATCAGCACCTCTACCACCCTGCTGGTCTTCTCCTCGATGACACTGGACATCACCTGCCCGCCGAACATCATGATGAACATCCAGATGATGATGCCCAGAAGCATGGAGATGATCATGTATATCCCTGACTCCGAGACAGTCTCGTTGCCTTTTTCGTCCATCGTGTACTCTGTCACCTTGACATCGGCCTTCACCTCGTCCATAATCTTGGAAAGGTTGTCGATGCCGTACTGCTGCACACGGTACTCCTCTACCGCGTCATTGGCCTTCGCGGTAAGCCCCGAGGTGAACTCCACTCCGAGCGGATCCTTTGAATATGTCTGGACGGAGACCGTCTTCTTGACGGAATCCAGCGGAGACACTACTACCAGGACATCCTTCCCGTACTCGTCCAGACGGGCCTTGACCGAATCGGGATTCTCGGAGGAATAGTCCGTGAACGTAAGCCGGTCTGTGTCCTGCAGGTGGCTCATCACGATGCCGGAGCGGTCAACCACGGCGACATCCTGCTTCCTTTCCTTCGTCCCGGCCATGATCAATCCGACAATTATCATGGTCGCCGCGAAAATCAGCGGCACAAGTATCGTGGTGACGATGAAGGACTTCTTCTTGACGCGGGTGAGATATTCCCTCGCTATGACAGTCTTTATTATTCTGAAATTCATGACTATGCCTCCTCGGTTACAAGTTTTATGAATATGTCGTTCATCCTCGGGATCAGTTCCTTGAACGAGTTGACGATGATGTCCTGACCGAGCAGGACAGAGAGCGCGTCATTGGAGGACACGTTCTCCCCGAGAGTCAGCACGGCGGTGTGCCGTCCGGCGTTGTCCTCGTCAGAGAGGACTTTGAATATTCCTTCGGCATCCTTCACCTTGTCCTCGCCGGTATAGACCAGCTCGATGTTGTTGTTGCCGTACTTGTGACGGATCTCGTTGACCCCGCCGGTGATCACAAGATGCGATTTGTTGATGAGGGCGATGTTGTCGCACAACTCCTCGACAGACTCCATATTATGTGTCGATAGGATGATTGTGGCCCCCTCGTCCTTCAAACGAAGGATCTCCTTGCGGATCAACTCGGCGTTCACCGGGTCGAATCCGGAGAACGGCTCGTCCAGAATCATCAGTGACGGCTTGTGCACAACGGTCGTGATGAACTGAACCTTCTGGGCCATACCTTTGGACAGTTCCTCGACCTTTTTCTTCCACCAGTCCTGGATTCCGAAACGCACAAACCATTCCTTCAACGCCTTGCGGGCCTCGGCTGCGCTCATGCCCTTCAACTGGGCCAGATACATTGCCTGGTCGCCGACCTCCATCTTGCGGTAGAGTCCCCGCTCTTCAGGCAAATAGCCTATCTTTTCGACATCCGACTGCGTTATCGGACGACCGTCGAACAAAACTTCTCCACCATTAGGAATAGTTATCCGGTTAATGATGCGGATCAGCGTGGTCTTTCCGGCACCGTTAGGCCCCAGCAGACCGAATATTCCGCCTTTAGGGACGCTCACACTGACGTTGTCAAGCGCGACCTTCTCCCCGAAGTTCTTGCAGACATTCCTGCACTCGATAATATTCTCACTCATATACTTAAAATCTTGCTTGTCAATTCAACGAGCAGTTCGCCCGGGGTGGCTTCCCCGGCATCTCCTCCTTTGCCTTTGTAGTCATATTCACAAAGAAGGGAGATCACCTCCATCGCCTTGCGGACCGGGTAGTTGGCCACCGCGGTGTCATATTCCTTCCAAAAATAAGGGTTCACGCCCTGGAGCGCCGCGGCGACGGCGGTTCTGTCCGGGTATCGGTTCTTTTCCTTCAACGCGGCGTATTTCAGGATTCTGGCGAAATGGGTGTAGAGGGCGCTGACGGCCATCGGCATCGCGAATTTCGCAGCCTCACCGATCCGGGCGGCAATGCGCAAAGCCTTCGCCCCGTTCCTCGCCGACAGTTCCTTGGTCAGCTCAAACACGCTGAACTCACGGCTGATACCCACATTCCGCTCTACGTCCGAGACTGTGATCTGTTGTGTTCCTTCCGGAAGGTTTTTCAGCATCTTGTCGGTCTCGACGGCGATGCGGCTCAGATTCGTGCCGGCGGACTCAGCCAGCAGAGCTGCGGCCTCGGGATCGATTGACAGTCCCCTTCCGGAATAATACTGAGCGATCCACGAAGGCATCTCGTAGTCCCTCAATGCATTGGACTCGACAACAATTCCGTTCTTGGAGGCCTGCTTGTACAACGCCTTCCGTTTGTCAGCTGAAGCCCCGCGCATCAAAAGCACCAGAACCGTGGAGTCCAAAGGTTTCTCGCAATAAACAGCCAACTTCTCCAGATCACGCATTGCCTGTGCGTCCTTCACCACAACCAATTGCCTCTCAGCCATCATCGGAAACCTGCGGGCAGCTGTGATAACGGTGTCCGCATCGACATCCGCCCCGTAGCAGATCGTCTCGTTGAAATCCCGCGAAGCCTCGTCAAGAGCGTTCTCGATGACAGCATCGCAGACCATGTCCGTGTAGTACGGTTCGTCCCCCATCAGCAGATAGACGGGGGCGAACTGCCCTGACTTGACAGCGGAAACTATCTCACGGCACCGGCTGCCGACATTAACCGTTCCTTTCGCCATTCAAGGCTCTGTTAATACTTAAAATCCAATGTCTTACGAATATCCTCGGACGAAGCGCCGACAAGAATCCTGTAGTTGCCTTTTTCAGCCGCCCAATCATGCTTTTCAGCGTCGAAATAGCTGATGGCCGCCTTGTCCAAAGTCACTTTCACCTCACCAGACTTGCCTGGTTCAAGGAATATCTTTCCGAAGCCCTTGAGTTCCTTTACCGGACGCTCGACTGAGCTTTCCGGAGCGCTGACATAAATCTGCACGATCTCAGCACCGGCCACAGAGCCGGTGTTCTTCACCGGAACAGCGACGGTCAAGCCCTTTTCGATTGAGCCAGAAATCTTAGGCTCGCCATATTCAAACGTGGTGTAGCTGAGTCCGTAGCCGAACGGGAAGGTCGGCTTGATGGCGCTATGCTCGAACCAACGGTAGCCCACGAATATTCCTTCCGTGTAGGTCTCATCGTATATGATCTTGTCCTGAATGCCCATCTTGACGGTCTCCTTGCGAGGGATTCCCGGGTACTGGATTTCAGACTGAACAGGATAATCCGCCAGCGTGGCCCCGATCGTGAACGGTAGTTTTCCGGAAGGGTTGACATCGCCTGAAAGCACGTCCGCCAGAGAATGTCCGGCCTCGCTCCCAAGATACCAGTCCTGAACTATTCCCGGAACCTTGTCAGCCCACGGCATCGCCACAGCGTTTCCGGAGATATTCACAACCACAAGTTTCGGATTGGCTGCGGCAAGAGCCTCAATCACAGCGTTCTGTGAATATGGAAGATCATAGCTTTCCCTGTCGTTGCCTTCGCTGTCCTGATGGTCACTCTTGTTCAGGCCACCAATGAATATCACGTAGTCGGCATCCTTGGCAGCCGCCACGGCGTCGGAGATCAGCTTTTCCTCCGAACGGCTCTCGCTAAGATCCTGACCTGTCGTCACCCCGTCGAACTGGCCGCCGGTGTCGCCGACATAGCCGCGCTCATAGACCACCTCGGCATCGGCGAACCTCTCCCGGATCCCCTCCAGCGGGGAAACCTCGTTCTTGACTTTCAGAGAGGAACTTCCGCCGCCCACTGTCATCATCTTGACAGCGTTCTCGCCGACAACCAGAATCTTCCTCGCGTTCTTTATCGGCAGGATCCCGCCATCGTTCCTGAGAAGCACTATGGACTCGGCCCCGATCTTTCTGGCGGCGGCGATGTGCTCCGGACTCACGAACGAGCCGAAAGGACGGTTCCTGTCCATCACCGTGCGGAACATAAGTCTCAAGACCCTGCGGACCTTGTTGTCAAGCACATCCATGGTATATTTCCCTTCATTGATTCCCTTGAGGAAAGGATCCGAAAGGTAGTAGTTGGCGTAAGCGTTTGAGAGAGACCAGCTAAGTCCGTTGGTAAACGTGCCGAATTCCATGTCCAGACCATTATTCACAGCCTGTTCCGTGTCATGGGCTCCGCCCCAGTCACTGATCACCACTCCATCGAAACCCCACTCTCCTTTAAGGATGTCGTTCAAAGTGTACTGGTTCTGGCAGCACCACTGGTTCTTGTAAAGATTGTAGGAACCCATTATCGCCCAAGCCTTCCCCTCGGTGACGGCTGCCTTGAAGGCCGGAAGATAGATCTCATAGAGAGTCCTGTCATCAACTGTCACATTGGTGGTGAAGCGGTTATATTCCTGATTGTTCAGCGCGAAATGCTTCACGCAGGCAGCCACGCCGTTGCTCTGCACACCCTTGACATAAGGCACGACCATGCGGCCTGAAAGGTAAGGATCCTCACCCATATATTCAAAACTGCGCCCGTTGAGAGGGGTTCTGCAGATGTTCACGCCAGGTCCCAGAAGCACGTCCTTCCTGCGGTAGCGGGCCTCCTCGCCGATGCTCTTTCCGTAAAGAGCCGACATCTCAGGATTCCAAGTGGCAGCCAGCGCGGTCAACGCCGGGAACGCCGTGCAGGAATCACTTGTCCACCCGGCCTGACTCCATTTGTCCCAAAGCACCTCCGGACGGATTCCGTGAGGGCCGTCGGAAGTCCAGATCTCAGGGATGCCGAGCCTCGGCACTCCGGCCGAGCTGAACTTGGACTGGGCGTGCAGCACAGCCACCTTTTCCTCTGTTGTCATCCTTGAGAGAGCGTCCTCCACCCTCTCCTCGATTGTTTTCGTCTCATCAAGAAAGACAGGCCCGCCATTTCCGGCGGCCTGTCTTCCAACACCTCTTTGCTGACCACACGCGGCGGCGATGCCTGCCACGGCTATCAGACTCAAGATCAATCTCTTTTTCATCCTATGCGTCAAATTTCTTTTCTTTTGTCCTTACGATCTTCTCCTTCATCAGATCGACGGCGGCGCTCACCGCGTCCTCGAACGATGTCGAGTTCCTCTCGATGACAAGATCCTGGCCGTAGGCCCTGGACTGGATCCTGACATTCTTGTTGTCAGGCTCCTTGAGCAAAGATAAAGTCACTTCAACATCGTCAAGATGGTCGCTGAATCTGGAAAGTTTCGAGACCTTCTTCTCTACATAGTCGAGCAGTTTCTGATCCGCGTCGAACTTCAGGGATTTTACTCTAATCTCCATTTTTACCTCCGCTTTTTGCCCTTGGGTGGGCGTTAACATAAACTTTTTTCAGTTTCTCGATGGTGTTGTGCGTATAGACCTGCGTCGCCGCGAGCGAGGAATGTCCCAGAAGCTCCTTTATCGAATTGAGATCCGCCCCCTCGTCCAGCAGTTCCGTGGCCAAGGAATGCCTCAACACGTGTGGAGACTTTCTCCCGGTGATGCTTCCGACCCGCCCAAGCGCTCTTTTTATCGCCCTGTCTATGAAAACCGGATAGAGTTTCAGGCCCTTGCCGGTGACCGCCAGTGGCTCGCTTGCCGATCTTTCGCGACCAACCATCGTTTCAACCGCTTGTAAATATAATGAAATTTCCTTACAAAGCGAAGAAACAAGCGGAATTTCTCTCACTTTGTCGCCTTTTCCCCTCACGGTCATCGTCCCGCGGGCGAAATCCACATCTCCGATCCTAAGCCCTATCAGCTCCGCCCGGCGCATCCCCGTACTGTAAAGCATCGACACGATCAGCCGTTCCAGCCTTCTTGAATATGCCGCCTCGGAGGCCTTGTCGTTCCCTGTGATCAGCGCCAGATTCTCCTCGGAAGCATCACAGTCCGTCGCGGCGAAATATTCATTCATCGACTCTTCCCTATAGAACACCGGCAGCCTTTTCTCCACCTTTGGCTTCGCCACCGTCCGCACTGGATTGGCGGTCAGCCTTTTCTCCTTCATCAGGTAGCGGCAGAACCCCGACAGCACCGACAGATGCAGCCTGACCGTCCTCGGGCTATCCTCTCTTTTCTCAAGAAGATACACCTCGTGCGAACGGATGATCTGCGGCGTGAGCGATTTCAGCAGTTCCTCATCAGTCGCCGCCCCGCAATCCTCCACAAAGACCTTCAGGGCATCTGAATATATCGCCTGAGTTCTCACCGAATATCTCCGGATGTCCTTGATGTAAGATATGTAATCTTCGATGAGGCGCATAGGCTTAAGCCTTAATATTCATCAACTTCGCATCACTTTCCGGCATTGTTCACACCAATCTTTTCCGCCAGTTTCTCGACCGGCTTGTTGCACCACTGTGCGATGACTCCCACGAGCAGGGCAGCGGCGAGGGTTCCCTCACGCACACCGTGGATTCTTCCGTCAAGCCAGAGAAGCGAGGCGACGCACGCCAGAGCCACAAGCGACACATCCACAACAACTTTCGTGATGTCAAAACGGGTTTTGAAAGCCTTGCAGATCGCCAGAACAAGTCCTTCGCCGGCCAGTGTCACCACCCCGGCCACGACCTCAAAAGCCACACCGACCCCCACAAGCACGATGCCCACAAGACACCAAACGACCTGCATAAGGTAGTTCGGGCAAGGCACATCCGCGATGCACCAGCAGGCGAAATCCGTCATGTACCCGAACGCGAACGCCACCGGCAGCTGCATCAGCTGGACCCAGTCGTAATCCTTCCGCAGGAGCGCCATCTGAATCAGAATGAATATGCAGTGCATCACGATCGTTGCCTCCCCCACCGTCAGCGGGCACAGCATACTCGCCACATAAGGCGGACACGAGATCGGCGAAGTTCCAAGATCCGCCAGAATAGAAAAAGCCACCCCGAACGCCACAATCAGCAGTCCGACGCACAGCATCACATATCTCTTGAATATTTCCATTTTATCTCTTGAATATTTTGTGTCCTGAATATCTCAATATTTATTCAAAACTCTGACGTTTCCCACTACGGCATATTCATAAATACCTGTGGACACGGTTGTAATAGTCCTTGTAGTCAATGTCTTTCCTTGAAAGCAGGAACCGCTCCTCCTGAAGGATCTGGAGGTGGAAAATCGTCACCGCGCAGAGCACGACGAGCAGGTGAAGCCAGTTTGCGAAGCAGAGAAGCAGCCCGATGTAGGTCAGGTCAAAACCGACGAAAGCCGGGTTGCGGCTGATTCTGTAGATGCCGGAAGTGACCAGTCCGGTCTTCTCGTCCGGGGATATTCCGGCCCTCCAACTGTCCCGCATCTGAAGCACGGCGGTAGTGAAGAACACCACTCCGAGAGCCGTCAAAGCCAGTCCGATCCAACCGCACCACCGCGGGAGGAATGAATATCCCCGGACGACGCTCCACACCTCCACGACGACAATCAGGACGGAAAAGGCAGCCAGCAACCGCTCCACAGTCAAAGTCCGCAGTTCCTTATTCCCGCGCCCCATCTGATTGGTCCGGATCCCTTGACTCCTCTGACTGAGCTGTTTAGCCAGATAGACTCCATAGAATCCGGCCATCAAGGCCAATGATATTATCTGAAATACTGTCATACAATCACGCCGGAGGCATCTGGTTCAGGATCATCCCTAAGCATTTCCTCCAGCGTACAAATTTACGAATATTCCCGAGAACAACTAACGTCCGTGCGTCAGGACGGCATTTCCACGCAACGACTTTGCAAACAGGGGGTCTTCGTGCGTCAACAGGGTGGCTCCGCGCACGGGACGGGAAGCGGGTTAAGCGTAGCTATGCATTCCGCCGAGGAGGTAGTTGACGCCGAAATAGGTGAAGAGAACGGAGGCGGAGAGGATCAGGGTGTAGATGTGGTAGGCACGGTGACTCCTCAGGAACGGGAGACGGGTGCGGTGAACACCGAGGGAGGCGATCAGGAAAGTGATCAGGGCCCAGGTTTCTTTCGGGTCCCAGTTCCAGTAGCAGCCCCAGGAGACGTTGGCCCAGATGGAGCCTGCGATTATGCCTGAGCCTAAGAAGAACAGGGCAGGGTACATCAACGCTTCCGACATCCGGGCCATCTTCGCGGAGGCTGAATCAGAGACTGAAGTATGGCGCAGTGATGCAACCAGCCCACAAATTCCGTTGACCATAATGATGGCGAGAACGGTGTAGGAAAGCATCATTAGAGAAACGTGGATGCTCAGCAGCGGGGACGACAGCACAGGCATCAGTTGGGTGACGGCCGGGTTGGCGTTGCCCATCGCGGAAACCAGAGCGGCCAGCGACGCGACTATGATCCCGAACGGGAGCATAATCGAAAACCTCTTGAAACTCAACACGGAAGCCAGCATCGCCGTCCAAGCGATCGTCAGCATCGTCTCCGCACCATTGGAGAAAGGAATATGTCCGCTCGCGATCCAGAAGAGCCCAAGCACGATGGTCAACACGAGGAAAAACACGAAAGCCGCAGCTACTCCAACGATCTTGAATATTTCTGGAACATATTTTTTACCAACCCTTGTAGAGGAGAAATTTCCCCGGATCATCCTACGCATCGCCGCCGCCAGCATCACCAGACCGATGATCAGGAAAGTTCCTGCGATCGGAAACAGCGGAGGCAGAGCGTTGTACGCCCTCTCGGCCTTGATGCGGTACGCCGGCGGAAGGCTCTCCCCCATCTTGCTCTCCTGAAAGCGGCGCAGCTTCCCGAGCGAATCGCTTAATTTTGAATATTCACGGTTCACCACCAGCTCGAAGATGTAGTCCATCGACTTGCGGACGAATAGCCACTCCTCATCGGCGATTCCATCCGGCAGCCGGTCGCTCTGCGAGTACCATCCAAGCCGCCCGGCGCTGTCCCGCAAAGGGTAGATTTTCAGCAGGTCTCCTGAATATAAAGCCTTGACAGTCGCCTCCTTATCCATTGCGTCAACCGCCTTTTTCCGGTTGTGCATAGGAATATTCCTCCAACTTGCGCCGTAGAACATCCAGCCTGTAAGTACCTGTTCGTCAGTCAGTCCCTTCACACCGGATGTTCCATAGAGCTTTGCGCTGAAATCCGAGGCAAGAGTCTGGAGCGGGCATATTCGTCCGTGGTACAGAACGTAGAGTCTTCCGAATTCGGCGGCGATGTTTTTCGGCAGGACTTTCGGAGAGGCTGAGCCACGTTTTACCTGATTCCCTTTGACGGAAGCATTTTCCGCTTGAGGCAGCCCACCTACGGAATTCCCTGTCGCAGAAGCGGTTGCCTCCAAGCACAGAAGAATCGCTATGACCGATGAATATCTCAACGCGTTCCCGAAGAACTTCTTGAGCCTCTTGTCAGTGAAGAAAAACGCCAGAAGTCCGAGAAGCAACAGAGCATAGCCGGTGTAAATGACAGCGATGCCGACCGGGTCGTGGCTCACGGTAAATGTCACACCGGCCTCATCGCTGTCATAGTCAGTCTGATAGAAACGATAACCTTTACAGGACAGGATGCGGTTCATCCTCACCTCGCCCTCGCGGAGAACCGAGCCGTTCCTTGTGAAACGCAGCCGTGAACTGTAATCCGATGCGGCGTCCGTTCCGGAATGGTAAAGCACCTCGAAGCCCTCAAGTTCCACACTGAAAGGCAGTTCGAGAATCTTTCCGTCCTTGGTCTCGAAAGTCTCCACGGATTCCCCCTCACGCACGTGAAGCATCCCCTTCCTCGCGGAAAAGGATGTCACAAGCGCTCCCGCCAGAATCAGTGCCAGCGAAAGGTGCAGCACCAGGGCCGCCGGCCGCCCCGCAAAAAGTCTTGTCATTATATCGAATCGATAAATCTTACTACCGCATCACGTTCTGTCTTGGAGAGGGCTCGGAAATTCTCAACGGATTTGCGGGCGTCGCTCTGGGCGCTTCCGTGCCACATAATCGCCTCCACAACAGTCCTGGCGCGGCAGTCGTGAAGCCTGTCAACACCTCCGGCGACAAGCTCGCTCAGGCCACGTCCCCAAAGTGGAGTCGTCCTGCACCAACCGGTACGGATGTCGTTCTTCATAAAGAGACGATGCTGGACCATATCGGTGTACGGCCAGATAGTCTGGTGAGGATAACGAGGAAGCCTCGGATCGTTGTCCCTGAAGAAACCGTTCGGATCCGTGACATTGTCCTCTCCGGTAACCCAGCTTGGACGGTGGCACGTGGCGCAACCGATCTTAGTGAAAAGTTCCTTGCCTTTGATGACCTCAGGATTGTCCAGATCCCTGGCCGCAGGAACAGCCAACCCTCTGTGCCAGATCATAAAGTCGGCATATTCCTCATCCGTCATCTCCGGCTTGAGATCCTTGGCCATCAAATAATTATAAATATCCTCCTGAACATTCCCCGTCTTGTTCTGGTCAGGGAAATATTTGTAGAAATCCTTCTGGACATCCGGATCCTGCGAAGCCACCTTGGCGTAGGTCGCCGTCATATAGTGGTAACGCCTGTCGCTTCGGGTCACGTTGGTGATGTTCCAGATGGCGTTCGCTCCGGCGGCGTCCTGCAACGGGCCACGGCTCAACGCGTAAGTGAAACGCTTTGGATGGGTAGTCTTGCCGTAAAGGCTTGTCCACTCGCCATTTGCGAATATGGCCGGATTCAGTTTGGCACCAGCCGCCTCCTCCTTGGCGTACTGCGCCTTGAGATCATCGTCATCAATCGCGTCCAGAAGCCCGACTCCATAAACGCCGATCGTGGACTCAACCCTGAAACGCACGTTTGAATATGGCACCGTGGTGGTCTCGCCGTTCTTCGTCACCTCAAGCGGCACATAGAACGCATCCTCAGGGACGATGACCTCCGGATAGATAAGGCTGTAAGGCTCTCCGTCAGGGAACTGGTTGCCCCATTCGTCGGTATATTCAAGCCAGTTTATCTTGATGTTGCTTTCATCGATAGGAGCCTTGAAAGGAGCCACCGCAAGAGTCTGCGGCATTCCGGTGACCGAACTGAGGTAAGTGTCTGTGTCGTCGGTGATTACCAAAAGGTAGCCGTTGCCGTTCTTGTCAGCCTTGTACTCGGTCTGACGCTTGCCGTGACTGTAGTTCGGGTGGCAGTAGAGGCATCCGCGACGGACCATCAACGGGCCGAGGCCGCTGAAAGCCCCGTCCTTGTTCTCGTTGAAATCCCTTTCAAAGAACATCTCTCCGTTCTTGAAGGCTTGGATCATTCCGGAGTTCTCGATCACCGGAGTCGGCTGCTCGTAGGCTGAAGCGCTTGAATTGAAAGCCGTTCCGAGTTTTCCGCCGGCATACCATTCATCACTCAGCTCGGTCGGAGTCTCAGGTTCGTCCGTTCCGCCATTGCCGTTGCAGGCGGTGAAGGCAAAAAGGGTGGCTGAAAGTATCAGCAGTGATTTATTCATAATCTTTCAATTTTATATTGGTTAAAGGATCAGCCGGCTTTACCGGCCAATCCTTGGATATTCATTTAAAGTCCCGAGGGTGAAAAGGTTCAGTTTCAAAGGTTTCCACCAATATGGAACAAAGTCTTTCCTCCTCAAAGAACATTCACTTTAGTCATTGATCAAAGCCTGGCGTGCGACCTCAAGGGCATCGTTAAGGTCATTGCAGGCGTCGATGGCCTCCTTGACCTTGGCATCCTTATAGTTATTCACGAACGGCTTAGGCATCGCACCGATCTTCTCAAGACATTTCTCGATCGCGGAGATGACACCCTCATTGGCGGCCTGATCAACACTTGCAAGATAGGCGCTCACTGAATATGTCTGAGCGGTTGTCGCCCCGAGAGCTCCGAAATAGGCATTGCGGACGCTGACGATGTTGTCGTAGAAGTCCTCGATGGAATTCCAGGAATGAGGGGACTCGATGTAGTTCACATCCTCTCCGGTGTACGGCTTTCCGATTTTCTGAGTGCCGACCTCGTCCACGATGTCCTTGCAGCCCTCGATGATCTGCTCGCTTCCGGCAGTGACTGACTTCCAGACGCTTCCGGCCTGGCCGCAAAGTTTCATCTGCTCGCCGAAATCATCCTCAGGCTCCATCTCGGCCTCCTCGATCAAAGCCTTCTTGGCATAGCTGACGTTGTCAAGTCCAGCCCAGGCGGCCTCGAGTCTCGCGGCGCTCAGTGACAGGTCCTTGGCGACAGCGGCTGCGTAAAGAAGTTCCTTCTCAGGAATGGCGGAAGCCGCACGTTCCTTACCGTCACGGAACAAGATATATTCAATGCCGTGGAATCCTACAAGTCCATTGTTGAGGTTGGCGACAGTGTTCTCGATGTCTGACATCATCTTCTCGCTGTCGAGAAGGTTCTCAAGAGCGACCTTGTCAAGCGGCCAGGTGTCGATGTGAGGGTCGATGCTGTACTTGGACGTGGCTCCGAAAAGGAAAGCCTCGCTCCACTCCCAGTACTGGCGGGCGGATTTCCAGAGGTCGCAGGCTGCCTTGACATTGGCATCGGTCGGTGCCGTCTGAAGTTTCTCGATCGCCGCCTGAAGATCAAGCGACTTGTCAGCGAGGTTCTTGTACGTCGGGATCACAGTGTTGTCCACGAAAGTCTCGTTGACCTTCTGGAGCGTTTCCTCCTTAGCGGAGGTCGGGTCTGTGGAGTTTTTGTCGCAGGCCACAACGGCGAGAGCTGAAGCCATCAGCACAGCCGCGAATTTAAAACCTTGTCTCATAGTTGTTGTATTTTTTGAATATTTATTACCTATATTACTTGCATCATCACCTCAAAAACCAGCCACTAAAAGCGATTCCAAAGGTGATCGAAGGTTCGTTGTTGAACGGGGCGACATAGAAGCGCTTTGAATATTCCGCCTTCACGACGATGTCTTTGATCGGGTACCAGTTGATGCCGGCGGCGATGCGATGCTTCCCGCACCATTTGTAGTCCAGCACGCCGTCGGCCACCTTGAACATCGAATCGTAGTACTCGTAGTGGGCGAAAGCGTAGCACTTGCTCTCCTTCTTGAAGAGTGAAAGAATATCATAGCCCACCTCTATGCTGCCGACGATCGCATCGGATCCCACAGCGTTGCGAGGGGAAGGCGAAGCGTTAGACATATTGTTCTTGTTGAACGCCGTTATCTGTTGGGAATCATTCAGATGAGCATAATCAAAGCATCCTCTGGCGATCAGGTTGTGTCCCGAGTAGGTGAAATCCGCCGAGCCGATCATCACCTCGCCCTTGCAGTCCTTGTACTTGGAGTTCTTCGTGAGGGAGTTGTTGAAGCTTGATCCGAAGTAGCCGCTAAGGCCCATCCTCAAGCCTTTGACAGAATGGTTGTCAATCCTGAACGCCCCGGCGTAGGAGTTCGCGATCTTGAATTCATAAGGAGATCCAGCCCCGCCCTGGATGAAGTTCTCCGTGCTGAACCTGTCCGAGTCAAGTCCAGGAAGGAACATCAGTTCATAGGACCATTTGCCGAGGTTGCCCAGGATCTCGATTCCCGGCTCGTGCCAGGTACAAGGAAAGACAGTGTTCTCCCCTTCCATCCTGTAGGCCGTGAAGAACTCGGTCGGAAGATGGTGACCATTCGTCAGTCCCACCGGGATGATTATCATTCCTGTCCTGACCTTGAACGCGTCACTGAAAGCCTTCTGGAGCCAGAATTGCTCCAAGGCGACCTCGCCTCCGCGCTCGATCTCGCTCTCATATTCACCTGCCTCGTCAGCCTCGAGCTCGACCGCGCTTTCGGTGCCTCCGTGCTCGAACTCGATCTCCGTGCCGAGCGTCCATCCTTTTCCGAAGTCGTACCCAAGATTGATGACGAAGTGCGGAATGTCGAACCGTCCGTGACTTTTATCGTCTTTATATTGCTCCGGATGGTTGTACCTCTACCAAGCGTCGCTATAGAAGTTGCGGGTCATCATCGCCTCACCGTAACCACCGATTGTAAGTCTCTGAGCGTTAGCCGCGAAGCCAGTCGCAATCAGTATTACCAGAAGTAAAATCTTTTGTCTCATTTTTACCTTTTCAATTTGACACGGCAAAAGTACAGCGACACGGAAAGTCCGGCAATCGCAATTTTTCGGTATTCTGTACGGTTCCCGTTCAGGGATTGTGGCTAATAATTGGTATTTATCGTTTAAGAGCACCGGAGAATCCGTGACGGAAACAATTGATAAGGGACGGTAGGGATCCGTGCGTGGAATCTGGTTTCTCACTCACGAACATCATCGGCAGTTCTTATCGTGCGCCAGATTGGTTCCTCACTCACCGACAGATTGCCTAAAGTGAACTCGTGCGTAAAAACGGCTCTCATACGCACCAAGTGACTACAAAGAATAACTCTGGAGAAAGACGATTTTACAAGCACGGGGATATTTATGAGCCACCGGAACAAGACTTAAAAATTGTTTTTTTACCATCAATATGCACACATTATCTAAATTAGTCGTATATTAATAGTTTGGAATTAGAAAACCATCCATTTTTGACTTGAAGACGATGATTAGGCCATAGATAACGAGATAGCCTAAAGATATAATTCCGAATAGAACAGGCATAATATGGACAGAAGAAAATTCATAAAGATAGGGACCGGCGCGGTTGCTGTCGGGGCGATGTCCGGGTCCGTGGTCTTGCGCGCGGCTGAAATTTCCGCCGAAAACAAGGCTTCGGACGACCTCACGGCAGGATATTCAGCGGCGAGTGATTCCGCATCGGAATATTCAACGGCCAGATATTCATCAGAAATCGGGGAAGCCGGCAAGAACGATCTTCTCGTGAGATTTCTGGGGACAGGAGCGGCGGATTGGAACGGCATGGACGAGAGAGGCGAGTTGAGGCGGCTTTCGAGCGTGCTCCTTGACAACCGCATCCTTATCGATTTCACCCCGTCTGACGCGGACATGCTGCCGCCGGGATTCAAGAAACCTGACGCCGTGTTTTATACTCATTCGCATTCCGACCATTACAACGCCAGGGCCGCCATCGAAACGCTCCACGCAAATGTGGTATATGTAGGTGACACCTGGGTTGAAAGGGCAAAGGCGGATCTCGCCGCGGCCGCCTCAGGACTCGGCAAGTCCACGCCAGAAGTCATCGGCCTTGCGATCGGCCAAAGGACACAATGCGGAGACCTGACGATCACGGCTCTGCCAGGCAACCATGCGACAAAGGACGACAATGAGCAGACCCTCATTTATCTGATCGAAAAAGGCTCCGTGCGTGTCCTGTATGCCACCGACACCGGCGGGATTCCAGTCAGAGCCGCCAGAATCGTCGGGATAGACGCCCACATCGCGGACGGGAAGCCGATCACCGGACTTATAATGGAAGCCACCATGGGAATCGACCATGATGAGGATTTCAGGATATTCACCCATTCGAGCGTGGGAACTGTCCTTAGGACCGCCCATGTCCTTCTGGACACCGGAAGACTCAAGGCTCCGCAGGGCCAGCCTGTGTACCTCACCCACATGGCAAGGACACTCCACGGCACCCAGGCACAGCTCGACGCAAACCTTCCTCAGCCTCTCCGTGCCGCTTACGATGGATTGGAAGTCATATTCAGAGGATGATCTTCCGCCATCGAATAATTTTTACCGCATGCCGTCATCCATAAACCGCCTGTCACTTAAGATCTTGACTATAAGCATTCCATAGGTGCAGGCAATATGTAAACCAACAACTGTTTTATGAAATTTATCGGGAATATTCTTTGGCTGATTCTTGGAGGCCTGCTGGTCTCCCTCGGCTACTTCATCGCAGGACTGCTTTATTGCGTGACCATCATAGGCATTCCATTCGGATACCAGTTGTGGAAGTTCGGGGTGTTTTCCCTATGGCCGTTCGGGACGGACGTGGTGGACGGGAACAACGCCAGAGGCTGCCTCAGCATATTCATGAATGTGATTTGGATTCTGCTGGGATGGTGGGAGATCGCTGCGACGCACCTTGTCTTCGGGCTCATCTGCTGCATCACGATTGTTGGGATCCCGTTCGGGCTTCAGCATTTCAAGATGGCGCTGCTTTCCGCCATGCCGTTCGGCAAGACATTCCGGAAAGCGTGATTTGCCGCTGATCCGGCGACAACTATCAGCATAAAATACAGAGCATTCGTGCCAACTACCGCAAGCACCATCTTATTTTCCATTCCGAGCCAGCGCAATCTCCTCAAGAGTCATCTCAGGGAACCGACCGGACTTCGCCATAGCACGAAGTTCTTTGAAAGCCTTCAGGCCATCAGAGGTAGGCTCCGTCTTGTCCCCACGTATCTCAAAAGGGATTTTCCCTCGTTGAACCACAGCCCTGGCAAACACATTCATAGCCGTATTGGCACTCATCCCGAACTGGGAACAAAGCGCATCAAATGAAGACTTGAGACTAGCGTCCATCCTAACAGTCATTGAAACTTGAGCCATAATCACTGATATGTTATACGAATACAACAAATTAATTCAATATGCAATAAATTTAACGCACAATGACGCAATTATGTCAGATCTTCGCAGGATAGCGGACAGCTGTCAGGAGGCGAGCGTGGAAGAAAAATCCGAAAATTTCATCTAAAAAAATATCAAAGACTCTCTCAAAATCCACGACAACGATAAAGAAATACATATCAAAACTAAAAGAGACTGGCAAAATTGTCCGCATAGGACCACCGACATACGGAGGCCAATGGAAGATCGTTGAGTAGCCGCCGATTCTCGCCGTTGGCCCAAGGAAAGAAAACCACCAATAATGACAAAACTGACAGACTGCGCATTTTGCGTATTCTGTCAGCTTTGCCATATCATCTTTCCTCAAATTCCGGTTTACCTTTCCAGAAACGCGACATTAATGGTAAAAGTACAAGACAATGGGAATGAATATGAGCACAACTTGCAAAGCGGAACACCGCCGAATCACCTCCCCGCCCGGAGCAGGAAGTACAAGAGAAAGAACGCCAACCTCAACAACCGAGGCTGGTCTTAATGAATATATCAACGCCACGGATCAGGTCGCCAAAAATCAGGAATATAACTGAATATAAAGCCGTTGGATAAACGTCCAAGATTCCGGCAAGCCAGACGAGACAACATAACCCACGGAAACAATCCTCAAAAAAAGTGCTGAAAGTCCGAAAATATTGACATTGATGTGTTCCAACTGCATTTGCGATACCTGCTGATAGACTCGAATACTGGATACCGGTCGCAGTATCACGCACTATCAACAGTGATTAGTGCATCTGCTGATTGAGGACAACTAAATCGAAAAACATCAATCTTGTCCTACAGTTCTGCACATCACTGCTATGCCCACTTCTCAAATGTTCAAGTTCCTCTTCGTCAGAAGCGAACAGGAACTCAAAGCCATTTCTCTTGTAATACTCAATATCCTCCGGACTATTATTCAGCGCATCGACTATCAAATATCTGCTTGAGGTATTGTTGTCCGGATCAATGGCTATCGTCTTGATGAGGTTCATCATTTCGTCCGCGATATTGTAGCCGAAAGTCTTATGTCCAAAGCCATCAAACACACATAATTCGCCAATCAATATCGCAGGGTACTGAAAGCGACGTTTGGCGTTTGGAATCGAACGGTTTAGACGATTACGCCTATTTTGAGGTAAAATATCAGTGCGTAACGATGAATTTGACAATGAGAAAGCACAAACCATTTTCGGTTGTGTCGTATTATCTTTTTCGTCTGTAAAGAAGCAATGGGTTGTTCCCATCATCTCCAGCATATAATCACGATAATTGTCCTATGTATGGTCGTGAAAAAACGAATCAATGTCAGCGTTTTTACTGCAAGTATACGGCAGACATTGATTAATGATTTCTGATGTTAATCTGCCGAAACGGCAGTTGTCCAATAGATACCCCACGATTTACTTATTCCCCTCTTTCTTTTTCAAAATTGCATAAGAATTGGCTGCCTCCTTAGAAAAATCAACAGAGGCACGTCTGCGAAGGTTTTCTTCGGACATCTTGACGAAGCGTTCAGCTGCTGAACCTCTTAACGTCGGGATTGCTTTTACCTGCATTCTACTCGGACTGGGGAGATGCGGACATCACGGAGGCCTACATTGACAGGATCGGCTTTGCTCCGGTCCCCGGTCAGAAGTATCTCCTCTCGTTCTGGTGGATGGACACGGAGACAGGGTTCACGGGCGAGTCAATGGCGGTTTCCACGATTTGCGGCGAGCTTTCCAACGTGAACAAGGAACTCTACAAGGTTCGCCCACGGATGAACTTCTCGGATGCGGTCTCGGACGCAAACTCTCCTTTCAAGGATATGAGATTGGAGCTTTCCGGGAGTCCTGTTCTGGTGACGGCTTCCGGTGAATACGGATTCCTCGGCAACGGGTCGTATATGTACATTAATTTCAACGACGAGGATTTTCCCCGCGAGGATGTGGACTGCTTCCTGATGGGAAGAGGTCTTGGTAAATGCAAGTACGAGATCGCATGCATCGAGCATTCCGTCAAGCCTCTTATCGGCAGGGACGGATACGGGAGATGCAACGTCTGTTATCTGCACGGATAAGACAGGAACTCTTACCAAGAATCAGATGCAGGTTTATGAAACTGCTTTTGCTGGTCTTTCGGATCAAGCTCTCTTGGAAGAGAATACGTCAAGTCTTATCAAAGAATGCATTGCTGTCAATACAACTGCAAACCTTGATTTTGCAGATCCTTCAAAGATTAAGGCAATCGGAAATCCAACGGAAGGCGCGTTGCTTCTTTGGCTCCATAAAGCTGGTGTTAATTAGGCTCATGTAAGAAAGGCGTGGAAATCAAGGGACTGGATGCGGTGCTGAGTGACCCTTCCGTCAAGGTTTATCATATGGGTACCACGCTCAAGAAACCGGGAGAAGGCCACGAGTCATACGACAAGGCCGGCCATTCGTTGGTGACAAATGGCGGCCGTGTACTGATGGTTCTTGCTTCTGCCCCTGATCTCAAGTCAGCTCATGACAAGGCTCTTGAGGCTGTGTCCAAGGTGGATTGCGATAACCTCTTCCACCGCACTGACATCGGGCATTGGGCATTTGAATAGCCTTCGCTTATAAAATAACTCCGGCAGCTGTAATTTTGATTTTGACTTCCGAGTCCCCTTTTTCAAGTTCTATCTTGAACCAGTCTCCTGATGGGGTCTCCACGTATTCGGCGTCATCGATTTTCCATGATGGATAAGATGTGCTGATCTGGGTCAGAACGGCTGCCGGAAGTTCGTTTTTACGTACATCCCACTCTGTGCGGAGCCAGTTGTGGTCCTTGCTGAAATACACATCCTTGCCGCGTCTTTCGTGTACAATCTCGACTTCGATTTCACCGTCATCATATTCTGTATCTATGATTGCTGCTCCAGGGTATTTCTGTCCGATGAATTTCTCGAGTTCGGACTGGATGTCTGTCGGGAGATAGTCCTCGTAGTCGTAGTCTGAATCGATGTCCACCACTGTCTTGATGAGGGCTCCTTCTTCAGAATAATACAGGTCCGCTTCCTTTTCGATATTGCCGGAACGTGTCTCGACCTCGATGACATAGAAGGTCTCCATGCCGTTTCTCTCGAGCTTGTCGATGTCATCCACTTTCCAATCAGCATATTCACTTGCCTGGAAAGCTGTCTTTACGGCTTCCGGAAGTTCATTGTACGAAATCTCGCTTTCGGTCATGCACCACTGTCCTGAGCGGTTGAACCATACGGAGAAGTCATATCCTGCGTTGGCTGAACGTGTAGCGACTCTGTTGAATTTCGCCACGTCGTAGCCGTTCTTGGATGTCCATTTTACATTGACTGCATCCGGATAGCGTTCTGCCAATTCTGCTTTCGCTTTTTCGTTTATCTGGCTGTCAGCCGAAGCTTTATTGCAGCCTTCAAGTGTCATCAGGCAGATGCACATTGCTATAATAAATAAATTTTTCATTGTACTATAATTTATTGATTTGTAATTTTTTTATCTCTGATTATCCGGGCTATCGGTCGAGTCCTGCAAGATTGAAGTTCTTGTCGAATTTCAGTTCGAAGCCATTGTCCAGTTTCAGCTCAAGTTCTCCGTCGTCATACTCGGCCTTGGTGATGAACGAGTCGGGATACATTTCATTGACCTTGTCGGCTGCTGCTTGCGGAATTATGCCGTCGGGGATGCTGTTGCGGTGACGGTTGATTTCCTTCAATTCTCCGTTGCGACGGAATTCCAGTTTGGTCCCGTCCGTGAGCACGATTTCGTAGGAAATTTTCAGCAAGTCTCTGTCTTCTTTGGCAAATGCTATTTTTTCATCTTGAAAGTGCTCGGTGATGAAGCTCAATACGTTTTCCGGAAGTGATTCCGGGCTTGTCGCCTTGTCGTGCACGAGGTTTGACAGGAAATAGCCCAATGTTCCTGCTGCCGCGAGCGAAATGATTACTAAAATGATCTTCTTAAACATAACATTGTCCTTCTTTGTATTGCGAAATTATAGTACAATTCTGGAGTGAATCTGTAATCGGCACGGAAATTCTGAACTTTTTTCAGAATTTTACGCTGAAACGGTGCATTCCGTCCACATAAGAATAGGTGAGTAGCATTCCGCATCTGTCTGCAATGGTTTTGGCAAGTGCCAGCCCCAGTCCGGTAGAGCCCTCTTTTTTCGAGCCCTGGTAGAATCTCTCAAAAATCCGGCTGCTGTCCAGAGGCGAGTCCCCGCTGTTCTCGACCACGAGTTCGTTTTCTGTCAATGTCAATGTGACCTTGCCGTCCTCAGGGCTGTGCACAAATGCGTTTTTGATGATGTTGGTCACTAAAATCGTGGCGAGCGTCTCGTTCATCTTTATCGTGACAGGGGAGTCCGGTATTTGTGCTGAACAGGTTATCTGCTTGCTGCTGAAGATTTCCCCATACAGTTCTTTCTGGGACAGCACCATGGCTGAAAGGTCTATGTCAGTCACGTCAGGGAACTGTCCGTTGTCGATTTTCGTGAGCAGGAGAAGTGTCTTGTTGAGTCGCACGATATGTCCGAGTTCGCGTTTCATCTGCACGAGTTCGCCGACGCTTTCTTCTCCCAATGTGTCATTGTCCAGCATCCAGTCGATCCTTCCTCCAAGCACGGCAAGCGGTGTCTGAAGCTCGTGTGAAGCATTGCCTATGAACTGTTTCTGCTTTTCGAAGGCTCTGTCGGAGCGGTCAGTCGCATCTGTGGCGGCTTTCTCCAGCTGACGGAATTCCCGGATGTCCGAGTTTATTGACAATCTGCCGTGTGACTTTCCGGGTGTGTAGGCATTGAGCCAGTCGAGAATCATGTATAGCGGCCGCATGCTTTTCTGGAACACGACGAGAGTGGTCACGATAACTGTCAGCAACAGAATGAGATACAATGCGAGTATCCACCAGAGGATGGTCTTTATCAGGTCATCTTTTTCGATTGTGGGTGTAGCGACAATGAGTTCAAAACATCTTCCTTCACGGTCTCTGAATATCGTCTTGAGAAATCGTGCAGGTTCTTGTTCGTCTGTCTCCTGAATGTAGAAGTCTGCATCGTAGTACTCCATCCCGGTATGTGAATTTGCATAACTCTCCGCAACTTCGGAAATGCTGTAATGCCCGTCTGTCATGATGTTGGCAACCGGCAGCTTCTTCCCGGACAACTTCTTGACCATCAGCTGTTCAGCGTAACTTTCAAGCAGGTCGTCGGCCTCGTCATTGATCTCATCCACGATGACGAAGTAAAAGACCATCGCCCAGAGCGCGATGACCGGGAGCAATGCCATAGACAGGCGTACAGCGATATTGTGGATCAGTTTCATTCTTTGGTGACGGTTTTTTGCCTCACGTGTTCAAATTGAGATTGTGTCGTTTATAGACGAGTCTGTCCCTTATTCCTTAGTGACGAGTTTGTATCCGAATCCGTAAACTGACTTGATTTCTATATCGGCGCCGGCTTCTTCCAGTTTTTTGCGCAGATTCTTGACCTGCGAATAGATGAAGTCGAAATTGTCCGCCAGATATATGTCGTCGCCCCACACGGCTTCTGCCAATACTGATTTATCTACCATGTGCCCCGGTCTGAGCAGGAAATAGTGAAGTATGTCGTATTCTTTCTTCACCAATGTCAATGCTTTTCCGCAGACTTCCACTGTGCGGCTGTCCGGGTTGAGCTTGACATTGCCATAGACTATTCCGTTGCGTCCGCTTCCGTTGCTTCTTCTGGTCACGCTCTTGATTCTGGCCAGAAGTTCTGCCGTGTGGAATGGCTTCGGGAGGTAGTCGTCCGCGCCCTCTTCCAGTCCGATAATCTTGTCTTCCAATGAGTTGCGGGCTGAAAGTATGATCACTGTCAATGCTTTTCCTTCTTCCCTGAAGGCCTTCAGCAGGTCGAGCCCGTTTCCGTCCGGAAGCATGATGTCCAGCAGGATGCAGTCATATGAGAACAATGACAGTTTCTCCCACGCCTCACCGTATGTCGAAGCCACTTCCACGACATATTGTTCCTTCAGCAATGCTCTCGCAATCAATTCCTGCAAAGAGCGCTCGTCTTCTATTATCAGTATCTTCATAGTTCCATGTCAATGTCCTGAGGGATGCATGTCTTTTCAATAATCGTCAATGCTCTGAAAGACACGAGCTTACCCTCGCCGTTGTCAATGCAAACCCTTACGGTTCATCATCGTTTCCGTTTCTCACGACTCGACGAAATTACAAATAAAATCTGGAACGAATCTGAAATTTCTTCTGTTTTTCTTAAGATAAGTAAATGTTAAAAAATAACCTGCTTCATTTTGGGGGCTCTCTTATGCGGCCATTTGCGGCCATGACATACTGTTGAGAACGGTTGAAAAGCCGCCCTGATAACAGCCTCCGAAAAAGTGACAATAATTTAGATTAAACCATTGATTATCAATGATATAGTACAGGAAAACTGGAGAAATTTTCGTAAATTTAAGGGTAATTGCAATGCTCTTAAAATGATAACGAAAACTCCTCCAGAAGTCCTTTCGCCAAGCGATTTGGCGTATATGTCCACGCTGAACGAAAGAGACAGAAGATGGTTCCTGGCCACAAAGCCGCCGACCTCAAGACTCAAGGGCTCAGCTACCGCAAAGTTAGTAAAATTATTTTGGATTTCTTTGACATAAGGGACGGCCGAAAATGGCTCAGCCAACTTCGAGATGGATCTTTATACGCTTCAGTTCAGGTGGATTCCCTCGCTGATTGATGCCGTGGTGAAGGGGAACTTGCCTTGTCAGGCATTGGCGGACGTACCGTGGTGGGAAAAATGTCTGAAGGAACAGGGGATGACTAAGGCTGACTTCTCGTTTGAGGAGATCAAGGCTGAAGTAAAGAAGATCTCAGAGGAGAAAGGGCGGATATGCCTGACATTCCCCTATCCGAAACGCGCTCCACTTGCTAAATATGCTGTCATTGACTTGTTGGCTTCGTGGCGGATTAACTATTACACATTGGAAATGTCCCTCGATGACACATGGGTGCTTGGATCGCAGGATGTTCACAGGCACAGCTACATCCGTCAGGTGCCTGATTGCCAGACGATGGGGGATTTTGAGAGGGAGGTTGATCGACCTTGTGATGCTGATCGACCTTATGAGCGCCCCACTCCTGAAAGAGCGCGAGTTGTATGGAGATGCGTCTGATTTGGCTATGATGAATCGAATTCCGATCACATTCGATTTCACATCGGAAACTTTAGACTGGTGGAGACAAAGCGTAACGTTCACGCCTGATGAGTATGAATCTGTCTTAAGCAGGGATGTGGAATCATAATGACAGTTGTTCGAGCGATCTACTTTTACAAACCACGGACACAGGGAATGGCAGCAGAGGTGCGTACATGGCATGTCGGTGTGGCTGACCCTCATTTACGAGATGGGGGTCGGGCACGGCAGGATGGGCTACAGAGGTGCGCATGCCGGATAGCCTCTCGGATGCGAAAATGGTTAATAAGGCCTCCCTTGATTGTCCGGACGCACCCCTCGGGAGACATAAAGTTGGGGAAACGTTTCCCAAGAGTGCAGGCTGCACTCTTGAGGAACAAAAGAGGCCGAAAGTGTTACCGAAGGGATTCGGAGCAAGCCTAAAGTGCATAGAGCCGAAAAAGAATATCTCACAATTAAAGAGAATGGACAAAATTGCCAGACAGCGCATTTTGCGTATTCTGTCAGTTTTGCCATATCATCTTTCCTCAAATTTCCGGTTTACCTTTCAGGAAATGCGACATTAACGGTAATAGCACAAGACAATGGGAATGAATATGAGTATAACCCGCAAAGCGGAACACCGCCAGACCGCCCCTCCGTTCAAAGCATCAAGGACGAGAGGCGGAGCGTTTAATTATTAATTCACCTACCGCCCCTGAAAATGAACCGATATGAACTTAACTCGGCGAGAATATACTTGTAATATTGCAACCATAATTTGATGGTACAGTAAAAATGGAAATGTCAGACAGTCGCCTAACGGAACACCGACACCTCCTCTCGAAGTGCCGCTCACAAGAGAAGAAGAGCCATCCCCAACGACAGGAGGGCTGCATTAATGAATATATCCACGGAAACAATCCTCAAAAAAAGTGCTGAAAGTCCGAAAATATCACTACCTTTACAACGTTTCAGACCCTATGATCTGGAACGGACATATTGATGAAAGTGTTTTCGCACTATCCTTTCAAGAAAATGTGGTAGTTTTCAATGAAAGTAAGGATAAACGACAGCACCGTTCATCTGTATTCGCTTGCGTGTATTCAACACCCAACGATACAGGTGTGGGGATTGTTTCCGTTTATTTACTTTCAGGTTCTACCACAACCTTCTTGAAGATAAGCGACGAAACGGGCTCCACACTTTCTTTATTAAGTATATTGTTCCTTATCGGACACCATAAGGCTATTTTGAATTTATGAAATGATTAGTTTAAATAGTAATTATCCTAATAGGGAGGATAATAAGTTTTGGCTCAAAAGCAGAGGATTTCGGTTCATTTTCGCTGAACTCCTCTGGAGTTATTGTGTTTGAATACAATACTGTTACAACATATCAAATAATTTGCTATATTTGCTTGTTACTTAACAAGCTCAGACATTCAGAATTCAGTTTATTTGTCATTCATCTGCTGTTTTTCTGAATGAAGAGCAAGGGAAGCTATACAAACCAATTAGTAAATGAAAAGGATATACACTCTCTTCCTCATCATCTTTTCCACATTTGTGGTAAGCGCTCAAAATAAATTGGCGCTGCTTATTGGTATTGGCCAGTACCCTCAAGAATCAGGATGGCCCACGATTCACGGAGATAACGATGTAACAATCATAAAGGATCTATTGTTTGATCAAGATTTTAAGGAAGAGAACATTTTTACGCTTACAAACTCCACTGCAACTAAAGCAAGTATTACATCGGCACTAGAAGTTCTGCGACAGAAAGCAAAACAAGGTGATATAGTCTATATTCATTTCTCAGGTCACGGTCAGCAAGTCACGGATCTCGATGGAGATGAAGATGACCACTATGATGAAGCTTGGATTCCTTATGACGCTCGCAAAAAATATGAGGCGGGTATTTATGAGGGTGAGAATCATATCATTGATGACGAATTAAACAACTATTTGAATGGACTAAGGGCAAAAGTTGGGGTTCGTGGGAAAATTGTTGTTGTGGCCGATGCGTGCCACAGTGGAAGTGGTTCCCGTGGCCTTACTGACAACGATGAATTCATTCGTGGCACCAGTGAAAAATTCGAGATTCCCAGTAAGGGATCAAATGTTGTTAAGAAAGAAGCTCCTGTTCATTGGCTATACGTAGGTGCCTGCAAACCTTATCAGACAAATTACGAGTATCGATCAAACGGTGGAACATATTACGGAAGTCTTTCCTATGTAATTTCCAACGGTTCTATTGATTTATCATCGTCAACTTATTTATATGCACTTAACCTATGGAAGAAAGCTTTAGCAGATATTACACGTTATCCTCAAGATATTGATGACGAAGGAAGGCCTAGTAGAAGAGACAACACATTGTTTTGAATATGACGGACAAAGAGTACATAATAGGGTTCAGAAACAATGACGAGGCAGTTATTACCTCATTCTATAGATGTTTGCGTTCCGCATTCGTCTCATACTTTCGGTCTCATTATTCGAAAGATGATTCTTACATTCTAGAACTCTTTCAAGACTCCTGCATAGTTCTGTGGAACAATATCTCACACGGTAAGTTATCAGAAGATAGCCTTCATTGTTCTCTTTCAACTTATTTTCTCTCGATAGGAAGATATACAATGATGGCTAAAGACCGGAAATATAAAGAGATTGTGGATGACGATGCACTGTCACGCATTTGTCTCATTGATGACGATGCTGAAACTCTCAAGGAAAAGATTGAAAAGGAAGATTTTGTGTACAGGGTAGTCAGCGAGATGAAGCCGCCTTGTTCACTATTACTGAAAGCTCACTATTGGGACAAACTCTCTGGAATAGAAATCGCCAGGAAATACGGATACAGTGGTCCAGATTCTGTTAAGTCTCAAAAGTTAAAGTGTATCAAAAAATTGAGACCCTTGATTGAGGCATTCATGAAATTGTAGGTTACCTTTTGTTAATATAAGTCATAAAGAGGATGTTAGAACTTGAAAACATACAAGAACAGATTGATGCTTATATCATGGGTACTATGCGTGATGATGATAAAGCCATCTTTGAAAAACAACTGCTTCAGAATGCCGATTTGAAGCAAGAAGTTGAAGTGCAGACATCTATCGCAGATGCTGTACAGGCTGTTCATTTGAAACAGCTACTCAAAGGCGCTGAGGCCAAACTTGACGCAACCAAATTATTTCGGAGGAAATGCTATCAATATGCAAGTTTAGCAGCATCATTTGTCATTATCTGTGCCATCGGTTTATCTTTCATTCAATCAAACAAGTTCAAAAAATTAGGTGGGGCTCTGTACGCAGATGTGGTTATGCCTAAATCGCGTGATATGAATACCCTTGACAGTCTTCTTTCAGTTGCATATTATCAGATCGGTTCTGGAGAATATGAATTTGCTCAAAATTCCTTGGACGAAGCTAACAAGAGGATTACGGAAGAGCTGAACATTGGAGCCTTTGATGAAGAGTCAAAGTATCAACATCAACTCATAAGGACAAAACGGTACGACACACAGTGGTATCAAGCAATTCTCTTAATGAGACAAGGTAGAGTACGAAAAGCAAAGGCGATCATAAAGGAAATCGCCAAGTCTAACGGGCCTTACTGTAATGAAGCCAAAGTATTAATACGAAATAAGTTTATCGTTAAATCCAAACAACAATGAAAAGATTCTTTTTAATTGTGTGCCTTTGCAGTATCACTACTGTATTATTCGCACAAGAGGAGAAGCCGGTTTCTGACAAGAAGGCATCTCCTGAACTGACTGCACTTCAAACAGCAGCCGGATTGGTAAAGTATGGTTATGAAAATCACTCTGCGACTGCTTTGATTGAAGCCGCTAAGATCATTTCCGAAACCAAGGTTCAAGATTTAGAGGCTGAAGTAACTCATGGAACTTCACAGGATGTTCAAGACAAAGCCTCTTCTTTTTCTATGGATCCAACCATACTTCTGGCAGATGCTCTGAAATATGCTGGCAAAGACAAGGTCGTTACAGCTTATGCAAAGCAGGTTGAGAAATCCATCAACTCTGGAAATACACGAGGTGCTGTCGGAGGGCCGAAATATGCGGAAAGTCGTGTGTATGGGAAAGACTATGACCTCTACCAGATTAAGTTTTGGGCCAATGAACTTGCTGAAGTTATCGTAGTTGGTGATGGTGACAATGACCTTGACCTTTATATCTATGACGGCAACGGCAACCTAATTGCCAGCGACACTGACTATACCGATCAGTGCGTATGCCGTTGGGTTCCTGCATGGACAGGTACATTCACAATCAAGATTGTCAACCGAGGCATCGTATATAGCAACTATGCTATCGCCACAAATTAAGGATTGGATCCGACTATTATGGGGGTTGGGTATGCATTCATAATATGCTCCAACCCCTTAATCCATATAACTGAACCATAATGAGAAAAACCGCAGTATTCATTCTTTCCCTATATCTTCTCCCCATTGTCTCTTTTGCACAAGGATACAATTCCAAGGGAGGAAGCCATCGTGGATATCAGACACCTTACACACAACAAGAACGACAACCGAGCCATTGGTCCGGTTCCGGAGTAGCATTAGGAAGCAAAGTACTTGCTACCAACAATCACGTTGTAGATGGTGCCACACATTTATATGTATATTTTCCAGAGACCAAAACTAAATACAAAGCAAAGACTATTACTGTTGACTCCACCAATGATCTTGCTCTCGTAAAGATTATAGATTCTGATTTCAAGGGATTTCCGACCATTAAATATGGATTCAAGAATGATATTGAAGATGTCGGCACAGAAGTATTTGTGTTAGGTTATCCACGTGTTGACACAATGGGAGAAGAAGTAAAACTTACAACAGGTGTTGTAAGTTCCAGAAGTGGTTTTCAAGGAAATCAATCCCAGTATCAAGTCTCGGCGGCGGTTCAGCCTGGAAACAGCGGAGGCCCGCTTTTCAATGACAGCGGTGAACTTATAGGTATCGTTTCCGCAAAGCACACTGATGGCGCGGAGAATGTAAGCTATGCGGTAAAACTTAATTACTTAAGCGATCTGATTGCTAAATCGGGTGAAAGCATCAGCCTCTCACGCGCAAGCCAAATTTCCAATATGAAGCTTAGTGAAAAATGTAAGGCCATTATTCCATGCACGGTAATGGTCATAGCTGACAACGAACGTGAAGGCCTGAGTCAAAGAGAAACCTTAACCACTTATGGCACGACTGGCAAATATCCTATCCGTGTGAATATGCCTGAAGTGCAGAACTCCAATGACAATTATGTAGGTATAATTGGGATTGAGATAACTGAGAATGAAACAGTTTTGTATATGACAACTATAAATCCTACCAACGAAGAACGTTGGTATGGTATCAATAAGGGAGCCTACATAGTTGACAAGAGTTCTGACAAGAAGTATATGCTCAAAACAGTTGAGAATTGCGAAATTGCGCCTAAACGTTCAACTCTTCCTGCCGGATGTCAAGCAGACTTCGTACTCCACTTCCCACCTGTACCAGCATCCGTTACCAGCCTTGATCTCTGTGAACCATCAGAAAAAGGTTGGAAGTTTTTAGGAATTCAAATCAAATAGAGGATTGTCTTATAACGAATTATTGCTGGGTATGGATTGGAATAAGGAGTATTTATATCATTACACATCATTTGAATCTGCCATTAAGATTATTGCATCAAAGTTTTTATTATTTTCTGACTTCAGAAAGGTCAACGACATTAATGAATCTTGTGGCCCAAACGTTTTGTATACGGGATTTGAGAAATATGAAATAGAGGAAATGAATATTCTTCTAGACGAATACAAGCAAATAAGTCTATCTGAAGATAAAAGTATTAAGCGTGGTTTTGATATTCCTGCAATGTGGGGTCACTATGCTTGTAGAGGTCAAGATGTATGCTTAGTATTTGACAAAAAAATGTTCTTATCTGAAATCGACACCTCATTCTTATACTCGCACGAAATCACGTATTCTGATCTGAAAGACCTAAATGAGATTCTGTACTCCAAGCATTTGGGAGTATCCTTTGAAGAATTTATCAAAATGAAAAAAGATGATATATTCTTTCAAAAGACAAAAGACTGGGAATACGAACAAGAATACCGCGTTATTGCTATAGGTAATGAAATAACGTCTATAAATATTTCAAGATCTCTTGACTCAGTAATTCTCTTCAACAGGGAGCATGACAAATTCATACAATCACCAAAATTTAAAGCTTTATCCAGTGTGGGAGACAACATTACAATTTATAGATATGCTCCCAAGCCCTATTATTCGGGAGATATTTTTGATATAGATAATAATGGTCTTCGGCCAGAAACTACTTATGATTTTTCATCACTTTTTCCTCAGGACATAGATTAAAATAGTCCGTGGATAAAACTCGATTCTATATGGTCGTGAATAGCATATTACCGCTGACATAGAATTGTGGCCGATTAAATCAGGAAAGTTCGGCGGCAACACAGTCGATTGTTCAATAACTATATTATAATGAAAAAGATAGCCATAGTAATTTTTACCATCTTTACTTATAGTCTCTGCTTTGCACAAATTGCGAATACAATAGAGTTTTTGTGTCAAAACGCTCTCTCTGCTGCTGAAAATGACGATTATGCGTTGACTAAAAAATACTTTGACGCTGTTATTGCCGAATGCCAAAAGAATCCAGACTCTGACCTTCTGCTGAATTTGTCAGAAGATGTAACCGATTACGTTATTCTTAATCAAGCAAAAAACAATCAACAAGAGGCATCAGCAACGGCATCGCTGCTGATACAGTTGCAGTTACAGTGCCTGAATTATTGTGCCAATCACGAGTTCTTCAAGTCTGGTGAAGAATATGTTAATGCTATTCATACGGCATTAGTTGGTATGGGGTATACTTTGGCCGATGCAGGATTAATGCAGGATGCTGAAGATTGTCTGAAAGCAGGAATAAGCGTCTTTTCACAAATGAACATCTTCACCAAAGAATATCCTTCAGGTTATGAACGCCTCGCATACTTCTACTCTAAGTATCAAGAAGAATATGACAAAGAGCTACGTTTTCAGTATGCTGGATTCAAGGCTGCGGCCTCATTATATGGTGCAAAAAGCGAATTAAGCAAACAGATTTTCAGCCGTATGTGCACTTCATACTGTTCCGATCTGACCTTTTTATCATTCGATGGCACAAAGGGCAGCCTGTACGACACCTTCGATGTAAGGATAATTCCATACGATGACCTGATCGAGGTCATTGGACTTTGGACTCAACAAATAAATGAAATAACGGCGCAATATGGCCAAGAGACAATCAATACCCTTTTCCCTAATAGCCTTCCTAACATCTATGGCGAAGGAATGATGCCACTTAATACCCCACTGTGTGATAGTTACAGTAAAACATTAGCAGCCATACATTTTAGCAGAATGGACGATTACGAATGTAATGTAAATCAGTTTCTTGATGAGATCACAGACATTTCTGAATTGTATCCATATTCAGAAGGTATTGTAACTTCACTGCGGAACCATAATTATGTTAATTATGCTATCCGCCTATATAATACTTTAGAGCAAAAGGCCGTTGACCATCAAGATGTGATTGAACGTATTAGGTCTGCAGCAGGCAGAACCGCGTATGCCTATGGATTTACTGACAAAGCTTGGTCTTATGTCAAGGAACTGGATGCGACAAGAAATCCCAAGGCGTATTTGAACAAACGGTCATATTTTGACGATATTATGCTTCTAGCTGCGTTATACGCAAACAAACGAGAATACACTGAAGAGAACGAGATCCTAACACTGGCCTTAAAGCAATCCGATTCACTCGGGAATGTGGTTCCGGATAATATTTTGCGAATTTTATATAATAATTTGTCTGTATCATATAATCATCTCGGGAACAACGAGGAATCAGTTATTGCTTTACGCAAGGCTATCGAAATAGCCCAAAGGGCAATGATAAGCCATAATGAGAATATTGACGATCCAAGATGCGTTCTTTGGCCTGCAATAGAATACGGAAATCTTGCTGATCACTATTATATGCAAGGGAACCTTGATGACGCAGAAAGAGTTTACAGAAACTGCTTACTTTACTACGAAACCAACAATGCAGAAAGCAGCAGAATTGGTTACGTGCTGGACGGCTTAATGGCCATCGCAGAAGCACGACAAGATCTTATTTCATTAAAAGAATTGTCGAAAAAACTATACTCTACGCAATTCAAACAATATCTTGCGCAATCTTTTGGTATGACAAAAGTTCAGCGAACAGATTTATGGAATAAGATGAACACTCATTCATTGGAGGTTATCGCACAGTTTGCCCTCAACGATGATACATTCTCAGATGTAGCCTATGACGTTTCACTGATTCAAAAGGGTTTCCTTTTGAAGTATGAACAAATTATCGGAAATAATATCGGCAATAGTGACGATAATCAACTTAAGGCATTATATTATGACTTCAAAAAGGCTGAGGGCAAGGGTGATAAACAACGTGATGCTATTGAAGAGAAAGTTATGTATCTTTATTCAAAGCATCCCGAGTTTATCAGAGAAGCGAACTTCACAACCTGGCAAGATGTGAGAGCAAACCTCGCTAAAGGTGACGTGGCGATAGAATTTGTCAGATGCTGCTCAGATAGAAAGAATGCTTCATATGCGGCGATTATCATTCGCCCCGAATGGAGTGCACCTCATACTGTTAAACTTGCTTCGGAGAATGAAATAAACGCAATGTTCTCAAAGGGTTCAAGAGCTTACTATGACAATGATGGACTCTATTCAATTACCTGGGGGCAACTCGAACATCATCTGAAAGGCGCAAACAGAATTTTCTTCTCTCCAGATGGTGTCCTATCTCAAATGAATATCGAGATTCTACATAATTCAAAGGGCAAGGCAATCTATGATGTATATGATTTACATAGAGTTTCCTCAACTGCGAATTTGGACATAACAGAGCTTGCTTCTTACGAAACCGCCACTCTTTACGGAGGACTCAACTATGATTTGGATACCAAATCAATGCAAGCAATAAGTCGTAGTTACGATAGTCAATGCAAGATCACGGACCAATCACCGTATGTCGCTGGAGATAGCACCAGAAAAGGATGGGTTTTTCTTCCCGGGACCAAGATTGAGGTGGAACAAATCAGTACCCTTCTTGACAAAGGAATGGTTAACAATACCCTTTTTACCGCAGACTTTGGAACAGAAGAATCCTTTAAAGCGCAATCAGGACATAGTGCACAAATAATTCACATCGCGACTCACGGATTCTATCTAAATGAAAAACAAGCAGAAAAGATGGACAATAATGTTTTCACACATAATGACACAGATTCTCACACATATCCTTTGCGAAGGAGTGGTTTGCTGATGTCAGGGGGACAACATATATGGATGGGAGAAGAAATTCCCGAGGGAATAGATGATGGCATTCTTACAGCTGAAGAAATTGCTGGCTTGAACCTTTCCAACACAGACCTATTGGTTCTGTCTGCTTGCCAAACAGGTCTGGGTGAAATTGGAGGAGATGGTGTATATGGCTTGCAGAGAGGATTCAAGATTGCAGGAGTCGGTACAATAATTATGAGTCTTTGGGAAGTCGATGACCAGACGACTTCCTTGATGATGCAGACATTTTATCGTAATCTCATTAAAGGTAAAAGCAAGCGGGAATCTTTTGCCATCGCCCAGTCAGAAGTGCGAAAGAAGTACGATAATCCTAAATACTGGGCAGCATTTATTATGCTGGATTAAGAATATTTACAGGCACATATGCTGGACCTATAAAACAACACTAAAAGCAATCATAATACTGGAATGAAAAAAACAGCTATATCATTATTGTTATTTCTTATTGCGTTGACAGCATTTAGCCAAAGCAGTGCTCAATTCAACGAATATTCTATTGGGTTAAACAAACTTAATAGCGGGAGCTATCAAGAGGCCGAAACTATTTTTTCCAAATTGCTAGATGCCGTTCGACTTGAGTATGGGGAAACCGGAAGTTATGCGATAATTATGTCGTCGTTGGCGGATACATATCAATATCAAGGTTATTATTCAAAAGCAAACGAACTTTATGAAGAATCATATAAAATACTTGAAAATTGCGGAGCCCTCGACATTAAAACTTTTTTTCGCATAAAAAAATCATTGGCCGAATGTGATTATAATAATGGCAATTATGAAAGCTGTTATCAGACCTGCTTATTACTAATAAATACATTAGAAGATCAGGGAACCGTATATCCTTCAGAAGATGATGATGCATATCATTGGTGTAAACACGAAGAATATTGCTTAGTTTATGCATTGATGATAAAAGTAACGGTTGCTTTAGGACGATTACATTTAGCCGAAGTATATTCCTCTCAAGCCATTGACTGCCTATGCTCCATTACTCAAAATTGTAAGGTTAACCAGTCGATGTTAAGCAATGCGGTGTATTATTCTACACAAATGGCTCTTATGGAAATGTCAAAATTGGCTTTGTCAAAAGGTGAAACGGACTCTGCAATCAGCTATTATACAGAATGGCAGAAGATTATCAATAAATCACAAGCGTATAGCTGTGTATTTAATGTAGAATGGAACTTCTTTAAGAATCTTTTGATGTCTATGAAAGAGCGAAATACAGATGGGATAGATAGCATCATTAACAGTTACTTGGATCTAGAAGATAAGGCTCGGCTTGAGATGAAGGGGAAGAACGTATACACGCCAGAAGAATATGTTTCAGATAAAGCGTTGTCATTAAGCGGCATAGCCAACATCTACACCGAGATGACAGAATTTGAAGATGCCGATCATTATTATCGTGAAAGTATAAGTGTCTTCGAAGCCAATAACATATATAACAACTACTATATCAGCTCGCTAACTGATTATGCCAATTTTCTGCAAATGTCGAAAGGAGACTATGTAAATAGTTTTGACACACATCGGAAAATTATTAAGCAAATATTGGCACATGAAGGTAATTCCGGAGCACTTCTGTTTGAAAAATTCGATGAAATGCAGTTACTGTATGGAGTAGCCACAAGTTATTTGACCACTTATGTTGGCGATTCTGTAGGTCCAATCCTTAGCTATGATGATTATCACACTATTATTTGCCATTGGAGAGATTTCATTTACTGCCTGATGCAGGAATACGGATACGAATACATCCTGTCACTTCAGAAGTACTGCGATGACAAATTTTTGAAGATATTTGCCAGCAAAGACAATTGCTTGATTGAACGGCGTAACTATTATATGTACGGTACTGCCGACAGCCCAAAACCAGTTTTAGACTATTATGCCGATGCATTTGATAAAGAAATTAGATTGAATATCTTGTTTTCAGTAAAATATGAAGATTTGTCCAAACAACTATTTGAACATCTTACTGTTCATTCAGACAATGCTATAAGCATATTCACATATGAAACATTGGATATTGCAAATGTTTTAGCGTCTCAAGGGGATCACGATGCTGCTATTGAGTTATTATTGCATTGGTATTTTTTCTTAGGAAAACTATATTCCGAACATCCTGAATCTGATAATGTTATTTCTTTAGCGGAGAAAGTATCCTGTGAACTTGCCAAGAAAGCAAAAAACAAGGGTGATAAAGTGTTAGCGATGAACTTTTTAGGAATCATAAATTTATTTCAAGATGACCTTATAATCGTATTACCAACCCTTAATTATGATATTGATACCGTTGTTGATGAATTAACAACTATGGTTTATTTATGGTGTCCTCCTTCAAACCCACTTTATAATGATTTAGATATGGCGACGAAATATGCTGAAATGATAGAAACGATAGTTGAAAAAGACATAAGATGCGCAAATAATAAGTCTATATCACCGATAATGAGAAGTGGAGCATATATGACCCTTGGAATGTTATCTGCCGCAAAGGAAGAATACTATTCAAGTGAGATCTATTATCGTAAGGCCGTTAATATAGAAGAAGATTTCGGAGAAGATTTCTGGGAAGTGGAGCCACATATAGGTCTAGCAGCAGCTTTGGGGGCCCAAGGTAAGTATTCAGAATCGAATGAAATATTATATGAATGTTTAAATAGATTTTTTAAGGCTAACGGCGATGCTTTGCAGCGTATCTACGGAAATCTTATATTCAATGCAGAACATCAAAAAGATTGGGATAGTCTAGCCAAATATTCCCAATTGTACCTTAAGTCTATTATGGATAATTATTTATCCAACACTAAAGTATTAACAAGTGAGGGAAGAGAACATTACTATGATAATGATTTGTTTATTCAATATGTCCTTTATCTAATCGGATCTGATGCAGATTATACTTCTTTAGCCAGCGGGACAGCTTACAATGCGGCAATATTCAGCAAGAATCTCTTGTTACGCCAATCACAATCGGTCGACTTTAATATTAGAAATTCCGATGACCAAGAACTGAAAAACGTATACTCTCAATATAAAAGTTATCAACAATCTGGTGATAACGCAAGAGCAAAACAATATGAAAGGGTAATGATGAGGTTATATTCATTTCATCCTGAGTTTTTTGATTCATTAAAGTATGTTTCTTGGAATGATGTCCAAAATGAATTAAGCAAGGAGGATGTGGCTATAGAATTTTTAGAAATTCAAGACCACAATGACGGTGTTGACAAATATGCGGCTTTGATCTTAAGGAAAGATATGGAATCGCCTACGTTTGTCAAGTTATGTTCAAAACACGACCTAGATGAGTTTGTCATCACGAATCAATCAAAAAATGGATTTTCCAATGCATATTCTATATATGAAAATGGCCGAAATAAACTGTATTCAATGATATGGTCAAATATTGAACCGTATTTGTATGGTGCTAAGCATATTTATTTTGCGACCACCGGCATTCTGAATCAGTTGAATATAGAGATACTTCCTGAAAACACAAGCAATAAGTCAAGAATAAATATGAGGTACGAGATTCATCGCCTTAGTTCAACTGCACAATTATGCTATGCAGAGTACAAGGGATCATTCTCTACCGCCACATTGTTTGGTGGTTTAAATTACAATGCAAAATTAATTAATAACACAACTCATAACGCAGAGCAATATAACAGATTCCCTGTTGATTCTTGTGGAATCACCAGAGGCAGAAGCCTTAGTTGGCCGTTACTAAATGAAACTGAAGAGGAAGTTAATATGATAAGTACGGTCCTTAACAAACAAGGGATTAAAACAACTGTCGTTTCCAAAGATGATGGAAGCGAAGAGGTGTTTAAAAAATTATCTTGTTCTGATTGTTCCATATTGCATTTGGCCACACATGGTTTTTATTACTCCAACGAAGAGTATTCAAAATTGCACATAAATGAAAACGAGCAACGAACTTTCATCTCACCTTTGAAACGCAGTGGATTAATATTGTCTGGTGGGAATCATCTATGGAAAGGAGAAACGATCCCACAGAATATTGAGGACGGGACATTGACTGCGGAAGAAATTGCAGGGATGGATCTTTCCTCAACACAATTGTTGGTGCTATCTGCCTGTCAAACAGCTTTGGGAGACCTTAGCCCAGAAGGAGTATATGGCCTTCAACGAGGGTTTAAATTGGCTGGGGTTCAGTCTATAATTATGAGTTTATGGGAAGTGGATAGTAGAGCTACCGAGCTGATGATGACCTCGTTCTACAAATATTTGTTTTCGGGATGTTCTAAACATAAAGCATTCAGAAAAGCACAAGACGTGGTTCGTAAAAAGTATAGACAACGTAATACGAATTATGGGCATACAAATGCTTCCGAGTATTATTGGGCTTCATTCATACTAATTGATTAACAGACTGAAAAAAATTGCTATGCGGATACTATATCAAACGTTCATTGTATGTTGTTCATTCTTGACTGCTATTGAGTTGGATGCGCAATCTGATGCAAACTCAATTTTTCAAAGAATGCAGGAATATGTAATAAACAATGATATCAATAATGCTATTAGTTGTTGTGATAGTATATGCAGTATACGAGACTCACTATTTAAAAATGACATATTAGACTATGCATTGATTAGTTATACCGTAATGCCTGTTTATAGTATGGCGGACGAATGGAAAGGGTATGCCATAAGTAAAGATATTCTTTCCATCGTGAGTTTAACATTAAATTGTATAATTAATCCATAGTTCTTATTGTAATAAGTT
>ERZ824488.746-NODE-746-length-40842-cov-8.664476_pt1 | contig 40842 bp, 36 predicted proteins | sample MGYA00519936_ERZ824488 | MGnify/ENA primary metagenome ERZ824488 (study PRJEB31778, sample SAMEA3449153) | human gut metagenome | biome: human gut; feature: human-associated habitat; material: faeces | place: United Kingdom | collected 2010/2012 ... | reverse complement strand
TAGCTCAATTGGCAGAGCAGCTGATTTGTAATCAGCAGGTTGCAGGTTCGATTCCCGTCACCAGCTCCAACTTCATATGGGCGGGTTCCCGAGTGGCCAAAGGGAGCAGACTGTAAATCTGCCGTCACAGACTTCGATGGTTCGAATCCATCCCTGCCCACCAAAGTCCTTCTCTCCGCCGAGAAGGCGCATCTTGCGGGAATGGCGGAATTGGCAGACGCGCATGATTCAGGTTCATGTGTTCGTACGAACTTGCAGGTTCAAGTCCTGTTTCCCGCACCACAGAACCCTTGATTTTTCAAGGGTTCTGCTTCTTTTTGGCGGCCTTCCACCCCAACCCCACCCCAACGGACCTGATATTGGGGTGGGGCTATACACCATGGGACATGGTTGGGTGAAATTTTCTATTATTGTTCATCGTTTTACAACCCGGCGATGAACTTTTCCATGCGGTTCGCGCTTTCCTTCTGCATGGTGGCGGTGACGTGTGCGTAGCGATCCAGTGTGAATGCCGAAGAGTAATGCCCGGCGTTCTGCTGGATCGTTTTTACGTCATCCCCCGCCATAATGGAACTGACTACATAAGTGTGCCATTAGGGTATAATAATGACAAAACGGGAAACCCTTACGGCACAAAGGGTTTGAGCAATTCGGGCTGCTGAATTCAGTTCCTTTTCCACCGAAATGAAGGAAGCAGAAGCGAGGGTAAGGAGGGCCCATGTAAAACCAATGACAAAAACGTTTCCCGTTTTCAGCGGGTAATAACCGCAGTAAGTGACGCCCCAAATCATCGAAGGGACGTCACTATTTCAATCACAATTTCATAGCCTGCTGTGATGACCTTCACAGCGTCAGAGGGCGATCAGAACGTTAATCATTCTGGTCGCCCTTTTTCTGTTTTTGGACTGAACGGAGGAAAAGAAAATGGCAGTCATGCGCGTAGAAAAAAACAGCAACTATACCGTAATGGCAAATTACCATCTGCGGGACAAGCGTCTTAGCCTAAAGGCCAAGGGGCTGCTGTCTGTGATGATCTCTCTTCCGTCTGAATGGGATTATACCCTGGCCGGTTTGGCATACATCAGCAAAGAAGGGGTCAGCGCAATCCGGGCGGCGATTCAGGAGTTGGAGGAGAACGGGTATGTTACCCGGGCTCGCCTGCGTAATGAAGCTGGACAGCTTGGTGATGCGGAATACACGATCTATGAATTTCCCCAGAATGAAGAAAAGACAGCTGAACCATCGTCTCCCCCGCAAGCACCAGTGTCGGCTTCAGCAGATGTTTCTGAGAATGTGGAGCCTGTATGCGGTAATCCTATATTGGAAAAACCTATATTGGAAAATCCAACATTGGAAAAGCCTACGTCGGAGAATCGCATGCAATTAAATAAAGATATATCAAATACGTATCCAAAAAAGAAAAAAATACTGATACATCAAATCCTAATCAATCAAATATCCATCCATCAATCCCGGAGGCAACAGAGCCCGCGGCACAAACCACCTGGACGAACAACGGGTTTATCGTTGAAGAACCGATACTTGAGGAACCCACCACCGTTTCTCCCCTGCGGAGGGACGCTGATTCGCTGACAGAGCAGCAGAAGTTTTTGAGCGAACCGACTTCCATTCCCGGTATGCGTCGGCGGCTTTCTTTTGATGGGCTGGTAGCGTTTCGCTGTTTTCAATTCCCTTCTTCTTTCGGGAAGCATTTCTTGCTTCTCTTCTTGCCTCTTTGCTGCAGTAGACTTGGCTGCGGCTTTTTTCAGTTGTTCGTCCCGTTTTTGCTGCTTCCGCAGTTCCCGGTCAACGTTCGCGATGGCAGTATTTGCAGTGGGGTCAGAGTAATGGCTTTTCATAAGTGTACCCTCCTTTGATTGTCAAGTTTCGTCTGACAGCGCACATAAAAGACGCTGCCGCCGGCAATGGATACACCTCTTGCGAGGTGATCTTCATGCTCAGCCGTCAGCGTCTTGTGTTCTGGTCGGGGGTAACTCCTTTCAGGTTCGCCTGCTGACCGAAATCAGCAGCTTTCGTCAGGGACAAGCCGGATTATACTCCCTTCTGTTGGAAGAAACAATGAACTGGCAGTTCAAAACAGAAAGCCTTTCAGTGATCATCGATTGATAATCAGTCCATGAAAGTGAAATCAACCTTGTTCTTTTCTTTGAAAACCATAAATACTCTCTGAGCTTCGTCTTCATTGTCCACACCGATGTAGGATTCGTTATCATCTTCGCCTTCTACGCGGAAGATTGCTACTTCTCCATTGTCTGCATCTTCAACAGGCATGAGCACGATGTATTCACTGCCGTCGCATTCAACAATATCCAGAAATTCAAATTCTACTTCATTTCCGTCTTCGTCGTTCAGTACGATGATATTATCCAGTTCTTCTTTCTCGTCGTTCTCTTCAAAATCTGCGTCATCAGGTTTCCGGAACAAATCATTCAGATCCATCGCCAATCCCTCCTCGACTTATTCTCCTTGGCATATTTCTGTATTGCTCAAACAGTTTCATGCTCGCTTAAGGTTTAAGCTTATTCTTTTCCAGGTCAATCAATCTTTTCTTCAAATCCTGCCCCATTCTCAAGTTCTCTACGATTTCTTTATCGTCCGGAATCAGGAAGCCTTGAACAAAGCATCCGGGCAGAGCGAATTTCTTTTCTTGTTCCCTTACCAAGACCGTCAGGTATTCTCCCTCCTGACTGATGATTTTTCCTTTACCAAACGCTTTTGTGCCAACTTCCATTCCAACGAAATCATATGCCGGGATCTGATCAAGCTTGGCCTGTATTTCCTGTCGCTCCTTTTCCAGCGTCTCCGCTGCCTGCCGCTCCGCTTCTTCTTTTTCTGCCTTTGCTTTTTCTGCCATTTCCAGATAATCGCCCTGGCTCAATTCGGTCCGGATCTTCATCAGGATGACGCCCAAATGATTTTCCCCTTCCAGCGTCCTGCTGTCCACGCCCCAGTAGGTATCATGCCAGTTGTTGCTCTCCATCAGCAGGACATCTCCGGTTGCTACCAGTTTCTTCGCCAATTCGGGATTCTGTGTGAATTTGGCACGGATGACCTCTTCCATGATCCCGTCCTTCACATCCTCCCAATCCCGGCGTAAAAGCACTTTCCTGTTCATGCGTATATTCATAATGCTAATCCGTAGGCAGAGAGAAAAGCTCGTCCAGTGATGGCATTGTAAATGAATTATCCTGCGCCTCTTCTGGAGCCAGATAGTCTCGAATTTTCCTGTAATAGTCCCATTCTGCATCATCTGCATAATCCCTTGCGTCGCTTTCACAGCGCTGAATATAGTAAGAATAGAAGTCCTCGCCTGAGTCGACATAGTTTTGAAACTCTTCATATGATATTACGCGTCGAAAGATTTTTAGGTCTTTGCTTCCCTGATCAGCATGATTCCAAAGATCAACTAGGCGGTGCTGATATGCATGATATAACACAGCTCGGGCCGGCTCTCCCTGATTATAGCAAGCTGCGCACATTCAGTCTTCTGTCGCTTCTTTGCTGCAGTGTCAGCCGTGCATTTTCAACCAACAGATGCCCATCGGTTCCTTCGTTGAAGCGTTCATCTTCGAGGTTGAGCGCCCGATACTTATCCTGCGCATGATTCATGACAGGAAACAGATCCACCTGCTGGACAGTGGGTATCTCCATGAGGAAATCCACCATTGAATGCAGTTCCTCTGGCTGCGTGTTTTCACTTTGCACCAGCGGAATCCGTATCCAGATTGGTTTCCCCATTTCCCCCAAAAGTCGAATATTCTTCAGAATCTGCCGGTTGTCCGTACCACACAGCCGCTGATGACGCGCTTCGTCCATCGCCTTCAGGTCAATCAGGAAAAGATCGCATAACGCAGCAATGCGCCGGATGCTGTCCTGGGAAACATTTGCAGCTGTATCCACGCAGATGTGCAATCCTTGCGCCTTACAGAGCATCAGGCAATGTAGCAGAAATTCCTCCTGCAGCATCGCTTCACCGCCGGAAAAGGTTACACCGCCATCCTCTCCGTAGAAGATGCGATCCCTGGCCAGCAGGCTGACAAGCTCCTCCGGCGTATATTCACGCCCGCATACCATCATGGCTTCCACGGGACAGCACGATGCACACTGCTCCAGCTTTTCGCAGCCTATGCAGAGCTGCAGGTTGATATGATGTCCCTGAGCATCAAAGCAATGCGCCCCCTTGGGGCACAATGGCACACAGTTTCCGCATTGTCTGCATCGATTCCCGTAGAATAGCATCCTCTGGGTCATGAGCCAGCTTTCCGGATTATGACACCACCGGCAGCGCAGGTTGCAGCCCATCAGAAAGGCAGTTGTCCGGATGCCAGGCCCGTCGTGCAGCGAAAAACGCTGAACATCCATCACAAGGCCCATGATATCTTCCTCCTTACAGGATGCGGCTCATTACATGACGTTTCAGGCCTTCATCCAGATCAATGAAGCGCGCATTGAAGCCCCACACCCTTACGACCAGGTCTTCATGCTTATCCGGGTGAAGCAGGGCGTCCTCCAGCACGCTTTTGTCATAGATGGAGATGCTGACCACCGGCAAACCGGCTTCACCGCAGCCCTTCATCATCTGCCGGATCAGTTTGGCGTCCACCGCACCAAGGCTCCGGGGAAGCACCAGATACAAGGGTGAGGACGCACAACCCCGCTTCAGATCTGCCTTCGCGGCCGACTGAATGACAGCAGTCGGCCCGTTTTTCGCATTGCCCGGCGTAGGTGAATAGTGTTCGCAAATCAGATCTCCGCCCTTGCGGCCGTCCGGCGTAGCGCCGACAGACCCTGCGAAAGTGTTGAAATCAATGTTGTAGATGCCCGGCAGAGGCTTGACGCCCAGCGGCGTAGGATAGTTTTCCACACGGTCGCAGAAGAAAGCTGCTAGGTCTGCTGCCAGCTGATCCACCGCATCGACATCATTGCCGAACTTTGGCAGCTTCTTCAAAGCAAGGCGAAGGTCTTCAAAACCCTCAAAATCCACGCTCAGCGCATGGATCAGTTCTTTCATCGTGCACAGACCGCGTTCAAAAACGCCCTCCCGAATAGCATACAGAGCATCCGCCAGCGTAGGAATGGAGCCTGACAGCAGCTGATAATTCTCTACCGCCCAGCCGCCCCGCATGGGATCCACGCCGGTATCAAGGGTTATCTCATTCAAGCCCGCCACGATGGGAGATGTGTGAAACACATCCTCCGCCGCATTCTTCAGAACTTCCCGGGCCAGTACATCCATATAGCGGTCGATCTGATAACCGTATTGATCCAGGAAAGCTGCATATACCTCGTCAAAGCTGGTCATCCGGGCAAAATCGCCGCTGTCATGGCCGAGCGTCAGGCGTGTGCGGTACACGCTTGGTTTCTGGAAATGTGCCCATTTCGTATAGGGGTTGAAGGGCGTACTGGGGTTCTCCTGGCCGCGGAACAGCGCCAGTTCAAGGCTCTTGACAGACTCCATCTGCCAGAACCAGATGCCGCTGAGGCCGTCAAAGGTGATTTCCGTGCAGCCGTCATTGGCATACTGCCGGGCATATTCCAGCGGCACCCCTCTGGCAACCAGGTTTGGGATGATGTTCTCGTCATAATAAAGCACACCATGCCCCTGGCCCATGGCGATCAGCCGGGCTGCTGCATCCAGGAAGTCCGCCCGGCTGTTTGCTTGGATGCGCACGTTGATATGTGGTTCCGGCCGGGCAACCCGCATCGTCGCTTCCATGATCAGCACCGACAGGTCGCTGGACACATCCTTTCCTTCTGCATCCACACCACCAAGCATCAGATTCATCAGCGTATCGCCTGCGTACACCGCATTGAGCTTCTCCCACAGCTCGCACAGCAGCGCCAACGCTTCTTCCCGGCTGATCCGTTGCGGCACATCCCGCTCATACAACGATTGCAGATGCACATCCATGCGCCCGATACAGGAGGTAAAGTTGCTTCTCAGCCTCCAGATGAACCAGAACAGCTGCAACCCCTGCTCAAAGGTTTCCGGGGCATGGCTGGTCAGCTCCAGGCAGTTGAAGGCCATTCGCTTCAATCGATCAGCCTCCGCAGGCCTCTCTGCCGCCCTGGACAGTGCAGCCTCCCCATGCTGGCGGACATATTCCCGAATTCTGATCCAGCAATCGGCAATCAGCGCCCGGTACATCTGCTGCGTGGGTGTCAAGTCCTGGTGCGGTTCGCTGGCACATGCGATGATCCCAGGAATGCCCTTCTGCATCAACAGACGATAATCCAACGGGAAATGGGCGTTGTCCCACCCCATGTCCCGCCAACGGATCTGACCAGCCTCGATCATCGGCCTGACGGGGCAAACCGGACCAGCCAGAATCCCACTGTCCGGGATCTCAACACCCCGCTGCTCAATATGTTCAATGAACCTTTCATATATTTCATCAAACTTCTGTTTGATTGGCCGCCACTGTTCCACCATATCCCCTCCATGGCTTTCTTTCTGCACTGTACATGGGGCAAATGTACTCAATAATATTGCATCCGCGTTACATTTGACAATCAATCGTTGCAAATGGTATACTTGATATGCTCTTCCAGTTTTTCTTTTTCCTTCCAATGAGAAGAAAGGCGGTTGCTTTCACGATGTCCAACAGAGTCAGCATTGCCGACATCGCCAATGCTTTAGGCTTGTCCCGCAATACGGTATCCAAAGCCCTGAACGGCAGTGCCGGCATTAGCAATGAAACCCGCCAGCGCGTGCTGGATCAGGCCGTCCGAATGAATTATAAGATGATGGGCTCCCATGTGACGCGGCTGCAGCCCACGGAACCTTCCACCATCCTTCTGATCTGCAAGGATCACCAGCTGATCAGCCCCTTCTTCGGGCCGCTGAACCTACAGCTGCAGCATCTTGCCAGAGCCCGGGGCGCCACGATCACCATGCAGTATATGTCCCCCGAGGAAATCCGGCGTGGTGTAATTCCTTCCCTGCTGCAGTCGGCAGACGGCGTAATCGGTCTGGAGCTGCTGGATCACGACTATGTCCGGAGGATCGTGGAATGCGGCAAGCCCTGTGTATTCTTTGACTGCGCCATTGACACCGATGACATCGAAATCCCCTTTGATATTGTCCTGCAGGGGGAGCGAGGGCTGTATGTTGCTATTGAAACGCTCTACCAGAAAGGATATACTCGGTTTGGCTTTGTTGGAGATCCTGACCACTGTGCCGGTTTCCGCAACCGATATGACTATTTCCGCCTTGCACTGGCCGATTTCCGACTGAGCAGCCATGAAAAGCACTCCATCCTCACTTCGGACAAATTGATGCATCAGCCGGACTCCTACCGACGTGCACTTCGTTCGCTGGATATTCCCGAGGTGTTCGTCTGTGCCAATGCCATGATCGCCATTCAGCTGATGAATGCCGTCCGGGATGAGCAAATCACGCTGCCGGAAAACTCCGGGCTTGTAGTGTTTGAGACCACCCATGATCTGGTTATTAACGAAAAAATGCTCGTAGCGTTCAACGTTAGCCGCAAGCAGATCGCATCCTCCCTGTGTATGCTGCTGTTTGACCGTATGCAGAATCCTGACGCAACCAAACGAACCATCAAGCTTAACTCCCGCATTGAAGTCTTCTGAACCGTATCGTAAGAACCGCTGCCTGTGCCGCTGAGGCATAAGCAGCGGTTCATATTTTTACGGCAATACCGCACAATTCGTTGGCAGCGTTGGCGATGCCTTTTCCGCCATCTGCTGCTTGCAGACTTCTCGATTTACCGCCAGTAAACCTTCAAAATCTGCAATTGCATCTGACGAAAAATGCATTCGCCACCGCACCAACTCATTTGTGCGGTATTGCCTTACACCTTGTTCTTGCCCATTTTGCTGTACGCATCCTCCCGGCGGATCCACTCCAGGAATTCCACCAGTTCCTTATCCCAGAAGGCAAATTCATGTTCATAGCCGGGAACGTCATCATACCGGCAGCGGGATGCCGTCCACCCGTCCAGGAAGGCCTTGCGGTAGCTTGTCACCCGCTCGTAGAGGAAATCCCCATCGCCGATGCACATGAACAGATCCGGCAGTTTTTCCCCGGAAGCCAGCGCCTTGCGGGTTACATCAAACAGATTGAACCGGGCGATCCTGTTCAGATCAGGATCTGCATTTTCTGCCGGGATACCGGGAGAAAATGCGCCGATGGCACGATATTTGCCGGGATTGGTCAGCCCGTGCAGCAGCGCGCCGTATCCACCCATAGACAGGCCCGCAATGTAGCGCTCCTCAGATTTGTCGGAAACGGGGAAGTAGTTTTCCACAAACTCCGGCAGCTCCTCGTTGAGGAAGTCATAGAAATTCTCCCCCAGAGGAGCGTTCTGGTAGGCCTTGTTGTGGCAGGAGAAGGTCACCACAGCCATGCGGTATTCCTCCGCATAGCGCTCTGCGCTGGTGTAGCGCAGCCATGCCTGATAGTCATTGCCATGCCCATGCAGCAGATACAGCACCGGGAATTTTCCCGGCAGCGCGTGGGTGTGGGGCAAATGCAGGTTGCAGGACGTGAAAGACGGCAGCGTCACCTCAATATCTACCGGGTAGCCCAGAGAGTAGGAGAAAAAATTACAATGCATCTGTGCCATAATATTCCCTCCTGATCATTCCCACAGACGGATCTGCTTAAAGGATGCGCTGCCGTCGGACACAAACAGGCCGAATTGCTTGCCGCTCCTGTCCAGCATACGGGTGCCCAAGGCAATCTGATCGTCCACATACAGCAGCAGGATCGACCCCTGCACAAAGATACGGACCTTATAATCACGGCCTGCTTCCCATTTGATAGGCCGCTCCTGCTCCACTTCGTAGGGGAACATTTTGCCGCCGTCCTCGTACATTCTCAGGCCAGTCTTATACTGCACGCGGTTCCGCTTAGGCTCGAAGTTCAGATAGTAACCCATTGCAAAGTCCTGATCCACCTGCAGCGCCACACCGAATTCCCGGGGCGCTTTATCAAAGCGGACCGTCATTTCCAGCTTGCAGCACTCCGGCACCCGGTTCATTAGCAGGCTGGCATAGCCATAAGGGGAATCCACCTCGGCTTCGTCTGCACCCAGCTGCCAACTGCCGTTCAAGGGAGTCATTTTCAGCCCGACAGGCTCGGTGAAGGCTGCATCCACTGCTTCAGGCACAGTAACGGACAGGTCGCCGTTTTCCTGTTGGATCAGCTTATGGGCAATCATCGTTCCGCCCCAGTCCCAGGTGTTGTAATCCTGCCCGGGGTACTTCTGGGGATTGAAATCCCACAGGTTCTTTTCGCGCGTGGGATTCCAGCCGTACATCAGATGTTCCGCACCATCAGTGGCGTGCTTGGCGGCATAGAAGCAGCGGGTGTCGAAGGTATCCACATCCGGGGTGATCCAGGGCCCGCGGGGAGAGCGAGCCTTGCGGTAGAGCGTCACAAACCGATCAGTGTACACTGAGTAGGTCAGATACCACCAATCTCCCCACCGGAAGATGTCCGGGCATTCGCTGGCGCTCTGGTTGGTTTGCGGTGCATAGAGCGGCTGCTGGATCTCCCAGTGTGTCAAGTCCCTGGAGGTACACAGACCCACACAGCCTTTGCGCATCGTCTTGCCCTTGGCCTGGGCCGCCAGCAGCATCCACCAGCACTGCTCCTCTTCGTTCCAGATGACGTGGGGATCGCGCCAGTCGCTCATTTCGTAGATCACATCATCCGGCTGGAAGGTCTCCGCAGGATGCTCCACCCAATTGACCATATCCTCGCTGGTGGCATGGCAGACATACTGGCGCATGTAGGGGTGGAAGGTAAACTTGCAGTAGAACATGTGGTACACGCCGTCCACCTTCAGCACGGAGCCCGTACCGCCATAGATACCGGTTTTGTATTCATCGTGAAAGTGCAGATGATCCTTTGTGCTGACGCAGGTCCAGCCCTTGCCCAGGAAGAACAGCCGGTACTCCCCATTATCATAAAAGGGAATGATATCGCCGCCCGCACCATTGGGGGATGTGTAGAAGATTTCCTGCTTGCTCATATGCCAACGCTCCTTTACTGATTGATATGCAAAAGGGGCCCGTCCTTGCGGATGAGCCCCATACATGCAGGTTCCCGGTTGGGGCTTCTGCGATTATGCCATTGTATTCACCAGAGCACGCACTTCCGCTTCCTCCGGTACGCTGGAAATGCCGCCCTGCTTCTGGGTGGACAGGCTCGCAGCACAGCAGGCAAACCGGGCAATGTCCTTCAGCTCCTCCGCGATCAGCTCACCAGGATGCTTGCCGGTCTTCAGCAACTGGCTCATGGCGCTGCCGCCGAAGATATCGCCCGCACCGGTGGTATCCACCGCATGGATGCCCTTGGGCGTTTCCACGGTGACGCAGCCCAACTTGTTCGCTGCATGGCAGCCCTTTGGACCCTGCGTCGCATATACCAGGGACACACCGTATTCGCGAAGCAGCTTCTGCGCGCCCTCCTCCGGGGAAATGCCCCACAGGAAGTCGATCTCCTCATCACTGATCTTCACCACATCTGCCTGATGCAGGCTCCATTCGATCGCTTCCTTCGCCGCAGCCTCACTGGGCCACAGCGGCTTGCGCAGGTTGGGATCCAGTGAAATCACCTTGCCCTGCGCCTTTGCCAGGCGGATCGCATACCGGGTAGCTTCCCGGGCCGGATCGTCCGTCATGGACAGGGTGCCGAAATGGAACACCCTGCAATCCCGGATCAGAGCTTCATTGACCTCATCCGACCGCAGGCAGATATCCGCACCGGGCTTACGCGCAAAACTGAAATGGCGGTTGCCCGTTTCATCCAGGGTGACGAAAGCCATTGTCGTGAAGCAGTCCTCCGCGTGGATGACGCCGCTCAGGTCGATGCCGGCGTCCGCAAGGGTCTGGCACAGCAGACGGCCAAAGGCGTCCTCGCCGACCTTGCCGATCATCGCGCAGGAGCCGCCGTACTTCTTCACCGCTGCCAGATAATTGCCGGGCGCGCCGCCAGGCTTGCCTACCAGCGTCGGATATCCGATCTCATCCGTTTCCTTGCACACAAAGTCAACCAGCAGTTCACCCAGCGCAACCACATCGGCCATACATAACACTCCCTTCCGATCTCTCAGGCGATCTCCCAACAGGTCAGCGTCACATCCGCCTTGCCTTCCGCCTTGACGGCCACGCCGTAATCCTCTCCCACCGGGAAAGCCAGCGCGGTCATCGTTTCTCCCTCTGCAAAGACCTCCACCGCACAGGCGTCCACATAGACCCGCAGGCTGATGCGGCCATCCTTTGCTACCAGCGGCATGGACATCGTCCTGGTCATCCCGCTGTCGCTGCACAGGGAAAGCGTCGTACGATCCAGGGTCAGCATATCGTTCTCCCAGGTGAGGCGGACGGCTTCATCGCAGGTGCGCATCAGCTCCAGGGTGAGCGTCCTGGCAGCAGACACCTCCGCTTCCAGTTGGATCTCCGCATGCTTGGCGCACACATCCAGCACTGCAGGATGGGCCGCATCCACCGTCTGCACCGCCTTGACCTCGTTGTGACGGGCTCCTTCCAGCGCCGGTGCAGGCTGCTGCACCAGACGGTCGCCGCACAGATGCAGCACGCGGGGCAGCGTCATCATGCCGGACCAGCCATGTCCCAGCTTCGCCGTGGGGAACTTACTGTTCCAGGAGGCCATCCAGCTGATGGAGATCTGCTGTCCGTCATGGCCTGCACAGCTCTGGGTGGCATAACAGTCCGTACCATGATCCAGCACAGCCAGCGGGGAGCCCTCAAAGCGCGTGCTGTTGTCCTTCATATCACCCACGCTGTACACCACGGGACGGGTATTGTCCGTCAATTCTCCCTCGTATTCCACGCAAGAGTACCATACAACCGTCTTACCGTCCAACTCAATCACATCAGGGCATTCCGGCATCAGGCTGACTGTGGGCATAAACGTGCCGTCATACGTCCAGTTTTCCAGATCCCTGGAGGAACAGCACACCAGGCGGGTACCATCCTTGTGCCCCGCCGCCATGATGGCCCGCCAACCGTCTGCCACCTTGATCAGGCAAGGGTCGCGGAAGTCATGGCGCACATAGCCTTCCGGCAGCATTTCAAAGGGAATGACCGGGTTCAGGCTACACTTTTCAATCCTTGTGCCGTCAAAATATGCAAGGCACTGCTGCTGAATATCCTTTTCAGTCTCATCCTTGGACACACCGGTGTACAGAATGTAAGCGCCGCCCTTGCCGTCCGGCTTGGCCGTACCGGAGAAGCAGCCCGCTGCGTCATAGGGCTGATCCGGCGCCATCGCGACCGGCAGGTCCTCCCAGTGCACCAGATCCCTGCTGCGCCAGTGACCCCAGTGCATGCTGTCCCAATGGGCAGCGTAGGGGTAATACTGATAAAACAGGTGATAGTATTCGCCGTCAAAGTGGAATCCATTGGGGTCGTTGATCCAGCCAATGGGCTGAATCGCATGAAAACGGGGGCGATAACGAGGATTTACCTGATCCTTGTTGGCAGCAATAAAAGCGTTTGCCCGTTCGAGCATCGTCATGTCCTTTTCCGTCCTTCGTTCCTTATCCCTTGAGCATGCGCATGGTGATATTCTGGAAAACGGCTGTGCCATCCGCCACATAGAACCCCCAGGGCATCTGCGGCATCTTATATATGCGGGTAGACAGCGCCTCACGGCCATCCAGGAAGAAGACCGCAATATCGTTGTCGATCAGAATATCCAGCTGATAGGTGCGCTCGCTGGTATTGATATCCCGGCTGATATATGAGGCCTCTGCCACATAGCGCATACGGGCAACCAGACTGTTGTCATAGCGGAGCTGCTCGTGCTTCATGTTCAGCTCCACCGCCAGCGCCTTCATAAAATTGTCGCCGCCGAAGAAGAAGCCCGCCGCACGCGCATCCTTTGAGATCACCACCGTCGTGCTGATCAGCACCGGCCCGTCCGGGAGATTCCCGAAGGTCACGCCGCCGCCATTTTTGTCGCCGATGATGGTAATGTCATTTTCCTGAGCCTCTGCAGTGCCGCCGATTACCTTGTAGGTCATCGGAACCGGCTCGCCAAAGGCCGTGCGGATGGTTTCGGGCAGCTTGACCTTCAGCCAGCCATCCTCATCCTGCACAAGTTCAAACACCGCCAGATTGCCGGCCCAATCCCATTCGGAGGTGTCCTTGAATTCGCCGGAGTAACCGCCGCGGGTACCGATCCAGCCGCACAGGTAGCGCTTGCCGTTAAGCACGCCGGTCTTTGCGGCATAGAAGCCGTGGCTGTCAAAGGCAGTCATCGGCGGATGCACCCAGGGTCCTTCGAGGGATTCAGCCCGCAGGTAGCGGGTTGTCCAGTCGGTGGAATACACAAGATACCAGTAATCGCCCCATTTGAACAGGTCGGGGCACTCCATGATGCCGCCGCGGATGTCGCACAGCGGCTCCATCTTCTCCCAATGATTCAGGTCCTGGGAGTGATAGCGGGCAACCACGCCCCGATTGTCCTTGACAGCGGTGATCAGCAGCCACCACTCCTGCCCCTCCTCATTCCAGAACAGGTAGGGGTCTCGGAAATCATGGCGGTTGTAGCCATCATCCTGATCCATGGTGAAGGTCTCCTTCTCCATCTTGACGAAGGACTGCAATCCATCCGTGCTGATGGCATGGCGGATGTACTCGCGGGGCTTGCCCTGATTGTAGAAATGCGGATTGTTGCCGGTGTAGAAGGCATGGTAGGTATCTCCCACCTTCGTCACCGAGCCGGTACCCAGTGCCATGTCGTAATGGCTGATGTTTGTGACGGGGATATCCTCGCCATTGTAGGTGTAATGCACGAAATCGCTGGTGGTAAAGGAATGGAACGGGTGATAGGTGGGCTTTCCGTCACGCCAGTCCTGCAGATAGAACAGACGCAGCTCACCGGAATCCTCATCACCGACCATGGGCATCACATCTCCGACCCAGCCCACCGGAGGCTTGGCAAAGATGGTATACTGCGCGTTGCGGATATCCCAGGTACGCTCATTGGTCAGAAGCATATCCGGCTCCTTCTTCAATTCAGATGCGCCAGCAATACAGCACTGGAGCATCATCAGCAGTGCAGCACAGAAGGCAATGATTCTTTCCTTCATGAACATGGCACATCCTCCTGAATTTACATTCTTTTCGTATGCCAGCCGGCCCGAATTGCTCCGAGCCGGCTGGCGGTTTTTTGGAATTAGTTGCTCATGGTGCTTTCGAAGCCGGACTTCACCTGCTCCTCAGCGATGGTCAGGAAGTTCACAACGGGCTCGTTGGAGCGCAGGCCGGTGAACACGGTGTGGTTGTTGTCCCAGTACTTGTCGATGCCGATCGGCACGAACACGCTGCGGGCAGCCAGCTCGTTCATCTCAGCAACAGCCTCCGCGCCGTACAGGGCGGTGTTGTTCTTGTTGGCGAACTCAGCTTCCATCTCGCAGGACATCTTGATGAAGTTGGCAGCCGCGGTGGGGTTGGCGGAGGTGATGCCGATGCCCCAGCCGGTCAGAGCGCACATGCCGGTGTTGACGTCCATCTTGGGGCCGCGGGGCATGGGAACCCAGTCAACCTCGAAGTCGAAGTCGCCGTTCAGGGCCTTGCTCATGTAAGCGAAGCCGTATTCCAAGGTCATGCCCAGCTTGCCGTTTTTGAAGCCAGCCACGAAGTCATCGCCAGAAGCGGAAACGTACATGTACTTGTCCACGGTGTAGGCGTTCTGCAGGAAGGTCATGGTCTCGATGCCAGCCTCGGTCAGGTAGCCGGTGGAGATGGTGCCGTCCGCATTGTAGATCAGGTTGGAGGTGCCGTTGGAAGCCAGGAAGTGCACATAGTCAGTATCCCAGAAACCAAAGCCGAACACGTCGTTCTCGCCGTTGTTGTCGGAGTCAAAGGTCAGGGCCATGGCAGCCTTGCGGAAGGCTTCCCAATCCCACTCGCCGGCCTCGTACAGGTCGCGGGGCAGGTCAATGCCGTTGCTCTCGAACAGATCAACGTTGTAGTAGAGGACAACGGGAGTCGCCACAGCGCCCACAGCGTAGGGCTTGCCGCCGAAGGTGAAGGCGTTGGTGGCGCTGGCGGTGAAGACAGGATCGTTCACGTCAACGTAATCGGAGATGGGCAGCAGCATGTTGCGGGCGGGATAGACCGGGAAGGACTGGTCGTTCGCCTGCACCAGGTCGACGGACTCGCCGTTGTTGACCATGCTCACAGCGGTGGACAGCATGTCGCCCCAGGCAACCGCACGGACGTCAACCTTCACGCCGTACTTCTCTTCGAAGGCGGGCACAACGCTCCAAACAGCGTCAAAGGCGGTGTCGGGGTTGGTAGCCAGATTATTCTCGTAGACTTCCTTGGTGGTGTGCCAGATGATGGTGATGGTCTCCTCCGCCATCGCAGCGGGAACCAGTGCGGCCATCATGACCAGGGCCAGGAACAGGGACAGGAACTTCTTCATGGGGATACCTCCTTTTTTATTCTTTAAGGCTTTCCGCCTTAAATTCACAGGAACACGGGATTACTTGATGCCGATATGCTCAATGCTGTCCGCCAGAAAGCGCTGGGTGAAGATGAACATGATCAGCATGGGCGCAGCCGTCAGCAGACAGCCGGCCATGACACGGGTGGCGACCTTCTCGGGGTTGGAGCCGATCTGCGTGCCCGCCAGGGAGGACAAGCTCGCCAGGTCGCGGCGGATGGCGGACAGCGCCACCATGATCGACCGGTCCGTGGAACCCAGGAACTGCTTGGACAGGTAGTACTCGCCCCAGTTCCATACGAAGGAGAAGAGGAACACCGTGATGATGGCGTTCTTAATGTTGGGCAGCATGATGCTGAAGAAGGTGCGGTAGGGGCCTGCACCGTCGATGTAGGCGGCATCCTCCAGTGCCACAGGCAGATTGATGAAAAATTGCCGGTAGATGAAGATGTACAGACCGCTGCGCACGCCCATCGCCAGTGCTGCGGGGATAATCAGCGGCCAGAGCGTACCGATCAGGTTCACAAAGCCCTGCTCGTTGAACAGCCCGACAATACCGCCGAAATCCGCATAGCGCCAGCGCATGTACAAGGGCAGCACCAGCGTCTGCGTAGGCACGACCATGGTGAAGATCACCAGGACGAACAGCGCCTTCTTGCCCCAGAAGTCAAAGCGGGCAAAGCCGTAGCCCGCAATCGCGCAGGAGAACACATCCAGCACACCGCATACGATGCACAACGTCAGACTGACCCGGAAGGCGTTCCAGAAGTTCATAGACTTGATTGCATCGGCGAAATTATCCAGTGTAAAATGCTTTGCCACCCAGATGATGGAAGGATCGTTCATGTCCGAAGGCTCACGGATGGACATGGAGATCATGTATAAAACCGGGTAGAGCAGCTGATACGCCAGACAGAGGCAGACCACGTAGAACACGATCCTGCCCAGCAGCTTGCCGGTACGCTGCATGCGCACCTTGGCGTCCAGCTTCTTTTGACCAGCCTTCATGTCATTTCCTCCTTTTCCTCATTCCTGGTAAATCACGAACCGGCTGATGAACAGCGCCACCACGCCCAGCACCGCCATGATGACCAGAAAGTACACCACGGACATCGCGCTGGCATAGCCGAACTTGACCAGTTCAAACATGGTGGAATACATTCGCTGAATGATCGCATTGCTGTAATCATTCATCATGTCCACCACCGAGTAGATGGTGTTCAGCAATATCATCGGGGTCAGCATGGGCAGCGTGACCTTCCAGAACTGGGCGAAGGAACCCGCGCCCTCCAGGGAGGAGGCCTCATAGAGGTAGTCGGGCACGCTGTGCAGGCCGGCCAGGAACAGCATGATCTGAACGCCGGAGCGCCAGGTCAGGTCAAACACCCGGTTGATGATATCGTTGACGAAATTGGTGATGCCCTGGCCCAGGCCCATGGCCGCCATGACTTCTGCGATGCTGCCTGCATTAAAGAGGTAGGTATTCGCCGAGCCTCCGCGCACGCCGGAGGAGAACACGTCCTCCTTCAGAATCTGCATCAGCACGCCGGAGCCAATGATGACCGGCATGAAGGCCACCGCACGCATGAAGGTACGGCCTGGGAACTTGTCCTTGATCAGCACCGCGAAGAAGAGGCTGTACACCAGGATCAGCGGCACCTGCACCAGCTCGCCCAGAGAAGTGACCAAGGCGGGCAGGAAGTCAGCGTCCTTGAAGAAGAGGTTTTCAAAATTCAGCCAGCCCACATCGGTGGCAGTGAAACCCGTGGGGCTTGCCTGCAGGGACTGGAATGCGTAGCCGAAGGTCTGGATCAGGGGCAGGATGAAGAACAGCGTACAGCCGATCAGCCAGGGAAGGATGAAGGAAAAGCCATACCACTTTCTCTTGGTCTCATAGCCCATGCGCTTCATTCGCTCACCTCCTTGATCGCGTAGCCCAGTGCCGGAACCGTGACGCCCAGATGCTCTGCATCCTCGCTGCCGTAGTTCACCAGCACCATATCACCGTTGGCATAGGTTGTGACGGAAAGGGTTGCCGTCACCTGCTCATGCCCGGTCATCTGCATGCCTGCATAGACGCCCAGCGGCGCCATCCAGGCCGCGGTATTCTTGATTTCCTCGCGCCATGCATCCAGCGACGCAGCATGCCAGGAGGCATAATCCGTACCGGAGAGCAGTGCCGTATCCCCGGCGATCACCCGCCAGGAGGGATACATGCCATATTCGATGGCCCGCAGCAGTGCCTTACGGACATTGCCATCCTCATTCGCTGGCTCGGTATAGAGGACCATGGCACCGTGGGTCACCATCTGGTAGAAGGGGATCTCCATGTCCGTCACCTCAAAGCGGCTGGAAGCACAGGGCGTCGCATCCACCTGCTCAATGTAGGGGAAAGCGTAGGCAGAGGCTGTCTTTGCAGACAGGGTCTGAATCTTGCCGGACAGGGTTTCCAGCGCCTGCTGCCAGTACATACCGGCGGATGTGCGGGAAATGCCCGTCTTGCCAAAGCTGGAGTAGACCGTGTTGCCCAGCATGCTCAGAGAAACACCGTCCACCTGGCCGGAGAGGTTCTCCGCCAGCTTGCGGGCCGCCTCAGGCACCTTGTCAGGGCTGAGCAGGTACCAAGGCTTGCCTTCGGGATCCTGATAGCCGGTGCTCTGGAGGAACTCCGGCACCTGCTTGGCGGTGCTGTTGACGCTGTTCGTCGCCGCGAAGAGGGACCAGTAGCCATTGCCGTCCTCGTAGATGTCAATCAGGTCGACAGCAAGGACCATTTCCGCACCGGTTTCCTTCACCGCCTGACGGAGACCATCGAAGGCCTTCTTTCCGCCCAGACGATTGTCCAGATCAAGACCAGTGACCATCTTGCCGCGTACACTCTGCTTGGACCAGCCCGTATAGCGCAGCGTCAGATCATTCAAGCCCTCGGCAGCAAAGTCACGGAGCGTCTGTGCAGCCTGCTCATAGCTGGTCAGCACTCGGACGCTCTCATAGGGCACGCCCAGGAAGGTATCAATGGAAGGAATCGATGCAACCATTTCCAGCTGCTGCGTAGCCGCATCCGCAATGGATTCCTTTAGCCCCAGCTGAGCACGGTAGGCCGCAGCCACATCCGCGTAGGTGGCGTTCTCCGCCGCCAGGGGATAGTAGCGCACGGTGAAGTTGCCCATGTCGCGGAAGGTATTGGTGGGCAGCATCACGTCCGTACTGTGCTCGGAGCCGGGCATGATGGTGTTGGCTTCCATGTGGATGTACTGGACCGCAAAGTAGGCATTGCTGTAGCCGGTCAGCTGGCCGTTCACCATCGCGTTGAGCTGCGCCTGATAGTCGCCGTTTTCCACGACTGCCATCAGGGCACGGCCATTGCGGACGATGCCGAAGAGCGGCATATTCACATCGTAGGTAGTGGTGGCGGCCTTGCGGATGGTCAGCGCATCGTCACGGCCGTAGACGTCCTGCTGGTAGATCGCAGCGCCGGTGCGGCCGTTGTTGAAGTGGATCAGCGCACCGCTGCCGTCGGGGATGATCAGGTAGCCCTCGTCATCGCTGCCCGCAGCGCCCATGAAGGGCAGAAGCGCCACATTCATGACGGACTGCTTCTTTTCCGGGTCGGTATCGGGATCCTCCCAGACCTCCTCCTCAATCCCTTCAGAGATGATGGAAGCAGCCAGGCAATCCTCCTCCAGCACGTACTGCACCGGGATCACGAAGCCCTGCTTGGGGAAGTAGTAACGGATCGCCACGCCGTTTTCGATCAGCTCCCAGGTGAAGTCACCCTTTTTGATCGCGCCGGTATAGCTGTTGACCTGGTCGGTCACATAGGAGGTGTTGTGATACTGCACGATCAGGTCGCTCTGGCGGTTGATTTTGTTCACGCCGGTAGCGCGCGTGTCCTGTGCAATATCGTCGGGGGTGGAGCGCCATTCCTCCTGGGTCAGCTTGTCCTTAAGGATGATCTGGCTTTCCACCGTGTCGTAGTGCAGCTCCAGGCGGTCATTTTCAGCCACCAGGATCACTTCAGCGCATGCCATGACGGGCAGGAGGCACAGCAGAAGAAGAATCAGGAACTTTTTCATCATCAACGCGCCTCCTTTACATGCGGAACACGAGCTCAACATAGAGCGTGTAACCAAATGTGCGCAGCTGCATCAGCAACGTGTAGAACAGAACCAGGACAAACAGGATTACCGCCATGGCCGCTACCGTCAGCGCCAGGAAGCCCAGAGCCCTTGCAAAGGGTAGCTCATGAATCACCATCGTGCCGATGAGGAGCAGCATCGCACTCCAGGCCAGACCGATCAGGATGATGTACTCGGCGTACATTTCGTCCATGATTATGAAATTGCTTAGCCAGGTGCCCACCAGCAGACCCACGGTGTAGGGCGCCAGCGAATAGCAGGCGGTAACGATGATATCCTTGAAGCGGCCGCTGCCATTGGTCAGAATGGCCATGGACCACTGTGCCACGATGAACAGCGCTACCACGCCCAGGGACTTGGCCAGCAGTAGCCAAAGGTTGATATCCGCAATGTTGTTCTGGTTGAACAGATAGCCCGTGCCGACAAACTGGTAGATCGTCGCAATGACATACAGAACCAGGATGATCACCGAGGGCCACAGGGCTACGGAGCCGCCAAAGCGGATCTGGTTGAAGCCGTCAAAGGGATGGAAGAGCACCTTGGGGAACACGGTGTTCCGGGACAGATGCACCTTATCCAGCAGCCTGCCGCCGAAATCGGCGATCATCCCCTTCTTCCAGCCGAGCTTGCGCAGCAGCAAGCCCAGGAGCTTGAAGAGGATCACCGCGACGACCACCGCGCACACCACCCAGGGGGCGTTGTCACGGATGACGTTCAGGCGGACGATGCGGTATGCCTGGGAATACTCCTCGCGGCTGTCGCCGAGTTTGAAGTACTCCAGGGCTTCATCATAGCGGTTTTCTTTCAGCAGTGCGCGGCCCACGCCGGCGTAAGCCTGGGTGGCATTGGTGTTGCGGCGCAGCACCTCCAGCCACACATCACGGGAGGCAGCGTATTCACCAGCATTGTACTGTTGCACAGCCTCGTGCACCAGGGCTGCGTACTCGCTGGGCTCAAAGACGGTCACACTGCTCTTGCCAGTGTCCAGCACCAGCACATCGCCGTTCAGCAGCGCGATGGCGGAAGGCTGCTTGAAGGTGCCCTCCTGGTTGCCCAATGCGCCGAAGACGGAAATCAGGTTGCCGTTGCGGTCGCGCTCAAAGATGCGGCCGTAGGCACGGTCCACCGCGTAGATGAACTCGCAGTCCTCTGTGGTAACCACGTCCACAAAGGTGGGCAGCAGTGTCACCATGGTGGAAACGTTTTTCACAGAGGCCAGCTCTTCGTCACCAAAGTTGACTTCCTTGCCGCCCCGTGCGAAGTAGGTGTTGTTGCCCAGGGGATTCAAGCGTTTGATCTGATTGACGGGTGTTTCCGTACCGACAGTGGACGCGTACACGAAACCGTCAGGTGCGCAGTGGAGGTTGGAATACTCCACCGGCAGAATGCTGGTCATGTTGGCACGCTGCTCGTCGGTCATGATGGACTTCCAGTAATACTGGAAGATGACCTCCGCCGTCACAGCCACCTTGTTGCTGCCGTAGTAGCCCATGAACTCGCCCTGTGGGGAGAACTGAAGCAGGCCGGAGAAGCAGCCGGTGCTGAGGATGTAGATGCGGCCGGCGTTGTCCGCGCCGATCTTGGCGGGCACGAACTTGAAGTCGCTGCCCAGCAGGGCATGCTCCAGGTTCTCGATCACCAGCGTGGTTTCCAGGGTCTGCAGGTCTGCGATCACGGCCTGGGCGGCGCTGGACATGGCCACATAGAGCTTGCCGTCCGCATCCACATGCAAACCGGTGGGGCCGGTGACTGCCATGGGCTGACCATTCCGCTGGAATTCGGTGATCGTCCGCAGGAGATTGAAGGACGCATCGTATTCCAGGATACGGTTGTTGCCGGTATCCGCCACCAGGATGCGGCCGTCCGCCGTGGTGATCAGATCCTGAGCTTCCTTCCAGGCGCCGGAGGATGTCATTGCGCCGTAGACGGTCTTTTCCACCGTATAGCCCACAGGCGCAGATACGGAGCGATCCCATTCATCATAGGAATAGGACGCATAGGGAACATCCGCCAGCGCCGCAGCTGCAAAGCTGACCAGCAGCAGGGAGAGAATGACGACCTTTATCAGTTTTCGCATTTTTCTCGCCTCCTCCGGTTACCCCTTGATGCCGGCACTGGTCATGGTTTCGATTACCTTGCTCTGCAGGGACACAAAAATCACAATGGGGGGGATCATCATGATCACCGACGCCGCCATGGACGGGCCGTAGCGCGCGTAGGCATTGGCCGCAGTGATCTGGGACATCGCCTGGGTCAGGGACTTGAACTCCTCGTTGTACACGACATCGGAGGGCAGGCCGTTCCACAGGTTGATGAACTGGAAGATGATGACCGTGATGACCGCCGGCTTGATGCTGGGGAACACGATGCTGAAGAACACCCGATGCTCGTTGGCACCGTCGATCTTCGCAGCCTCCAGCATGCTGTCGGGCAGCTGGGAGATAAACTGGCGCATCAGGAACAGACCCAGGGACACGCCGATGGTGGGCAGCAGGTATGCCAGATAGGTGTTAAGGATGTCCAGCTTGGCGATGATGACGAAGGAGGGCACGAAGGTCACCTGGTTGACGAAGAGCAGACCCAGCATAATCACGCCGAAAATCAGGTTCCGGCCGGGAAAGTTATGCTTGGCCAGCGGGTAGGCAGCCATGCCGGCTACCAGCACATGCAATCCCGTACCCAGCACCGCGATGAACAGCGTGTTGAACAGATAACGGGACAGCGGCACCCACATGTTCGCCAGGATGCGGAACATCTCGCCGTAGTTGTCCATCACCGGACGGCTCACATAGAGCGTGGGCGGGAAACGGAAGATCTCCTCAATGGGCTTCAGGGACTGAATGACCGTGTAATACAGCGGGAACGCCATGAAGGCCGCCAGCAGGAAGATGAGCAGGAACAGCAGAACACTGCCCGTCTTGGAGCGGCGCTTCTTCATGCCAACCCGCCCCTTGCGGTGAAAGAACCCGCGCTTGGCTACTTGTTTCATCTTGACTCCTTTCCGGCGCATCATGTGCCAACCTTGCTCAGCATCTTGGTCACCAGCGCGCGCACGCCCTGCATCAGCAGCACCAGCACGACACTCATGGCGCAGGCATAGCCGAATTCATAGCGGATGCTGCCGTAGTCCATGATGTGGGTGACGATGGTTTCGCCTGCGTAGTTGGTGGAGGGAAGACCCGCCAGCTGTACGGAGACGTCCGCCACAGTGAACGCGGAGATGATCTGCATGATCGCACCGAAGAGCAACTGGGGCACCATTGCCGGGAGGGTGATGTACCACAGTTCCTGGAAGCGGTTCTTGATACCGTCCATCATACCGGCTTCGTAGAGGGAGACGTCCACCGTCTGCATACCGGCGATGAAGGACAGGAAGCTGATGCCCATGCTCATCCACAGCTGCACAATGATCAGCACCGGCAGGATGGTGGTTTCCTCGGTCAGCCAGGCCATGGGCTCGTAGATGATGCCCACAGACATGAGGATGTTGTTCAGCAGGCCGTACTGGTCGCCGCTGAGAAGCAGGCGCCACACCGCCCAGGCTGCGCCGCCCACCACCGTGGGGATGTAGAACAGCGCCGTCAGGAAGGCACGGGCAGCGGGCTTCAGGTCATTGATGACCCAGGCAATGAAGAAACACAGCATGTAGCTGACCGGGCCGATGACGACCGCGATTTTCAGCGTGTTGCTCACCGCCGTCAGGAAGACATTGTCCTCCAGGAACATGCGGATGTAGTTGGCCATGAACACGAAGCGCGGAGGCTGGAGCATGTTGTACTCCGTGAAGGAGAGCACGAATGCCACCACCACGGGCGCCAGGGTGAACACGGTGAAGAACAGAAGATAGGGCAGCATCAGCAGATAGCTCTCACGGTGGCGCTTGATCCGCTGAAGCACTGTGCCGTGCTTGACCGTTTGCGATTTCATCATTCTCAGGCGCCTCCTTTACTCCAGACCCATTTCTTCGCGTTTGCGCAGGATCTCTTCATTGGTGGAGCTTGTCCAGTAGAACAGGCTCTCGCGGGGATCCTCATTGGAGAGCACCACCGCGCGGAATGCATTGTCCAGGTTGCGGGACACATAGTAGCCGCCCGGGATCTCCGGCAGCTCATAGACCCACTTCCACTGCTCCTCCAGCATGCGCTGATCGTGGATGGACCAGTTGGACACGCTGAAGGCTTCCTTGTTGGCCGTGGTGTGACGGCCCAGCACACCCAGATCCGCCTCGATGTCGCGGGCGTAGAGTGCCTGGGTTTCCGCGCTGACCCACCATTTGAGGAACTGCCAGCAAGCCTCAGGGTTCTCACAGTCCGCCAGCATGACCGCCGCGGAGCCGTTGGCCGCACTGGTGTGATTCACGGTGCCGTCCTCCTGTTCGGTGCCAGGCAGCAGATGCATGCTCCACTTGCCGGCGATCTCAGGGGCCGTACCCTCCAGGCGGGTGTACATGCCGTAGGAGGTGATGATCACCGGCATCTCGCCCGTGCGGAAGCGGGTGAAGTCATCCTTGTACAGCTCGTAATCGTACTGGGTGTAGAAATCCGTCCACATGCGGAAGGCCGCGTTGGCCACCGGCTCATGCAGGAGCGTGGAACGATGATCCTCGGTATAGATGCTTCCGCCCCGCTGCAGCAGCAGAGAGGGGAAAATGTTGGTCAGACCCACACCGTTGCTCAGCACGGTGTTGCCGTCCAGCTGGGCGTAGGGCAGGCCAATGCCCAGGTTGTTGCTCTGCAGGATGGGAGCGATGTTCATCAGCTCAGTCCAGGTGTTGGGGACCTCCAGCTGCAGGTCTTCCAGCACGTCGTCGCGCACGAACATCACCAGGAAGTCCTGACCCTCCGCCAGGCCGTACACACCCTCACCGAAGGTGTAGGGAATCTGTGCGCCGTCCCGCAGGGCGGACACAGTGTCGGCATACCCCTCCAGGCCGCTCAGGTCAGCCAGCGCACCGCGGAAGGCCAGGTTCATCACCTCGCCGCGGCCGGTGAATAGATTGACGTCCGGACCCTGACCGGCGATGGTCGCCTTCAGCAGCGCGCCGGATACCAGCTGCAGGTTGACGGGAATGCCGGTCTTGGTCGTGAAGCCCTCCTCGATCAGGCGGTTGATGACCGTCGCCTGGTCACGGCCGGTGGACAGCCACACCGTGATGGGCTCCTGACGGACATTTTCCTCGCCGCCGCCAAAGGCATTGTAATCCTGGGTGAAGGAGCCCAGGAAGGCGCTCACCTCACGCTTGACGGAATCAAAGAGGTTGTCATTCTTTGCCTTGTAGCTGCCGGAGGCATCGCTGAGGATGAAGTAGTCAATCTCCAGCGGCTGCTCGCGGACAGACAGCGTCCACTCCGCAAAGGCAGATATATTGGAAGAGAAAGTTGTCAGACGCTTCTGAATGGTGTAGGGTTCCTTGGCGAATTCCCGCATCTGGTAGGACAGCACCTGAATGGTCTGACCCGCTGTGCTGTGGGAGCCCAGGAGAGCATCCATGTCATCCTGATAGCCGTCCAGCGTGTCTGCCAGGCCGGTCAGGCGCTCCGTCAGGTTGGGGATGACCTTCTCCAGATAGTAATCACGGTAGAAGTCCGGCTCCGTACCGGTGATCATGATGATCTGGCGATACAGCTCATTCAGGTCGTAGACCGTATCCTGCATTTCCTCCAGCAGGGGCGCCATATCGCCCAGGGTTGCCTGCATGCGCAGGGTGTGCTTACCTTCGGTCAGGTAGAACAGGTAGGGATTCTTCTCATTCTCGCCAAAGGTCATGTAATCCCAATCGGCGTGGTAGGAGAACTTCACCGCATCCAGCTCAGCAAAGGGCACCTTTCCGTCGATCATCACCCGGCGGGTCACATAGTAGCCCTTCACCTGATTCTGATGATAGCGCAGGCCGATCTGGTACAGGCCGTCCGCGGGAACCTCCAGCTCCCACTCGACCCATTCGCCCACCTGCTTCCAGCCACTGCCGCCGATGGTGTTCAGCCGCATCTGGGTGGGGTGGTAGGGCTGGGTATAGGAGGAGGTGCGATCATAGGTGGGATAAATCGCAGAAGCAGACTTGCACAGCGTGTTCTCCGCCTGCAGCAGTACCTGCATGGGCTCCGTCTTCACACCGGCGTGGGCCGTGCTGTATTCCTGATAGGTCGGCAGCGTTTCCTTGCCCAGAAGGCACACATAGTCAATCACCAGCGCGTCCCGCAGATTGGTCAGCGTGATGGTGTGTTCGCCCTCATTCAGGAAGACCGACGCCTCACCGGAGGCGTCATTGCTGTCCGCCAGCAGCGCCTCAGTCCAGACAAAGCGCTCCATCTGCTTGGGACGCAGGTCGTTGCCCGTGCTGGTGCGCTCAGGCGCGCCTTCGTCCACCCACACGCGGTTCAGGGACGTGACAGTCTTGCCATCGCCATAGGGCTTGCCGTTCACCGCCAGGGTGAACTCCATGTCAATGCCCTTGCCTTCCAGCGTATGATAGCCCACCTGCAGGCGGTAATCACCTGCTGCAGGCGCGTTCAGCTTCAGGGAAAGCTGCCCGTCCGTATCGAGGCGCACGACCTTCTCACGGCCTTCATAAGCCGGCAGCACCTCGCAGCCGCTGCTGTCCGCCATGATATCTGCGGCACGCAAAGCATCTTCCGCTGCGGTGCGTGGCAGATCTTCAATCTCACGGACAGTCCATGCCACTTCACGGACACCGTTGTTTCCCAAACAAACAAGTACGGCAAATAGCAGCGCAATCGCTATCAAGACTGCGGCTATTTTGCGGATGTGTTTCATGGGGACACCTCCGAAACGTTGTAACTACGTATATTATAAGCTTTACAGAAGCTTTTGTCAACATAATATAGTGTGCATTTGCACCTTTTTCAAAGTATTTTTCAATATTTTTATCAATTTGGTTTAATTATTTTCATTTACAACATTTTATTCATGATTGCATACTTTCTTGAATGTGCATTTGCACCTTTTTGTGTTTATTTTTTCTGTTTATACAGATTGACATTTGCGCACATCGTCTGCTATCATATAGCCAATTCAACGCTGCTACGTTCAAGGAGGAACCTATGTATCACCTGCATCACCGGACGACCTTTGGTTTTTCCGCCGAGAATCCCACCGGTGCACGCAACGGCGGCACTCCCGGCAAGGATTGCGAGAAACTCCGCCCCTGCATCAGCATCAAGTCCGGCGAAACCATCACCCTGTGCGATGTGGATGGCCCCGGTATGATCACCCACATGTGGTTCACCGGCTACATCGGCCATGGCTTTATCCTGCGCATCTACTGGGACGGCATGGAAGCGCCCTCCGTGGAGGCGCCGCTGTCCGCCTTCTTTGGCTGTGCATACGATGAAAACATGGAGGACATGGATGGCCGCTATCCCGTCCTGAACTCCGCGCTGCTGCTGGTTGCGCCCGGACGCGGCTTCAACAGCTACTTCGAGATGCCCTTCCGTTCCCACTGCCGCATCACCATGGAAAACCGCTGTGATCATCCCTGCGATTTATTCTACATGATCTCCGGCTGGAAGGGCGCGCTGCCGGAGGACATCGGCTATTTCCATGCAGCTTACCGGCAGGAGCACCCAGTACAGAAGGGCCGTTCCTATGTCGTGCTGGACGGTGTAGAAGGCCGCGGCCGCTTCCTGGGCATGACCCTGGCAGTAGGCGTCAACGGCCACAACACCTGCTGGGTAGAGGGCGAGGCGAAGATGTACATCGATGGCGAAAGCCGCCCCTCCATGAACTACACCGGCACGGAGGATTATTTCTGCGGCTCCTACGGCTTCGGCAACGACATCGCCATCAAGCAATATCAGGCCTACAGTGCACCCTACGCCGGACTGTATGCCATTCTTGGCGATCCGCGGGCACAATACAACGCGCAGAAGCGTTTCATGCTCTACCGTTTCCATGTGAAGGATGAAATCTGGTTTAACCAAAGCTTCCGCATGGCGATGGACAATCTTGGTTGGACAGGGCCTCGCTATGATGATTACACCTCCACCGCCTACTGGTATCTGGATCACCCTGCCAGCGTGCCCTTCGAACTACCCGCACATGATGAAATGACGATGAAGTAAATCCCATTTGGGCCACATAGGTCAATGGATGCGAGGTAGAGTGTGCCATGCGCCGTCCAGTACGGTAGCTGCTGTTTGTTGCGATCATTTCCCTTCAGCCCAGGAATAAAGAAAGCCATTCTCGTTTGGTTCAGATTCTTTGACCACTTTGAATGCTTTCCCTTTACGAAAAAAGTTGTCCCCAACCACTATCATTACAGTATGCACAGCTTCGGCTGTGCTCAGATCATCAACAAACCTCCAGCCACGCAGGTTGGAGGTTTGTTGATGATCTGAAGCCTCCTGTGTTTCACAGGAAGCCTGCTTTTATTTTGACACTGGATAAATATACCCTTGACAAATTTCTTCCCCCAGGGAATTGGTTGCTCAATGCTCCCATCTGAATATCATACTAAATACTAATTGTAACATAATTAACACGAAAATAAACTTATGTTTTGATATGCTTCGAAAAGTTTCAATTACCACGACTCAGCACACCTTTCTTTCTTGCATGAAGTAATCCAGCAAGCATAAGAAGATAGAGAATTACTAGAAGAACCCGGGTATGTTGAAGCTGCAACCCACCCCGACATTTCGGTCCAATACAATCCCGACGTTGCAGTCAGATATGCGTTGAATCATTCGAGCGGCGGTGGCAAAAGCGGCGCTGATCCTAAGCGCAACACCGTCTTCGGAAATGCTACAACCAATGACTGTGCCAACTTTGTAAGCCAATGCCTGTGCGCAGGTGGGTTGCCTATGTTCAATGGTTGGTCTTACCCTCTGACGAATATTCCAGCCGGCTGGAATAGCAACGGCAAATGGAAGCTTACTTACAGTAGTTGCCAAAAGCTGCTTGGTAAAGACCGCATCTACGAAATTAGTGATCCTACCAAGACGCAGCGAGGTGATATTATCTATACCTTCGACAGCAGTCAGGCTGAAGGAAAGCAATACACCCATGTCACAATTGCAACCAGCAATTATTCCAGTGCCATTGGCGGCTGCTATATTTGTGGTCACTCTGTAAACCAGAACGGCGACTATGGCGATACGAAGAAGCTCGTGGCTGGAAAGGTGAAAATCTATCGTGTGCGTACTTCGGTTATTGTTGGAGGCACCGAGCGTAGAGTATCTATTCCCGTGTCCGGCAATGAAGCAACGGGAATTAAGGCAATACCGCACAATTCGTTGGCAGCGTAGGCGATGCCTTTTCCGCCATCTGCTGCTTGCAGATTTTTCGATTTACCAGATGTAAACCTTCAAAATCTGCCATTGCATCTGATGAAAAATTCATTCGCCTCCGCACCAACTCATTTGTGCGGTATTGCCTTAACGATACGTTCTGATAAGAATGTGCCCAACAGTCACCTTTGGCTATATCACTCCGATTGGAAGACATAGCCAAGGCGACTGTTGTATTCGATCACATAAGCACGATCATCCGTACATGATGCATAACGAATCTCAGCTTCAGGCGGTATATCGCAAAGGATAATACTTTTTTTCAAATCCAGAAATAGCACAGCTGGACGATTTACAACACCAAGAAGATCATGCAAAACGCTTGTTTTCATGACATCATTCGGATAAAAAGGGACACAAGATAACTGAAACCGGGAAAAGTCATTGTATGCAGAATCGCTGTCAATTCTGTAAGACACAAAGTCGCTCAGTTGCGCATTCTGATACTCGAAGATATACGCACCGTTCTGATAGGTGCCTACAAACATATTTGTCGTGCAGTCAATAATGGGATAGTTTGGGTCATTCACAAAAATGCCCCTCACTGTGCTCTCGCCATTCATGCAGTCCCAATCCACCAGGATTGAGCATTCTATGCCGTCATTGTTCCGTAACCATATGCGCATATCGCCGGTCGTATATTCCGCGTCAAAAAAACCAGAGTCAATGGCAAAGCGCGTAACAAGATATCCTTCCTTAAATAACAGATCGGAATATGCATCGCCCACAACCCAACCGCTTTTTTGCTTCTTCATAACCAACAGGCAGTATACACCGTTCTTTTCTGCGACAAGTGGAAAAGAACTGCCTTTTTTGAATAGAAAGGTGTTAAAAACATTCTTTCCCGAGATTTCCATATCTGTCGGCTGATAGATGTGCCAGTCAGCGTAAACACTGTCTTTGATTGCTTTTCGCAAAGCAGAGTTTCCTAACTTGGTCAGTGTTTCAGCGGAAGAAGATGAAGCCATCTGCAGCAATAGCATAAGCAGCAATAACAAAGTAACGGCTTGATGATACCGATGTTTCATAGCATGATATCCTGGCGGCAGTACGCAGTGGTTATATCTTATCTTAGCGAGAATCAGATATTTTTGCTTGCGGAGCATTTCACTCAATATGCAGCCAGCGATGCTCCGTTTCTGCATGGTCCATGAACATCAAAAAAAGTTTATTACATTCTTGTAGCCTTGTAAAGGTACCCCTGAAGGACAACTGCCATGAGTGCAATGATGACGGCAGAAGCAGCATCTCAGGAAAGGATTGCGCCGATTGAGGATTGCAATTTTATATTGCAGATAACTGTAGGATGTGGTATACTCTTCAAGGAACACACTGCCGTTATTTCGCATATGGAGGGACAACGCAATGTCTGTATCCTACAATAAATTATGGAAGCTGCTTATCGACAAAGGTATGAGTAAAACGCAGCTCATCAAAGCGGCCAAGATCAGCACCAACGCCATGGCCAAGCTGGGTAAAAACGAGGATGTGCGTGTGGAAACGCTGGTCAAAATCTGCGGCGCGCTGGGCTGTACCATGGATGATATTATGGAGCTGATCCAGGACCCTCAGTGAATTTACACGATGGAGGTATTCCCTATGTCGAAAGGCGTTATCTATATTCTGACCAATCCATCCTTTCCTGATTATATCAAGATCGGGTATGCAAAGAATTTGGAGCGTCGGCTGCAGCAGCTGAACCGCAGCGAAACGATCCCCTTTGCTTTTCGAGTTTATGCTGTCTATGAGGTTGAAAGCGCTCTGACCGATAAGGAACTGCACAAGCTGATCGACCGGCTGAATCCCGACCTTCGCTCCATCGAAACCTTCGGTGGCCGTGAGCGGGTGAAGGAGTTTTACGCCATGTCTGCGGAGGATGCGTACAGCCTGCTGGAGAGCATCGCAAAAATCAGCGGAACGCAGGAGCGTTTGAAGCGGGTTCAGCCGGAAGGCCATGAAATCATTGACGAGCAAATAGCTGAAGAAGTACGGGAAGAAGCCCGGCGCGGTCCCTTCCGGTTCAGTGAATGTGGGATTCCTTTCGGTGCGGAAATCGTTTTTGTTGACGATGAATCCGTCCGCCCCACGGTGGTTGATGACCGGCATATTGAGTATAACGGCGAGACCACATCGCTGTCTGCGCTGGCGCAGAAGCTGAAAGGCTTCACCCATCCCGTTCAGGGAACAATCTGGTTTACCTATAATGGGGAAAAGCTGGATGACCTGAGGAAAAGAATTGCGCAGCAGGAGTAATCCCATCGTAAGACCAAAGGAGGAGCGCCATGCTTCCTGAAGAACGAGCGCGGGAGAAGATTGACCGGCAGCTGAAAAAAGCCGGCTGGGAAATTGTATCCCGTGAAGAATATACTCCTCACAGTGCTTCCGCCGTTAAGGAAGGGCTGATGCAGGGAAACACGGAAAGCGATTATCTGCTTTTTGTGGATGATAAGGCTATCGCTGTGGTGGAAGCCAAGCGGGAGGAAAACCCGCTGGCGGAAGATGTGCAGTCCCAGGCCGAGGGCTATGCCACTCATTCGCAAAATTGGTATGGTCTTTGGTATGACGGGTTGATTCCGCTGGTTTATCTGGCCAACGGGAGCAAGATTTATTTCAAAAATCTGCTTTCTCCTGAAACGGATTATATTGAGCTGACCGAAATGCATTCTCCCAAGAAGATGCTTCAGCTGATTCATCAGATTTCTGCCTATGGCGCTAAGGCTTTTCAGTTGTTTCGACTTTATTGGGGTTTTTGCGCTGCGGGAGCTACGGCGATCGTTAAACTTGTGGAGATTCGTTGATTTATGAGCATTCGTTAAATCATCGCTTTCTGGCAGTGATTTTAGAGAATGGCAATAAGAGCAAAAAAGAAGCGGTTGCCCGCTCCCAATCAAATCGATTTATGTGTTTGTCCGCCCAGATTTCCACAGGCCATACAGAGCCCAGGAAAGCCCAATGCCTATCAGCGTGGGTGGTGTCAAGCCATAAGTAATCAATTCCAGTGCTGCCGGTCTGCTTTCCGCTGGTAGGCCAAAGATTGCAAGCCCGTAGCATAACACCAGATAAACGGCAAAAAAGGAATAGGCCCAAGGAGCCAAATGTTTTTTTCGGCGGTTCAGTGCCAACATAGAACAGCAACCCAGCAGCGTACCGATGAGGGCAGTTGCGGCGGCATGAACGACATTGCAAAGCCAAACCGGCGTAAACCGCAGCACACTTCCCAGCGGCTCCGCCGCTAGGACGAATACTGCAACGTCAATCACCGCAAAAATCAGGCTCAGTGCAAAAGCATACAGTAAATCCGGACTATGCTTCCTTTTCATGGTCGTTTCCTCAAATCAACTTCATCAGTCTGGCACGGCTGAAAGCGCAAATGGCTTTTATATCCTTAATTTCACCGCTGGCGATTTTTTCCTCTAGCTCATCCATATGCAACCAGCTTACCTGAATGAATTCGTCATCATCCAGATCCTGACTGCTTTTTTCGATTTCCCGTGCCAAAAACAGATGCAGCACTTCGTCGATAATGCCGGGCGATGGGTAAATGTATCCAAGGGAGATCATTTTTTTTGCGGTAAAGCCCGTTTCCTCCCGGAGTTCCCGATGAGCGGCGTGTTCCCTCGTTTCGTTTGGCAGCTTATCCAGTTTGCCTGCAGGAATTTCCAACGTAACCTGAGAAATGGGATGTCTGTATTGCCGAACCATAGCACAGCGATTTTGATCGTCCAGTGCCAGCACAGCTACGCCGCCGGGGTGATGCAGGTGCATTCTGCTGATTTCTGAGCCGTTGGGCAGCTGAAGTTCATCCAGCCAAAGCTGATAGGGATTTCCCTGATAGACCAGCTGTCTGCCAATCATTTTTTCAACCAGATTTTGATCTTCCATCGCCAAGTGGCTCATTGTTCTTCATCCCTTCATGAACTTTATGAGCGGCGGGGCTTTCACCCCGCCGCAAGCATTGTTTTTTCCGTCAGGGCTGCACGGAAATCCAGTAGTCATATACGTCGTAGTAGTTCTCGTAGTAGTAGTCCAAATCCAAGGGGAAGGTGGGGATAGAATCAAAAGCCGGCTGGTCAATATCCAGAGTGGGAGCATCGGGGAAGACGGGATAGGAACCCGCGGTTAGGAAGGGGGCCAAACCTTCACCAGTATGATCGGTTTCGCCGCACAGGAAACGGATGAACAGCTTGGCGGCGTTGGGATGCTGGCAGTTATCAGCAATCTGAGCGATCATGAAGCTGATGGCTGTGGTGGGAGTTTCATCCTGGAATGCGGAGGGATCCACGCCCAGATAATAGCCCTGTTGGTCGCGTTCACGCAACTTTGAAGACACTCCATAGCCAAGAGGCGGATCCTGCATATCAGCGGCGCCGCCAACGTTCTTGACGATGTTGGTGTTGGAGCTTTCGATGATAACGCCATTTTTGGCAACACGGTTAATCCATGCGTGGGCTGCAGTGGGCTCGTTAGCAGCCAGCACAATGGGTTCGCCAAACACACGCTCGTAATCGGCAGCCATCTGATCGGCATACTGGATCATAGCAGTGAACAACACGATCAGGTCGGGTTCACCGGTGGGATCCAGGAAAATGAACTTGCCCTTCCATTCGTCTTTGGTCAGATCCCACCAGGAGCTGATGGGCATCTTATCGTAAGCCTGAGTGTTGTAGTTCCACCAGTCCAGTTCGATCACGAAGGGGGTTACAGACAGATAGCTGGGATCCACATCACCAAAGATATCTTCGGGATGATAGTTGTGCAGCAAACCTTCCTTGATATAATCCATGTATACGCTGCCATTCTGTTCTTTCAGCTGCAGCACGTCTGCCGTATACACGCCTGCCTCATACTCGCGGCGGAACTTTTCCAGCATTTCGTTGATGCCCAGATCGTAGAAGTTCACGGTGATACCGGGATAGGCTTCCATAAAGGATTTGCCCACCGTTTCGTCACGACCGGTGCAGCCGTACAGGTTCAGCACACCGCCCTCGGCCAAAGCGGCCTGGTACAGTTCTTCCACCGTTTCCGTTTTGTTCAGGCCGTTGTCCTCGGCCCATTTTGCATCCGCCAGAGCGGCGGTGCAGGCCAGCAGCATGCAGGCTGCCAGCAGCATGGCAATCCATTTTTTCATTTTACGTTCCTCCCTATTTATTTTCTCTAAGGCTTTCGCCTTTAGATTCGCTTTTTAATCCGGCACAGCCATTTTGATCAGACGGCCTGTTTCCTTGGCAAATACATTCAGCTTGTCGGGGGCAATTTTTACGTGTACCACCTGGTCCACCGCATAGTTGCGGATCCCCATTTCTTTAGCCAATACTACGGAATCATCCCCCATCTTCAGGTGAATGGTAGTCTCCGAACCTGCCGGTTGAGTGGCATATACCGATGCGGCGATGGCACCGTCTCCATTCTGTGAGCAGATACCGATCTTTTCCGGGCGGATGCCCAGGACCACGTCGAAGCTGCTTTGAGCGGGCAGTTCATCCGTCAAGCAATCAGCGGTGAAGCTCATGCGCCCAAGAGATGAAGTGACCACCAGGCCGCCATCCTCGCCGCGTTTGGCCTGTCCTTCCACAAAGTTGATGCGGGGGTTGCCGATAAAATCCGCAACGCGCAGGGAAATGGGGTTCTGGTAGAGATCCATGGGCGCGGCCACCTGCTCCAGCTCGCCCTCGAAGAAGATGGCGATACGTGTGGACATGGTGAGCGCTTCCACTTGGTCGTGGGTGACATATACGATAGTGGTACCCATTTCGTGGTGCAGGCGCTTGATTTCGGAGCGCATATCGATGCGTAATTTGGCATCCAAGTTGGACAGGGGTTCGTCCAGCAAAAGAACCTTGGGTTGAGATACGATGGCTCGGGCGATAGCCACGCGCTGCTGCTGGCCGCCGGACAGCTCGGAGGGGTAACGGTCGGCATACTGCTCAATCCGCATTCTTTCCAGGGCATCCATCACGCGACGTTTGGTTTCTTCCTTGGGCACCTTCTGCACGTTCAGCACAAAGGCCACGTTCTGGAAAACCGTCATGTGAGGCCAAAGAGCATAAGACTGGAACACCAGATTCATGCCGCGCTTTCCGGGATCCTCAAAGTAAAGTTCCTTGGCGTTTACTACCAGATGACCGTCCATTTCAATGGTTCCGTTCTGGGGCTTTTCCAAACCGGCAATCACGCGTAAGGTAGTGGTCTTGCCACAACCACTCGGACCCAGCAGGGTCATGAATTCTCCGTCATTCACCGTCAGGTTCAAATTTTTCAAAACATGGTTGGAACCGTAAAATTTATCAATATTCTTCAAAACGATCTGGCTCATACGTTGCTCTCCTTTTCTACAGCTCAGAAGCCCTGGCTGATGTCCGCGTTAAAGAACTTATTGGCAATCCAGTAGATCAGGAATACCACCAAGAACATCAGAATGGCCACTACGTTGGAATACTGCTCCATACCGCCCGACATATAGGAATAGGCCATATATGGCATGGTTTGAGTCGTGGGTGAGATCAGAATGACCAGCAAATCCAATTCCTTCATAATGGCCATGAAGATCAGCATGAAGCCGCTCATAAATCCATTCTTGGACAGGGGAAACACAATTTTGCGGAAACGAGTCAAAAAATGTGCTCCGGAAATGTGAGCAGCTTCCTCGAGTTCCACGCTGATCTGCAGCATGTTGGCAGTACCTGCGCGGCTGGAGAAGGGCAGATTTTTTACCACCGTCACCAGCACCAGCAACGCAAAGGTACCATACAGGGAAGGCAGTACTGTAAGCGTATGACCAAAAAGCGTAACGGTCTTGGCTGTGGAGAACATGGACAGATACATGGCGCCAAAGGCGATGGAAGGAATCAGATAGGGAATGAACACCAGCTGCTCCACCAGCTTACCGGATTTGAGATGGCGGCCGCGGGAGTTTACATAACCGATCAACTGACCGAAAATAGTGGCGATGAAAGAAGCAATGACCACCAGCTTGAGCGAATTCTTCAGCACCTGATAGAACTGGGGGTTCACCAGCACGCCGGGCTCGCTGTTGAAGATTTCCTTCACGCCCTGACCGACCCAGTAGTGCAGGGTCAGATTGCTCAGGCTGAAATCGCCCAGCTTGAGCATCAGACTTTGCAGAATCAAAATGCCGATGGGCAGCACCACTGCGAAACCCAGGAAACACGCCAGCAGGACAGTGATGGGTACCTTGCCCTTTTTTAGCGACAGCACGTTTGAGCGACCGCCCTTTCCACCAATGGTAGCATAGGACTTGCGGGTGCCTAAGGCACGCTGGTTCAGGAAAATAACGATGGCTGCAATGGAGATCAAAATTAGACTGATGGTATAGGCTACGGCCGTCTGCTGCTGCTTAATGCTGCTGTAGAGCATGGTGGAAATCGTGTAATAGCTTACCTTCATGCCCAAAAAGGCCGGTACGCCAAACGTACCCATGGATTTTGAAAAAATCAGGATAAACGAAGAAAGAATGGAAGGAAGTACCAATGGGAAGGTAATCTTGCTCAGCATCATGCGGCGGGGTGCACCGATAATCTCACCCATCTCCTCCAGCTCGGAGTTGATAGACCGCAGCGCTGCGGACATGAGCAGGTAGGCATAGGCGTAATAATGAATAATCAGCACACAGATGATAGCCACAGGACCATAAGCCAGCCATTCAGGCACTGTAATGCCCAGATAGCTCAAGAAGCCGGCGGAGCCTCCAATGCGCGGCGTTTTGAATACGCTGATCCAGGCCATGGATTTACACCAGGAGGGAATCATGTAGGGAATGATCACTGCCAGGGAGAAAAACTTTTTGCCTGGCAGATCGCTGCGCACCATCAGCCACGCAATGAGACCGCCTACCAGAATGCTCCCTACGGAAACACAGGATGCAATCAGCAAAGAGTTCAGCAGAGGACGGTAAAGCATGTTGGCCGATACGGAACTGTTCAGAATGCGCTGCCAATAATACAATGTCCAGTCACCGGGTGTACCCTTCACGCGTCGCGCTTCAGAGGGAGCCAGTTGGAAGGTGGTCAGCACCATTTGCAAAAGCGGCCACACTACCAGAACGCTCAGTGCCACAATGGACACAATCACCAACAGATTGTAAGGATTCGTAAAGGCGTTTTTCAGCCAGTTCAGGCATCTTTTCCTCCGGGAGAAAGAAGCCGTTTCCACCGGGGCCTGCGTCTTCGTTTGCATATGCCACACTCCTTTTTCCGTATCATAGCATAGCCGCCGCGCCGTCTCCATGCCGTTATGTTGTCATCGTATGGAAAAATGTTGCTTTTTTGGATTGGTATCCCGTTTTTTAAATGTCGAATACGGCTTTTTATTTTTCTTTTTCTACATTATTTTGCTAAAATTCATCAGATTGACAGTACGTCGTCAATCAAAGAGCAACTTTTTTCCATGCTCGAAGCAACATTTTCGAATGCATTCGCCGCCGGTTTCTGCTATAATGGCAGACAGGAAAGGAGCGCTCGCAATGGCTTACGAAGGGTACAAGTATTCCTTTAAGAATCAGTTCCGCACCATGGCCTCCCTGACGGTCTACCGGACCGGCCGCCAGCAGTGTACGGCCAACTATACGCGCGGGCTGGAGGTACGCGATTTTTACCTGATCCACTACGTCATCAAGGGCGCGGGCACCTATATTCTCAACGGCGTTTCCTACCCCGTGCGCGAGGGGCAGGCGTTTCTGATCTACCCCAATATGCCCATCAACTACAGGGCGGACGCGGACGACCCGTGGGAATTCTGCTGGGTGGGCTTCAACGGCACCGACGCGCGCATTATGATGAACGCCACCGCCTTTACGCCTCAGCAGCCGGTCATCACCCTGCGGCGCCCGGATCAGATGCTGGAACTAATGCTGGACATTTATACAGCCCGCGGCAACCTTCCTCACGAAATCATCTCCATGACAGCGCACCTGTATACGCTGATTTCCTTTTTGATACAGGAGAATATGGGGGCGCTTCCAAGACGCTCGCGTTCCAGCGGCGACCAGGTGCAGCACGCCTGCGATTATATCGCCGCCCACTATGCCTCCGGCATTACCGTAAAGGAAGTGGCGGCTCATCTGGGTATCTGCCGCAGCCAACTGTACCGTATTTTCATGCAGACGGTTTCCATGTCACCCCAAAAATATCTGTCGGAATTTCGCATTCGTCAGGCCTGCAATCTGATGAACAAACCGCATCTTTCCATCAAGGAGGTTGCCTATTCGGTCGGCTTTGAAGACCCTTTGTATTTTTCTACAGTATTCAAAGCCTCCGTAGGCCAGCCCCCAAGCCAGTATGCCGCTTTGCTGAAAAGTCAGGCGGAAAGTCGAGAACATGAATAAGTGGCCTTTGTACAGCGATAGGGAAAGGCATGTGCCCACAAAAGCTGCACAAGAAGCCTTTGGAATGCTCTATTCAAGAGGCTGGAATTGAGTGCATTCAGGGAAATTGATGGAAATCGTTAATTTTATGGGCATTGGTTAAATTAAAATTTTCGCTTCCGGGCAGTGACTTTAGGGAACCGCTGATTAATCACAGATATTTCATTACAATTGACAAATCTGTACGCGAAAGTAGCCTTTCCAGAGCCTTTTCGGGATTCGGATTCCCTGTAATCCGCTCCTAGAGGCCCAAATGGGCATAATACCCCCTTATCAGGCGATCTCAAGTTTTTGGAGAGACCGTCCTGCACGTGCCAGCATGTAGAGATTGGAGCTGAGGAACAACGCATATAGCCGATTTGCGTTCTTCTGCAATCCGCGATATGCCGTTTTGGCGTATCCAAACTGACGCTTCACGATCCTGAAGACGTGTTCCACTTTACCCCTATTATATCAGCTATTGATGCTTGTGCATATCACGATTTAATCAGCGGTTCCCTAAGTTGCAAGTTAGTTGCAAGTTGGACAGCAAGCTTCAGCTGTTCTCTGCTGGAGATGGACCAGCAAACCATTTTGCAGCGCTTGTATTACCATGGAAATAAGCTCGATTCTCATTGCGTAATTCCCTAAGCAATACATGGATCTGACTTCGATTATGCCCAGGAAGAACCTGCTGTAATTCTCTTAGCGGTGCTCCCTCCGGACCTTTCTCCCGCATGTGCTTCAGCAGCAGTTCTTTATTTTTCTCACGATCCAGGCCGACAATCCTTGTGTGGACGCCGGATTTACCAACAGCACTGTATAAGCTGCGTGAAAGAACACACTTGCTCCGGCCAATATGCTCCACGATCCCCATTTCTGTCAAGTGCTTCAGCCGATCTTGCATATGGTTGTCGAGAGGCATGTCATGATACAGAGCATTGATCGTCAGAAAATCAGCAGTAGTGAGCGTGTCGAGCCGTTCATTTCCTATCCGATTGATTACCGATAGCATCCATTTTCCCCTTCGCCGTGACAATCGCTTTGATGTAGTTCGTCTGCTTCAGCGCTTCCAGCCGCATATCGTCGTCGATCATCAGGTGAATGTGTTCCAGGTCGGCACGGGCGAAAGGGTTTTCAGAAATCTTTCCGACGCTTCCGTCCTTCGCGTTGGGGCCGAACATCCGGGACAGCACATGACCGATCTGGCTCTTGCCTTCGCCGCCGCTGCCCTTGATCACCATCATCTTCTGTCCGGCGTTGCTGGGAATCAGGCAGTACCCGATGAATTCCTGCAGTGTGGGAATGTCCTCCGGCCAGAACAGCTCTGACAGAAATTTCAGCCAGCGCTCCGGCTTTTTCACTTTCGGATTGAACCGAACAGGGAACCTGCTGCGGACAATTTCATTTTGCGCTTCGATGAAGCTGCCGTCCAGAAACACCGTGCCATTCTGCACATGAACCCGATCTGTCTGTGGCAGCAAGCCTGTCACCTGGGCTTTGATGCGAAGATCCTTCATGATATCATCCACCTTTTTGCTCATCCCGGTGACGATGAAAGGCTCCAACTGCTGGTAGATGGTTTGCCGCATGGCGTCCTCATTGGTGACCCTGCCTTCCGTGGTGAAGAAGGAATTTTCGGTGTAGGCCAGCTTGTGACGCTCCAGGAATTCACGGCAGAAGATCGGTTCATTGATTGTTTTCCCCGTGAACCATGCCGGCCAGGTATCAAGCCGCTCGATCTTTTTCTGGGCCATCGTTCTTCACCTCCTGGCATCTTTCGTTAAGGATCGCTTCGATTTTTGCAACAGTATCTGTGCTCCTGATGGAATCCATGATTGCTTTCCGCTCGTCCGGGTCGGATGAAAACAGACGATCAATGGTATCGCTCAGGGGTGGCAGGTGATGAACAGCGTGCACGAATCGGTCATCCCAGTTTTCATCTTCGGGATCAGAGGGAACGAACTCTTCCTTCCATTTCTCCAGGAGTCGCTCGTATTCGATCAGGATTTTGAGTACGCGCTGTTCCTCTTTTCTTTCGATCACGGCAGCGGGCAGCTTCGGGATCGGCGCGCTTTGACCCGGCGGCAGCGGCTGAATGTTGAAATCATTTGCTAGCTTTTTCGTCGCGTCATACAGCGGAAGGCTGAACAGCCTGGCCGTGAAATCGATCACATCGCCAGTGGTGTGGCAGCCAAAGCAGTAAAACCGCTCGTCGATTTTCATGGAAGGATGACGATCATCATGGAATGGACAGCAGGCCATGCCGCTGTGATTCACCTGTACGCCGTAACGTTCTGCTGCTTGACGTGTTGTGACTTGAGATTTGACTTGGGTAAAAAGTAAACTCATTATTTCCTCCTGTTGCTGATGTTTCTGTTGTGCTTTCTGCTGTATGTCCGATCACACAGCAGGAGGACATCCCGCCGTCCTGCGTTCGGATCATGCTTCGCGACGGCATGACGCAGGACGGCTTTATGTCAACGCACAGGATAGCTTTTCCTGTACGGGAAGTCGTGGGGATAAAGCCTTAACCTTCGGCTTTCACAGCCACCATATCAC
>ERZ824488.744-NODE-744-length-40950-cov-11.958137_pt1 | contig 40950 bp, 29 predicted proteins | sample MGYA00519936_ERZ824488 | MGnify/ENA primary metagenome ERZ824488 (study PRJEB31778, sample SAMEA3449153) | human gut metagenome | biome: human gut; feature: human-associated habitat; material: faeces | place: United Kingdom | collected 2010/2012 ... | reverse complement strand
TCTTCTTTTTATCTCAAGTATTGTGGTGTGATAAACAAAATGAACGAAAGGAGACGGATCGGAATCACTCCGATAGTTGCAGAAAGTACTTTATAACCGACACCACAAGGATGCGAGGAATACAATGAACATGCAATCCATATGCTGAAGCGCCCGATCGAGCAGGCCGAGCACCCCATGCGCGGGAGAGCGCAAAGCGCCATTCCTAACCAATAGGGCAAGGGTCATCTTCCGATTTGCGGAGGATGACCCTTGTTTTAACCCGTAGAACGCCGTCTGTCCGGCTTGAGGCATTATCCTGTTTGTCAGGATTTCTTTTCATTCAATTTTTCGACAAACCCATCCAGCATCCTGCGAACCAAACGGTTAACTTTCGTCGCGTTCTTCAACCGCTGTGCAATCGGCGGGCTAAAACGATAGTATACACGGATAAACAGTCTTCCCGCAGCTGACATTTTCAGCGTTTCGTCGCGGAAGCGCCGCAATGTCCGCACTTCCGGCGCGTCATACGAGCCGTAGACTGCCGTGGCAATATAGCAGCCCTCCTTTTTCTTAGGCGCTTCGGGCGCAGCCTGCGCTTCATTCGTTTGGGCCGCTCGTCTTCTCTTTGCGGGCTCGGTCTGCTGCTCTGCCAATTTCTTTTTCAGCTCCTGATTCGGCTGATACACCATATCCATGATGCTGCCCGGCCTCGCATGAAGTTTCGTCGCGATATTGCCCGTATCAAAAGCGAATGGTTCGACTTTTTCTATATAGTCGGGCGTGTAAATATCCAGCAGTGCCTCGCAGCTTTCAAATACACTCTCCCCGATATACTCCACACTTTCCGGAATCCGAATCTCAGTCAGCTTTTTGCAGCTCCAAAATGCGCTGTTGTCAATTTTTATCAGTGAATCAGGCAGATTTACAAATTGCAGTTGATCACAAAAAGCAAACGCAGACATACCGATTTCTTCCAATCCTTCAGGAAGAACGACCCTTTCCAGCTTGCTTTGCCCCGGTTCGTTTTTTCCAAACGCTTCAAACCCGATTTTTCTGATTCCCGCCGGAACCACAACGATTTTCTCGTCGCCGTTGTATTTGACAAGCGTATCCCCATTTTCAATGACAAACCTCTCCGGCGGCTTGGGTTCTTCGACAATCGGTCTGGGAATAGACGGAATCGTCGGGATAACCGGCTTCGGCTTCTGATAGCCGCTTGCCCGAATCGCCTTCAGAAAATCCTCCAGCAGGATGATCCGTATATCCCGCCCATTCTCCTTTTGTGCCGCAGCCGATTTCACCGGAGCCGCGCTGCTGCACGCATAATCGTAAACCAGATAATCTGTTTTGTCCGTTACCCTGCCCTGAACCTTTCCGCCCAACTGGCGGACTGCCCCTTCGAGGTTGATTTCGTCGCTTTCCTGTTTGATCGCTTTCACCGTAATCGGAATGGTGAATACCTTGCCCCGAAACGTGATTTGGGAGTCTTCTTCAATCAGGGTTTTGTACTCATTCGCCCATTTCGGTCTTGCGGCCGCTTGGGGAACCGATTTTACAGCCGCTTCGGGCGTCGATTTTACAACAGCTTTCAGCGTCTGAACGGTCTTCGGGCGCATAGACAGCGTCTGCGGATACACGCTGATTGTCACCAAGGCATTTTTGCACCTTGCAGAGCGCTTCGACAGCGGCGTTACTTCGGCAATTTGTCCCTCGCTCTTTATCTTGCCGCTTTCAAGGAGCTGAGCATATCTGGCTGTGAATTCACCGCCTATATGCCCCAAAGAGCCCTCTGCGCTGCGAACATCGATTGCATTGGCGTCATAGGGGTTGTCACGTTCTCGCACTAAAGTAACCGTGTCTCCCTTTTGAACATGCTCAATGCGCTCTATGCGCCCTTCATACTGCGTCCCGACAAGCTCCACTTCTTCTATGATGCCGATATCCGTTAAGTTAGGGCAATTCATGAACGCACTTGCCGGTATGCTCGTCACGCCCTCCGGTATATTGATATCCCTCAAGCTGCTGCATCCCCAAAATGCGTTCTTCCCAATGCTCGTCACACTCTCCGGAATGGTTACGCATCTCAATTTGCTGCATCCCCAAAATGCGCCTTCTCCTATACACGTCACGCCCTCCGGAATCGCAACTATTCTATCATCGCCTGCGTATTTCTCCAATATGCCATTTTTGATTGTAAAATTCTGTTTCTCCTTGATCTGCGTAAACTGGCAGAAGCTCGGCCCATCCTCTATATAAAACGGCTCTCTGGCCGCTCTGGCCAAAACGCACCACGCATAAACAATCCAGCCGCCAACGGTTTCCCAGCGCGGGTGCTCATGCCTTTGGGGCTTTTCATGGTTCACCAGCGTCTGTATCGCCGGATAAATTCTCCGCAAATCGCTTCTCAATTCATCCAGCGAGCAGACGCTGTTGCGAATCGAGTTCGGGCTGTATGCCTTTTGGGTTTCATCGAGCCAGTCTTTATCCGCCTGAAGTGCTTTATCCGGCACATAATACACGTGCAAATCGCTGCCCGCGCAAAGGCCATGGCAATAGTTATCCCCATAATTCAAAAAATTTCTCGACAAAATCAACTTGACCACAGCCTCTACATCGGCCATGTCCGTCATTTCTTCCGGCTGACATCCCTTTAACTCCGCATAGCAGCACAACGTCCATGCAAACGAGCGAAGCGCATGAAAAATGCGCACCGAATGAATGTATCCTTTTTCGATTTCGCATTCCTGATCCGAATTGGGATCAAAGTCATCCGGACTCACGCGGAACATGGGTCTGATTTCTTCGGCCTTTTGATACAGATCATCATCCGGCGTATCCGCGCAAATGATGCGTTCAAGCACTTCCCGCTGCTCATCGTTTTCTTCTTCCTCATCAGATTCATCAGCATCCCAGTCCTCGTCATTTTCATCCTTTAAGGCCTCCAAAGGGATAAACTGATACTCCATGCCGGTTGCATTAATCGTGAAAGAAGCCCCTGTTCCCTCAGTCATCCCCTGCAAAACGCTCCGCATCCCCTGAAGCTCTTTCAGGTGCGGATACTGTTCTTCCCTCGGGCGAATGTTGATTTTTGCCTGAACATTTCGGGTCATATCGTTTGCCCGAGTAATTTGTTCCTTGTAAACGCATTTTCCGCCCAGTTTTTCATACAGTTCATCCGACGTCAGCCAGGATAACAACGTGCTATCGTAGTTATACTCCATACTTTTCAGCACATCGCAGAATTGCTCATATGTTTTCTTTTCCGTTTCCGGGGAGGTGTTGTCGATACTGGTCATGACCGAATAAAACGCATATCCTTTTTCTGCAATGTATGCTCGCAGAAACTGAAAACACATTTTTATGCCAAATATTTCGGCAATCTTCCCGCTGTACTCTACAAGAATCTTAGGCTGGCTGCAAACTTCGATATATGTGTTTTGATCTCGCTCCGCTTCATATTCAAGGAAATTGCTTTCATTCACATCATCCGGATAATCGGAAACATCCCGTTCAATATGATTGACGCTGCACGAAAACTGATACTCCCGCTTGCCGCGTTCATAATCAGAAAGAACAATCTTACAGACAGGTTCTTTCCATTCGACCGGTTCAATGTCGTCATCGTTTTCTTCCGATTCATCCGATTCCCAAATTCCTTCGTATCCTTCCGGCAGATTAAACAGCAGTTTATCGTCAAACGCAAACGGCATATCCATCTCTTTTCCTCCTCCGTCTCACTCGTCCTTTTCCCGTTCTTCCTCCAGCCGTTTTTCAAATGCGGCGCATACCGCGTCCGTCTCCCGCCAGACGGCCATCATGTCCTTCCGATTTTGATACGCCTGATCGAGCAAGAAGTCGAGCTTTTCCGCCCATGCCCTCGCGTCGGCGGATGCGTCCTTCTCTTTCGGCCGAACCAGCTCGGCGACAGCCGCCATGGCCTGCATATATGCGGCGACAAACGGCTCATACGATTCGCCGAAAATCGGATCGTAATCCTTCTGCGCAAGCGCAATCAGCTTCTCAGCCTGCTCGTTCATCGGCTGCTTCGCCTTTTTCGCCTCCGCCGCATCGGCAAAAATAAATGTGCCGTTTTCATCCATCAGCCGGTTGAGCGTCGCCTGCGTTCGCGTCAGCGCATCGAGCAGTTTTTTGGCTTCGTCGTATTGCTTTTTCTTTTCTTCCGGCTTTTCGTCCTCTTTAGGCGGCGCACTTTCGGGAATTTCCCCGCCCAAAATCCGCGCCAACTGCCTGCCGAACGTGTCGATTGCATCGGCCGGCGCGCGCTGTTCCGTCTCCCTCGGCGCGTCCAGCCGCTTGGCCAGCATCGCCAGACAGCGCTCGATTTCCTGCCGGGCTTGATTCTTGCTCGACGCGCCCGTCAGACGCTCAAGGCGAAAGCCCTTTTTTGGGCTTTGTCTGCCCTGAAAGTCCGCCATACCGCGCAGGGCCGCCCCATAAGCCGCCCGCGTCATCTGCCAATACTTGGCCTGCACAGCGTCCGCCCGCGCGCCATCCATGACAGCCGCGGCGTATGCCCTGCCGCAAAACGGGCAAAACCTCGCTTCTTCCCCTTCCAAATCCAGCGTTTTTCCACACGCAGCGCAGATAAAGCGCATCGTTTCTCCCTCCCCGTTTTATGCCAGCTCAATCGCCTTTTTCACGGCTTCAATCGGATCGCTGTAAAAAATCGGCTGAACCGCCGTCAGCAGCTCGCCCGGAACGTGCATCAGCTCCTGCATGCTTTGAATCGGGAGCAATAGCTGCTTCGCGCCCGCGTTCTTCGCCACGCGGACGATGTTCTCCAGATTTTTGATTTCGCCCATCGTGCCGGACAGCTTGATTTCGCCGATTACCGCCGTCGCCTCCATCACGGGGCGGTTCGCCACCGCGCTGCAAAGGCCGACCAATTCTGCCACGGATACCTCCGTGCTCAGCCCCTTGCTCTGCGGATCGGCATAATAGAGCAGATAATCGTGATCCGAAAGCGTCGTGCCGGGCAGGATGCTTCTCGCCTTGTCCATGAAATAATACCAGGCCGCGTCAACACATTCGTTCACGGCGCGATTGCCGCCGATGCCCTGCGTCTCCATCTTGCCGTTGCCGCGAATGACCTTGTTTTCCAGCCGATAGACCGCCACTTCGCCGTCAATCTGATTTGCGCCGAGCGCAAACACGTGGCCTGCCGGAAGCTTCTCGGCGGGAATCAGCGTATTGGAAGCCTGTTCCGGCACGGAGACGACGGTTTCGCTGCCGTATTCATCCACATAGCCCAGCGCGACATCCGCAAATTCCACCCCGGCCATGAGCTTGAGCTGTTCCTTCACGCGCCGCCGTCCCTCAATCGCGTATTCCAGCAGTCGGCGCATCTCGTCTTCCGTCACGTTTTCATCCGGGAAAATCAGCTTAATCAGGCCGGACATGGTCTTGCGCACGGCGATTTCGTCGCGCTTGTTGAATTTGCCATTCAGGCGGAAATAGGCGTCGAGCAGATGCGTGCAGTCCTTTTTGCGCAGCTCCCGCGTCAGCTCGGCCAGACAATCCGTAATCAGGCCGTATTTTTCCGTCAGCAGCTCCGAACGCATTTTCGGAATTTCCCAGCCGGGCAGGTAATAATGAATCCGGTCAAAAAAAGCGCTGTCGTTGTTGAATTCGGGCGGGAACGGCTCAAACAGGTGCGCAACCTTGAGCAGATTCTGCACGCTGTCGTTGATGTTGCCGACAAAGACCATCGACGCATCCGCGTTAATCATATCCCGCCCGCGGGCAAACGAGCCGGAGGCCATGTAATCCTTCATAATCTGAATCGCGTCCAGATCGCGGAAACGCATGCCCGCCACCTCGTCAAAGGCCACGCAGTCCCAATGGCCGACCAGCCCGACCCTGTGCGCCGCCATGGAGTAGAACAGGTTCGCCGTGGTCGTCTGTCCGCCGCTCATCAGAATGGAATATGGCGAAATCTCCTTATACAGATGGCTCTTGCCCGTGCCGCGCGGGCCGAGCTCGCAGAGGTTGTAATTGTGCTCGGCCAGCGGCACCATGCGCTCGATGAAATGCAGCTTTTCTTTTTCGCTCAGCGCGTCCGGCTCCATGCCCTCCGAGCGGAGCAGCATCGCGATCCATTCCTCGGTGGTAAATTCCTTCCGCTTGTCGATCATCTCCGCCGCGTCGAGGTTGGGGAGCTGAATCGGCTTGAGGCCGAGAATACGGAAAGGCGAATCCTCCGGCCCGCGCTTTTTGCGGCGCTTCTTCTCGTCCTCCATCGAATCCTGCTGATAGGTATAGCCGATGCGCGCGATGCACCAGATGCCGCCCATCAAGATTTTGGTGTATTTCACGGCGTAATCGCTTTGCAGGACGAACGGCTCGATTTCCAGATTGGAAAACCGCGCGACGTAGATATCCTTGTATTCATCCAGCACGGCGCTGACCTTGTCGATGACGGTGTATTCCCCGCGCTCGCGGATGAGCGATTTCACCTTTTCGCTTTCTTCCGGGCGGACATAGTTTTCCGCGAGAATTTTGCGGATTTTTTCCACGCCCTCGGCGATGGCCGTTTCATCGTCGGTCGCGCAATACATGCCGAGCAGATATTCCAGCACGAAGGTCGGCACGTTCGCGCCGCGGCGAAGCAGCGCCGTCAAATCCTTTCGGACGACCTTTCCCGGAAACACCTCGTTGATCTTTCGATCCAGTGCATCCATGTTCCCGCCTCCTTAAAAATCAAAGTCCATGCCGAACACGATGTCGATGGTAAACGGAACCCGCGCGAGTTCGGTTCGATCGTCTTCATCGGTCAGCACGAGGTCGTAACGTTCGTTTTTATCGTAATTGCTGCCCAGCAGGCGGAAGGTGACGCGCGTTGTGCGGTCGTTGTTCTCCGCCGCGGCGCTGTCGCCGATGATGCGGTGGCTGTCGCTGACGGGCTGCCCGCGCCGATCCACAAAGCGCGCGTTGACCGTGCGCGGCTGCACCTTGCCGCCGCAGGCCTCCTGCTGATAAAACACCAGCGTGAAAATGCCGTTGCTGATGGTTCGATTCTCGCCGAGCAGCACGATGTCCGCCTTGGTGATCGCGCGGTAGCCCTTCTGCCCCGCCTTCCTGTTGCGATACGCGATGAGCGGGACGACCATCTCCTGAAGGGAAAGCCCGCCGTGCATATACGGCGACGCGCCGCCCTGCTGCTTAAAGCGCAGATCGCCGCGCGGCGTGACGCAGGCCCATTCCGGCCGGCCGAGCATCGTCAGCGGCATGGAAAGCGTCCGCTCGTCGCTGACGTTCTCCCGCACAACCGCATAGCGCCGCTTATAGCAGAGCACGTCGCCCGCCGCAAGCTCCCGCTCCGCCTTATCCGTCTCCTCCAGCGGCGAGCGGGTGTAGATGAACCCGTGATCCGCCGTGACATAGATGCACGCGGCGCTCAACTCGCTGACCAGCATGCGCATCGCCTGCTCGATTTCGCTCATCGCGGTTTCGCACGCGGCGAACACGTCGCCGTCGCTTTCGCCCGCGCGGTCGATCACATCCTGATAGAGATAGACGACCTTCGCCTCCCGCGCGATTTCCTGCCGCTGAGCGCGCGTCATCCGCCGAAACACGCCCAGCTCCAGCGCGGCGCTCTGCGGGCACGCCGCCCGCAAAACGGCCTCGCGCTGGCTCGCGTCGGTGCGCATGCCGTCGCAGAGCACGCTCAACTCCTCCGTGAGCGTCAGCTTTTTGTGCGGCAGAAGCGCCGCCATGCCCACCGGCGTGATCGTCGGGATCGTACCGACCATCGCCGTGCAGACCGTGTTGCCCGAAAGCCTGCCGTGCAGCCGCTCGGTCAGCTCCTGCGCGACCTCGTAGCGCAGCGCGTCGGAGACGATGACGAACGTGCGCGCGTCCTCCCCGCGCACATGATCCGCATAAAACCGCTCCTGCCGCGGCACAATCGCCAGCGCGGTTTCCAGCGTCTGCCCCGCCAGCAGCGCCGACCAGCACACGCCCAGCGGCGCGAGGCAGCCGTTTTTATACAGCCGCTCCGCCGCCTGCACAGCCGCTTTCAATTCATCCTCCAGCGCGAACAGTCCCAGCGCCAGCGCCCGATCCGCCGCCGTGCACAGGTGGCGATACGCCGCATCCATCCGGCACAGGCGCGAGGCATACGCCGCGAACATCTCCTCCGCGTCGGTGAAATGGAAACCATCCCGATACGCCCGGATGAAGAGCTGCATCTCGCACAGCGCGCCCAGCGCATCCGCATACGGCGCGTACAGCCCCCACCACGGCAGCTCCCGCCGCGCCTGCATCATGCCCTGCACCTCGTCCACATTCATGCCGTCCCGCGCAAACGCCGTCAGCGCCGCACGGATCAGCAGCGCGTCCGCGCAGGGGTAGACCGACACGCGCAGCAGCGCCGCCCGGTCGAGCTTTTGCAGCCGCGCCGCGACGGGGTAGCGTTCCTCCACCGCGCGGCAGGTTTCCAGCATGGCTTCTCTGTCCTCGTGCAGCCACTTGCTGACCAGCGCATACGCCTGCTGCGCGTAGGCCGCCGCGCCCGGCAGACCCGCGAACGCATCCTCCGGCGCGTTCAGCAGCGCCGCGCTCGTCAGCAGATAGCAGGCCAGCTCCGCCGCGTCCCGATTGCCGGTATAGCCGATCGCCTTTTCGGCCAGCAGCCAAAATGCGTCCGCCCCGCAGAACTTTTCGATGGCTTTCAGCTTCTCGTTTTCTTCCTCGTGCGCGCCGAGCACCGCCGCGCCGAGCACGCCCGAAAGCGACGCGCTTTTCAGCCCGCAGAGCACGCTCATCACGCCGATTTCCAGCTCCTGCTCGCTGCGGTAATCCTTCCCGAGCGCGCCCAGCTTCGCCACGCGGTCCCGGCTGGCGAAAAAGCGCCCCACACTCCGCGCATAGCGCCGCATATCCACGCCGTCGGCGATGTGCAGTTCCTCAAAGAGCAGCGACCAGTAATCCGCGCGGAATATCTCGCTGTATTTGAACACATCCGCCAGCCAGTTATCCTGCCAGCGCTCAAACTCCCTCGGGCAGTAGAGCAGAATGTTCTCCTGCGCGTAATCGCTCTCGATCTGCCGCCGCAGGGTGAACCACTCGTCCTCCCGCATGACGAGAATGCGCACGCCGGGCAGCTCCATCTGCTCCACGTCGGCGGCGAAACCGCCCTGGTCATCCTCGAACACGACGATGCGCCGCGTGTAGTATTCCGGAAGGGGCGCGGCAAACCGCCGCAGCAATTCCTGCCGTACATCCATCGTCTTCCCCTCCGTCACTTGATTTTGCCGAGTATCGCGCCGAGCTTGGCGTAATTGACCTTCACGCCGTCGTCAAGGTCGAGCGGGATGCGCATATCCGCCAGATGGTGCGCCTGTTCCTCATACTGCCCCAGCTCGATGAGCTGCTTTTCCAGCTTCTGCGCGCGCTTGCCCGCCTGCACCTTAGCGCGCCCCTCGCCGCTCTCCTGCGCGCGGCGCGCGTCGTCGAGCTGCACGCGCAGGCGATCCTGCAATTCATGCACATAATCCATGCGGATGCGCCCGACGGTATCGCGGTCATAGCGGTGCAGATAAAACAGCGCGCGGAATGCCCCCGCCTTGCCGCTGTCGCAAAGCCAGTAAATCGGCCGCTTTTGATAGGTTTTGAGGTGGTCGGCATAAAAATCGTTCAGGTAATAATTGCGGATGACCTCGCGCGGGGTTTCGCCCCTGCCGCCGAGGGCGGACGCGACAAACGCAAGGTTTTCTTCCAGCGTTTCCGCGCCGTAGACCTTGCGGATAAACTCGACGGTGCGCTCCGCGATATCATCCGGGAAATACGCCTCGTCGGTGATCGGCACAATGCCGTCGCTGTCCGGGTAGAAAAGCCCGAGCGACGGGTCGGCGAAATCGCAGGCTTTCGCGCCTTCCTCGATGCGCGCGCGAATCTGCGCGTCGTCCCATTCGCCGCCCGCGAAAAGCAGGCCGTCCACATAGGGCGAGTATCGGCCGAGGATACAGCCGACGATATACGACAGCAGGCTGACGATCTCATCGCGCATGGAAAGCACATAGCGCATTTTGCGTTCTTCGTCGCTTGGCTCGTCGATGATGCGGTAAACCGTCACATCCTTATCGGCGACATCGGGCGTCAGCTCTTCCTGCAAGCCGTAAATGTCGATAAAAATGCGGTTGAGTTCTTCTTCGTTGGCTTTGAGGGTATCAAAGCGGTTTTGGCAGGTTTGCTGGTATTCGCGGTATTTGTCGGAAATGAGGCGGGACATGTGGGGTTCACTCCGTTTCTTTTTATATATCTATATAAAAGTTCTTTTCAATCAATATAATAGAATAACAGGCTAACATTTTTTAGTTATTCTACTGCTTCATAAGCAGCCTGTTCAACTTGGCATCGTATATACTTCCGTCCATATGGTTCTACTTTGCTTATATACCCACAGCTTTCCAATTCATCACAAATAGCTTTTCTTTCATCACTGTTTTTTACTGGCAATTCAACACATACAACATAGCCGTCTTCGGTTTTTCGCGCGGCATCAACAATCAGTTTAAGCGATTCCATTGTTTTTTTATCCATCTTTATCACTCCATATTTTTTGTTAGCCTGTTATCTATTTTCATTATATTAGCGGGTGTTTCTTAAAGTCCCACGAAGTTTCAAAAGAATCCCAATCTTTCTTGGATTCATCTATATTCTTTCTAGTAAGATCTAACGTTTTCTCTACCCTATCAAAAAACGGATAAGGCATTGTTGCCATATTCCCTGGCTGAAAAGAAATTGTAGGATTAAGAATTTTTTCAATCAAAGCTGAAATTTTTGTACTTAAAAAAGCTAATATATACAACTCTTCATTTTGTTCTTTCATAAAAACCATTGAACCTTTATTGTCAAACAAATAACCTTTAGGAACATATCTAACCGAAACATCGCTCGATGTAATATACGTCCAAGTTAATCCCGATTTTTGAATAAACCCTTCATTATAGCTTCCAGAACGAACTTTTTTTGTTTTCGGGTCAATGTTGTTTTTTATTTCATATCCATTGTTTTCCCAATTTACAACGAACTCATTATTGCCATACCATTTGCGATACTCCCCTCCTTTTTGATACGGATACCATTTTTCTCCATTAAATATAGAAAGTTTATTTAATTCTATTTCATACCATTCTCTTAAATATTTTTCATTATCAGCTGTTGTCATACCTGTTAATACTCTGCATTTTTGTCCTATCGTCTCACTCTGAAACACTTCAATAAATTTTTCGCTCACCCAATACGCCACCGGTGCCCCCGGAATCTTCTCAAAATTATCCTGCCGCGCGGAGAAGCGATAGGCGCATTTTTCCGTTTCCTGTGCTTCAAGAACCATCTGTCTCTGCACATCCATGCCGCCCTTGAAATCGGACAAACGCAAATAGTTGCCCGTATAATGGATAGGCGCGTTCCTCAGCACGAACGTGCAAATCGGCACGGTTGCTTCTTCAAATGCGGAATACTCCATCTGAATCAGCGTCGTAATGCTCTTATATTTCAAAATATAGGCGCGCAGACTTTCATAGCTCTTTATAAACATCCAGACAAACGGACTCATAAACGCGGAGAAACCGCCCGCTTTACAAAAACCGAAATTGCGATACATAAACACCGCAAACAAGTCTGATTTGTACTCGTTATAATTTTCCTGAATAAACTTCTTCATTTCCTTGCTGAATTTGTTCATATACGGCGGGTTGGAAACCACCGCATGATATTTGCCTGCAAGGAGTTTCGCCTGTTTCAGCAGTTGCGTCAAAATAATCGACTGGTCGTTTAACGTTGCCTGTTCACTTTCTTCAAACGCATTTACAGGCAGTTTTTCCAGCAGATCGCAAAGTTCAGGGCAAATCGCTATCATCGAACCAAATTCTTTGGCGTTTGCAAACGTATCTTTCAGGAGCTGCGCCGCGCGTTTTTCTCCCGCAGACCATGTAGCGGAAATGTGCAATTCCTCATTTTCCGGCCACTCCGCGATTTCGTAAACGTTCGGATGAATTCCGCGCCTTAAAAAACGCCTATCATACTTGCACGCCTGCATCATAATGCAAAACGAGGCCATTTGAGCCGCGCGACTGTCGATATCCAAACCGAAAAGGTTGTTTTCGACAATCGACGACGTGGCGTCCCTGTCCGTATAGCCCTGTGTGCGGTAAATATCCATCAGCACATCGAACGCATAGTCCAAAATATGGCTAGAGCCCATGCAGGGATCAAAGATTGAAAGCTGTTCGGGCGTGAGTTTTTGGTTTTCCGCGCGCAGTTTCGCCAATTCCGCTTCTGTCTGTTCGTCTTGCGGCATTTCATCCATGTAAAAACGCCACTGTCTGCGAAGCGTGTCGTCAGGATGTCCTTCCAGCCATACGCGGCCAAGGCTGTTTTCAACCATATATTGAACAACCCAATCCGTTGTATACAAACACGTTGCGGCCGGAATATCGTTTTTCTGAATTGCCCCGCCGTTGATATCGACGATTTCATCATGCTTTTGGCTGATGTAATACTGATACAGCCATCCGATCACCTGAATATCCGCCCAATTTTCCGCGTCCACCGCCGCCAGCATCGCCAGCACGGAATCCTCCCGCAGCAGCCCGTCTGGGAAGAGCAGTTCCGTGTAATCGCTGATGGGCTCAAACATCTGCGGCAGCACGTCCGAAAGCTGATTGCACAGCGCGATCAGCAGTTCGGTATAGAGCGTTTCGGTTCGGTTGCCCTCCAGCAGCTCGACGACGTGGGAAAAATCCACGCCGTCCAGCTCGACGTTCTGCGCCTGCCGCACCAATTCAGGCAGCGCGCCGGGCGCATCCGGCAGCACGCGCACGGAGATCGGCAGCAGGTTATGCTCCTGCATATAGCGCAGCGCGATAAAGCGGTTGAACCACGTGTAGGCGGTTTCCTCCATCACCTGATCGTAGCCGCGGCTTTGGATGCGCGCCAGCAGCGCGTCGCGCTGGTTGATTTCCGTCTGCGAGAGCAGCGCCCCGCCGAGCGTCTGAACCATTTTGGAGGGGATGACCGCGCCGCCCGCGCAGGTCTTTTCGTCAATGCCGAACCCCCGCGCGCGATCCTTCACGCGCTCGATGAGCGCCACGCGCGCGGCGACGGCGAAATTTTTGAGCTGGGTCTTGTTCATGGATATATCCTCCTCGGTGTCGATTTCAATCATCCCTGCCTTCCTCCCCGAGGGAGGTGTCGCCGTAGGCGACGGAAGGCGCTCGTCAATTCATCTGTATCGCGTCGTTCTCCGCAAGCTCCTGCAAGAGCTTCTGTTTCAGCTGCTCCACATAGGCCTCGATCTCCGCCGCGCTGCTCAGCCGCTTCTGCGGCAGCACGTCGTAGCGGCGGATGGTCTTGATGCGCAGGCTCGGGGCGTTCTGCCCGTGCAGCCCCGCCAAAAGCTGCTCCAGCCGCCTGCACTGGCCGTCGCGATAGGTGAAAATCTGGGTGATGATCGCGTCCAGCTCGACGGGGCTTTTCGCTTCCAGCGCGCGCGCCTTGAAAGCTTCGAGCTGCTCGTCGATTTTGCGGATGTCGCCGCGCAGCTCCGGCTCGTCCCCGGCGAGGGTATGCACGTCGCCGCGCGCCTGAACGACGGTTTCCTCCACGCGGGCGCGGCGCGCGTCGCTGATGCGCGCGTAGGCCTGCTGAACGGCGGCTTTCAGCTCGGGCAGCCGCCTGACCTCGCGATAGGGGCGCTGCATCTGGATGATGGCGCGGATGGCCTTTGCGGCTTCCACCGCCTGCGGCTCGTCGGCGAAATAATGGCTGTCGCGCTCGGCCTGTTCGCTCAGGCGAACCGCGTCGCGGAACACGCCCGCCTGATTTTTGAAGAAGAAATCGACCTCCGCGAAGTCCTCCTTCCAGTCGAGCAGCTCGTCCTCCGCGCGGGTGAAGGCTTCGAGCATCGCCACGTTGTCGCCGCGCCGGTCGAGGATGCCGCCGATCAGCGTCATGCCCTGCTCCACGACGGCCTTGCCCGGATAGGGAGTCGCGCCCTGATACTGCGCCAGCAGCGCGCCGCACTGTCTCTTTCGGTCGCTCAGCAGCGAGACGATCTGCCCGCAGAGGTTTTCCTCGTCCTGCTTGATATCCATCGTGTCAAACAGCTCGACCGCCTGCGCGCGCGCCTTTTTCATCAGCGCGTCGGACGGGGTGACGCGCAGCCGAACGATGGTCTTATCCATATCGGCGCGCCTTCTCAGGCAGTCCACCGCGCGGCGCTCGGCGTAGGGAATCGCCAGATTGTCGCGGATGAGCTGCAATTTCTGCGCGCGCATCAGCGCCGCGATCAGCGCCGCGACGTCGATTTCCCGCCAGCCGTAGGGCGCGGCCTGATAGCGCCGCTGTATTTCGCCGACGGTGACGGCGATGTGCTGCCGTTCGCGCACCTCCATAAACTGGCGGATCTCGTCGAGCGCCTGCGCGTTGGGCGCGTCCACGCCGAGCATGGTTTCCTGCTGGTTTTCGCCGGTGAGGATGCGGCGGATGTCCTCATCGCCCTGCGCAAACGCGGTCACAAAGTTCAGCTTGCTGTAAACGTCCTCGATCAGGTAGCCCATCGCCTGATCCAGCGCGTCCTTGACGTTCTGCGCGCGGATGTTCATCCGCTCGCCCGCGATGTAGAACGCGCCCTTGACGATGGCCTCGCGGAGCAGCGTCGCGGCGGTTCTCTCGCGCTCGCGCGCCTCGCTCTGCCGCGCCTGAATGATCTTGCGGATAGCCTCGGGGAGCTGGCTGACGTTGCGGCTCTTGACGTATTTCGCGATGCGCAGCGCCTCGGCGATTTCGTTGTAATAGCCGTTGCCGTCCAGCAGCACGATGGCCTCGCTGTTCGCGCGGGATTGCAGGCGCAGGCTGCTGTCGCCGCTCTCCGCCAAATCGGATTCGGCGGTCACGATGCGCAGACGGATGCCGCCGATCTGCTGGCCGCGGATGCCGTTGTCCACCATCTGGTCGTAGGTGAAATCGTAGCGGTTCTTGTAGCGGTATTTTTTGCCGGGGTAAAGATCGCCGAACACCGTTTCGCCGATTTTGCCGATGATTTCGGTCGGATCGACGAGCGTGCGGCGGATGTCGTTGTTGATTTCCTGCTCCTCGTCGGTCAGGAAGAGATAGATTTCGCCGTTGCGGGAGACGTAGTTTTCATGCACCAGCCTGTCAAGCGCCTGCTGAATGTCGCGGCGCATGGTAATTTTGTCGTCGTGTACGTCGGATATCATCAGCGTGCAGAGGTTTTCCAGATTGCCCGCCATGCCGTCCACATAGCGGATGAGGAACAGCAGCTTGAGGATATCCACGTCCCCGCGCTTCAGGCCGTCGCCCGCCGCCGCGTCGCGCTCCGCCCTGTCGATCACGCGGCGGACAGCGCCATCCAAAAACGTGTGTACCGTGTCGTAAAAGCGATAGAACGGGACGAACGCGCGCTCGTCGCAGCCCTGCATGCTCTGCGCCGCCTCCTGAAACGCGGAGAGCATGGAGCGTTCGCCGCCGGAGAGATGCTTGCCGGAAGAGCCGCTCTTTCGCACCTGCACCAGCACATCCTGAAGCAGGCGGAATTGATACGGCACAAACGGATAGGCCTCCACAAACTCCTCTTCCGCGCCGTAACCCTTCATATCCGCGGGCGTGTCCTTGGCGAAGCTGAACAGGTTGCGCATCACCGAAGCATTCTGATGATAGGTCATCCGAAGCAGCTCCGCCGCCGCGTCGTTTTTCGCCAGAATACGCCGCTTGATGACCTCGTCCACCGATGCGGAGGACAGGCTCAGCCGCGTGTTGAAGCGCCCCTGTATCTTGGAAAAATCATTGCCCTTGACGTGCGTCACCGCGTCGATGTCCTCCTGACTGGTGACGATGACCCACACCTTGCCCTTGCAGCGCGAACCCAGCTCCTCCACCAGCGTCTGCAAATTGAGCATCATGCCGGAATTGTCGCCGATGTATTGCCCGATTTCATCGACCAGGAACACGAGATGGAAATTCGGCGCTTTGCCGTCCACATATTCCGCAATTTCGCGCCCCAGCCGCTCGATGCTCATCTCGGCGGTCTCTTCGCCGTTGAACCAGTTGCGCGCGGCGTTCTCGCTCATGCCCGCCGTCCGGGTCAGCGCGGCGACCACGTCGTCCTCCCAAAACGCGAAGGCTTCCCGCGCGGTTGCCCACGGCTCGGTGTTGACAGCCTCAAACGCCGCCTTGAACGCCTCCAGCCTGCCCTGCCTATCCAGAAAGCGTTCCAGCGCCGCAACCTTCATGTCGTCGCCGTAATAGCCGCAATGCTCGTAAAACACCTTCGTGAATACCCGCAGAATGGCGTCCTGATCCTTGCCCATCGGCGATTTCGCGTCGATGTTGAACAGAATCGTCTCCGTCGGCACCTCGCTCACCCGGCGCATCATCGCGTAGCGCAGCGGATCAAAGCTGAATTTATCCTCAAAATAGTCGATGGCGCGCTTCCCGCCGATTTCCTCGTTGGCCAGCAGATACGATAAGATCTTGAGGAAATGCGATTTGCCGCTTCCGAAAAAGCCGCTGATCCATACGCCCATCTGGTCGGTCGCGCCGTCCACGCTTTGCTCATAGTGGTCGTAAAACGATCCGAAATGCTTGCGCAGTTCGCGCGTGATGACATATTCCTCCAGCTCCTGCCGACGGTTTTCGTCGTCCGTCTGCATGACCTTAATCACGCCGTTGATTTGCCTGTCGATGTCCTTTTGAAACATGTCGTAAATCTTCATTTGCATGTCATCCTTTCACGATGTTAAATGCGCGGTAATAATTGTCGTCCTCAAATTCGCCGAACAGCGTCAGGCTCTGTCCCGAATATTCGCCCGGATACAGCAGCACCACCGGCACGTCGTCGAACACATGCTGCAAATTGTTGAGCACGTTGTGGCTGCGCATGTAGGGATAGACCCGCCCCACGCCGCCGATGATGACCACGTCACCCGCCCGATGCGATTCGTATTTCATTTTGTCCACGTAGGCCTGCGGCGGCGCGATGCGCTGAATCTGCTGGCGCATAAATTCCTGACCGCGCTGCTTTTCCATCTGCCCGATGCGGTCAAGAATCCGCCGTTCCCTGCAAATATCCAGCAGAATCTCATATAAATCGTAAATAATCACACGGCATTTATCCTGTTCGCCCGCATATTCCGCGCGGATCTCGCGCACAAACGCGCGAACCGCCATCTCTTCCTCCGGCGGATAGGCAAAAATATACAGCCCAACCTCGTTGGATAGCCCTTTGTTTTGCAAAAAGCCTTCGTCGCCAAACATTGCCCGCAGCGCGTCCAGCCTCGTTCCGATTTCACTCATGCGCGCCTCCGTCAATCCAAAATATTGAACGCGGGCAGAAACGCGCGAAGGCCGTTCTCCCGCAGCTCGTTTTCCATCTCCATCGGCAGCAGAACGGGATTCAGTTTTTCCGTGCGCATGTCATCCAGATACCCCGTCTCCGTCAGGCACCGATGCAGCACGCCGCGGATGCGCTTCACCGTCTGCTCGCTCCATCCCGCAACGTCCTCATCCTGTTCGGCCAACCGCATCAAAAACAGATTCATGTCCTTCCGGGTCAGCGAATAATCCAGCGTGCGGTATTTCTCCCCCACCACGCCGACCATGAATTCCGCCACCAGCCTGTTTTGCAGCATCAGCGCAATCAGCGCCGCCAGCCTTCCATCCGCCGCCAGCCCTTCCGCCAAGGCTTCCATCATGCGCGGCATGCCTTTGATTTGCGCCACGCGCTTCAGGCATGCGCGGCATTTGCTTTTGATTTCCCGCTGCGTCGGGTATTGAAACAGGTTATCGTCGTAAACCCTGCTCAGGATTTCCTCTTCCGTCATGCCCCGGATCGTCATCTGCGCCACCTTGCGCATTTCCAAAAACATAAATTGTTCCCGCGTCAAGGCGCCGTCATATATCCCGCTCATGCGTCCCTCCGTTATCAAAATGTGTACTTTTTGAAAGCAAAAAAAGGACGCAAAAAGCATCCTTCTTCCATATGGAAATCATTGAAAAATATGAATTGGCAGTCTATAATGAACATGGGTAAATATAGCTTTCAAAAAGTACGCCTTATGAAACGGTTTCATTGCATTTCCGCACGGCCTTTGCCTTCCGATAAAACGTCGAAACGCTCATCCGGCAAAGTTTCGCCGCCTGCTGCAATGAAATCTGTTTTTCATTCCACGCCTCGGCCGCATTTTCAAAATTCTCCGGCAATAAAAGGAGCGGCCGCCCAAAACGAACGCCGCGTTCCTTGGCTGCCACGATGCCCTCCGCCTGCCTTTTTCGGATGCTGTTTCGTTCGCTTTCCGCCACAAACGATAGAATTTGCAGCACCAGATCCGCGATAAACGTGCCCAGCAGGTTCTTTTCCCGTCTCGTATCCAGCAGTTCCATGTCCAGCACGCAGATATCCGCGCCGATTTCCTTGGTCAGTACGCGCCATTGACGCTGTACCTCTTCATAATTGCGCCCAAGCCGGTCGATGCTGACGATATACAGCAGATCGCCGCGTCTTATCTTCTTGAGCATTGCCTGATAAGCCGGCCTTTCAAAATTCTTACCGGATTGCTTATCCACAAAGATATTCTTGGGCGCAACGCCCATCTCCCGCATCGCGATTCGCTGCCTGTCCTCGTTTTGATCCATGCTCGATACACGAATGTAACCAAATATCCGATTTGCCATTTCCTGTTCCGCCTTTCTTTATTGTGCATATACGCTATGGGCATTGTAGCGGAACAAAAGAAGAAACGGTAGGTCATTCTTCTAAACACAAAAGTTGGTGAAAAGTCATGTATAACCTCGATTTCAAAGTGGTCGAATTCGACCGCCTTAAGAGCAAAGCCGGACTGTAGACAAAAAGCTATTCTCCCCCCGAAGGGGGAGAATAGCCCTTTCCGCAAATGAAAGAATAGCTGAATTTCTTGATTTTGCTATTCAAGCCAGGTTTGCTTAGAGCCGGTCGGACCGACGAGCGGCGAGCGCGGTCACGGATGCGCCTGCCGATGGGACGAAAGCGGCTTCGCCATCGCCCGCCCGCCCAGCTCGACGAGCAGCTTGGGGAAGCCCATGCCGATGAGAATCCCCAACGCAATCGCGCCCGCGAGGGCGAGCGTCTGCATGCCGCGCAGGGTGAACGCCTCCATGTTGCGGGAGACGAGCGCATACGCCGTGTGATAGATGCCCGCGCCGGGGACGAGCGGGAAGATGCCCGTGACGATGAACACGGTGGAGGGCATTTTCAGCGCGATGGACAGCATGCGCGAGAGCAGCGTCAGCACGATGGCGGCCAGCGTCGTCGCCAGAAACAGCCCCATCGGCGCGGCGAGCAGATAGCAGCCCCAGGCGACCGCGCCGCAGACGGCGCAGGCGAGGTAGCTCCTGCGCGGCGCGTGAAAGAGAATGGCGAACGAGAACACGCCGAGGAACGCGGAGAGAACCTGACCCATCATAGCGCAATGCCTCCCATAAAGCCCAGCAGCATCGCGCCGCCGCATACGCCCAGCGCGATGCACACGGCGGTCAGAATGGCGCTGATGCAGTGAATCACGCCGGAGAGATAGTCGCCGTTGAAAAACTCGCGGATGGACGTGGTGAACGTCACGCCCGGCACCATCGGCACAATGCCGCCGATGACGACCCACGACGCATTGAGCGCCGGGAAGCACGCCGCCAGAAGCCCGCTGAGCAGCGTGACCAGCACGCTGCCCCAGATATACGGCATGAAGGCGGAATGCCGCTTTTGGGCGGCGAACAGGTAGATTTGCAGCAGGAAACCGATGGGGAACGCCGCGACGCTGTCCAGCAGCGCCCCGCCGAACAGATAGCAGAAGCTCGCCGCGCCCAGCGCGCAGGCGAAGATGTGCGTGATCGGCTTTTCGGGGGTGAGCGTTTCAACGCGGGTCAGCGCGGCCTCGGCCTCGTCCATCGACCACTTGCCCGCGCAGATTTCGCGGGAGACGGCGTTCACCGCGTCGATGCGGCTCAGGTTCACGCCGCCCAGCGGCACATGGCGCACGAGGCTCAGCGCGTGGTCTGTGCCCTCGCCCTCGGTGGCGAAAATGCCGTTGGAGATGACGTAGACGTTGTGATCCGTCACGCCGTAGGCGCAGAGGATTCGGATCATCGTCTCCTGCACGCGGAAGATTTCGGCGCCGTTTTTGAGCAGGATGCAGCCGGCGTGACCGGCCAGCTCCAGCGCCTTGCGATGCTTATCCATAATGGCCTCCCGAAAATGGTATGAGATGATTATAGCATAAAGAAAAAGGGCTGTCAGGCTTAAACTGAACATTTCAAGAAACAAATATCCTAAGCATTTTTGGACATGGGGTTTTGCCCCATCGCCCCACCAAAGGGCTTTCCGAACGTTTACGGCGCCCGTTTGGCGCATCGCCCTTTGGAAACCTTCGGGCGAAAATACGTAGGTTTATTTTTGAAACATCAGGTTAACTTGACAGCTCTTTTTTGATTTCAGTTACTGCGCGAACTGGCTCTGGTAGAGCGTCGCGTAGAAGCCGCCCTTGGCGAGCAGCGATTCGTGATTGCCCTGCTCGATCACGTGGCCGTCCTTCATAACCAGAATCACATCCGCGCTCTGGATGGTGGACAGGCGGTGCGCGACGATGAAGCTCGTGCGCCCCTGCATCATCCGCGCGAAGGCTTCCTGAATTTTCAGCTCGGTGCGCGTGTCGATGGAGGACGTCGCTTCGTCGAGAATCAGCATCGGCGGCAGGCAGAGCATCACGCGGGCGATGCACAGGAGCTGCTTCTGTCCCTGCGAGAGCTGGCCGCCCGATTCGCTGATGACCGTGTTGTAGCCGTCCGGCAGGCGCTTGATGAAGCTGTGCGCGTGGCTGGCCTTGGCGGCGGCGATGATTTCCTCATCCGTCGCGTCCGGCTTGCCCATGGCGATGTTCTCGCGGATGGTTCCGGCGGAGAGCCACGTATCCTGCAAAACCATGCCGATGTTTTCGCGCAGGCTGCGGCGCGTCAGGCGGCGCGTCTCGTGGCCGTCCACGCGGATTTCACCGGAATCCACGTCGTAAAAGCGCATCAGCAGGTTAATCATCGTCGTCTTGCCGCAGCCGGTCGGGCCGACGATGGCGACGCGCTGGCCGGGCTGAACGTGCAGCGTGAAATCCTCGATCAGCTTACGATCCGGGGCGTAGGAGAAATACACGTGGTCGATGGACACCGCGCCGTCGGGACAGTCGATCTGCTCCGCGTCTGCCGGATCGGGCGTCTGCGCGGGCTCGTCGATCAATTCAAAGACGCGCCCCGCGCAGGCCAGCGCGTTTTGCAGCTCCGTCACCACGCCGGAGATTTCGTTGAACGGCTTGGTGTACTGGTTGGCGTAGGAGAGGAAGCTCGACAGCCCGCCGATGGTCAGGCGGCCGTTGACGGCGGCCAGCGCGCCCGCAAAGCCGACCGCCGCGTACACCAGCGAATTGACGAAGCGCGTGCAGGGGTTGGTCAGGGAGGAGAAGAACGTCGCCTTGAGCGAGCAGTCGCGCAGGCGCTCGTTTACCTCGTCGAACGCGGCAAGGGTCTGCGCTTCGTGGCCGAAGGCCTGAACGAGCTTCTGCTCGCCGATGGCCTCGTCGATGAGCGCGGTCTGCTCGCCGCGCGTCACGGATTGCAGGCGGAACATCGCATACGTCCGCTTGGCGATGAAGTTGGCGACCAGCAGCGAGAGCGGCGTGATGAGCACGACCAGCAGCGTGATCGGCGCGCTTAACGTCAGCATGAAGCCCAGCGTGCCCAGAATCGTCATCACGCCGGAAAAGAGCTGGGTGAAGCCCATCAGCAGGCCGTCCGCGAACGTGTCCACATCGGCGATCATGCGGCTGACGGTGTCGCCGGTCGGGTGCGCGTCGAGGTAGGAAAGCGGCAGGTTCTGGATGTGCGCGAAGGCGTCTCGGCGGATGTCGCGCACGGTGTCGTAGGTGATGCGGTTATGCAGCGCGTTCATCAGCCACTGCGCCGCCGCCGTGACGACGATGCAGACGGCAATGGTCAGCAGAATCGGCTTCAGCGCGGCGAAATCCACCGCGTTCGGGCCGACGATGCAATCCACCGCGCGGCCGACGAGAATCGGCACATACAGCGTCAGCGCGACGCTGATCAGGCACAGCGCCAGCGAGAGCACGACCAGCGAAACATGCGGGCCGATGTAGCGGAGCACGCGGCGCATGACCGCGCCCTGCGAGGCGATGGAGGGTTTTTTCTTGTCGTTGGCCATTTAATTCCCCTCCTTCTTGAACTGGGAGGCATAGATTTCCTGATAGACCGGGCAGGCGGCGAGCAGCTCGTCGTGCGTGCCCATGCCCGCAACGCGGCCGTCGTCCAGCACGATGATCTGGTCGGCGAAGCGCACGGAGGCCGCGCGCTGGGAGACGATGAACGTCGTCGGCGGGTTTTCCATCTGGCGGATGGCGCGGCGCAGGTTGGCGTCCGTCGCGTAATCCAGCGCGGAGGCGCTGTCATCCAAAATCAGGATTTCCGGCTTGCGCACGAGCGCGCGCGCAATCGTCAGGCGCTGGCGCTGGCCGCCGGAGAAATTGCGGCCGCCCTGCTCCACCGGCTCGTCAAGCCCCTGCGACTTGGCGGAAACCACGTCGAGCGCCTGCGCGACCTTGAGCGCGTCGCGCAGGTCGGCCTCGGTGGCGTCGGCATTGCCCCAGAGCAGGTTGCTGCGAATCGTGCCCTTGAAGAGCATGGCCTTTTGCGGCACAACGCCGATGCGGCGGCGCAGCTCGTCCTTGCGGATGTCGCGCACGTCCATGCCGTCCACCAGCACCCGGCCGCTCGTCACGTCATAAAAGCGGGGGATGAGGTTGACCAGCGTGCTCTTGCCGCTGCCTGTGCCGCCGATCACGCCGATGGTCGCGCCGGGCGCGGCGGTGAAGCTCACGCCGGAGACGGATTCCGCGCCCGCGCCGGAATAGCTCATGGAAACGTCGTCGAAGACGACGCTGCCGCGCGGCGCGTCGATGGCCGGCGTCTTTTCGCCGTCCTTCTGCGTGGAACGGATGGCGAGGACAGCGGCTACGCGGTCGCCGCAGGCCGCTGCCTTCGTCAGCGTGATGATCAGATTCGCCATCTTAATCAGCTCGACGAGAATCTGGCTCATGTAATTATACAGCGCGACGACCTGCCCCTGCGACAGCGCGCCCATCTGGACGCGCACCGCGCCGGTGTGAATCAGCACGATCACCGCCGCGTTGATGACCACGTAGGTCGCCGGGTTCATCATCGCGGAGATGCGGCCGACGGTAAGCTGCATGCGGGTGAGGAGCTGAAGCTTGCGCTCAAACTTCGCGCGCTCCGCGTCCTCCTTGCAGAAGGCGCGAACCACGCGAACGCCCGTCAGATTTTCGCGGGTCGTCGCGGTCACGCTGTCCAGCTGCCCCTGCACGCGGCGATACATCGGGATGGTCGCCAGCATGATGGAAAACACGATGACGCACAGCACGGCGATCACGCCCGCGAAAATCAGCGCGCATTTCGTGTCGATGGTGAACGCCATGACCATCGCGCCGAAGACGACGAAGGGCGAACGCAGCAGCAGGCGCAGGCACATGTTCACGCCGGTCTGCACCTGATTGATGTCGCTGTTCATGCGGGTGATGAGCGTGGAGGTGCCGACGGTATCCAGCTCGGTGTAGCTCAGCGTCTGGATATGTGCCATGAGCACGTGGCGCAGCTTGGCGGAAAAGCCGATGGCCGCCTTGGCGGAAAAATACTGCGCGGTGACGGAACTGAGCAGCCCCACGCCGCCGAGCACGACCAGCCACAGGCACATACGCACGATGAAGCCCGTATCGCCCGAGGGGATGCCCCGGTCGATGATCGCCGCCATAATCAGCGGGACGATCAGCTCAAAGGAGGCTTCCAGCAGCTTGAACAGCGGCGCGAGCACACACTCCAGACGGAAATCCCGAATATAAACAAGCAGTTTTTTCAAAAAACATCCACCTTCTCTGCAACAAAAATGGAGCAACAAAAACAGATACATTATAGGCTGATTTACGCGATTTGGCAAGAAAAAACGAGCGGAGCCTGCGCGCAGGGGCGGGCTCTGCTCCAGAAAAAACAGCGGTTTTTACGGCGGTGGTTTGAAGTTGTCAGACCTTTGATAAAAAAGAAACCAAGATAAGATGATTTTTTTGGCAGGAATTTTCCCGGAACAGACCGAATATACACCGGGATAACGACGCAATGGAGGAAGAACAAATGGCTTACAATTACGATATTCCGTTTCATGTGGATCTGACGGATCGCGTCGCGCTGGTGACGGGCGGCAACGGCGGCATCGGCGGCATGTTCTGCCGGGCGCTGGCGGCCTGCGGCGCGACGGTGATCGTGCTGGGGCGCAACCTGGAGCGCTGCCGGATGGTTGCGGACGAAATCAACGCGGGCGGCGGCAGGGCGGACGCGATCGTCGGCGATGTGACCGATGAGGCGGCGATGCTGCGCGTGAAGGAGGAAATCGCGCAGAAATACGGACGGCTGAACATCCTGATTAACGCGGCGGGCGGCGCGGTCAAGAGCGCGATGGTTCCGCAGGATCAGATGGCCGATCCGGGCGAGAAGACGTTCTTCGACGTCGGCGCGGATGACATCCAGAAGGAATTTGACCTGAACATGCGCGGCACGTGGCTGCCCAGCAAGGTGATGACCCCGCTGCTGATCGGCCAGCAGGGCGCGTGTGTGCTCAACGTCTCCTCGATGAGCGCGTTCACCCCGCTGACGCGCATCCCCGGCTATTCCGGCGCGAAGGCGGGCGTTTCCAACTTCACCCAGTGGCTGGCGACGTATCTGGCGCGTTCCGGCGTTCGCGTGAACGCGATTGCGCCGGGCTTCTTTATGACCGAGCAGAACCACGCGCTCCAGTTCAACCCGGACGGCACGCCGACCCCGCGCTGCGCGCATATCGTGGACGGCACGCCGATGCGCCGCTATGGCGAGCTCAGGGAGCTGATCGGCGCGATGCTCTTCCTCGTCGATGAGCGCGCGGCCAGCTTCGTGACCGGCATTGTGCTGCCCGTGGACGGCGGATACAGCGCGTTCTCGGGGGTGTAAACCTGCGCGGCCAGAAGCTGCAAGAATTCGCAGGCAAAATAGATAGAGTTTGAAAAAGCCCCGGCATTCAGACGAATGTCGCAGACTGTAGACAAAAAGCTATTCTCCCCCCGAAGGGGGGGAGAATAGCCCTTTCCGCAAATGAAAGAATAGCAGAATTTCTTGATTTTGCTATTCAAGCCAAGTTTACTTATGTCAACAAGCCTCGACATTCAGATGAACGTCGGGGCTTTTGGCTTACGGATATTCGTTTTTGACGATTATACACCTCGTTTTATGTAATATCAATCATATGAAGAAAAAACATCCGCCTTTTTCGAGACGGATGTTAAAGCGATGCGGGAAATCCAGAGACCTCAGGTTTCTGGCGGGCATTTGAGGGCAGCGCCCACAAATCATCAGGTCTGTGCCGCGCCGTCCACCGAGAGAATTTCGCCCGTGACGTAGCTGGCCAGATCGCTGGCGAGGAACAGGAACGCATTGGCGACTTCCTGCGGTTCGCCCATGCGCTGGAGGGGAATCGGCGCGCAGATGCGCTTGACCATGTCCTCCGGCAGGTTGGCGACCATGTCCGTGCGGGTCACGCCGGGGGCGACCGCGTTCACGCGGATGTTGTCGCGCCCCAGCTCGCGCGCGAGACTGCGGGTCAGGCCGTTGACGGCGAATTTGCTGGTCGGATAGCCCACGCCGGAGGGCTGGCCGTAGATGCTGACCATCGAGCTGGTGTTGATGATCGCGCCGCCGCCCTGCGCCTTCATAATCGGCGCGACGGCGCGGCAGCCGTTGAACACGGCCGTCACGTTCAAATCCATGATGTTTTTGAACGCGGCCGGGTCATACTGGTAGAGCGGCTCGCGCGCGGAAATGCCCGCGTTGTTCACCAGAATGTCGATGCGGCCAAAGGCCTCGGTGACCTTCGCCATGGCGGCTTCCACCGCGGCGTAATCGGTCAGGTCGGGCGCAAGACCCATGACGTCCCAATCCGGGTTTTCGGCCTTGAGCTTGGCCAGCGCCTTGTCCACCGTCTCCTGACGAGAGCCGAAGAGCGCGACGGACGCGCCGTTTTTGAGGAACGTTTCCACAACGGCAAAGCCGATGCCGCGGGTGCCGCCGGTCACGACCGCCTTCTTTCCTTCAAGCAGCATGAAAAATACGCCTCCTGTGCGCGGCCGGACGAAAAGCAAACGTCCGACCTATATAATAAGAAAATGATAGCATATTTTGGGCGAATGCGCAAGGCGCTGACGACAATTCCGCGCGCCGGTTTCAGGGGTGCTGGCGTTCGAGCTGCTCGACCTCCTGCATCCAGAGGATGCTCTGCGCGTCCGAGGGCATGCGCCAATCGCCGCGCGGGGAAAGGCTGACCGAACCGACCTTCGGGCCGTCCGGCATGGCGGAGCGCTTGAACTGCTGGGTGAAGAAGCGGCGGACGAACGTGCGCAGGGCGGCGAGAATCGCGTCGTCGGCGTATTGTCCGTCAAACGCGGCCTTGGCCAGTGGGTAGAGCTTGAGCGGGGACGCGCCGCTGTCCATCATGTGATAGAGGAAGAAATCGTGCAGGGCATACGCGCCCAAGGTGTCCTCCGTGCGCTGGGTCAGCTCGCCCGCCTTGGAGGGGATCAGCTCGGGGGAGATCGGCGTATCGAGGATATCCTCCACGACCGGGGCGATTTCGCCGCCGAGCTTTGCGCCCGCGTAGCGGACGAGATGCCGGATCAGCGTTTTGGGCACAGAGGCGCTCATGTTGTACATGCTCATCTGGTCGCCGTTGTAGGTGCACCAGCCCAGCGCCAGCTCGCTCAAATCGCCCGTACCCAGCGCGAGGCCGCCGATCTGGTTGGCGACATCCATGATGATCTGCGTGCGTTCGCGCGCCTGCGAATTTTCGTAGGCGACGTCGTGCATTTCGGGGTCCTGCCCGATATCTTCGAAGTGCTGCTCGACCGCCTTGACGATGGGGATGGTTCGGGTCGTGCAGCCGATCAGCGCCATCAGCCGGAGCGCGTTTTGCAGCGTGCGGCTGCCCGTGCCCATGCCGGGCATGGTGATGCCGACCAGCCCCTCCATCGGATAGCCCGCGCGGCGGAACGCATAGGCGGCGGCGAGCAGGGTGAGCGTCGAATCGAGGCCGCCGCTCACGCCGAGCACGGCGCGCCGGGTGTTCACCCGCTCCATGCGGGTCAGCAGGGCGGTGGTCTGAATCAGCAGGATTTCCTCCGTGCGCGCGTCCCGCTCCGCACCGGCGGGCACGAAGGGCAGGGGAGAGACGGCGCGCAGCAGGCGCTCGTCTGCATGCGGGGGCAGCTCAAAGCGGACGGTGCGCAGGGATTGCGGCGCGTCCTCGGCGAAGGTGCGGCTCTGGCGGCGCTTGAAGCGCAGGCGTTCCACGTCCACATCCGCGACGGCGAAGGAGCTTTGGCGGGCGAAGCGCTCGTTTTCGGCGAGCAGGCGGCCGTTTTCGTAGACCCCGGCATAGCCGGAAAAGACCAGATCGGTGGTCGATTCGCCATAGCCCGCGCCCGCGTAGAGATAGCCGCACAGACAGCGCGCGCTCTGCTGGGCGATCAGCTCGCAGCGGTAGCGGTGCTTGGTGACCAGCTCGTTGGAGGCGGAGGGGTTGACGATCATCAGCGCGCCGCCCATGCACAGCTGCGCGGACGGCGGCGCGGGCACCCACAGATCCTCGCAAAGCTCGATGCCGAAGGAGAAGCGGCCGCCGTCAAAGACCAGATCCCCGCCGACGGGGACGCTTTGGCCGCAGAGCGTCATGCTCTCCGGCGCGGAAGCCCCCGGCTCAAACCAGCGCTTTTCATAAAACTCGCCGCTGTTTGGCAGATGCGCCTTGGGCACTACGCCGAGAATCCGCCCGCCGCAGACCGCCGCCGCGCAGTTATACAGCCTGCCGCCGATTTCCAGCGGAAGCCCGACGACGAACGCCGCGCGCACCGGCGCGCGGAGCAGCGTTTCAAGCGCTTGCAGACAGCCCGCCAGCAGCGGGGGATGGAGCAGCAGGTCGGCGCAGGTGTAGCCGCAGAGACAGAGCTCAGGAAAAACGCAAAGCTCGGCGCGTTGCTCGTCCGCCTGACGCAGCAGCGCGAGGATTTCCTGCGCGTTGGCCTGCGGATCGGCCAGATGGACGCGCGGCACGGCGGCCATCGCGCGGATCATGCCGGGAATATGAGCCATAAACAGAACTCCCTTCGAAAGAAAAGCTGAGACGCTATATAGAATCAACCAACATGATAGCAAAGATGCGGTTAAATTTCAAGCGGCGAATCGGCGACAAAAAACAGAAAAAAGAACGATTTTGCTTGACAGAACTCATCTGTTAGCCTTATAATAAACAGGTATCTGGAAAAAGAGAATCACGACGTGGAGAGTTGTCCGAGTGGTCGAAGGTGCAGCACTCGAAATGCTGTGAGGGTCAAACCTCCTAGGGTTCGAATCCCTAACTCTCCGCCAAAAAAGTCTGAAAACGTCAGTTTTCAGACTTTCTTTTTTAATTTTTTAATAATGTACAATTATTGAGCAAAAAGCGAATGTTGCACAAAACGCGGGCGCGCATCGCGCGCCCGTTATTGGAATTTGTGCAAAATTTCGGATTTGCTCATTTACTGTAATGTATGGGAAATTGCGTAAAATCGCCCGCGTGAGCAGGGTTTTGACGCATGGCAGACTTCGGCGGAGGCAAAGGCGGGCTCAGCTCCTTTTTTTGTAGCGATACATTCGGCGGTCCGCCTGCTCCTTGACATTCTCCATGTTCTCTCCCGAAAGCGCAGCGGCACCAAAGGAGACCGTGGGCAAGAAGGCGATGGTCTGCCGCCGTTCCTCCAGACACCGCAGAAATTCCCGGGCGCAGGCTGCTTCCCGCTGCGCGTCTTTTAGCAGCACGCAGAATTCGTCGCCGCCAATCCGGTAGCAGTAACCATAGGAGGCATAGGCTTTTTTTATGCAGTCCGCAATTTCCGCAAGGCACACATCCCCCTGCAAATGACCGTAGCGGTCGTTGATGTGTTTGAAATGATCCACATCGAACACAACCAGCATTCCGCCTCGCCGGGTCATTTCCGCCGTGCGGTGCAGATAGCTGCTCTGGTTCAGCAGACCGGTGAGAGCATCCAACTGATTCCACATTTCGGTGCAATAGATATAGTAGAGTACTGCCAGCAGCGTAACGCACAGCCAGGTAACGTGCAAATCCGGCAGCGCGACCTGAACGATGGTTTCCGCCGTCAGGAACACAATCAGGGGATAGATCAGGGCTCTGCTTCGGTTTTGAAACGCCCGCGCCGTCAGGATGGTGGCCAGGGACAGATAAAAAATCGCCGCAAAATACACCGCGATGTAAATGTGAAAATGCGTTCCCCGGGAATATACATTGTCCGCGCTCACGGAAAACACCGTTCCAAAGGGAATGGAGAATGCAAGAAACAACAAATAGGCAATTTCGCAGCCCACCGCAAACCGAAGATTCTGTCGGGGTGCGGATTTTCGATCCTGCACATACACCAGGCAGATGGCCACCGCAGGGGACAAGCCAAACCCCAGAAAATTGGACGCGATGTTCAGCCAACGATATTTTGCCGGCGCGCCGTCTACCGCCAGCGTTACAATTTCCATCACAGAAATACCGGCAATCAGCGCGAATGCCAGAAAAAATCCCCGCTTTTGCTTCTTATTCAGGGACTCGCTCAACCTTGTAAGGAGTCCCATAAAGCTCAAAACAAAAAGATCGATGGTGGTTAAAACCGAATAATATCCGTTCATGGCAATCTGTTTCACTCTTTTCAAATCCGAATGCTGCACGGATTTCATGGAATCCGCCGCTCAGGTTTCTGCATTATGATACTGTCATTGTATCAAATCCCTTGTTTTCCCGTCAACTCCGGGATGAGGCATTTGCTGTGCGCTTTTCAACTTTTTTTGAGCCCTGCCTGCTCTAACGCCAACAGGGTTTGTTTTTTTCGGCTGAAAGAGGGGAGCGTCCGCCGTTTTTTCTTATAAATCCGCAATCTTCTTTGCGAAAAACACCTTGCCGTGGTATACTTAAACCGTTTGATTACAGCCGCGCGGTCTATAGGAAAGAAAGCGATCACGGCTGCCGTTACGAGAGATGTGCGGCTTTTAAGATGAAGGAACTGTAATCAGGGCATTCGCTGAAAACGGAAAACATGGCTATCGGACACGCGGGCAAAGGAGTGGGCGGCGATGAAAAATCAGGTGGGACGCGAGATCCCGGATGAGATTCTGGCGCGGATGGGGAAAACCGGATATCGGGGGCTGCATGACAGGGACAACGCTTCCTATCGGAAGGCGAGCCCCACGGTGAGGGCGCTGAATGACCCGCAGCGGGGCAAGCTGTGCGCATCCCTGCGCGAAGCGCTGGAAAAGTGCGAGCTGCATGACGGCATGTATTTCGGCTTCCACCACCATTTCCGCGATGGAGATTATGTGATCAACATGGTCATGCAGGAGGTCGCGCGGATGGGCATCCGGGATATCACCATCTGCGCCACCTCGATGGGCGCGGCGCACGACGCGCTGGAGCCGCTTATCAAGCAGGGCGTGATTGCGGGTATCCAGTCCTCTGGTGTTCGCGGCAAGATCGGCGAGGCCATTTCCAAGGGAAAATTCAAAAAGCCGGCGATCATTCGCTCGCACGGCGGTCGTGTCCGCGCGATTGAGGAGGGCGACATCCATCTGGACGTGGCGTTCATCGGCGCGCCGACGGCGGACGAATACGGAAACGCGCGGGCGGTCGGCGGAAAGAGCGATTGCGGCGTGCTGTCCTATTCGATGGCGGACGCCAAATACGCGGATCGGGTCGTGGTGATTACGGATTGCCTCGTGCCCTTCCCGAACACGCCCGCCAGCATTTCCATGACGGATGTGGATTACGTGTGCGTGGTTGACGAGATCGGCGACCCCAAAAAGATTGTCAGCAATGTCGTGCGCGTGACGAAGGACGTGCGCGAGCTGATGATGGCCGAATACTGCACCCAAATCATCGCGCAGTCGCCCTATTTTAAGGATGGCTTTTCCTTTCAGACGGGCGGCGGCGGCGCGGCGCTCGCGGTCAACGGCATGCTCAAGCCCTATATGCAGCAGAAGGGGATTCGGATGGGCTTTGCCATCGGCGGCATCATGCAGGCGATGTGCGATTTGATGGATGAGGGCTTCGTCCGCAAGATCGTTGATGCGCAGGTGTTTGACGCGGCGGCGATTGAGCACATCAAGACAAATCCCAATCATGTGGAGATTTCAACGTCGGAATACGCGAACCCGATGAACAAGGGCGCGTATGTCAACAAGCTGGATTTTGTGATTCTCGGCGCGCTCGAGGTGGACGTCGATTTTAACGTCAACGTCGTGACGGGGTCGGACGGCGTGGTTCGCGGCGCGCCCGGCGGCCATCCGGATACGGCGGCGGGGGCCAAGTGCGCCATCGTCGTCGCGCCGCTGATCCGAAGCCGAATCCCGACGATTGTGGATCGCGTGCTGACGGTCACGACTCCTGGCGAGGCAATCGACGTGGTGGTTACCGATTGCGGCATCGCCATCAACCCGAGACGGCAGGATCTGATCGCGGCCTATCAAAATTCGGGTCTGCCGATTTGCACCATCGAGGCGCTGCGCGACGAGGCTTACCGAATCGCGGGCAAGCCCGACCCCGTCGAGTTTGAGGACGAGGTGGTTGCGGTGGTGGAAAGCAGGGACGGCTCTATTTTGGACGTCATCAGAAAGATCAGGGAATGAGGGGCGCGGCGGATGACGGAAAAGGAACTGAAGGAAGCGCTTCGGGACGTGCCGGGGGCGGACGAAGCGGCGCGGGCGGCGGCGCACGCGCACTGGGCGCGGCTGGCAAAGCCGCTCGGCGGGCTGGGCGCGCTGGAGACGCTGGTGGAGGACGCGGCGGCGCTGACCGGGCGGGAAACGCCCGACGTGAGCCGACGGGCGGCGTTGGTGCTCTGCGCGGATAACGGCGTGGTGGCGCAGGGCGTGAGCCAGACGGATCAGAGCGTGACGCGCGCCGTGGCGGCGAACCTCGCGGCGGGCAGAACGAGCGTCTGCCGGATGGCGGCCGCCGCGCGGTGCGACGTTGTGCCGGTGGATATCGGCATGGCGGGGGAGAAGGTCGAGGGCGTGCTGGACCGGCGCATCGCGGACGGCACGGCGGATTTCACGCAGGGGCCGGCCATGACGCGGGAGCAGGCGATTTTGGCCATCGAAACCGGCATGGCGCTCGTCCGGGACGCGCGGGAGGCGGGCTTTTCGCTGCTGGCGACGGGCGAAATGGGCATCGGCAACACGACGACGTCCAGCGCGGTGGCGGCGGTGCTTTTGGGCGAGCCGGTGGAGCGGATGACCGGGCGCGGCGCGGGGCTTTCCGATGCGGGGCTCGGGCGCAAGCTCGACGCGATTCGGCGCGGCATTTCGCGCAACTGCCCGAACGCGGAGGATGCGCTGGATGTGCTCGGCAAGCTCGGCGGGCTGGACATCGCGGGGCTTTGCGGCGTGTTTCTGGGCGGCGCGCGCTATCGCGTGCCGATTGTGATGGATGGATTCATCAGCGGCGTGGCGGCGCTGTGCGCGGTGCGCCTCTGCCCGAAGGCGGAAGCGGCGATCTTCGCCAGCCATGCGTCCTCCGAACCGGCGGCGCGGCGGGTGATGGAGGTGCTGGGCAAGCGCCCGCTGATTACGGCGGGGATGCATCTTGGCGAGGGGACGGGCGCGGTCGCGTCCATCCCGCTGTGGGATATGGCGCTGGCGGTGTATCAGGGCTGCTATTCGTTTGCGGAGGGCGGCATTGCGCCGTATACGCCGCAATGCTGACGCTGGTAATCGGCGGCTCGGCCAGCGGAAAGAGCGCGTTTGCGGAACGTCTGGCCGTGCAGAGCGGTCTGCCGCGCTTTTATGTGGCGACCATGCGCGTCTGGGATGCGGAGAGCGAAAGGCGCGTGGCGCGCCACCGGGACATGCGCCGGGAAAAGCGATTTGACACGCTGGAATGTCCGATTGGGCTTGACCGGCTGATTCTGCCCGCGCGGGGGACGGCGCTGCTGGAGGACATGGGCAATTTGGTCGCCAACGAGCTATACGACGCGGACGGCGCGGGGCGGGATGCGGCAGAGGCGGCGGTGCGCGGCGTGGAGCGCCTGCACCGGCAATGCTCGCATCTGATCGTCGTATCCAACGAGGTGTTTCGAGGCGGTGCGGATTATGCGGGGGACACGGCGCGATACCTGCTGGCGCTGGCGCGGGTGAACAACGCCGTCGCGGCGCGGGCGGATCATGTCTGCCGCGTGGTCTGCGGTCTGCCCCGATGGGTCAAAGGAGGAGACGAATTTGGTCGTGCTTGAAACGATCGGTGTGGCGTTTGCGATGTTTTCCGCACTGCCCGTGCCGCGGATCGACTGGAACGAGCGGAACATGCGCTACGCGATGGCCGCGTTTCCGCTGATCGGCGCGGTGATCGGCGCGCTTTGGTGCGTCTGCGGGGCGCTCCCGCTGCCGGATATGCTTCGGGCGGCGGGCTTTTGCCTGATTCCCGTCGCGGTGACGGGCGGGATTCATCTGGACGGCTACGCAGACACGTCGGACGCGCTTTCGAGCTACGGCGACCGCGAGAAAAAGCTCGATATCCTCAAGGACCCGCATTGCGGCGCGTTCGCAGTGATTCGCCTGTGCAGCTATTTCACGCTGTATTTTGCGCTCTGCGCGTGCGTGCGGTTTACGCCGCGCGTCGGCCTGATCTGGCTGCTGGCGCTCGTTTTGGAGCGCTGCCTGTCCGGCTATGCGGTGGCCGCGTTCCCGATGGCGAAGAACACCGGGCTGGCACACACGTTCGCGACGGCGGCGGACAGGCGGCGCGTGAAGGCGGCGCTGCTGACGATGAGCGTCTGCGTCGGCGGGGGAATGGCGTGCATGGGCGGTGGGCTGCTCGTGCTGGCGGCGCTGGCAGCGCTGTGGCGGTATCGCGCCGTGGCGGTGAAGCAGTTCGGCGGCGTTACCGGGGATTTGGCAGGCTGGTTTTTGCAGCGGGCGGAGCTTTGGATGCTGGCGGCGCTGCTGCTTTCCGGGAGGTGGCTGGGATGATCTTCATCACGGGGCCGCTGTACAGCGGCAAGCGGACGTTCGCGCGGAGGCTCGGCGGGCGGCAGATGGCCGACGTGCAGGATTTGGCGGCGGGGGCGGAGAACCTTGAGCGGCTGGCCGACGAGCTGGCGGCGCAATACGATGTGGTGATGGCGACGGAAATCGGAGGCGGCATTGTGCCGCTCGAGGCCGAACAGCGGCGGGCGCGGGAGGCGGCCGGTCGTCTGGCCTGCCTGCTGGCTGCGCGCGCGGATACGGTGATCGAGATGTTTTGCGGCATTGCGACGGTGCTCAAGGGAGAAATGCCATGCTGATTGTGCTGCTTCGCCACGGGGAGACGGCGTATAACGCGCAGCGCCGCTATCAGGGGAAAAGCGATATCCCGCTTTCGACGCGCGGAAGGGCGCGGCTCAGAGCGGCGGATTTTGCGCCGGACGTCGTCTTTGTGACCGCCCTCTGCCGAACGGCGCAGACGGCGGCGGCGATTTTCCCCGGCGCGCGGCAGGCGATCGAAGACGACCTGCGGGAGATGGATTTCGGTGACTTCGAGGGGAAAACCTACGGCGAGCTGAAGGACGATCCGGCCTACCGCGCGTGGCTGGCTTCCGGCGGGGAGGCCGCCTGCCCGAACGGGGAGGGCAAAGCGGCGTTTTGCGCACGGGTCTGCCGCGCGTTTGAGCGGCTGGTCGATGAGGCGCTGGCGCGCGGGGCGGAGCGGCTGGTCATCGTCGCGCATGGCGGCACACAGATGGCCGCGCTCAGCCGCTTTGCCGAGCCGCATCGGGATTATTACGACTGGAACGCGCCGCTTGCGGGCGGCTTCGTGCTGGATGCGGCGCAGTGGCCGGAGCGGCGGGTGCTGCGCGTGGTGAAAACGGTCTGTTATATGGAGGAAAAGGCATGAACATCCTGTATGCGATGCTCGGCGGCTTCGCGCTCGACTGGATTTTTGGCGACCCGGCTTGGCTGACGCATCCCGTGGTCATCATGGGCAGGGCAATCGCCGCGCTGGAAAACGGCCTGAGAAAGCGCCTGCCCCAAACGCCGCGCGGCGAGCGGCTGGCCGGGCTGACGATGGCGATTGTGCTGCCGGTGGGCACGCTGCTGCTGACCGGCGGCGTCTGCCGGGCGCTTGCGGCCATTCACCCGGCGCTGGGCTTTGCCGCGGAGCTGCTGTGGTGCGCGCAGGCGCTGGCGGCGACGGGGCTGGCGCAGGAGAGCACGAATGTCTATCGCCAGCTCCAAAAGGACGACCTGCCCGCGGCGCGGCAGGCGGTCGGCTGCATCGTCGGGCGGGACACGGAGGCGCTGACGCGCGAGGGCGTGATCCGGGCGGCGGTGGAAACGGTTGCCGAAAACGCGAGCGACGGCGTGATTGCGCCGCTGTTTTACATGATGCTCGGCGGCGCGCCGCTGGCGCTGACCTACAAGGCCGTCAACACGATGGACAGCATGGTGGGCTATAAAAACGAGCGATATCTGCATTTCGGGCGCGCGGCGGCCAAGCTGGACGACGCGGCGAATTACCTGCCCAGCCGAATCGCGGCGCTCCTGTGGGTGGCCGCGGCGGCGCTGACGGGAAACGACGCGAAGGGCGCGTGGCGAATCTGGCGGCGCGACCGGCGCAACCACGCCAGCCCGAACAGCGCGCAGACGGAGAGCGCCTGCGCCGGGGCGCTGGGCGTTCAGTTGGCCGGACCGGCGACGTACTTCGGCCAATATTACGACAAGCCGACCATCGGCGACGCGGCGCGGCCGATTGAGCCGGAGGACATCCTGCGGGCGAACCGGATGATGCGCGTGGCCGGTGTGCTGGGGCTGATGGCGGCGGCGGGAATCAGATGGGTTTTGGGGTGAAAAAGCGATGAAGCTGGTGCATGGCGGCGATACCGTCGGCTATCGGGAGAAATACGGGCGGGACGCGCTGGATTTTTCGGCCAACGTCAGCCCGCTGGGGACGCCGGAGGCGGTGGCGCGGGCCATCGGCGCGGCGGCATATCGGGCGGATCGCTATCCCGACCCGCTCTGCCGCGAGCTTTGCGCGGCGCTCGGCGAGACGGAAGGCGTTCCGAAGGATTGGATTCTCTGCGGAAACGGCGCGGCGGATTTGATTTTCCGGCTCGCGCTGGCCAAACGGCCGAGGCATGCGCTGGTTCTCGCGCCGACGTTCGCGGAATACGAGGCGGCGCTGGAAACGGTCGGCTGCGACGTTCGCCGCTGCGCGCTGACCGAGACAAACGATTTTGCGCTGACCGAGGATGTTTTGGGCACGATTCAACCGCCGGTGGAGATCGTGTTCCTCTGCCAGCCGAATAACCCGACGGGGCAGGCGGCGGACAGGGCGCTGATGCGGCGGATTTTGGCGAAATGCGAGGCGGTCGGCGCGCTGCTGGCGGTGGACGAGTGCTTTTTGGATTTTCTGCCGGACGGCGAGGCGATGACGATGAAGCCGGAGCTGGCGGCGCACGGCGGTTTGTTCATCCTCAAGGCGTTCACCAAGCTCTACGGCATGGCGGGCGTTCGGCTGGGCTACGGCCTCTGCGCGGACACAGCGCTGCTCAAGCGGATGCGGCGCGCGGGTCAGCCGTGGGCGGTTTCCTCTCTGGCGCAGGCGGCGGGGTTGGCGGCGCTGACACAGCGGGACTACGTTCGGCAGGTGCGCGCGCTGATCGAAACAGAAAGGCCGTATCTGCTGGCGGGGCTTCGGGCGCTGGGGCTGCGCGTGATCGAGGGGCGGGCGAATTACCTGCTCTTTCGCGCGGATGAGACGCTGGGCGAGCGGCTGGAGGCGCGCGGCGCGCTCATCCGGCGCTGCGGCAACTATCTGGGGCTGGACGACACATGGTACAGGACGGCGGTGCGCACGAGGCGCGAAAACGACGCGCTTTTGGCCGCGCTGCGGGAGGTGTTGGCATGAGCAGGGCAAAACGCATCATGGTGCAGGGGACGATGAGCGGCGCGGGGAAGAGCCTGCTCTGCGCGGCGCTCTGCCGCATCTTCGCGCAGGACGGCTACCGCGTCGCGCCGTTCAAAAGCCAGAACATGGCGCTCAACAGCTTCGTCACCCGCGACGGGCTGGAAATGGGGCGCGCGCAGGTGGTGCAGGCGCAGGCCGCGGGCGTTGAGCCGGACGTGCGCATGAACCCGATTCTGCTCAAGCCGAGCAGCGACACGGGCAGTCAGGTGATCGTGGGCGGCGAGGTGCGCGGGCAGATGAGCGCGGCGGCGTATTTCAAGATGAAGCGGCAGCTCATTCCCGAAATCCTCGCGGCGTTTGACAGCCTGAGCGAGGAGGCGGATATCGTCGTCATCGAGGGCGCGGGCAGTCCGGCGGAAATCAACCTCAAGGCGGACGACATCGTGAACATGGGGCTGGCCAAGCTGGTGGACGCGCCGGTGCTGCTGGCCGGGGACATCGACCGGGGCGGCGTGTTCGCCCAGCTTTACGGCACGGTTGCGCTGCTCGAGCCGGAGGAGCGCGCGCGCATCGCGGGGCTGGTAATCAACAAGTTTCGCGGCGATGTGGATATCCTGCGCCCCGGTCTGGCGATGCTGGAGGAAAAGACGGGGCTGCCGGTGCTGGGCGTTGTGCCGTATCTGCATGTGGAAATCGAGGATGAGGATTCCCTCTCCGAGCGGCTGAACGCCAGGGACGCGGTCAAGCCGCTGGATGTGGCCGTCATCCGCCTGCCGCACATCAGCAATTTCACGGATTTCATCCCGCTGGAGCAGCACGAGCTGGTGGGCGTTCGCTATGTGCAGCGCGCGCGGGAGCTGGGCGCGCCCGATCTGGTGATTCTGCCGGGCACGAAGAACACGATGGAGGATTTGCTTTGGCTGCGGCAGAGCGGTCTGGAAGCGGCGGTGCGCAAACTGGCGCAGGCGCAAACGCCGGTGCTCGGGGTCTGCGGCGGGTATCAGATGCTCGGGCAGACGCTCGACGACCCGGCGGGCACGGAGAGCGGGAAGCCCCTGTCGCTCGCGGGGCTGGGGCTTCTGCCGACGTGGACGACGTTTGACGCGCAGAAGCGGCGCACGCAGGTGCGCGCCGTCGCGCTGGGCGCGCCGTTTGCAGGCGCGCGGATGACAGGGTACGAAATCCACAACGGGCGGACGACGGTGAACGGGGAGCCGTTTTGCCGTCTGGCGGACGGAACGCCGGAGGGCTGCGTCTGCAAAAATGTGTTCGGCACATACCTGCACGGCCTGTTTGACAGCGGCGAGCTGACGCAGGCGCTGGTGAAGCTGCTGTGCGCGCGCAAGGGCATTTCGCCCAGGGAGACGCGCCCGACGTCGATGGCGGAATATCGGCAGGCGCAGTTTGACCTGCTGGCCGACGGCGTGCGCAAGGCGCTGGATATGGGCGCGGTGTATCGCGCGATGGGAATCAAAAAAGCAGGACGTTGAGCCTGCTTTTTGCGTATACCCGGGGTTGATGGTTTGGAAACGGATAAGCGTTTTTGATACGGGAAAAGGACGTGAAAAAGGGGAAAAGAACGCCTGCCGATCTTCAAAAAAGAAGATATGGAGCGGCAAAAAGGAGCGGTACGACAATAAAAAGTGCGGTTTTTTGTGTGATTATAATAAATACCTTATGAATTCCATTTGAATAAATATATTTGACGAAAAGTCATGGCGGGAATAAAATTAAAATAGGAAACAGAATCGGTCCGGAACGATTCTGAGCAAAGGAAACGATTGACGATAAAAAGGAGTGCGAGAGATGAAGAAATGGTTTTTGGCACTGCTGACGACGCTGATGGCGCTGATGCTGAGCGTTGCTTCGGCAGAAAACGTTCCGCTGGCCTCCGAAACGGAAATCAACCCGGTTCTGGAAGCGCAGACGTTGGTTGGACTGAAAATTCCGGTTGAGGCTTTTAAGGAAACGACCAAGGGCGGCGAGGTAATTTCTGCGGAAATCACGACTTCGGAAACCGACGCAGAGGTGCAGTATGTCAATGTGTTCGGCTACATTTACCCTGTCGATGAAAGCGCGCCGAACATCGAGTGGCGCATGCTGCTGCCGATGAAGTGGAATGGACGTTCTGTTCAGCTGGGCGGCGGCGCGAACAACGGCTCGATTCCCAAACTGACAGGCACGGGTTCTGTTGGCGGAGAAATTGCGATTGACAAGGGCTACGTGGTTTACGGCGACGATTCCGGCCATCAGGCGGAAAGCTCGATGGACGCATCCTTCGCTTCCAACGACGAGGCGCTGAGCAACTATACGCGGCTGCACCTGATCAAGGCGTATGACGCGATGTGCTATGTGACCAACGCGTTCTATGGACAGGAGCCTGTGTTCAAATTCTTTGCGGGCGGTTCGACCGGCGGCCGCGAGGCGCTGGAATGCGCGACGACCTACGGCAAATATTACGACGGCATTTTCTGCTGCGAACCGGCTTCCAATTACGTGCTCATTCGCATGTGGGGCGCGATTCTTTCGCAGGCGGTCTATGAGAGCTATGACGCGGAAAAGTATCCGTATTCCGATGGTTTCATCGACGAGGATACCGTAAAGGCGATTCAGGCGGATGCGGTCGCCTTGTACGACGGGCTGGACGGCATTGAAGACGGCATTGTCAGCAACATCTATGCGGCGCGTGCCAATCGCGACAATTTCCTTAAACAGATCACGGAAAAATACGGCTTGACGAAGGCGCAGCTCAAGACGATCGACGTATACGAAAACGGCTACACCCTTGATTACGCGATGGCTAACGGCATGAACGCCTATCATGGCTATTCCGCGCTGGAGGGCGGCGCGATGGATCTTGGCCCGGATCCCGTCCCGCGTGAGCCGCTGGATACGACGTACAATGTGCATCACGGCGACCGTGCCGACGGCGTATTTAAGTACTTTATCACCAAGGATCCGAATTGGGTGCTTATCGACCACGATTATTATCACCCGGATCAGGAGCTTTACGACATGCTGATGGCCGCGTCGGAGGAATATGATGCGAACAGCCCGGAGTTTGACGATTTCATCGCTAACAACGGCAAGCTGATCTATTTCGCGGGTTGGAACGACATGTCCATGAGCCCGTGGCAGTTGATTCAGCAGTATCGCGGCTATGTGGAAAAGTATGGCCAGGAGAAGGTGGATTCCTTCTGCAAATTCTATGTGATGCCGGGTGTGACCCATACGAAGGGCATTGCAATGAATTACCTCAGCTGGCTGGATGTCTGGTGCTCCACCGGCGAATATCCGACCGAGACGCTCTATGCGACCATGAGCGCGACCGGCGGCCAGATGCCGATGGCGGAATTCCCTGGTTGGGTGAAGTATGAGGGCGGCGATCCGATGGACGGAGCAAGCTACTCCATCAGCACCGAAATTCCCGACGGTTTCTGGGGCGTATACGATTAAGAAAGACGCCTGACGCATCCCGTGCAGCGTAAGCTGCGCGGGATGTTTTACTGATACGGATTATGCAGCCTGCCGCTCCGGGCACAGCACCGAACCGACGATGATCGGCATGGCGAGAAACAGCGCGCCGTCGCGCTGGGCGCGCCGTTTGCGGGCGCGCGGATGACGGGGTACGAAATCCACAACGGGCGGACGACGGTGAACGGGGAGCTGTTTTGCCGTCTGGCGGACGGAACGCTGGAGGGCTGCGTCTGCAAAAATGTGTTCGGCACGTATCTGCACGGCCTGTTTGACAGCGGCGAGCTGACGCAGGCGCTGGTGAAGCTGTTGTGCGCGCGCAAGGGCATTTCGCCCAGGGAGACGCGCCCGACGTCGATGGCGGA
>ERZ824488.741-NODE-741-length-41067-cov-4.401005_pt1 | contig 41067 bp, 60 predicted proteins | sample MGYA00519936_ERZ824488 | MGnify/ENA primary metagenome ERZ824488 (study PRJEB31778, sample SAMEA3449153) | human gut metagenome | biome: human gut; feature: human-associated habitat; material: faeces | place: United Kingdom | collected 2010/2012 ... | reverse complement strand
TAGTTCTTCTCCATCTCACGCTGCTCGGTCTTGATGGCCATGTTCAGCTGGGCAGTCTCCTTCACGTCCTTGGCCTTGTCGGCGGCAGCCTCTGCCAGAGCGGTGGCCTTGTCGGCGGCGATGTTGGCATACTGCTTGGCTTTTTCGGTAATGTTTTCAAAGAATGACATAAGTAGTATCTCCTTTCAAATCAAATACGCTTGCTATTATGGCTGATTATAGCCATTGGGAAGCTGTTTTGCAAGGGTTTTGGCCCGAAATTCATTAAAAGTTAATCATCTGCCGCAAAAACCACCTGATATGGTGGGCAGCTGCCGCGGCCATCACAAGCGGAGCTTTCAGACTGGCACCGGGTATCGTTAAACGGTTGTAGGGGCGGACGACTCTGTCCGCCCGCAAGTAATCATACAGCCATCGTCAGGGCGGACATAGTCGTCCGCCCCTACAAAGTTCTACCGGCAGCCGGTGCGTTCGTTGTGCGGCGGGGTATGGTCACCCCGCCCCTACACACCGTCTCAGAATGACAGAGGGGGTGGCAAGCAAAAAAAGCTCCACCCATCGGGTGGAGCTTTTCGTTGCATGTTGTTCGTCTTACTCGGTGACGAAGGGCAGCAGAGCGATCTGACGGGCGCGCTTGATGGCCTCGGTCAGCTGACGCTGATGCATGGCGCAGGTGCCGGTGGTGCGGCGGGGCAGGATCTTGGAGCGCTCGCTGATGAAGCGACGCAGCTTCGCGGCATCCTTATAGTCGATATACTCGCACTTATCCACGCAGAACTGGCAAACCTTGCGGCGCTTGCGGCCCGCGCCGCGCGGAGCTCTGTTTTCGCGTTCCATAGCCATGGAAGATTCCTCCTTAAATAGAATGGTTGTGCCTGGGCACATCAGAACGGCAGGTCGCCGTCCTCCTCGTCGATCTCGGCAAAGTCACCCGAGGAAGAGGCCACGGGGGCGGTATAACCGCCAGAGGGCGCGCCGTACTGCGGAGCGCCGCCATAGCTGCCGCGTCCGCCGCTGGCCGGGGCATAGTCGCCCGCGGGAGCGCCGTCGCGCTTGCTGTCGCCGAAATAGACGTTGTCGGCAACAACCTCCGCGCTGCGGCGCTTGTTGCCGTCCTTGTCCGTCCAGTCCCGCAGTTGCAAGCGGCCCTCCACCACGGCCATGCGCCCCTTGGAGAAATACTTGGACACAAACTCGGCGGTGGTGCGCCATGCAACCACGTCAATAAAATCCGTGTCCTTAGTGCCGTCCGCGTTCTTAAAGTCCCGGTCTACCGCCAGTGTAAAGCTGGTGACGGCTGTACCGTTCTGTGTCCTGCGCAGCTCCGGATCGCGTGTCAACCGGCCCATGATGAAAATCTTGTTCAGCATCTCTTATCGCCTCTCATAAATAGCTTTTCCCAAATTCGCGGCGAAAGTCCGCCTCCGTCCATCTCTGCTCCTCCATCGCCTTGAGCTGCCCGTACCGTCTCAAACGGCGCATCTGGTCGCCGTTCTTGTGTACCGCGCCGCGCCCGTTCCGGTGGCAGCGATTGCCGCACAGGTACACCACAAGGCCGTACTTCTCGCTTTTCTTCCGATTCGCGCCGCCAAAAATGTGGTGACGCTCCAGCGGGTCACCGGTGTCATTCCGGCCGCACAAAAAGCATCTTTTGTCGTTCATACGCTAACCTCTCCCCACCGGCTAACGAGGGCATCCAGCTCTCGCGGTGTCATGGTCTCAATGCCGACATCCCGGCAGTCTTGCACAATGGCGTCTATCAGCCGCGCCATCTGCTCCGTGTCGTATACGGAGCTGCCGTACCATACAGTCACGTTTACGCAGCCCTTGAGCTTGCTGGGGCCGGTATCGGTCATCCAGCCGATACCGTTCCGCTCCCAGCTCCGGCAGAACGCTTCCACCGCCTTTTCCCGCAGGCACAGCACCTCGCTTACACCGCCGATGCTCTGTATCTCCTGCCGGTATACATTCTCTCTCGCAACGCCGTAGTGCGCCGCCAGCTTGTCCAGCAGTACCCATGCGTAGGCATTTGCATCGAGGCTCCGCCCCTTGCCTTTGATGGTGGCGGTGTACTCCTTCCCCGGCTTTATGGTGTCGCACAACTCCATTGCCGCCTCTGGAGACTTCACACGTAGACACAGCCACGCCCCATCGCTGTCCTGCGACCACCGCGCCGCATCAACCGTTATCTGCTGCATGGTTATTCCCCGTCGCGTTGGCTGCCTTCATGCAGACCCAGCACAGCCGCTTGCCGTACTTCTTCACGGAGTTCTCCGCGATCTCGCTGGTGGGATACACGCGGTCCCCGCGCTTCACCGACTTAATGGGAAGTCCGCAATGCTCGCACAGCATCGGCGCATCTGCCTTGTTATCCGGCTTCTTTTCGCACTTATCCGGCTTGTCATACTTGCTCTTGTCGGCGTCCCAATACACGTCCGCCCCAAATCCAAGCGCCTTACACGCCACGGAGATAGCATCAGTCAGCGCCATCTTAAAACACTCGTCGGAGGTATATGGGCCGTTCTTCTCCTTTGCCACGAACGCACTGCCGCCAGTGCCGGGGATAGCGTCAGACCAGGCGCCGCCTGCCTTTACAAACAGATCAATGTCCAGAAATGCGGCTACTTCGCCATTTGCGCCCTGCTCCAACCTCTTGTCAGTGATAACGTATTTCCAGCCATAGCCGCAGGGCCCAAACTGCTCTGTCAGCGCCTTGATGCGCCACATGGGGTTAATGTCTGTCTTGCCCTTCAAGCGCCCCGCCTCGATGCGTCTTTTGGCGCTGTCCGGCACACTACGAACTGCATTGTAGATCGTCATGTTATCCATCACTTCACCCCCATGTTCAGCTTCTCGCACAGCTCCGCGCCGGTCACAGACACGCCGGACTTGAGAAGCGGCGCGATGTCCGTCTTACTCACCGTGGGCTGGGCAAAGGTGATCTTGCCGTCGTAGCCGTTGTCCATGCACCACTTCACCACAGCGTCCATGTCGGTGATCTCCACCGCCGTGCTTTTGCGATACGTCACGGCACACCGCGCCGTCTGGAACGCCGCGCCGCCCAGCGCCCGTTCTGCATAGGCAAGCAGCTTTTCCCGCTTGCTCTCCATAGCCTTGCGCCGCTCGGCAAGCGCCTTCTCCTCCTCGCGGATAGCCTTTGCCTCCGCCGCCAGATTCTTTGTCCAGCAGATTACGCCCTCGATCTTGGCGTCCCGCGCCATTTGCAGCGCCTCAAACGCATCAAAATCAAGCACCTCGCCGGTTTCCTGGTCGATCAGGTTCTCCAGCTCCTGATCGATGTGGTACAAGCTCATATTCATTCCTTTCCCTCCCATGCGTCCACCGCGTCGATGCAAAACTCGCATCCCACGATGACGCCGTCCTTGTTTTTGTAGTAGGTGTCCGTCTCCTCCCCGCACACGGGGCAGACGGGAAGATCGTAGTCCTTCGGCTCCAATGGGCGCTCCGGCTCGCTATACTGCATCGCGCTTCTCATACCGGTCGCCCCGCCGCTTTCAGCACGTCCCGCATCGTCTTTCCTCCCTATTAATTTTACTTCCCCGGCCTGTCCAGTTTGTCCAGCAGCCGCATAAACAGATAACTCACCGTAGCCGCGCCGATATACGTCAGCGCCCATGCAAACACGCTCATTTCGCACCTCCGCTATCCTTTCCGTTCGGCACAAGGCCGACAAACTCAAGCCCTCTGCCGCGCGCGTAAATCTCGCCCATGATCGTCCCCAACTTTACAGGGTCGGGGGGCGTGACCCAAATGATTTTGTATTCCGGCTTTTTACTCATTGCCTTTTCCTTTCCCCTGTGCTAAAATAGCCACAGGACACATATCTAAGCCTAAGATTTGTTCCGCCGTCCCGCTCAATGCTGCAACATTGGGCGGGGCATTTTTTTACTGCCCATCGCTGGATTTCAGCAGCGCGTCCACGGTAACGCCGAAGTAGTCGGCGATGGCTTTCACGGTGTCAATGCGCGGAGCATTGATACTGCCATTCCACTTCCCAATCGCGCCATTTGCGATGCCGCACGCTCTCTCAAGCGCCCAAATGCTGATATTTCGCTCATCGCAAAGGCGCTTGACGTTCTCATAAATCACTCTCGATCCTCCTTTCACACTTATTCGCATTGTCCTTGACAATGCGAATTTTCTATAGCGTAGCATAGAAAATTTTGAGGGAATTGCCCCCACGCTCTTGACAAGAAGATAGAAAATGCGCTATTATAGTTTTGCAGACATAATTCAACATTTTCTAAGGCCCGCATTCGGTGGGGGCTTGGTTTTTGTCACCCTCTGAAAGCTATTATAGTAGAAAATCCGCTACTTGTCAATAGCTAACTCGCTACAAAAGAAATATTTTTTCCTATGAATACACGTAATAAAATCATCGTCCAAAACATAAGAAGCTTTGCGCAAATACGCGGGACCTCGATCAAGCAAATAGAGAAAGACCTTGGCCTTGGGAATGGAATGATTGGTAAGTGGGAAGATTCCAAAAAAAGCCCGCCGTTTGAAACCATTGAAGTAATTGCAAATTACTTGGGGGCGTCTATTCTTGAGCTGGCGGGAATAACGCCGAGCGAGAACGAAAAAGCCCCCGCCACAGAGGGCGAGGGCTTAAGCGCAGCAAAGAAAGCGCTATTGGTAGCTATTGATGATTTGTCCGACGCTCAGTGTGAAAAACTCCTTCCGATTGTATTGAGCGCAAAACAAGTACTATGAGTAATGTTTTTATTCCGACTAATCCGCATGATAAGATATTGACCGATGCAGAGCGGCAAAAGTGGGAAAGCGATCTTGATAACAAGAAAGATGACTTCCCGTATATCGCTTTGACAAAGGCGCAGCTAAAGCTTTTAAAGCAAGCGCGAACCGATGCCGTATTGATAACCGCGCATAATGAAAATGATGCTGATGTACTCTGCGGTCATAGCTTTGCATATTGCCTTGTAAATGGCGAAAAGCGAGGGCTTATTGCTCGCCAAAGAGGGGCTAATTATCTTGCATATGCGCAGAAAGAAAACTCCCAAGCGTGGTCTATAACGGCGAGGGATTGCCTCGTTGCTGCAATAGGTGCTGTTTTCGGGTTTCTGCTGAATTGCTTGTTCTCTGGTTAATTATATTGCCACTGAATGTTCAGCGCTTCTCGGATAGCTTCAGCTTTTTCGGGGGTAATGTCTGTCGGCTCGTAGTCTTTGCAGGGATTGTCTTTCCCGCAGCCAAGAACGTACCAACCACCCCAAGTAGTATAGCGGACCACAACATGCTTGCACCCAGAGCACGCGATGCTTTTGCATTTCGGAAGCGCCGCTTTGTCAATGATGGCAGATCGGCGGTTGTATTCTCGCTCCGCTTCCTGCGCCTCTGCAAGCTGCAATTTAAGTTTGCGGTTTTCTTCCCGCAGATTATTTAATTCTCTTCTTGCAATAAACATTCCAGCCTCCATAAAACATATTCCGCCTGGCTGTCAGTAAGTGATAGCACCTCAGATTTTAGGCGCTCTCTAATAAGAATAGCATGGTTTTCTTCTTCGCACAACATTTTGTGTCCCTCCAAATAATTATAGTAACGGGGCTATATGTCGATTATTGCACTTTGTGCAGTCGAAAATATAAAACCAAAAGGTGGTGCGCCAAATGGCGAAGAGCAAAATCCTCGGCCTGTCCTTTAGCTGGAAACGTGCGCTCGGAATCACAAAGATGAAAAGAAAAATTTCAAAAGCAACTGGGATTCCCACGACCAAAGCGGGGCGGCAAAGAAAACTTGGCAAACTCCTTGGTATGAAGTAAGAGAAAAGCCCCCGCCGTCTCCGCAACAACGGCGGGGGCTCTGTGCAGCCAGCACGGAGCGGTTGCCGCTGCATGATTTGACCATACTCCGCTTTGCTTAACTATTTCAACGCCAAAACCTTGCAATAAGACAGCGCTCGACGAGGTTCGGCAAGCCCTCATCTTGTGACTTCGCGGCGTGAAAATCGAAGAAATTAAGGTGGTATAAATGAACATCCAAGAGGTGTGCAAAATCCGCAAGGCAGAATTGAAACTGACCTATCAGGAAATTTCAGACACTTCCGGCGTGCCGCTGTCCACCGTGCAGAACTTCTTTTCAAAGTTTTCCAAAGCCCCGTCTATTTACACCGTCGCGCCTATCTGCAAGGCGCTTGGGATCTCACTTGACGAGGTGTTCGGAATTTCCGAACGGCTGACAAGGAACGAAGAGACCTTGCAGGCGCGAAATGACGAGCTGGAGCGCCATGTTGACGCAAAGGAAGACATGATCGAGATTATGCGGCGTGGTGTCCATATCCGCAACGCCGTGATTTTTATTTTATTTGTGGTGGTGGTGTTACTGACCGCGTGGTGCGTGTATGTCGATTTGCATTGCGCAGATTACGGATTTTGGAGGGGGCGGTGATGAGAGCAGCACTGTATATCCGCGTGTCGAGCGACGAACAGGCGCGTCACGGCCTGTCATTGCAAGAGCAAAGAGACGCGCTGACAAGATATGCCCAAGAACACAAGCTGACTGTAGTAGGCATATATGAGGATGCGGGAATATCCGCGCGGAAGCCGTATAAAAAACGTCCGGCGCTCCTGCGGCTGCTGGACGATTGCAAAGCGGGAAAGGTAGACACAATCTTATTTATCAAGCTCGACCGCTGGTTCCGCAATGTCGCGGGGTATTATGACGTGCAAACGCAGCTCGACCGATACGGCGTAACATGGCAAGCGACGGAAGAGGACTACGAGACGCGCACCGCGTCCGGGCGATTAAAGGTCAATATCATGCTTTCCGTTGCGCAAGATGAGGCCGACCGCACAAGCGAACGAATCAAATTTATCAATGATGGGAAACGGGCAAAAGGGCAACCGGCAGGCTCAAAAGCACCGTTAGGTTATGCCATCAAGGACAGGCAATACCAGATTGATAACGGCACGGTAGATGCGGCGCGAGATATGTTTGCCGCGTTTATCCGGCTAAAAAGCGTCCTTGCCGTCAAGCGATATATGCTTGACACATGGGGAATTGACCGGGCTTATAACAAGTATGTAAACTATTTCCGGAACCGTCTTTACATCGGGGAGGTGTACGGCATCGAAAATGCCTGTCCCGCGCTGGTGAGCAAACAGGACTTTGACCTTGTAAATGATATTATTCGCCAGCGGTCACAACGCTGTGCGGGAGTTGGCACGGATCGCGTGTATCTGTTTTCCGGGATATTGCGCTGCAAAGAGTGCGGGAAAACGATGCAATCGGAAACCGTAAAAAAAACATATACATACTACCGATGCCGGACGCGGATGTTTGACAACTCCGCTTGCCCGCATACAAAAAGGATCCGAGAAGATGCGCTGGAAGACTACCTACTACACGAGATGGAGGGAATCGCAGAACGGAACAATCGGTACTATAAAAAGGCAGAAAAAAAGCCCACGCACAGCGCGGACTCGATACGAAAGAAAATGAGCAAGCTAAAAACGCTATACCTAAACGATCTGATTGAGCTTGGCGATTATAAAGCGGAATACGCGAGTTTGAAAAGGGCACTGGAAACCGTGGAGGAAAAGCCAGAGACAGACCTTGACGCATTAAAAGATGGGCTGGGCGAATATGATACATACTCGCGGAACGAAAAAAAGGAATTTTGGACGCGCTTCATCAGGCGGATTGATGCAGACAACGATGGCGCGTTTTTTGTAACACCGCGTTAGGCATATTTTACCTTCATGGACATAAAGGGCAAATATGCCTAAAAAATCCCCCGCCGTAAATGACGGGGGATTTTTCACTTTTCCAGCTTGCGCATAACGCTGTTATACACTCGCTCGTTGACGACCTTCAAGCTGTCCATGAGTTCGTCCATCACTTCCCACGCACGGGCCGGGTCAACGCGGGCCACCGCGCGGAGGAAATCGCTATCTCCGTACTCCTTTGCGGGCGCGGCAGAGTATCGCGGCATCGCCGGCGGCTCGCCCTTCCCACGGTTTTGGTTTTGGATGGTATACAGCGTCGCCAGCTTTTCGTAGTTCGTCCAGCTGGATTTTTCCGTTTCCAGGCGAGAGATCCAAAGCTGCAGCTCCTTTTCGTCGATCATCGGGGCCTACCCCCTTTATTCCTCCATCATGTCCATTGCACGACGCAGGGCATCCTTGATGCGGTCATCGTCAGTCTCGCGCATCATATCGTTGATCTGGCTGCGCAGATGCTCAGTTGCGTCCGTGCGGCTGTAATGCCCGCGGACATAGTGCCGTCTCGCGTAAGAGACGCCCCTCCCATACGAATTGCGCATATCGTCGTCGTGATAGCGGCTAAAATAACCGCCCTCTTCAAGCGTCTCGATCTTGTCGATGTTCTTGATGGTGTCGGTCAGCTTATGCGCGATATCGAGGTCTCCCGCGCCAAGCTCACCCTTGCGGGCGATTTCGTCAAGCTCCTTGCAGAGCATGTCGCGCAGATTATACATAGATTTCATTCCCATTGTGTTCTCCTTTCTCAGCAAACTCTGGTAATGATAAGGTTCGCGTTTCTCACGTCAATGGCTTCGCCGCTCACGTTGCGGATGGACAGCGACGCGCAGCAGCCCTTTGTAACGTCAACGTACTCAGATGCCGCTGCGTTAAAAAACGCCTCCGCAGCCGTGGGCGTAACCGTCGCAACGGAGGACAGCAGGGGTTCACCGTCAACCGCAATGGCAACGGAGATGGGGCCTGGGGTCCCGCCGGTGCTTACGGCAATGTTGCCGATAAAGTCCACCTTGTAGCGGGCGCGGCACTGAGAGCAGTTGCCGCGAAGGTTAAACAGGCCGGAGCCTACCCGGTGAGTGATAAGGCCCTTTGTGCAGGGGATCGGTGCCTCGGTAAAAAGCACATTCTGATTTGCCGCCACAGTCTGCGTGGCAATCGCAGTGTATTCAGGCATAGAAAACTCCTTTCATAAAATCAGCGGCAGGGCTATTGCCCCGCCGCTTTGGTTTAGTATCGGCACGGGGCCGAACATTTTGTTGACGTTAACAAAACATTGCCAACAAAAAGCTATGCTATGCAGTTATCAGCAGCCGCAACCGGATCCACATCCACCATAGCCGCTACCCGCCCACGGGTTGCAGGTAATGTAAGCGGGAGAAGGGCACGGGCGAAGCTGCGAAATAAGATAGTTGTTCTGCGCAGACTGAGACGCCGCCAGACGCAGCTCCTGATTTGCACTCTCCAGATCGCGCATCTTGGAGTTGGTCAGGAAGTCCAGAATGGCGCGGCTGTTGGCGTTCTGATTTTCCACGATGTCGCGGGTCGCGTTCTGCACCGTGTTGCGCGTGTCGCACGCCTGCGCGGCCATGTCGTAGCGCACGCCCTCGATGCTGCGCTGGGTGTTGCAGCAGCACTCGGCAGCCTGCATCTGCATGGCGTTGAGCTGCTGCATCAGCGCGGCCTGCTGGTTGGCGCGGGACAGTTCAGCGGTCTGGAAACCGTTGTTCATGTTTTGGTTGACACCGGCAAAGCCGTTCAGCAGCGTGGTGTTCGCGGCATAGAAGCCATCGCACAGCCCACCGTTGATGAGATCCATCTTGCGCTCAATGTTGGCAAAATCGGAAGACAGCACATAGCCGTCTACCACGCCGCCGGAATTGCCGCCGTTGTTGCCCCAGCCGTTATTACCCCAGCCAAGGAAGGCAAACAGGAACAGGATGATGATGAACCAACTGCCATTACCATCCCATCCAAAACCGCCGTTGCCGCCGGAGTTAGTGGGTGCCACGGGCATTGTCAGCATGGGAGCGCCGTCAGAAGAAAGAGACATAGAAAAACTCCTTTCAGTTTTTTATTATCAAATCGTGGCCACGATATTGATTAACCTAATAATTTAGCAAACACTTTGCTTAAACTTTGCTTAAACTTGCTTAAACTTGCTTAAACTTGCTTACTGCATCAGGCTTTGGAACTGCTTCGCCATCTGCTGCAACTGGTTCAGCTGAGCTTGTGAGAGTTTCCCGCTCTGCAAGAGTTTTTCGACCTCTGCTTTGGGGTCGCCATGAAAATTTGCCTTGAACTGCTGGAACTGCTGCACCATCTGCATAAAGCCGTTGCCGCCGCCCATTGCACCGAAAAACGGATTATTCATCGCTCTTTTCCTCCTTGCGCTTCTTGCCCTTCATTTCGCTCACAAGCGCCGCCAGCGCGTCGAACTCTTTACGGGTCACATATTCCGCAGCGGGCGCTTTCTGCGCGTCAGGGGCGCTTGCAAGCCGCTCTACAAGGTCGTATACTTTGAGCGTCGGCTTGCCGCTTGCATCGGCCTGTTTGAGATACACAGTCGGTGCGGAGCTGTCCCACAACGCCACGGCGGCGTTGGGCGCGATCATCCAGTTTCGGGCCTCCTGTTCGCCGCTGACCCACTGTACACCGCTCTGCGCCACCGGATTTTGAAGGGCCTGCGGAATTTGAGATTGCATCTGTGGTTGCTGCATTTGCCGCATCTGCATCAGGTTATCCTGCATTGGGGGTGGATAATAGGGGTTCTGCCATCCGTAAGGTGTGTAAGCCATAATCAGTCCTCCTTAACCCAGTAATACAATACGTTCTCGTTGCTGCTGTCCCAGCTGTCCCAGATCGTGCCATTTTGCACGCAAACCACATGGCCGGACAGGGCCAGAATATAGTTGCCTACCGGGTGATCCTCCGCAAACTGTCCCACCGTGTAGCAATCCGGGCAAGTGTCCGGTACGATGTACCGCCGGTATCCGATGCTGCGGAGATACCGGCCCCAGCAAGCATTTGCAGACGGCATATCCCCGTCAAGATATCCTTGGATGCACAGTCGCAAATACGTCTCGCCCCAGTCCTTGCCGGTGGCTTTTGATATTGCTCTGACGGTACAGTCCCCTGTGTTTTTCCCTTTTGGGTTCTCGTTGTAGTAGCTATACATATTCGCGCCTATCGTCGTGCAAGAGCTCTACAATGCGCACAAGGGGAAGCAATCCGGCGGTGTCAGATCCGTATTGATTGCATATATCACGTGCCATATCCGCCGTATACCCACACGCCAACAGCCGCTCCATTACGCTCATTTCGCCGCACCCCCTTGTATATCTATAAAATACAGCAAAAAAGACCCAACAAAGAGCCTGAAAAAGGTCTTTGTTGGGTCTTTACTTTATGGGTTTTTGATATGGTCGGCAATCTTTTGGTAACCGTTGCGGCGGCGCTTCTTGACATACTCGACCGACGCAAACAGCCTGTTTGCCACCTGCTGTCTGGATTGTTGCTTGACGTCGCACGCGATGATGCAAAACGCCTCGTCTCCCGGAAGATCAAGCGCGGCGATGTAATCAATGGCACGCTGAGGGGCCATACTGCGCAGCTTTGCGCGGATGTCTCGGTAAGTTGTATTCATGGCGATTATATTCGCCGTGGACTTGCGGAGCTTTGGCGGAAACAGGGGGTCGGCGCATCGTTGCCCCGGTTTCGTCCAGATTTTTAAACCCGTTACTTTGACGCTCTCTTCACATCATCTTGAACCTTCCCGGATAAAACCGTCAAACCCGGCGTCCTTCAACCGCTGGAGCATCTTCTCGGCGTTGGCGCGGACGGCGAAGGCCCCCACCTGGACCCGGTACAAGGTATCGCTCTGGGCAGGCTCGGCGGGCTTGGGAGTCTCTTGCCTGGCCGGGACATAGGCCGCACCCAGATACTCGCACAGGCCCTTGGCGATGGCCTCACCGATGGCCGTGGTGTGCTCCACGATCCACTTGGCGCCCTCGGCGGTGTCGTGGAACTCGCACTCGCAGTACACCGACGGCGCATTAGGTACACGCACCTCGTAGTAACTGGCCTTCTGGATGTTTTCGGAGGTGCCGGGGGACAGCGGGGCCAGCTCCGCGAACACCGCCTTGCAGGCGTCGTAGCCCTTGCCGGGGATAGCAAAGCAGAACATCCGGGTGCCCATGACCTTGCCGTTAAAGGCGTTGGTGTGGACGCAGTTGTGGATGTCCGCGTGCCAGGCGTCGGACTCGGCGCATCGCTGGGCCATGGTGGTGCCGAAGGCAGCCAGCTTCACCTCCACGCCGCTGCGGCGCAGAGCGGTAGCCTCCGCTTCGGCGATCTTCTGGCACTGGACGTGCTCATTGGTATTGCCCCAGGCATAGCGGTTTTCCGTCTGGTCGCTGGGGCTGATGTACACTCGCTTACTCATTGTTGTCGTCCTCCTCATAGATGATATCCAGGCCGTATGCCTGGGCCGCAGCGTGTTCAATGCGACAGCCTCTGGCGCTCTCCCAACCCTTGCAGAAATACGCCGCGTGGCACAGGCTCATATTTTCAAGGGACTTGGCCAAGAAGCACAGCGGGATTTGCGCCACGCCGCGTTTCTCCATGTTCTCCTGGCTATACCACTCGTCCGTGAACAGAGTGTTCACGGTCTCGTAGCCGCGAGACTCCAGCGCATGAATAGCCTTCTCCCGGGTAGCCACGATTTCTTCATCAGACTTCCCGGCCATGGGCTGGGACAGCATAGCTTTCTTACTCATTGTCGTCCTCCTCTCCCGGCAGCTTGTCCGCCGCCGTATCCTCGGCGTGTACCTTTAACTTCTTTAACAACGCCTGGAGGAAACCAGGCACCGGTGCACCAATGGCCGACACGTTCTCCAGGATGGACAGCAGCTCGTTGATCACCAGCCAGATAATGACAATGCTGGCAAACAGGAACTCCACCGGCCAGTCCCAGCCCAGGGTGTCGGCTCCGTAGCGCAGCAGCCAGTCTACCACAGCGGCCACGGTGACGATGACCAAGTAGCCCACCTTCTTCAGGATGCCCCGCAGGCCCACCCGGGAGGACAGCTCCCCGGCGTTCCATGCCTTGGTCATGCCCGTGGCGTAGTCCAGCAGCATTACCACTACCAGCACCATCACCGGCACCAGCAGCTGCACCCCATAGGCGCACAGGCCCCCCAGGGCGGCCGCCAGCGCGGCCTTGATCGTGTTTTCTTTCATGCGTATAGCTCCCTTCAATTATGAATTTCTCGTATGAATTTCTCGTCAAAGTGCCAGCGCGATCCACCTGATCTGGGACCCGTTGGCCCAGCACCGGGAGGAGCCGTTGGTCCGCAGGCGGAAGGAGCTGGCGGTGATCTGGTCCGCCACGCAGGTGGTTGCCGCCGCTACGGCGTAATTGCGGTGTATGGAACGTGTAGGATGCTCTTGTGAGCCTTTTGCCGCCCTGTGATACCTTCGTTCGGTACTGGGCAGGGTAAGTTTGTAGGGCATCCTATAAAGCCAAAAAGATGCTCTTTTGAGCCTATTTGAACCTCACGGCAATACGGTAACTCGGTTATATAATTGCTTCATTGAGCGTGATAACGAGTCCATTCACATCGACAGCCGAAGGGAACGAAACGTGGAACGTATTCGGATTCGGTGTTTTGAGCGTGAAGGAAACGATGTCATTGGCTGCGTCATAGGCATAATTGTCGGAGTTTTTCATATAAGCCGCAGCATACCAGCTCGCCCCGTTGTCTACGCTGTAGCAAACACGCCCATCGCTTGCTGTGGGACTACCAATGCCTTTGATTCTGACGGTAGATGTCGAACCGGCTTCATAGCTGATATCGTTCGACACGTTCCACGCGCTGTTGGCCTCCAACTGTCCGCCGGAATTGATTCTCTGGCCAGCGTGCATTTTGCTCGCGTCGAACAAGTTGGTATAGGTCGGTGCGCTCGAAACAGCTGTTACTGTAATTGCGATGTCTCCCGTAACGCTCGGGATAGCAATTTTGCCGTTTGAATAATACGTTGACACGTCTATACCTCCCATTGTGATTGTTACCGCTGCTCCGTCCAAGGTGTATCCGGCAGCTGCCGTGATCGTCGCTCCATATCCCTCGCCATCAATCACGGCTTTTTTGTGGTTGTCGATGGCGCAGTTTTTCAGGTTCATTGTGACTGCGTGCCGCAGGTTTGCCTGCTGTCCGGCAAAGGCGGCAGGCGTGATGTCCACGCCGCCCATTGTGATCTTTACGCTGCTGATGATCTTGCCGTTTTCAGGCACGATTCCGACCTCGTATGGCTGATACTGTGTTGCCGATGATGCACTGTTATCCGCAGCAGCGCCCGAAAGCGTCTTGGATACCGTATAGCTGTTGACCGTTGGGGTCAATACTTCTGGCGTTCCGTCGATCATGGCGGCGCGGAATGCGTTTATCTGCTCTGCTGTGATTCCACACGACAAGACAAAATTCACGCATTTATCCCGGAATGTGGCACCCGGCAATGCTACAATGCCGGAGATAAACTGCTTGTATCCTGATTCTTCAGCAGTGCCTGTTTCTTCCGCGGTTCTGCCACATCTTTTACGGAGATAGCTGTTACCCGCAAAGGATGTAAGTTCGTAGTCTTTATCGCAGTCCGATTGCGTTACGCCAAGGATTCCTTCCAGAACGCAGATGACCGTCCCAGTACGATCTGCCCCGGCAGAACAATGGACATAGACCGGCTTGCGATGGCAGGCGCAGGATATAACGAATTCAAACGCTTCTTTTGCCTGCGTTTTGCTGTTGAGAACGCTGGTATAATACGCCCAATAGGCGCCATTCAACGGGCAGCAATAATCTACATTCCCGGCAAGGACATTAGAGTTGCCACCTTCTGTTCCCTGTAGCTCCAGTTCGGCCGCGATTCCAATTTCCTCGGTAAGCAACGCCGCGTCTGCTAGCGCGGGTTCGCCACCACGAAATATTTTTCCGTATTTAATCGTCCCACCGTCACAGTCCCAGCCGCCAATGTCCCGGACATTTGGCGTCTGGGAGGTGTTTATCCATCGGACTTTGTCTAACGGCTTGAGTGTCCCTGCCTTATGGGCGGTTGCAAACGCTGTCAGGGTATTTGGCTCTTCATTGCAGAATATCTTGCCGTCAACGGCTTGGCCGATGGGCTTTGTGTTGCTCTGGTCCGCCGTAGCAGGAGCGTAGTTGTCGATCTGGGACGTGCTGTAATCGCTGGGGTCATAGGTCACGTTGGCAAGAAAGTTCCGTACCGCCTCCGGGCATTGGTGCCACTGGACCGCTTCACTGGTGGGAATTGCCCGGACCGCCGCGCCCATCTCAGCGATCTTGTAGGTGGCCGTGCCGCCGTTCTTCTCCCGGATAGCCGCCGCGATGTCCTGCACGGAGGACTCCTCATACAGCTTCTTCGCCATCAGTAGCTCACCTCCGTGCCATCTGCAAGGCCCATATCCGCCATCAGCTCCGCAGGTGTGCGGTAATAAATCCAGCCCTGCGCATCCAGTACGGCCACTTTGGTGGCTGCTGCTTCCTGGTGCCCTGCGTTCGTAGCCCGAAGCCAAGTGCCGGTGATGTACTTGCCCTCCAGGTTGCCGGTGAGCTTCCCGCCGGTCAGGGGCAGATACTTGCTGGGGTCAGCGGGCTTGTATCCCATGGCAGCCTCGATATTCGCTTCCGTGACTCTGGCGTCAGAGCCTGCCGGTCCGGCGGGGCCCTGCGGACCGGTGGAGCCCGTGTCGCCTTTGGCCCCCTGTGTGCCTTTGGCAACACCAGCGTCCAGCTCGGTGCCGTCTGTCAGCGTCAGGATCAGATGGCCGCTGTCGTTGATGGCAGCGGACTGGATGTCCTTGCCCAGCAGTCCGGCCACCCGGATCAGCTCATCCTGGATGGCGTTGAGGGTATCAGCGTCGATAACGGTCTGGTTGTCCACAAAGCTCGTCTTGCTAAATGCCATTAGATCACTCCTTTCGGTGCCCGAATCGGGCACATTACGCGTCAACCACGGCCCAAACTCCATCTGTTATCACGCAATCGGATTTACGCAAATCCATCCGTCAGCAGTCAAAGCCAGCAGCATTGCGTAACTCGGGACGGCGTTATTTGTAATTTGTTTTCCCGTTTTGCATGAGATAATCGGTGCATCCTCGCCGCGATAGTGCACAGTATTCACGGTGAAGCTTCTTGATAGATTGATAGCAACCACAAAGCGACAATCTTCTGGCATCTTGTCCAGCCGAACAGTGGGGGGACCAGAAGCATCTGCCACATAGATGCCTTGCCCGCCTAAGTTTATCGCCCATGTCGGCAGACGATGGTAGACCGTGCCCTCCCCGTAAAACGCAACATCAGCATCAGACAAGTCCGATGGGTCGGCGGTCATATAATAGTTCATCCGGTTGAAGGATAGCGTGTACCCACCGACGATATACACAACATTTGCCATCTGCGTATGGTCGACAGGGACATTTTCGTACACTTTACCCTTGATTGCCATCTTGGGGATTGAGACAGCTTCGTTTTTGGTGGTTACTGCCCACCCGTCCATGCCGTATCCGATAACCGTTTCAGCGACCTCTGAGTAGTACATATCTTTGATGTACTTCGGGTCAAGGGTATGCACAACATCCTGACGTATGCTGACTGCAACAGTATGCGTCCCAGCCACTTTGCAAACAATCCGATGGGTACCTCCGGTGCTTCCACAGAGGACAACAAATGGCTCGCCGGTATCCGTTGAACTCGGATTAAAAAGGGTTAAATTCCCAAAAGCGGGGACTCGGTCCCCGTCTGGCCCTAATAACCATTTGCACTGATACGATGTCCCATCAAAAACAACATCAAATGTTGTATCATCCTCGCTACTGTACAGCGTCTGGATGGCGTTCGAATCAACGTCGTTTAACACTGCGACGTTCAGGTTATTTTGCTCGGCGGTCGTTACTTCCTGCTCCGGCACAATTACTACGCTTTCTCGTGATACATAGTGCGTCCTATTCTTCACATGGCCCTTTGCGGTGGGGTCGTTCTGGTTCCAGTCGGGATTCTCCAGCTGGGCCATGCGCTCCATGAGCTGATCGTACACGTCTGGCGTGGGGTTGGCGGGAGCGCCGCTGGCAGACCGCACGGACGACAGCGCTCGCAGGAACGCCATGCGGCTGGTGTGGATGTCCCCGGCGTAGAGTCCGATCTGCACACATCCGGGCACAGGCACCGGAGGCAGAGCCACGCTGTCACCGCTAAACACGGTATCGGCGTAGGTGCTGTCCATGTAGATCACGCGCATGGTCTTGCTGTCGTAGGCGCTCCACTCCTCGTCCAGGTCCCAGTGTACGATATAATCGCTGTTGTCGCACACGACGGTTGTCCCGGCGGTACACACCGGGCGCTTATCGGTAACGGTAATGCTGATATCAGGCATGTAATACACTCCTTTATGCCGTCCTGCGCCATGTGTACACGGCCAGGTACGGCGGCATATTGTTGTGGGCCTGCCCCTCGCAATCGGAGGACTGCCCGCCGGAATACGCATTGTACTGATAACTGGCGGCTTGATACAGGCGGATGGCGTTCACGCCCTCCGTTACGCTCTGACCGGTGTATTTCAGAGTGTGCGTGTGGTCCGGCAGCTCCGCCTTGGTCAGCGTGTGGGTTGCCTCGCCGCCTGTAGAGCCAGCCGCATGGGAGTCGCCGGCCGCCAGCAGAAACCGGTCCTTGATCTGCTCCCACGTCCCGCCGAACAGTTCCGCCGGGGAGGTGGAATCTGTGGACTGGTAGACGCTGCCAACGGGGTGAAGATAGTCCAGGAAGGCTTTCCCCAAATACCGGATAGGCCATTTGAACTCTACCACCTTTTCGTGTTCCGCCACGCCGCCGAAGCAAACACCGGGCAGGGCAAAATTCATGTTCATGGGCACCGAAACGGTGGGGATGGTGATCTCCCGCGTTACCGTGGTGCCCAGGGAGTCCGTAGCTTTGACCTGTACAACGATGGTCGTGTCCGTACCAAAGGCAACCAGATACACAGTCTTTGGACCGCTGGTCTGGTCGGCCATCGTGGACGCGCCGGTGATCTCCACAGATGCCTTGTTCCCGGTCAGCTGGATGGATAGCGTAAACGTCAGTTTGATATCATCGCCCATGGCGTTATCGGTCCATGTCCCGCCGGAGTAGTCGCCACGCAAAAAGGTCAAATCCTGGATTCCAGGGCCGCTGTAGGCGTTTACGGTGATATTCTGGGTAACAGATGCCGTGCGCCCTCTGCTGTCCGTGACGGTGGCTACAACGGCCATTGTGCCGCTTTCTGTAAGGACATTCGCCCCGTCCGGGCTGGCAGATTTTCCGCCGATGGACAGAGACTTGGCCTTGATGGTGCTGCCATAAGACCCAGCAGCGGAAAACGTGGCTTTTAGAGTGCTCTTGCCCTGCACCCAGCCGTATGTGGGCTGATATCCGGAGGTGTCGGACAGACTCACGGAAAGGGTGGGTTTTACCGATGCGGGGATAGATGCTGTCAGTGTGGTCGTATTGGTGCCCACCACGGCGTCCCCGTTGTAGGTGGTAATTTCCGCCGTAATGTTTACGGAGATTCCAGACGTATTCTGCGCGGCCCAATCCAAGGGCGGCGTATACGATATGGATGTGGCGCTGGATTTTGTCGCCACAGTTACCTGTGCCGCAGAGCCGCACTTGAGTTTGATGGTGTGCGTAAAAGTGCTCACGGCCCGGGTCACTGTAAGTGAACCGGCAGAACCCAGCACAAGCCCGGATGCCGACACGGATGATGCCCGGGGGATATCCGGGAGATTGACCGTGCCTGAAACCGTCAGGCTGGACGGTGTGTAGGATGATGTAAACCCACTGTGCCAGTCCGCAGAGAGCACCACAGACCCCTTGCCCATATTGTTATGGGCCACGGTGATGGACTTGCTGCCCAGCTTGTACCAGCCCATGGAATTGTACCGGTACGGGTTATACACCTTGGTGCCTTGCAGAGTGTAATAGCAACTATTGGCGTCCAGGTTGTAGCTCTCGCCGGTGCCGTCATAAATGTACAGCGTAAGGGCCAGCGTGGACTTGTTGTCCGCGATGCTCTGGGATACGCTGTAATCCAGCCGCAATTGCCAGCCGGTGGCCGATACCGGCCCATAAATGCTTGCCATCAATTCACCCCCACGAAGGACACGGACCCGTTAGGCTGTACGACAATGCCCATAGGACCCAGACGGAACTTGCTCAGTTCCACCAGCTCAAAGCTGTTGTTGTTCCAGTACGCCAGAAGTGTCCCGGAAGTGTCGTAGAATCCGATTTTGTCGTTGTACTCCTTCAGCACGATTTCCGATGCAGAGGAGCCAATACGCAGCACCGGATGGCCGTCATCGTCGATACTGGCGTCGATGAAGTCCGAAAGCGTCTGGCCGTTGACGGTGACTCTTTCTGCGGACATTTGTCCGGCGGTGATGACATTTGCGTTGATCTCACCGTCCATGGTCAAGGCAACGCCGGAAATGGTATTTCCGCCGTCCTTGGAGAATCCCAGCCCGCCTGTGGACATAATCCACATCCGCGTATTGGGCGTAATGGCGGGCGTATCTCGCAGGGTCCAGCCGATTGGAAAGCCCTGTTCGTCCAGAGTCAGTTCATAATACCCGCCCTTTGCCCCGATGATCTTCTGTGTGGCGTTCTGCATGGCCTTGGTAAGGCCCTCATAAGCCCGCTTAATGCGCTGTTCCGTAGGGCTTTCCATGGCGTAATCCGCGTCCTGTGGGGCGTAACTGTGCATGGTGCAGGACAGGCCACCGTACAGGTGAATTTCCTGCTCCATAACACACACGTCCAGCCACTCGCCGGTATCGCCCTCCACCCGGATAACGTCTCCCACCTCAACAGACGGGTCGCAGCGCCATTTCACGTCGCAGGGCTGAAAAGATATCTCTAACTCCGGCTGAATCAGGTCTGCAACGGCCTGGTTCATGTACGGATTTGTGGCCGTGATGCCCAAGCCGGTGCCGGACGTAATGGGTTCATCTTCCGTTCCGGTGGTGAGACTGGATACCGTGTACAGGCCGTCTGCCGTGCGGGTCAGGCCGGACATGTACTGCTGCTCCCGGCTGACCTGGAAAGTGGTTTTTGCATACCACTTGAACACCAGATTGCCGTCCCGGTCGAAGTGCGCGGACTGCCCGCACAGTCCAGCCAGCCACCCCAGCTGCTGTCGGATGGTCCCCTCAAACACAGACTCGATTGTCATGTCCGGGAAAGTCACCGTTGGGGGAGTCAGGCCGCTTTGCGCACACAAGTCCGTCAGCATAGCGTCTGGCGTGGCGGGGAACTCAATTTGCGGGGTGTACTGCTCCGTCAAGGATGCCATCTGGTCATAGCCGGTGATTTCCCAGCCATACACCAAATTTTCCACGCCGTCTGCGGGGATATAGTATCGGCCCAGGGGGACATATTCCACCCCAGACGCTGCGGTGCTTACACCGGCGATTGCCTTACCGGCCACAGCTTGACCGGCAATGGCTGTCGTGCCTGTATCACCACCAGGAACGTAGATGCCGATATACGGCACAAAGTACCCGCCGGACAATTGCAACGGCTCGTCTGGCTTAAAAATGCGGATTTTGCACCGCCCGGAACAGGCAGAGCCGACGGAGATTCCGTCCGAGGAGTCAAACGCCGGTGTTGCGGTGATCTCCTGCACATAGTCCCCGTCCAGCTCCGTCTGGCCGTTAAATATGACTTTGCCTTTGATTTCCCGGCCATAATCTGCAAATGCGGTGTGAAACGCGGTTGATACCCTGTACATCGCCTCACCTCTCCACAAAATTCATGGACAGCCCGCCCCACAGCCATTTCCCATCGGTTTCGGGCCGCATGATTGGCGATGACCGGTCGCCTACGTAGCACGTCATAGTGCGGTCGGTGCCGGTCATCGCATCGGGGTATGTAAGGCTGAAAAAAACATCGTCCACGGCTTGCAAAATCTTGGCCATTTCAGCAGAGACGAGTGGCCGCCAGGAGCATTCCAGCTTGCGCTTCACGGCCACGCGGTCGCGGAACATATCGCCGTTCTGGTTTCTGCCGGTCCCATCTGCGTCTAGGTCGGAAATGTTCCATTTCAGTTCATCCGGGGCCGGGAGAGATACCACAGCCCCGGATTTCTTTGTTACCTTAAGTACTTCCATGCGTCACCTCACGTCAGCAGCGGGCTTTTGCCGTTCATGCGCACCTGGGAGTTGTTTTCCCGCACCATCTGCCGGAACATCTCCTTGCCGTCCATTTGGACAATGATGGTAATGGGCCGGTCGCTGCCTTGCCCTAGCACCTCCGCAACGGCCTGTTTGATGGTGTCCAGGGGGGCCTCAATGTTGGTGCCGTGCTTCTGGTCGCCCAGTACGGCCAAAAATTCCCGGTTTGCTGGGATCACCGCGCCCTGGGCCAGGCGAGGAATGTGGACATTTCCCCAATTGACCCGCCCAATGTTCACGCCAGGAATCTTGTTTAAGATGCCCGTGATGCCATTCACCATATCGCTTACGCCGCCCAGCACCCAGTTGATGCCCCGTTCAATACCCGAGATCAAGCCGTTCATAATGGTTTTCCCGAGGTTCAGCCACCAAGCCGCAGTGAATACGGGAGCGATATAGGAGTTCCAGAATTCTTTGATTTTTTGCCAAACGTTCTTGATTTTGTCCCGGATGAAATCCCAATTTGGTGCAATGGCCGCCGCCAAACTAACGCCACCGGCAAGCAACATCCCAATGCCCAAGGGTATTCCTACGCCCGAAAAAATAAGCATAAGCCCGAGGACAACAAGAAAACCGCCGATCATAGCAAGAGTTTTGCCAAGAGGGCCACGAAGCGCCTGTGTAATGCTATCCCAATTGGGCGCAATTACGGAAAACGCAAACATGGCGCTTCCGGCAACGATCATGCCAATGCCCACAGCCATCATACCGGGCACCATTGCCAGCAAAAGGCCAAATACGGCAATATAGGGAGAAATTTCGCTGAATATTTTGGTAAGTGCCGATGTCAAATTTGTGCCGAGCAGCTCCCAGTTCGCGCCGACTTCGCCGACAGCAAACAACGCAATACCTGCGATAATCAAGCCAATACCAAGGGCCTGCTGCCCGGGGACAAACAGTAGCACAGCGCCAAACAGGGCAATGTAAGGGGAAATATCGATTAGCATATTTGCAAGGGCTCCCACAAGGTTGGTGCCGAGCAGATCCCAGTTTTCCGCCACTTCGCCGACAGCAAACAACGCAATTCCCGCAATCAGTAGTCCAAGGCCCCACGGTATATTGCCGGTCAACATAAGAACCACGCCGAGAATTGCAATCATCGGGCCGATAGCAATCAGAATCTTTGAAAGACCAGTTTCCACAAGCGTCTTTGCTGCTTCTCCGCCGTCGGATGCATAAACACCGTATACTGTCAACGCGCCTGCAACCATCATCGCAATGCCTACCCCAACATGGCCGGAAAAAGTAAGGATTGCTCCAATTGCAAGCAGCGCAATGCCTGTCATTAGGGCCATTACGGCATTTACGCCGCTCCCAATATCACTATCAAAATTAACTGCATTCCCTCCGCTTTCGCTCCCGCCTCCTGCGTCGTTGCCGCTTATTGTGTTAAGCTCGTCAAACGGTGCCAAATACTTGCTTGCTTTTTTCGCTGCGCTCCCTACACCCTCGATGGCGTTTTGTTGATCGTTTAGGCTTTTTGCCGCTTTTTTCGAGGCGCTATAAGTTGAGCCAAAAAGCAAGGACAACAGACGAGACGCGCCGGTCAGTGTATATGTGATGATTTTTGCCAGGGCCGTAAAGGCGGGGATCGCTATATTGACAATCGGTTGCGCTAGGGTGCGTAGCTCGCCTTTTAGTCGAGCAACTGCATTCATAGCATCATCATTCGTCTGTATGGCAGACCACATATATTGCTTAATTTCCCGCAGCGCGGCGGTAATAATTGTGAATATAAATACCCGCTTAGCAAGGCCCTTAATGCGCCCGACAAGTTTGTTGAAACTTTTTTCTGCTTTTTCAGCTGCAGGAGATAACGCCTTTGTTGTCGGGGCAAGTGCCTGGGCGGATTTTTGCGCCCCTGCAACTTGTTTTTGTAAATCTGCGGCTTTTTCTTTTGCCGCATTTAATCTGCGTTCGGTTTCTCTGATTTTTTCGTTTGCTTTATCTAATTTATCTGCAGCAGCGTCAAATTCTTTTTGTAAAGCAGATACATTTTTTTCTTGTCCGAGAATAGAATCGGATGTAAAAAACTCTTGTCCGCTTTTCATGTATTCCAATTTTGCTTTTGCTACATCTAACTGTGCGCCGAGTTGCGCAGATTGGTTTACAATCTCCGTTTTCCCCGTGTTTTGCTCTTTTAACTTTTCAGATATTCTTTCTATTTTCTGAGTAATGGAATTGAGTTCTTTTTGCGCCTGCTTGTCGTCAACATTTACTTCCACCACGACAGACCCATCCGACATTAAATCACCTACTTGCTTTTGAATTTTTGATATGGTATATTATTGATACCAAAATTTAAGGGAGGGAGTTTTATGGATACCAAGTACCTGTTCTTGGTAATTATTATTGTTGCTATTTGCAGACTGGCTTTTGTTTCAGCGAATAATGCCAAATTAAAAAAGCGGTACGGTGACGGCGAGTTGCTTCTTGTCGACAAGTTCCAGTTTATAGGAGGTCTGGACCTGCCGCAGAATGTCATGTGCAAGCTAACCTGTTTGCGCTCTCGCATTATCATGCAGGCAAACGGTCAGGAGTTTAATCTGCAAACTGATAAACTGATTGATGTGTCGATCATGACCAACACAGAAATACAGAAGCAGTATGTATCCAGTGCCGGCGGCGCCGTGGCGGGGGCAATGCTGCTCGGGCCCATCGGTGCAATTCTTGGGGGAAGTGCCAGTAAACGCAGCATAAAAACGAACACAAAGTATCTAATCTTCACATACCTGGCCGATGTCCAAACGAAATATATCCTTTTTGATGTGACGAAAAAAACGCCGCAGGCAAAAAGGCTTGTGAAGCAGTTCTCCTATCTGAAGAACAAAGACACCGTAAAAATCGACCTATAACCAACGCGCAAAAACCGCTCTCACAGGAGGGCGGTTTTTTATATCCATTGATTGATAACTTTTTCATCGCTATCCGTGTATTGCCGTTTGAAATCCACAAGATGCTTATTCTGCTTGTAAAATTCCTGATCGGATTTATCCAGCTTTTGATTTTTGGATTTCTTTTTGCGGATGCTTACCACTTGGGCAAATGTGCAATCACCTATTTCTTGGTATGCGGCTATAAATGTCCACCAGTGCAGATATTCAAGGGAGCGGATTTCCGTGCCAAGCACGCGATTTATGGGGCTTGCAATCATCGGGAAATCCTGCTGCCAATCCATGAGCTTAGGTCGCTTTTCATCCCGGCATTCTTCCTCGCCGCAATTTATAAAGGATATGCATTGCCGCACCGCGTTCTCGTATTCCGTGTATGGGATATCCTCGTAATCCGGGTAAAACATTTCCATCACTGCCTCTGCCTTATCGGCGCTGTCCAGCTCCGAATCAGAAAGCATTTCCAAAATGTCCAAAATGTCCCGGTAATCAGACCGAATGGCGTATTCCTTCCCGCCCAGCTCCACGGATTTTGGCAGGCTGTATCTCATTTGTGGTACTTCTTGGTGTACTTGCTAATGCGCGGGTTGGTAAGCTTCTGCTCCCGGGCATACGCAGTATCCATTTCGTCCACCAGCGCAAAAAGCAAATTTGCCCAAATGGGGAATCCGTTGGCCAGCGCGTAAAGATTCAGCTCACCAAAAAGCGGGGTGCAGATATCAAACCCGAATACTTCTCCGTTGATGATCTCCCGCATTTCCCGGTCCATCTTTTGGCCAATGTCAAAAATTTCCTTTTTATCGGCGTTTTTTTGCACTTCGTCCTTATAACCATCGTTCATTTTGTCGAGTTTTTCAAACGCGGAAAAAAGCCGACGAGAAAGCCCCATATCCAGCGGATTAAACGCAAATTCACATTCTTTCCCGTCGGTAGTCACAAAAGTTTTAGTGACTACGCCGGTATCAATTTTGATGATATTTTCGCTCATGGTGTCCTCCGATTTATTTGTATATTGCGTGATAATGGGGCGGGAAACCCCGCCCCTATTTTTTACTGTGCGGCAGCAAACTCGATCTTGCCGGCAGCGCCCTTCGCCACGGTCCCCAAAGTGCGGGTCCCGCCATAGGTAATCTCACTGGCGATGTTTAGTGTACCGCCGCCCTCGCCGCCGATGGAAGTAACGGCAATGGCGCAGGAATCATAACGCTCGGCAAACTTTGCATCGCCGCTGGTGGCGTAGAAGTGGCCGATCATCATGTCCTGGTTGGCCAGCGCCTGCGCATCGTGGTCTTTTACGGCCAAATTCCACATCTTCACGGCTGCTGCATCACCAGCATCCAAGGGGATGGGGTCAAAGGTCTGTGTAATAACGGGCTTTTTCATGGTTGTGAATGTGTTCCCCAGCACATCCTGCTTGCTCTCCTGGCCCCAGTCCATTTCCTCGCTGCTGTCCTCCACCCGCTTGCCGATAGCACTCCACACAGGGGACTCGGAGGAGCCCGTATTCAGGTATGCGATCAAAAGTTCGCGGTCAATGGTCTGACCTTCCGGTGTTGTAAAAGTCAAATCTGGCATTATGTATTCACCTCGTAATTCATTTTCATTAAGATTTGATGATCTTCGTCGCCGTTTTCATACACAGCGAACAAAGAAGATCGCGTAGTAGGCTCCAGGCTTACAACGCGTTTTCCGGTACCAATGTCGGGGCGCTTGCCGGTCGCCCAATCTCCGATAGCGTTTAACAGTTCTTCAGCCTTGAGCCGTTTGTCGTTGCTGTTCCCCGGCTTCACTCGGTAGATTATCTTGAACTGATACTCCGCCACATAACCGCCGGTGATATACCTCCGCACGATGTACGCCGCCTGAATGGTGGACATCGCCATAGCGGAAGTATCTGCAGAAAGAAACTCAAAGCGTATAATGTCGACTGGCAACTCCGCGTATGTGTTCAGCCACACAAGTAGCTTGCGCGATACCTGATCTTCTTCCGCCGCCGACACGGCCTTTTTAATCTTTTCCAAATTTCTTCACCGCCTTATCTGCCACCCGCACCCACTTCTCCATGTTCTGCGCTTTGGAAGCCTCAAACCAATGGCTCTGTGCTTGCGGGTGCATCGCCTTGGAAAATACAAGGTCTCGGTTTGTCAAAACCTTCGTCCCGCCCTTTGGCGCAAAGGTGCTGCCGGTTTGCGGATCAACCATGACTTTGCCGTAGTACAAAAACCGCGCATAAGGCCCGGGGTAAATAATTTTGTTGCCGTCTAACCTCGTGCGTATTGTTAAAGATCCTGTAAGTGCAGGGACAAACGGCGCGGTGTCTTTTATGACCTGCTGCCCCACAATGCTTTCAGCGCGGGTGCAGCTCTCAGCCAGTTTGTCCTTGATGGCCTCCATGCCGCCAAAATGCATCGCAAAGGTAACGGCCACTTATTTCCCACCCACTTCCCAATGCTGCATATCTGCGCTGCCAAAGTCTTTTGCGTCAACCTTAGTCACATTCCAGCAATTATCGTGCGCCAATGCCACGCCCTCGTTGTCCGTTACAAATTCGCCTTTGACGAAAAATGTATCGCCACCATTGCCGGTGGTGGATAACGTCCATAGGCCCGCCCTGTCGCTCGAGGCAAAAAATGCTTGCGGCTCTGTATATGTCTTGGGCTTTCCGCTAAATCCATCCACAGCTTTTACCGTAAATGGGATATACAGGTTTACTGCGTCGGCGCCTTCAAGCCCGCTTTTGCGCACGTTAACTCCCTTTGCCGCCTCGCAGAACACGCCATCAAGCACGGTTACATATAGGTTTGTGACATCTTTTAGCGTGGCAGGGTCCGGTTCACGCACGACGTTGTAAACCGTTACAGTGTGGGGAGTGTACATCTGCAACCACCTCCGCGATACAGCAACCCTGTATGGGCAAGGTATTCCATGCACGTTTCCGCCAGCAATTTTCTTGCGCCGTCCGTGGCACTCAATGCAGCAGCGGCGCTTTCCCCGCCGCTGGCCAGTGTGCGAGAATACCCGCCTACCGTTTCACTTTTCACGTCACCGCCGGTAAGCGCATCCGTCAGCCCGGTTGCGGCAAGTTGCTGCGCGGTCTCGATCAACTGATACTTGTCCACCAATGCGCAGCAACACATCTTTACAGCGTCCATATCAGCGTTGTCTTTCGCCCGGTTTTGGGTGTAGTAATCGAGGAAGGAGCTGGCCCGAACAGCCAGACGCGGAAAATCTTCCTCGCTCACAGAACCCATATAGATTCCGGCGTAGTATGTATAATCAGCGTATGTCATACGGGTCAGCTCCCTTCCAATACTGCGATTATGTCAGCCTTGCGCATTGAACTGCTGACCCCGTCCACCCCGTTTCCCCTGGCATAATCAAGCAGTTGGGCTTTTGTCATGTTGGAGAAAGAAGAAGTTTCAGGGTCAGGCTCACTCAGCAGTTCGCTTAGCCCCCCACTGCCGGAGTGATGGAGCCGACAACCACGCCGTCAATGCGCTCGGCGAACAACACCATGCCGTTGATAACGGTATCGGATGCGGTCATGTTGGTGTAATCGGGTTCCTCATGGATACCGATATAACCGGTGGCGTCGGTGGTGAAGTTGAACACCTCGCCCAGATCTGCGCCGTTCACAGGGATGTAGTACAGGACGATGTTGTCCTTGGCGGTGGCGTAAATCTTTCCCTTGGGGACGCTGGAGTTCAGAATCACGGTGCCCAGGCCGAGAAAGTTCTCGACATAGGTCATGCCGAAAGCGGTCTGCAGGGTGATGTTGGCAGTTGCGAGATAGTCCGCAACATCCAGCGGGTTCATGAAATACACTGCGCCGATCTCGTCATCCTCGAACAGCACCTGCAGCTGGCCCCATGCCTGAGCCAAGGTCGCCTGGAAGGTAGCACCGCTGGCCGTGCCAGTACCGGTTGCGAGGAAGCCAAAGAAATCCTTGCGGATACCTTTCTGCACGTCCTTCAGCATTTCATCGGTGGTCATTTCGACGGCCTGATCGTAGCCGCGATCAGTGATTGCCTCGGCAGAAGTGGCCTTACGCCACTTCTTCAAGGTGATCTCCTTGTAGTTCACAGCCTCGGTCTTGTACTTGCTCAGAGGGATGGTCTCGCCCTCGGCCACAGCGCCGTCTTCCAGAGTTCCGGTAGCCTTGTAGCTCTTGAGCACAGTACCGGCCTGCTTGGCGATCTTGCGGGTAACGCCCAGAGCCTCCATCAACTTCTTGATGGAATAGCCGAACATTTCGGTAAACTCGATCTCGCGAACACGGGCAAGATCTTCCTTCTTAATCAGCTTAGGATCAACAGCCATTTTTATTCTTCCTTTCTAAACAAATCCATATTTGCGGCGATTGCAGCGCGCCGCTCCGTTCTGTCGGTGATTTTCATAATCTCGTCCTTGGTCATAGGCTTGCCGCCCTCGTTGAGCCGTGCGCCCATGTCCAGCCGGACAGCAGGCTTAGAAACAAGGCTCTTATAAGTGCCGTCTACGAGAGCGTCAAGGCTCTTGGTGTCCTTGATCTTCTCGCCGTCCAGCTCCAAGGCAGACATTTCCTCGCCGCATCCGCGCATGGCAAGGTCGAGATTTGCGCCGGTGATGTTTTTGCTCTCAAAGTAAGCCCGGACGGCCCTTTCCTTTGCCGCCTTGCTCTCCTTTGCCGTGATGTCGGTCTTAAAGGCTTCAAAGGCCGAGTGTTCCTTCTCGTACTTCTCCTTATAACCGCCGTCACCTGCCGCCTTGAGGTCGTCCAACTGCTTCTGAACGCCGGGCAGCTTCTCCGCATCGGCCTTGTAGCGGGTCACATCCGCCTTTAGGCCGTCCACAGTGTCGGTATGCGCTTCGATGATGGTATCTACCTGCTCATCGGTGAGACCCATACCCTTCAAAAGTTTTCGTGTAAGTGCCATGACACTATCTCCTTTTCTTTGGCCGCGTTTCTTCGCAGACGATAGTTTTTATAAAAACCGCTGTGCTTTGCGGGTTTTACTTAAAACAAAAGAGCTAACCACCGAGAATTCCTCAGCAGTTGGCTCCTATTGCCCTTTCCCGCGCCCAATTACGCGGGAGTTGAATATTTGATTGTTTTCTTGACCTCTAACACAATGTATCCGTCACCCTTGCGTCGGATCTCCGCGTCATTTCCGCGCCGGATAATAGCCTCGATGGCCTGCATCAGTTTATCATCCATTAGCCTACCCCGATTTCTTTCAAATATGCTTCATACTCATAGGGGACGCCAATGTCATAATTCTTGTAGTAATGCAGGAACTCATACGGGAAGGTGAATTTACCGTCCCAAAACATACCTGCGTGAAGTTCTTCTCCAGTAAACATATCAAAACTGGGCAGCGATGTCAACCCGGCATCGAGGGAGGAAATGTGGCTTAAAATCGCTTCTTTTGGGATACTATTTTTGTATTTCTTATAGTCTTCAAAATTCTCAATAGAATTCTTGTATGGCAATCCTTTAAAAAAACCGAAATCCATGTCACTTTCTCCTTCCTCTTTGATTTGGGGTAAACGGCAAAATATTTCCTTCCCCATGTGTTCCTACTTTCAGTACGCCAGCACCGGAAATAAAAAGCACATCGTCTGGGGCTTTCACTTCAACGCCAAGTGCATTTGCCAGCTCTTCTGCAAAGCAATAATCGTTTTCCATGCGTGCGCCTGTGCTGCAAGATAGCAAACGAACTTTCTGGCCATTCCACCCTTTACTATGCCGAATGACTGCGGCAAGTAAGCGCGGTGACATATTGAGTTCTTTTGTGCCAAATCCGACTGCCGTCTGGCTTCCGTGCATAGCGACGTCAAAATATGTTTTAAGAGGTTTTACCCTTTTAACATTTTCATTCAGCGGGTCACTGTCCGGGAAGCAAGCAAAGCCATTTTCCAGCTTCATTGTACGTCTTTTCACAATAGAATTCAAGTTATCTCTTGCGTCTGCGCCGAAAAACTCAAGAGTGTCTCTATCGTCTTTAGCGTTAGACACTTCCACTTTTGCCCGATGCGTTTTCATGGCATTTGCCGTTTTTAACATTGCGTCATCCGTAAAATAGATGCGCATCCGCTCCGGTTGCTCCGGCAGGCCAGCTTTCACGCTGAACGCCTTGTATTTAGCGTTTAACCGCCGTATCCGTATGTTTACCGCAGTCTCATCTTCATGCAATCCTGCGGCCTTGTAGGCGGCTTTTTCACGCTTTAGCTTTCTAACCGTTCGCTCAATACGGCGCTGCATCTGGGTTGCCTCGTATGCCGTGTAATCCTTGCCATCAAACGTGCATCCGTGGTCATCATCGATGTGCTCCAACTGTTCATTCGTGTAAGTGCGCTCGGACACGCCCTCAACCCACGGGAACCGCCTGTGGCGGCAGTTGACCCCTTCCAGGCCGTCAACAGCGCCCAGGCCGCAAACATCATAAATGCTCGGGTAAATGTCCCCTACACGGACGCTGTAAACACGTCCTTGCCAATCCTTATGCGATGACCACGGTGACGGTCCCGGCTTATCTCGCGCGCCAACATGGGCCGATACTTCAAAATAGGGCGTATCCAGATATTCTGAGGATTGCTCCGTATACTTGGCGCAGATTTGAGATACGCCGGTCATTACGGCTCTTCGCACGGCAACATCGACATGATCCCGATGGCCGCTTTCGTAGTCAACCACTTTCAGACCGCTGTCCGCAAGTTCCTTTACCGCCGTTTTAATTGCCTGATTGTAGTTAATTGCACCGCTCTGCACCTGCAACGCTGCGCTGTCAAGTGCCCATTGGTACGCTTTGGCAGGTGGGAGCATTGTGCGCCCAGCGTCCACCAAAAAGCCCATTGATTGTGTTATATTGCGCAAGTCCCGCTTTGTCTGCTGGTATATGGCCCAGGTGTCCTCGATGCTTACCAGCGTTTCCGGCTGAGTGATATGCGCAAGGTCAATGACATTGGTGTAATACTGCTGATTGCGTTCCACAACATCATCAAGCAGTTTGTTTAATTTCTGCTCACTTATGCCGGTTGCTTTTTGTATGGCCTTTTTAATCTTTTTAAGGTCAATGCCGTGCGCCCGCAGCGCCTTGATGTCCTGCACCGTTACCTCGTTCAGTTCATCCGCAACTTTCAACCGGGAGCAGATTTCATCCAGCAACACAAGCTCAAGCGCCCGGAACAGTTCTGCCAGCTCCTCTGGGAGCGCATCAAGTAGTTCCGGGGTAAATGGATACCGGCTCATTTTTCACAACCCAAAAAGTCCCAGTGTTTTCTCCAAATCCCATTACTCGACCTCCGTTTCTTCCTCGGTTACCATGTCATGTGCCTTCGGCAGCGCCGCCTTTGCGGTCGCCTCGTCCTCGTTCATCCAGCGCATACGGAACTCCCAATCGTTCATGATGCCAGCGTTAAGAAGCTGCACGTCACGGTTAAAGTCCTGGCCCTTGTCCTCAATGATGGAATCGTCAAAGTCAATGGAGATCTGGACGTCCTCATTGAGGGATGCGCCCATGTACCGATTTCCCATGCGGAGCAAGCTCCGGCACAACTCTGTGATTGCCCGTTCAAGCACAATTTCATGTTTTTTGACCGTGCGGAACAGGGTGCTGTTCTCGCTGATGACCTGCGTGGCAGTTGCGATGCTGCCCTGGTTGAATTTGTAATGGTTCTCACCAAAACCGCACTTGCTGGACAGGATGTTCAACATATCTTGCATGCCGGTGTTAAACTCCGCCGTCCGTAGCGACATATCGACCTGCTGCAAGATGTTGCCGTTGCCGCCTCTGTCCTCCGGAAGTACATAATAAACGGTCTCACGCTTATCAAACACTGGCCGACCATCAATGCTCTGGGTTGCCTCCGGCTGCACCACAATGCGCTTCTTGCCCAACACAAATTCGTTCACATAGCTATCATAGGTGATGTCAACGCTCTTAAGCTGGTCGATGGCGTGGGCAAACGCAGCCACGCCAAGCGGGTTGTTTTCGTCAGAGTTTGCAATGTTCAGCCGGTCAATCACAAACTGCGGCTTGTCGCTGCCGGTATGAATCACCGGAGGAATTGTCTCAAACCCTTTCACGCTGGCCAGCGGTACTTCCTCCGCATCATACAGATGGTTCTCAATGTCATACTCGCCGTTGCGCAGCCGGTGCACCTGGATGTAAGTATATTCTGTTTCATCGACCTTCCGAGTGGATGCGAACGCACACTCGCGGATAACGCCGTTATCCCACGTCAGCGGGTAGATGTTCCAGGCGCTGACGTAGTTGATGCGAATGCGGCCAGAGTCAATGATTTCTGCTGTATCTGGGTTAATTCCCATGCCTTCCATCACCGGCACATACGCGACGGTTCCTACTGCCGCTTTGCGCTCCTGCGATTCGTTAGCCTTGACCTCCCAGTTGTTATCGGCAAAAACAGTATCGATAAATTCCTGTTCCTGTTTGCCTTCAAGCGTGATGTTGACTCGCTCGTTCATTAAGAGGTTGGCCCAGTCCTCGCAGACTTTCTTTCCCATTCCCACCGAATACCGGTGGCACTCCAGCTCTTCAATTCCATTCCACACCGTATAGCTGTGGAAATCTTCAACGTTTCCCTTATACCATGCGGCCCACAGGTCGATCAGAGAATAGAATTTATTGTCGACCGTGTCAAACCCAAGATCCTTTAATGCTCTCCGAATATTCACTATTTCACCGTCCCATCATGTGCCCGGCACGTTCCAGGTCTTTGTAATAAGGCTCAATGCTGTACTCAAAAGCATCCAAACTGTCGATGTCGGACGTGCCGTCATCCAAGCGCTCGTCCTCAAATTTATCAGGATCATAAATCGCGGTTTGCAGTGCATCGATCAGATGCGGGCAGTTGCGCGAAACCTTAAAACGACCCTGTTTCATCAGCAGCACCACAAGCCTGATTCTATCTGTGATTTGCAGTTTCATTGCATTCTTGACCTGCGTTCCGAGGCGCATTTTTTGCGCGGTATGATCTAACCCACGAATTAGCACCGTTTCCGCGCTATCCGCTCTTGTCTGGCTGTACCCATACTTTGACGTTATCAGCTGGCAGAACGTAGCAAAACGCCGGTTTAATGCATTCGGGTCAATCTCTTCGTTTTTGATGTATTCTTCTTCCAACGCCACAACACGGAAATCTTTTGTGATCCCGGTGGCTTGAAATTTCGTTGCGGACTTTGTACCACCGAAGTCAACGCCAATTGAAATGATTGAAAAGCTGGCGCCGTTTTGCTTGGCCCACTCCAAAGGGTCTCCGATCAAATACTTTTCTGTATCGTTGGCAAAGTCCTTATAAACGATGCCCTCTGCCGCTATCCACAGGCCGCGCACATACCGGTCATAAAATATACCGGCATACATATTCTCGTACCGTTCGAGGGTGCGCTTGCTCAGGCCGGGGTTGTCCGTCATTTCAAAATGTAGATACAGTGCGTTGCGCTCACGGCTTCGCTTGATCCACTCCTGATAGAACCAGTGATGTGGACTGCCGGGGTTACAGGAGAACCACAACCGCGCACCGTCAACGGAACAACGTGCAAGCGCCTGTTCCACAAACGAGCGCGGCATCAGCACCACTTCGTCCAGCAGCACACCCGCCAGCGTCCGGCCTTGGATCAGCGTATAGCTGGCCTCATCCTTGCCGCCGAACACCTCAAAGTAATTCGTCACGGCTCCGCGCCGCACTTCCATCACCTTGTCGCCGCGCCGCCAGCGGATGATATAACGTTCCTTTGCAAGGCTCATCGCTGTGAACGGCACGATGATATTCTTGGTGCAGCTATCCACCGTGCGGCCACACACACCGAAGCGCTGACCGCTGAAATTCTCCATCGCCCAGCGGACAAACGCCCACATCATGATGGAGGTTTTGCCGGAACGAACGGCGCCGTCGCAGATCAGCGCGTCATACTTGGAATAGGGGAAAGCAAGGATTTTCTGCTGCCTCGGGCTAATCATCGCTCTCCAACCCTTCTGCCATTTCACGCAGGCTCACGCTCAAAGCATCCTCCTGTGCGTTATCAGTCGGCAAACCCAGCTCAACAATATCGCGCTGCCCAAGGTACTGTTTCCCCAGCCAAATAGCCATGCTTGCGTTCTTTGCCGCAAGCTGCCACTGACTCCGACGCAGTGAAATCTTCCCCGCTCCTCGCTTTTGCCTAAATACCTCGGAAAAACTGGCATGATAGGTGCGTTTACACCAACTATCCAATGTTTTATCGGTCACATCAAACCAGCCGCAGATTTCCTCAAGCGTGCATTGCAGGCCGCAGAGGTTCTCGAACTGCTTCTGGTCTATTTCCTTTCTTGGCCTTGCCATACGCGCCCTCCTTTCTCTGCTGGCGGTTAATAAACTTCTCCATGTCCCGCTTTAGGTGCGGGCTGCCTGTTTTTTCAATGATCGCCCGCCCTTCTTCAATCGTCATTCAGAAGCACCGCCTTTTCTCCGGTAAACTTTTCCCATCGATCAATAATGACGTCCGCATACTTCGGATCGTACTCCATGCAGAAAGCGTGTCTGCCATTCTGCTCCGCTGCCATGATCGTTGTGCCGGACCCAGCGAACAGGTCAAGCACATTCTCGCCCGGCTTACTGGAGCACTGCATCTGGTAATCAAACAGCTTAATCGGCTTCATGGTCGGATGCTCCGCAGATTTGACAGGCTTATCAAAATTCAGCACGGTTGTCTGCCTGCGGTTCTTGAAGAAGTAGTGCTTCTTGCCTTCCGTCCATCCGTACAGGCAAGGTTCGTGTGCTTCCTCTTCAATCTCGCTCTCACCATACAGGCAAGGCTCATGTTTCCACTGGAAATCCTGTCTCCCCATCACAAGGGAGTTCTTCACCCAGATCAGACACTGCCGGACACGCAGCATCGCATCTCTGCACGCGCCTCGGAAGTTATACCCCTCGCTGTCTGCATGCCAGATGTAGAACGGAGCACCGGGCTTCATGACCATCGCCGCATTGGAGAAAGCATCCGTCAGGAAACGCCTGAAGGCCGTATCCTCCATATTGTCGTTCTTAATCTTCCCGGCGGTGCCCTGATAGTCCACATTGTACGGGGGGTCTGTGAGCAGCAAATCCATTTGTGCCCCCCCCAAGAGCTTCTGTACGTCTGCCAAAGACGTGCTATCTCCGCACATAAGGCGATGGTCTCCAAGCTGGTACACATCGCCAAGTTTACTCTTCGGCTCTGCCGGTAAAACAGGATCGTAGTTGTCCTCTACAACTGATGTGTCGAGTTCATCACGCAGCCCCCAATCAAAGTCAAACGCCGACAGGTCAAGCCCAGGCAGCTCATCAGCCAGCAGGTCAAAGTCCCAATCGCTCTCGTTGCTCTTGTTATCCACCAGACGCAGGGCGTTCACCTGCTCCGGTGTCAGATCGTCCACGCAGACGCAAGGCACTTCTTCCATGCCCAGCTTCTTTGCCGCCATAGCGCGGCAGTGGCCGATTACAATCACGCCGTCGCGATCAATCACAATCGGCTGCACAAAGCCGTACTGCTTGATGCTCTCCGCAACGTTGTTGATTTGCCGCTTATCATGCTTTTTTGCGTTTGCGGCATACGGTACAATATCCGCAAGCCGCCGCTTTGTGATTTCCATGCCATCCTCCTGTTTTGCTACCAGCCCCCGCCCCTTGGCCTGTACATAGCAGACTTTACCCGCCCCGAAGGGCAACAACGCCGCACTCAAGACAGCGGCACTCCTCTTTTGGCACAAGCGGCTGGAGTCGAACCAGCACATACGGGAGTCAAAGTCCCGTGCCTTACCTTTTGGCTACACCAGCATAAAAACAGACACCCGCGAGATATCCCGTGAGTGTCTGCATGCCGGTAACGCTCTTGCGAGGCCGCTTGCGCGGAAGCACCAATTACCGGCTGTGCCTTATAACCTTTGGAGGAAAGAAAGAGGAAAAAAATGAAATTTCGGGTTGTGGGCTGACTGGTTCCACTTTCCGATGATACTATTTTAGCACGTTTTTATGTGCCTAATGGGCCAACTTTTAGGAAACCAGGCCCAAATAATCCGCTACGTGCCACAAAAATGCAGCTTTGCGGCGCTTCATGGTTCTCTCGCTGAATCCGCATCCGTCCATGATTCTAAGCGGGTATCTGTCCCGGTTCTCGCAATTCCGCATGATCACCCATACCAGCTTACGCCGCACGTTCTCGTTGGCAATGTCCCTGCCTACGTTGTCCATGGCGTATTCTACGGCCCGCATCTTCTTCGTCTCCGGCCAGTTCTCTATGGTTGCCAGCCGTTCCGCCTTGCGCTCGGCTATCCTGCTGTTACCGGGGCTATGGGGCATGCCAGACATGGCATAGGCCGACGACTCCAACACTTCTTCCCGGGCCGCATTGTACGCGCGGACCCGGCGGGGATAGCCCCTGACATAGGCGATGCACTCCATTCGGATATCGTAGGGGAGCGAGTATTTGCTGCTCATGTAACACCTCCAGGAGTGTCATAGAAACCATCTGGTTCCGCGTCCTTTGTAATCAACGTGTTTGGCCTGTCTCCCTGATACACTGTTACGTCCCGCCCAAACACATGCACTTTGGCAAACGTATGGCGGAATGGTTTCACGTCGCCATGTGCGTGAATTATTAACACCACGCAAAAGGAGCCAGCCAAGCTCTCTACAAAGTGCTCTTCCACATCCGCAATAGCAAGCCTGGGCCCTTCGCACAAGATTATTGGAACATCTCTGTAAACGTTCATCGTACCTCCTATTCCAGCGCCGTCTCAACGCCGTATTCTTTGAGCATCTGCCGGATATCTGCCCAGGTAACGTACCCTTCCGCCACGCACTGAGCGGCGTGTTTTAGCTCCCCGGCAACCTTTCTCTCGCCGCAAGAGCAGTAATCGTCGAATCCCATGGGAACACCAAGTCTGCAACAAATTATGTATTCATTGTTGTCGGATACCATTCCATTTGCGCAGTTTTTGCACCGGATAACCGGTACAAAGCATTCGGTCAGCGGCTTTAAAAATTTTTCGCAGGCCGGGCACATGGAGTCCTGAATGGAGTTTTGATTTCCATCCACTCTATACACCTTCCCGCACAGCTTACACTTTCGCTCAATTTGATCCCACATTTTACTCCCGCTTTCTCTCGCCGTAGCTGCAAAAATCGTCTGCCTCTTTTGCCGGTTTGAATACACGATCCCAGCGCTCACCATAGGTGAAAGTGTTTTGCGGGTACCCGCAATAATAGCCTGCGGTTCCATCTGCCCGCTCATACCGTTCGGCGTGTTCGCAGTCCTTGCACCGCGTCACGACCACGGCATCCACGGTGGGAGCGTCCTCCACCTTCTTTTTTAGCAAAACATAGGCTATTTCCAGAGATTTCCCGCTTCCCAGGACAAGCGCTTTATCGGAATTTTCGTCTGCTTTCAAGATTGCGTCACCATCAATCAGCCTCATGGTCAGCACCTCCGTCCATCTTGGCCCCGCAGTTGGGGCAGTAGTGGGTATATTTAGCGATCAGATTATATCCCCGTTTGCACTCTGAGCAGGTGATAATCAAACTCCCATCTTCAATCCACCGCCCATGCACCACCGGGGCCACATCAGCGGCGGGCTCTGCGAGGATGCATTCCACCGCGCTTCCACACCCGCCGCACCAAACGTTCAAATGCTCAATTGCCGTGCGGCGCTCAATGTATTCACCCATTGTCAGCCCTCCTGTTCCATACTTCTTTAGCCTTTTTGGGCGTATATGTAAGACCTGACGTTGTGCAACACCTAATGCACACGGCATTATACGCCCAACGTCTACCTTGCGTGTCCTCCACTGCGTCCGGGTTGACGTTTATAACCGCTTCACCGCCACAAAATGGGCAATGCCTTAATTCAGCCATCCTTCATCGCCTCCAATGCTTTCTCCGCCTCCTCGCGGCTAAGGAAATAGTCTTTCCCGTATTTTGCAGGGTCGAAATACGTCAAGCTGAAAACTCGCTCTTCAATTTCATGCCGCCCGTTTAATCTCCATGAAATCATGTAGACCGTGTCTCCCACCTTGCACGGCAGCACCACCACGCGCCCGTCCTTGTCGGCCTCGGCCAGCTCCCGCAGGCGGTCGATGCCGCCACATTCTCCTACGATAGTGCAAAGGTCGCTCCAATCTTTTTGAAGTGCGGTCACTTCATCCGGCCCCAGCCCCGTATCTAAATATTTCTGCAACATCGGGCAGTGTGCAGCCGTTACCGCCGTGCAGAATCCCCCGACAGCAGTGCAGTTCCCGTTATCCTTATGGCGAAAATCGCAGCGAATACAATTCAGCGTTTCCATGTCACTCCACCTCCCATTTCAGTTCGTCATACAGCTCACTGAACCGCTTGTTCCACTTCCTCAGTCCGAAGAAACAGTACACGCCCAACACGATCCACAGCACCGCAGCGCAGTCACGATCTTATCTCTTGTCATGTCATTCCTCCTCGCCAAATGGCAATCATGCTGGGAAACGGTGCCGTTCCAATCGGCTTTCCGTCCAGCTCAAATTTCAGCCTACCACGCAGGAAGCGGATCTCTGCCTTGCCAAGAATATAGTCGTGAAAGCTGGCACGATCTGTCCGGGCGGGGATCAGAAGCACCACCGTTGTCCCCGGTTTCTGTCCTTCGCGGTAACACTTCTCCGTCCACAGCCCGGTTTCCTTGCTCCCGTAGGGCGGGTTACAAAACACCGTTTCGCCCTCCCAATTTTGCCGCAAACCATCATCGCTTTGCGTGAAATACCGCGCACACTTGTGGTTTTCATCACTGGCGGCAACGTCCAGCGTGAAATGAAACTCCGCGTTCAACTCGTCAAACAGCTTTTGCGGCGTTTCCCAGAAATTCTTATCGCTGGAAAACAAAGCGTCGTTTACCATGTCATTCCTCCTCTCGCATCGCCGCCCCATTGCTCCGCCATAGCTTTGGCGATGCCGGGGAAGGTCTTTGCGCGGTTTTTGGCCCTATCCGTGGTAAACATACCTTTATGCTGTTCCCCATGCTTATAACTATAGCTGCCGCTCGGACACCATGTTGCTGTCGGCTCAACAATATTTGTCGGCTTCAACGGCTGTACACCACGCTCCCACAGCAAGGTTTTTTTGCTGAACGGGTGTCCGTATTGATAGGGCTGTATGGCTTGGGTTGGTTCTTGATACTCAAACACTTTACTTGGTGTCGGATTTTCAATTATAACCTTGTCACAGTCGGCTGCCCATATTGCCAAAAACAACGCTTTGCCGCAAAGCCCTTCATAGTAGCGGCGAAGATTTAACCTGCCGCCTTTATACAAGTGCCTTGCCCCGGCATTGCTTGTTTTGGTACACGGAGGGAAGGCGATAATCATATCCCATCGCCCCACATCATGCACCTGTCCGTCCATTGTGGTCACTTGCCCCCCCTCGATGACCTTTAGAGCGTCGCCTAAAATGTGCCACTCGGGATGTCCGCCGGACGGCTCCTGTATGTCGCAGGAATATGCCTCATGCCCCAGCGCACGAAACGCAATACATACCACTTGGCTTTCCTCACACGCACATAAAACTTTCATCTCAATCTCCAAACACAACGCCGCACTCGTCCTTCAGCACGTCCTTGATGTGCTTCCGCTTGATGCGGCCTTCGTTTATCTCCTCCGCCATCTTCTCCAGGCACGCATACAGGTACGCAATGCTCTGCGTGTCCCGGCTGTCCGCTGTCTCCTCCTGGACGTGCCAGCCGCATTTGTCCATCAGCACCATTGCCACCATGTCCATGTTTTCCTGCGTACCGCGCCGCTTGCCGTCCATAAAAATCCGGTCGTCCCGGCTCAAATGCTGCTTACCCATCTCAATACCTCACTCCGATATAATCCAGCACCCGCGCATAACCGAGGCCGTCCTTTGTGGGCTTCCACAGTCCGTCCGTGTCAAACGCCCCGCCGCCGATGCAGAACGCATAGTGCTTCGGGTGTGTGTGCTTCATACGTTCAAAACGGTTTTCTCCCTTTTCGAGGTGCGCTCCGAAACCGCAGAACATACAGCCCGTCCTCTGGCATCCCGTGCAGTGCAACTTGCAGTCGATCAGCGTCGCGCCGTAGTCGTTCTCGCCGTCGCTGGCCACGATGTCGCCGTACACGCTGGCGTAGGGTAGCCCCCGCTCCACGATAAACCGCAGCACATCCTGCTCCGTCCAGAAACTCATGGGCTTAGATAAGGGACGCCTTCCTTCAAAGGCGTTGCAGCCGGTTTCGCGCCATTTCTGTATACGCAGAAGGCTTTCCTCCGCCATTGTTGCCGTCGTGGGCTTGACATCCGCTCTGTGCTCATAGCTCTTTGACGGGGACTTTTTCATAATTCCACAGCACTTGTCTGATATGAGAAATGGAGCCGAAAGCAAATACTCCCACTTTTCACAGTTGTACATACTCTTTTCCCCATCGGCGCGTAAGACTTCCCCACGCAATAGCTTCATACTTCGGCTATCTGGTGAACGCCGCGCGGTTTCTATCCGGTGCGCTACGTCTTTACCGATGATGCTGTACCCGTACTTCGTCACCACCTGCCGAATGTTTATCTTCGGTCGTAGACGGTGAAGGTTTACGGTCACGCGGGGAAACTCCCTCCGCAGCCAGTCGGCGTACTCATTCACGAACTTCTGTATCTCCGGGTACTCCAGCCCAGTGTTCACAAACACCAAGTTCAGCTCCCACGGCGGTGTCCTGAAGCTCGACAGGTACCGCGCCGCCAGATACGCCAGCACCGTGCTGTCCTTTCCGCCGGAAAAGCTGACGTAGCACTGCCCGCCCCATGCGGTGTACCATTCGTCCAGCTTTTCGTAGGTCAGTATCTCCTTGTCCTGCACGTCCAGCGCCATCAGTTTCCTTGCCGCCTCATTCGTCAGCGGCTGGTTTGTGCGCTCCACGTCACACCTCCCGTATAGCAAACCCGTACCTACTGCGGAACAGCTTTGCTTTCATGGCATACTCGCGGGTACGCATCCCCTTCACGTCCTCCACAACCGGCAGCCAATACCGCTGGCCGTAGCTGTCAGGAGCCGCTCTGCGCTCGTACACGAAGTCCGCAACGTAGTCGATACTTTTCACGCGGTCGCCCTCAAATGTCGTGTACGCCTCTTGCAAGCAGTACCGCACCTGCAATTTTAGCCCC
>ERZ824488.736-NODE-736-length-41199-cov-8.111827_pt1 | contig 41199 bp, 38 predicted proteins | sample MGYA00519936_ERZ824488 | MGnify/ENA primary metagenome ERZ824488 (study PRJEB31778, sample SAMEA3449153) | human gut metagenome | biome: human gut; feature: human-associated habitat; material: faeces | place: United Kingdom | collected 2010/2012 ... | reverse complement strand
TGGTTAAAACTTTATTTGCGCCTGCGGGCGCAAACTCTGCGAGGCTTTTTCGACAAACTGGCCCGGGCTGTGACGCATTCGCAGCCCGGGCTTTTGGTATTCAGCCAAAGGTGATCTTCTGCCCGTTCACATCCACCACAGCCTCCACGCCGAACGGGAGGATGCAGCGCGGCAGCGCGTGGCCGATGTTGACGTTGCAGACGATGGGCAGTGTGTCATCGGCAATCACGTCTGTGAGCGCGGCTTTATATTCCGCCTCGTATTTCCGGTCCATCGGCTTTCCGACGAGCACGCCGGACACCGCGCCGAATACCCCGGCGGTCTTGAAATATTCAAGCGCGCGCCGGTACTTCTCCGGCGGCATATATTCCTCACTCGATTCGATCAGAAGGATCCTCCCCTTCCAGTCCTCCGCGCTTGGGAAGAGGCCGTACTTTTGACACAGCGCCGGCATATCGGCATACCGCCCGCCGTCGAAGAAGTCGAAGAGCGTATCGATACACCCGCCGAGGATCTTACCGGAGAAGCTGGCTCTTCCCTGCAAAAGCTCAAAGCCGGTATCCGGGTGCGCCGGGAGCGGCACGCCGGCCTGCTCCGGTGAAAAATCCGTGCGCGCTTCGTACCATGTATCGCTCGGCGTGACGGCGCGGATCGTGCCGGTTTGGATGAGCTCTTCAAAATACCGGCGCGTATACGGCAGCATCTCGCCGCTCAGCTCGCACACGTCCGAGAGGAAGGACTGGCCGTAAAACGTTTTTACGCCCACCTTGTGGAGCATCATATGGTTGACGGTCGTATCCGAAAAGCCGAGAAAGATCTTGTCCGTGCCGGAAACGGCGGTCTCGAGCTCGCTGTTTGCAAAGAGGTACGGCGCAAGGCGATAGGTGTCGTCCCCGCCGATGGCGCAGAGGATCATATCGATCTCCGGGTCGCGGAACGCCGCGAGAAGATCCGCCGCGCGATCCTCCGGATGATTTTTTATATACTTGATACCGGCGAGCGCGTGCGGCATGAACCGGACGTTGAGCCCATAGTCCGCAAGGCGCTTTGCGCCGATATCCAGCTCATGCTTTGCAAAGCTCTCCCCCAGCACACCGGCGGAAAGGCTCACGACCGCAACGTTTTTTACCATGACATTCACCTCTTTTTTCCGGCATTATACCATCGGCTCTCCTCTGGCGCAACTCTCCTCTTTTCATTCCGCGCCGTTCGGAGTATAATCCTTCCATGCTAAACAATTTCAAGGAGCCAGCTATGAAAAAAGAGACAGAAACCCCCGCGCCGCTTTTCTCCGAGAACAGCCCTTTCAACGACCTCTGCGGTCTGGAGATCACGGAGCGGCGCGGCGGCCACTGCACGGTCGCGTGCCGCACCGGAGAAAACCATCTTAATCCGTACGGGATCGTACATGGCGGCCTGCTCTTTACCATGATGGACGTGGCCGGAGGGTATGCCGCCCGCACACTCGATTCCGGGGAGACCATCCGCTGCGTAACGCAAAACGCCTCTACCGTGTTTCTCCATCCGGGGAAGCCTGGCATGCTGACCGCCGAGGGCGACGTGATCCGCCGCGGAGGCCGCATCATCGTGGCTACGGTGTGCGTTTATGATTCCGAACACAGCCTTCTCACGAAAGGCGAGTTCACCTATTATCGTCTTTGAATTGAAACTGACCGCAGCTCAAACGAGACCCACTGCGTTGGGCTCTCGTTTGAAGGGGCTGCGGCTCGCCGCAGCGCACTCGCTTGCGCTCGCACGTTTGCGAGCCGAGAAGTATTTTTGCCGATGCACATGTCATCGGCAAAAATGTTTTAAACTTTCTTTGCGCCTGCGGGCGCAAACTCTGCGAGGCTTTTTCGACAGTCTGAAACCGGCGGAGGGATCGTCCCTCCGCCGGTTTGTTTTCGCTTATGCGTTTGTAGGTAAGATCAGATCTTCATGCAGACATCCCATGCGCCCCAGATAACGTTGCGCAGGTTGCCCCACTTCGCAGCGGTGCCGACCTGGCGGACATGCTTGCCCGCAGGCGCGACCGGCGCGGGACGGAAGCCCAGACCGTTGACGACGCTGTCGCACTCGACCTTGAAGGCATCTCCGCCGCTGCGCGGCTTGACCATGACGTAGCCGTCGCCGATCTCGCAGATGGAGTGCTCGAGATAGATGGGGACCTTCTTGAACACGAGCATTTCGCGCAGGAAAGAGGCGTTGGCAAGGCAGGTGCCGGGCGTGGCGATGAGGTCATTGGCGTATTCGACAATGATCGGGTGCTTGCCCTGCAGCACGAGCTCGTAAGCCGCTTCGCACGCGGACTGGCCGCCGCCGAAGAACACGACCTTGTCGCCGTGGTCCTTATCGCCGGTGAGCAGCTCTTCAAACGTGATCGTCTTGTTGAAGCCGGGCACGGGGAGCTTCTTCGGCACGGCGCCGGTGCAGATGATGACCTCGTCATACTGGCGGGTGAGCGGGTTGATCGGGTCGATCTCGGTGTTGAGGTGGACCTCGATGCCGGCCTTCTTCAGCTCACGGTCGTACCACTCGAGCAGCTTCTTGTCCGCTTCCTTGAAGGACATGGCGGAGGCATAGTTGTACATGCCGCCGAGCTTGCCGCTCTTTTCGTAGATGACCGGGGTATGGCCACGCTTCTTGAGGACAAGGGCGCATTCCATGCCGCCGATACCGCCGCCGACGATGGCGACCTTCTTGGGGTTCTTCGTCGGGACGATCTTATACTTGTTGTGCTGCATCGTGGGCGGGGTCAGCGCGCAGCGGGCCAGATGCAGCGCATCGTCCATCGGCTGCATGTTGGGCGTTCCCTTGGAGCAGTTGAAGTTGAAGCAGGCGTTGTGGCAGTTGATGCAGGGCTTGATCTCCTCCTCGCGGTCCTCAAGGAGCTTGTTGATCCATTCGGGATCGACGAGGTTCTGACGGCCGACGCCCATCGCGTCGATGCGGCCCTCGGCGATCTCCTTGGCAGCGAACTCGGGCTCCATCTTACCGGCGCAGACGACCGGCTTGGTGGTGAAGTTCTTGATATGCTCGACATCCGCAATGTTGCAGTTGGGCGGCATATAGACCGGCGGATGCGCCCAGTACCAGGCGTCGTAGGTGCCGTTATCGCAGTTGAACATGTCGTAGCCGGCGTCCTCGAGATACTTGATGGCCTTTTCAGACTCGGCCATATCGCGGCCGAACTCAACAAACTCCTCGCCGGGGACGGCGCCCTGGCCGAAGCCCTTCGTCTTGGAGACGACGGAGTAGCGCAGCGACACGGGGAAGTCCTTGCCGCACAGCTTCTTGATCTCCTGCACGATCTCAACGGCAAAGCGGTAGCGGTTCTCGAACGATCCGCCGTACTCGTCGGTACGGTAGTTCATGTTGGCAATGGCGAACTGGTCAAGGAGGTAGCCCTCGTGAACGGCATGGATCTCCACACCGTCAACGCCGGCATCCATAAGCATCTTCGCGGTCTTGCCGAAGGCTTCGATCATTTCATGGATCTCTTCCTTTGTCAGCGCGCGGGACTTGACCTCCGGATACCAGCGGTTGGGGGTCTCGGAGGAGGACGCGCAGACATAATCGACGTCCAGAACGCCCTTGGCGACGGCGCCAAGCGCCTTCTTCTGGAGCATATCGACCATCAGCTGGTTGATCGCCATGCTGCGGCCCATGCCGGCAGAGAGCTGGATGAAGAGCTTCGCACCCGTCTTGTGGAATTCGGGCATCCACTCGGCGAGCTCGCGGAACATGCGCTTGTTCTGATACAGCCAGTGGCGGCCGGGGATGCCCATCGTGTCGCGCACGCACTGCATGCCGGGCAGCACCAGACCGACGTTGTTCTGGGCGCGGTTGAGAATGTGGTAGGCCGCTTCCTTATCGAAGTGGCAGGGCTCCAGCCAGCCGAAGAGGGATGTGCCGCCCATGGACACCTGAACAATGCGGTTTTTGATCTCGCAGTTGCCGATCTTCCACGGGGTAAACAGGGAACTGTACTTTTCGTTCATGCGATCTTTCTCCTCCTTTTTTTATGCGGGGAAGCGCTGGGGTACATAATCAATCCATACTATAAATATTATAACAAGCGTTGATTTATTCTGCAACTATATCTTTCTTATTTGTGTATTCTGCCGTCAGAACCGCCCGTTTTCGACATTTTGGTGCGTCGTTTTCGGACGGTTCGTTGTTTTTCCGACAAGCTATATTGGAAGAGATGCATAAACCGCCCCGGCAGTCGCCGTTTTTTCTTTCCTTCTATCGCGCGCCGCGGCGCGCATAGACTCTTTCACGGAGGGGAGGCGTCATTATGGGGCTTTGGAGATCGATCCGGAAAAACGCCGCGCTGCTGACGGTCTCGTCTCTCGTCATGCAGTCGCTTTCGATGCTCTGGCAGGTGTGGCTGGCCGCGCATATCGGTCCCGCCGGCATCGGGCTTTTCCAGCTTATCGGAAGCGTCGGCTTTCTTTTCATAACGCTCGCGGTTTCCGGCATCCGGTTTTCCGTCACGCGGCTGCTCGCCGAGGAGCTGGGGCAGTGCCGCGGCGGGAGCGTCTGCGCCGTGATGCGCCGGTGCTGCGCCTACGCGCTCTTTTTCGGGCTGGGCGCAGCGGCCATTCTCTTTCTTCTTGCCGAGCCCATTGGCTTTCTCTGGATCGGGGACGCCCGCGCGGTACGCGCGCTGTACGCCGCGGCGCCCTCCCTTCCGGCGCTTGCGCTCTCGAGCGCTCTGTCCGGGTACTTCACCGCCGTCGGGCGCGTGTGGAAAACGGCGCTCTCCCAGTTTTTCGCACAGCTTCTGCGCATGGGGCTTTCCGCGCTTCTGCTCGCGCCGTGCAGCCGCGGCGACCTTTCCGCCGTGTGCGCGGCGCTCTCGGCATCCGGCACCGCCGCGGAGATCGCGCTCTCGCTCGCGCTTGCCACGCTCTATCTCGCCGACCGGAAACGGTTTTGTCCCGCGGGCGAATGCGGAGCCGCTCTCACGCCGCGGATGCTGCGCATCGCGCTGCCGCTCGCCTCATCCGCCTATGCGCGGAGCGCGCTCAACACGTTCCGCCAGCTTCTCGTGCCGCGGGGTCTTCGTCTTTCGGGGCTGAGCAGTGAGAGCGCGCTCGCGGGCTACGGCGTCATCAACGGCATGGCGATGCCGGTTTTGCTTTTGCCGACGTGCCTGCCGCTCTCGGTCGCGGAGCTGCTCGTCCCGGCGCTCACGGAGATGCAGGTCGCCGGAGAGCATGAGCGGGTGCGCCGGAGCGTGCGGGAGATGCTCGGGAAAACGTTTCTTCTCTCGCTCGGCGCGGCGGCCGCATTTTTCGTTTTCGCCCGCCCGCTCGGAATGCTGCTCTACGGCAGCGCGGAAGCCGCGCGCTTTCTCCGGCTGCTCGCGCCGATGGTGCCGTTCCTCTATACCGACATCGTGACCGACGGCTGTCTCAAGGGGCTGGGACAGATGATGGCGTCCATGGCGTTCAACATTGCCGAGGCCGCGCTGGGGCTTGTTCTCGTGTGGGCCCTTCTCCCCCGCTGGGCGCTCACGGGCTATCTTGTGACGCTCTACATCTGCGAGGTGTTCAACTTCACGCTGAGCCTTCTGCGGCTGCGGCAGATTATAAACGGGGACGGTTCTCATTGACGACCTTGTGTCAGAGAGAACCGTCCCTATGGATAACTTTGGATCACTTTATTCCTTTTTCGCATCGGCGAGATTCACGCCGATGCCGTTTACCTCCACGCCGCCGTCGGCGGGAATGAGGATGTATTTCCGCCCGTCGATCTCGCGCGTCTCGACGAGATACCCAAACTCGCCCGGCAGCGTGATCTTCACCTCCGGCGTTACGATCTCGAGCTTTTTGCTCTCAACGATGTTGTTCGGGTCGAGCGCGGCGTGCGAACCGTAGCGCTTTTCACATTCGCGCTCGAATTTTTCCGTCTTTTCAAGCGGCACACCGCTCGTGCGCAGCACGCTCACCACGTCGCGCGCCGTGATCTCCAGCGCATCCGGGTCTTTGGCTTCCTTGTGCTCTTCAATGCGGCTGCGCAGATTTTCGTGCACGGCCTGCACGACGTCGAACCGGCAGTCGGTATCGAGCGCCGCGGCGAGCGTTTCGGAGAACGTCTCCTTCTGCTCGGCGGCGGACATCGGCGGCGCGACACGGAACAGCCCGTCGATCAGCTCGGGATGGATCTCCGCGGTATCATGGCTGTAGTAGAGCGCGTCATAAATGTTCGCGCGGCGGTCATCGAACGCCGGGAACAGAAAGCCAAGCGCCGGGGCCGCGACGGTCTGGCCGGTGGACGTGCCGTGAAAGGCGCGTTCCTCCGAAAAATACCGCAGCGCCGCCGTCGCATCCTTCACGGGGCAGACCGTGCAGACGAAGAAGCGGAACACCTCGTCGCTCAGCTCGTCCTTCTCACCGTCCGCGCCGCGGTGCGGCACATCGTAGGCGTCGCCCGCGAGGAGGATGAGGTAGTTTTCGCCCTGCATATCGAGCGAGGAGATGACGCGCGAATAGAGCTCATGCCGCGCGTTCTCGTCGGCGCACGCGCTCTCGCGCAGGGCCTGCAGCAGCCGGTGCTCGTCGCTCCCGGCGACCTGCTTCGTTTCAAACGGGATATCGATGAGATTGCGCCCGAGTGAGCCGGAGAGCGTTTTGCGCAGGAGCGTCAGATACATCTCCTGCTCCTCCTTGCCGGACATGCCGAGAGACACGTCCGTTTCGGCGACGACCTCGCGCATACCGTTTACAAAGCAGCCGTATACATGGGCAATGCCGCTCCGCTCCGGCCGGAACCGGCGGCGGAGCTCGTTGAGTTCCTTCTGATTCATTATGTACCTCTTTAAAATGAGAAAATGGCCTGCGCACCGTAGGTGACGACCGAGACGATCACGCCGGCGATCACAACGCCGATGGCGATGGCCGGGAACGCGCGCTTGAGCCGCATTTCCATCATCGCCGCGACGAGCGCGCCCGTCCACGCACCCGTGCCGGGCAGCGGGATGGCCACGAGAATGGCGAGACCCCAGAACGCGTACTTTTCCACGGCGGCGCGGTTTTTCTCCGCTTTCTTCTCCATGCGCGTCACGAGCCCGTCGAGCTTCGGCATATGCGCGCGCATCCACGCGAAGATCCTGCGGATGAAAAGGATGATGAACGGCACCGGCACAAGATTGCCGAGCACCGAGGCAATGATCGCCGTCCAGAGGTTCAGCCCGCGCACGACGCCGAACGGGATCGCGCCGCGCAGCTCCACGACCGGGACCATCGCTACGAGAAATGTGAGTAAAATGTCTTTCATGGGCATGACGCCGTCTCCCCTGTCGGAACGGCCTGATCCTCCGTTTTATTACAGTTCTTTCGCCGCGCGGCGCGTCTTTTTCCGCCGCTGCACGAATGCGCTGAGTTTATCCAGCAGCTTGTACATCACATTCATCACCGGCCAGGCAAGCAGCGCGAACACCGCAAGCACGAGCGCGCTGAGAAAATCGAGCGTCACAAGGTTGAAAAGCGCCTTGAGGAACAGAAAGCTCCCCGCAAAGCCGAGCGCGAGCACGCAGATCATCGCGATGCGCAGCTTGTTGTACGGTTTCGCCGTCTGGTGCACCATCATGAGTCCCACAACGCCCATCACGCCGGCACAGATCGTGCTCATGGCGGTGTCCGGCAGATCGGCGGCCAGATAGAAGAGCATCACGCCGCCGACGAGCAGGATATCCGTGAGCGCCGCCGGGAGCGCGCGCCGCACCACGTTTTTGAGGAATTTGCCCTGCACGAGCGAGCGGTTCGGCTCCATGGCGAGGATGAACGCCGGAACGCCGATCGTCATGCAGTTCACAAGGCCGAGCTGCGCGGGGCTGAGCGGGTACGGCAGAGTGAAGATCAGGCTGATGATCGCCATTGCGATCGAGAACATGTTCTTCACAAAATAAAGCGAGGCGGAGCGCTCGATGTTGTTGATGACGCGCCGCCCCTCGGCGACGACGTCCGGGAGCGAGGCGAAATTCGAGTCCGTGAGCACGATCTGCGATACCTGACAGGCAACGTCGCTTCCCGAGGCCACGGCGATGGAGCAGTCGGCCTCCTTGAGCGCGAGCACGTCGTTTACGCCGTCGCCGGTCATGGCGACCGTGTGCCCCTGTTTTTTGAGCGCAAGGACGAGCCGCCGCTTCATCTCCGGCGTCACGCGGCCGAATACGACGCATTCGCGCGCCGCCTTTTCGACCTGCCCGTCGGTTTCGAGCGTGCGGGCGTCCACCGCCCGGTCCGCGTCCGGGATCCCCGCGCGGCGGGCGACCTCGGAAACCGTGAGCGGGTTGTCGCCGGAGATCACGCGCACGGAAACGCCCTCGCGCGCAAACCACGCGAACGTATCCGGCGCCTCGGCGCGGATCTTGTTGGAGAGCAATATGAGCGAGATGGGCAGGCGCTCGGCGGTGAGCGCTTCATCGGTGAGCTGCCCGTCGTAGAGCGCGAGGAGCAGCACGCGGCAGCCCTTCGCGCTGTAGTGATCGATTTTTTCCCGATAGGCGGCAAAATCGCCGCCGAGGATGACCTCCGGCGCGCCGAGAAGGTAGGTCTCATCCTCATGGAACGAAACACCGCCGTATTTTTTCGCGCTCGTGAACGGGAGCGCGGCGATCGCGCGCTGATTCACCTCGCCGGTGAAGAACTTGCGCATGGCGGCCATGGTGTCGTTATCGCCGCGCATCGCCGCGCAGTAGTCCGCCATGATCATGTGGATATCCTCGGCGATGAACCGGTCAGGGCAGAGCGGGACGATATCGTCCACGATCATTTTGTTTTCCGTCACCGTGCCGGTCTTGTCCACGCAGAGCGTATCGACGCGCGCGAGCGTTTCGATGCAGTCCATCTCGCGGCACATCGTCTTTTTCTGCGCCAGACGCAGCACGCCCGCCACAAGCGCAAGGCTCGTGAGCAGATACACCCCCTCCGGGATCATGCCGACGAGCGCGCCTACCGTGGACGTGACGCCCGCGGGGATGCTCCGGCCGAGCCAGCAGACTTCCTTTACCACGAGCAGCACGCCCATCGGGATGATGCCGATGCCGATCCATTTGACAAGATCGTTCAGCGCCTTCATCATACCCTTGGCCTGACGCTTTTTCTGCGCTTTCGCGTCGAGCGTCAGACGGCTGACGAACGAATCCGCGCCCACGGCGGTGAGCCGCGCGCGGCACATGCCGGAGACAAGAAAGCTGCCCGAGAGCAGCGTATCGCCCGGCGCTTTGCGGATCTCGTCCGCCTCGCCGGTGACGAGCGCCTCGTTGACAAGGCACGTCCCGTCCACCACAACGGCATCGGCGCAGACCTGCTCGCCGGTCGAAAAGAGGACGATATCGTCCCGCACGAGCGAGGACACGTCCACGCGCTTTTCGCGCCCCTCGCGCACAACGGCGCATTGCGGCGCGGTCAATATATTCAGCGCATCGAGCGCCTTTTTGCTGCGCAGCTCCTGCACGATGCCGATCACGGCGTTAATAATGACGACGATGACGAACGAAAGGTTCAAAATCGACGCCTTCACCGCCACAAGGCACAGCGCGAGCACAAGAAACACGAGGTTAAAGTATGTGAGAAGATTCTCCCGCACGATCTGCCCCGTGGTGCGCGTGGGCGGTTCAACCGGGCGATTGTCCCAGCCCGCGGCGGCGCGCGCGGCGGCCTCGGCCTCGGTGAGCCCCTCGAAGGGCGCGGCCTCCTTCACGGCGATCTCCTGCCGGACGGCTTCCTCTTCTGTTTTTCTGCGGAACAGCTTCAAAGCGCCAAGCCCTCCCTCGAAAAAAGCGTTATGTATTAGTATACCATTTTTTCGCTCTTTTTCAATAAAGACCGTCTTAAAATTGCGTAAAGAACGCCTGCCTTCGGATGACAAAAGCAGGCGTTCGTTTGATTTTATCGTTTTACTCGATGACCATGCGGCGGGCACGCATAAGCGTAAGGCGGTTCCGCACAAGGGGCGAGCAGCGCAGGAGCTTATCCAGATCCGCAGACGAAACACCGATATCCTCCGGCGTTCGTTTTGCGTCCAGCCGTTCCAGAACACGAAAAAGCTCCTCCGGAGCAGGGATCGCGGCGATAATCTCCCGAAGCTGCCGCCAGCTTTCGCCCAGTCGTTCCGGCGTGACCTCCGCAAGACAATCGCATCGGTTTTCCTCCTCGATAGACCGGCAAAGCCGCTCACCGAAGAAGACCCGCATTTCTTCCGTCGGGAACGGGGTATAGGGTTGGACGGCAGGTGCAGCGTCCCCAATTTCGGCAAGCCGCTTATATTCTCTCGCCGCCAGCAGCGTTCCGACGCCCGCCTTTTCGCCGTGCAGCGCCGGAAAGGCAACCGAAAGTTCCGCCGGATGCATTTCAATGAGATGTGCTATGTGGTGCTCCGCGCCGGACGCCGGGCGGGAATTGCCCATCATCTGCATGGCGATCCCGCTCAGCAAGAGCGCCTTTGTCACGTTCTCAAACGATTCCGGCTCGCTGCGGAGAATGCCGTCCACGCTTTCCAGCGCCGTATCCGCCGCAGTGTGCATCAAGTCGTGGATCTCGGGGCAGAAATATTCCCCTGTCAGCGCATGTGCCATCCGCCAGTCGGCAAGCGCGGTATATTTGGCAAGAATATCGCCGACACCGCTACGCACCAGTTCGATGGGCGCTGCGCGGAGGACGTCGGTATCGGCAGCAACGATTTCCGGCGCTACGGCGGGCAATGTCTTTTTATATCCGCACCACGTCATAGCGGCCACCGTGCTGCAAAAGCCGTCTACACTTGCCGCCGTAGGGCAGGAAACAAAACGGAGCCCGCGCTCGTGCGCGCAGTAGCGCGCGATATCATGGATCGTACCGCTGCCGACGGCGATCAGTACCCCGGTATCTCCATGCAATTCGGCAAGCGTGCGTGCCACGGCTTTTTCGTCGGCGTGAAGGTCTTTGGAAGGGAGGATGATCTCCTGCTCCGCATACGGACGGCGTCCCGCTGTTGCTGCATAGGTCCGCTCGCCGTAAAGCGTACAGCGTTTCCCCTCTATGCCGTTTTCGTGCAGCGCATCTTCCAGCGCAAGAAGTACGCCGGGCGCGATAAGTACCGAACGCGTCACCATCGTGTGCTCTTTGCCGCAGCGGCATGATCCGCCAAATTGCCGCGCATCCAATGAGATCATGTGTTTTTCTCCATTTTTAGCGTTTCCACTGCGAGCCGTTCGAGCGGGAAGGCGGCTTTATAGCGCTCAAGGAACGATGTGAATCCTGCGGCATCCACGCTGTCGGGCAATACCGTAGAGACCCCGGCATCGGCAAAGACCCGGTTATCCAGATACTCTTCCAATGATTCACCCTTCCTGCGCCAAAGCATATATGCGCAGAGCAGCGCCATGCCGTAAGGTCCGCCCTCACCCGCCGTTTCCATTACGGATACCGGTGCGCCGACCGCGGCGGCAAGGATCCTCTGCCCCACCCCGGGCGTTTTAAAGAAGCCGCCGTGGGCGCATATGCGCTCTACATGGACATTCTCTTCGCGCCGCAGAATGTCCAGTCCGATGCGGAGCGTGGACAGTGCCGATAGAAGGTGCATCCGGCAGAAGTTCGCCAGTGTAAAGGCGCTCTCCGGGGTACGGACGAAGAGCGGTCTTCCTTCGTTCACGGCAGTCACGCCCTCGCCGGAAAAATAGTTATAGCTCAAAAGTCCGCCGGCGTCGGCATCACCCTCCAGCGCCTTGCGGAAGAAGATGGTATACAGCTCGCCGCGGTCAATGGGAAGTCCGGCAGCTTCGGCAAGCTCGGAAAAGAGACTGACCCAGCCGTTGATATCCGATGTGCAGTTGCTGCAATGCACCATCGCCACGGGAAGCCCCGTCGGTGTCGTCACCATATCCACCTCACGGTGAACGCCGAGAGGGTGATCTGCCACAAGCATGGCAAAGGCGCTTGTCCCGGCGGAGACATTGCCCGTACACGCCCGAACAGAATTTGTGGCGGTCATGCCGGTTCCTGCATCGCCCTCACAGGGTGCGACGGGGATCCCTGCCTGAAGCGTTCCTGACGGGTCAAGGAATCTCGCGCCCGCCTCGGTCAGATATCCGGCGATCTCGCCCGCCGGGACGGGCTCCGGGAGAATATCGGCAAGACACCACGGATATTTTTTCGTTTCCTGCAGTGCTTCAAAGGCTTTCGTCATTTTTGCGTCATAGCCGAGCGTTTCGCTGTCGAGCGGGAAAATGCCGGAGGCTTCGCCGAGTCCGACCTTCTTCTCGCCGGTCAACCGCCAGTGGACATATCCTGCCAGCGTCGTGAGATAGCCGATACGTGCCACATGTTCTTCGCCGCTGAGCATGGACTGATAAAGATGCGCGATCGTCCAGCGCTGCGGGATATGAAAGCGGAAGAGCTCCGTGAGCTTCTCGGACGCCTCACCGGTAACGGTGTTGCGCCACGTGCGAAATGGTGCGAGCGGCACGCCGGTCTTGTCCAGCGGCAGATATCCGTGCATCATGGCAGATACGCCGATGGCGCCGAACGTCGTCGGATCTTCCCCGGTTCTTTTCCGGATATCGGCGCGCAGATCGGCATAGCAACTCTGCACGCCGCCGACGATATCCTCCAGAGAATATGTCCAGATACCGTTTTCCAGCCGGTTTTCCCATACATGGCTGCCGGAGGCAACAGGCGCATGGTTCTCGTCGAGCAGAACCGCTTTGATGCGCGTCGTCCCCAGCTCGATGCCGAGCACCGTTCGGGAAAAATTCAGCACAAAGCTCACCTCAGCTTCCAGACAAGATCTTTTATCAGCAGCTCCTCCTCAAGTTTTTCCGGAGTGCTGCCGTCGGTGATATGGACAAATTCAATATCCATGATGCGAGCCCAGTCACGCAGCTGTTCGGCGGTCACATCATACGAGAGCACCGAATGATGCGCTCCGCCCGCCGTGATCCAGCATGCAAGCCCCGTGGTCAGATCCGGCTTCGCCTTCCACATAACGCGAGCCACCGGAAGATTCGGCATCGGCATAATGGGCTTTACGGCCTCGATGTCCTGCACGATCAGGCGAAAACGCCCGCCCATATCGATGAGCGTCGCCACGACCGCCCTTCCAGGCTTTCCCTCGAAAACAAGCCGCGCGGGCGGCTCACGGTCTCCGATACCGAGGGGATGCACCTCGATGCGCGGTCTCTCTGCCGCAACGCTGGGGCAGACCTCCAGCATATGCGCACCCAGAGAATATTCCTGCCCCTCAACAAGATGGTAGGTATAGTCCTCCATAAAGGCGCTCGCGCCGTTGCCGTTTTCGCCCATGGCCTTGAGGATCGCCGTAAGTGCGGAGACCTTCCAGTCCCCTTCTCCGCCGTAGCCGTAGCCCTGCGCCATGAGATGCTGCGAGGCCAGCCCCGGCAGCTGCCGCATGCCATACAGATCCTGGAACGTGTTGGAGAAAGCCGCGCATCCCTCGCGGTCCATCATGCGCCGGATGGCGATCTCCTCCCGTGCCTGATAGCGCACGGTCTCGATATCGTCCGTAGCGAAATCATAGGAAGCGCGGTATTCGTCCATGAGCGCGTCAATATCCGGATCCGTAACGGCGTCCATCTCGTGCACAAGCTCGCCCACGGGCCAGGTATTGACCTGCCAGCCGAGCTTGATCTGTGCTTCGACCTTATCGCCCTCTGTGACGGCCACCTCACGCATATTGTCGCCGAAGCGCATGACCTTCATGTTCTTCGATACCGCCGCACCGACCGCCGCCTTCATCCAGCTTCCCAGCCGCGCCTGCACCGGCTCGTCCCGCCAGTATCCCGCGATCACCTTGCGCGGCGTACGCAACCGTGCGCCAATGAAGCCGTGCTCGCGGTCGCCGTGCGCCGCCTGATTGAGATTCATGAAATCCATGTCGATCTCTTCGTTCGGGATCTCACGATTGTACTGCGTGGCAAAATGACACCATGGCTTCTGCAGCGAAGCGAGACCATTGATCCACATTTTCGACGGAGAGAACGTATGACACCACGTGATGATACCGGCGCATTCGTCGTGATAGTTAGCCTCTTTGATCGCATCAGCGATTTCCCCGGCGCTTTTGGCCGTCACTTTATATACGACGGGATACGGCAGGGCTTTGGAGAGCGTCTCCGCCATTTCCTTTGCGCGCGCATCTACTGTTGCAAGCACCTCCGGCCCATACAGGCACTGGCTGCCGACAATAAACCAGAATTCATAGGTTTTCATATTGCTTCTCCTTTTATCGCCTAGTTTTCTTCTTTGAAAATGGAGGATGCTGCATGTGCAGCATCCTCCGCCTTTTGATTCTGGATCCGCAGGCAACAGTGCAATCAGAGATTGCCCAGAGAAGCATCTTCACGCATGATCGTGCTGCCGGTGTGATATCCGCCGACCTTGTCCGTAGGAGACGCATTTGGGTTAGTACATCCAGTCAGCAGAGCAATCATCATCGCAAGAAGAACCGCAATAATCGTTTTTTTCATAACAATGTCCTCCTATCAGTCTTTAAAGATGTCGGTTTGCGATTTCAAGAATCAAATACCTGCGTAAATGCCCCAGAAGGCGGCGAGTTCGTTGCTGCCGATCCACATGAAACGCATGCAGATATAGCCGGCGGCTCTCCACGCAAGGAACAGCGCTACAAGAATAGCGCCCGCCCACACGCTGCCCGTAAGCTTAAACATCTTGCGATACATGTAGTTGCAGTACGGAGTAATGAAAATGATTGAAAGCATCGCATGCAGAGAGAATATCTCCGCGTGGCCCGGAGTGCTATAGGTAACAGCAAAGCCGATGACCATGAAAATGATCATACCAAGAGAGGTAACAAGAACGTTAATCGCAGTGTCGGCTTTCTCTCCGACCCCCTTGATAGTGACCATGTTGTTCAGCGTGCTGATAACAAGACAGAATGGCAGATAGATGATGAAATAACGGAACATTCTGCCAAAATTATAAGATGTCATCGGCTCATAGGAACCATCAACATGAAGGAAACGGGTGTCGAAGAAGAGATTGATAAAGCAGGCGCTGATGTAGGCAGCCGTGAAGAGGAGGGTCCCAATGAGCAATGTCTTGAAAAACCGTCCCCAACCCGCCTTCAGTTTCAGCTCAGTAAGCGTTGCGAGGCAGGGTTCTTCTCCATCCTTTTTCTTAACAAGAGCGGACAAAACAAAGAACAAGACAACACCAGAAATCGCAGTGCCAGCCACGTTGAAGAGCATACGGATCTGTGCGGGCTCCCAGGGAAGCAGTTTTGTCATCGTGTTAATACTCGTTTTGAAGCTCAAATCACTCTGAGAACAGCACAAAGTGCCGATAAAACCGACAACAGCAGTAACGATGATCCACATAACCATGTCCTTGCTCTTGTTCTTCATTTTCGGGGCATAGCACGGAGATTCGCAGATAGCAAAAAACGGGGTTTTAAGCAGCAGTGAGGCGATTGCCATAAGCATGCCGATCATGCTGAAAAAGGAGAGTGTAGTGCAGACGAGCGCCGAATAACCGACGGTGAGGTTCTTGGTGCTGATGGGGCGTGTTGCCGGATCGCTCAACTCGCCGTTGTTATAGCCAAGGCACTGCGTGATAAACTCAATGGACTCGGAGACAGCCTGATGCCCCCACAACCAACCGTTGTGAATCGTGATGGGTACGCAGAAGAAGCGGGCACTGTTATTTTTAATGGCTTCTTTCATTGCAGGGGTGTTGTTTATGGTGTTTTCGAAGATTGTGCCGACATACGTTGCACTCGCTTCGGGATCGATTGTATAATCGGGCATACTGTAGATGCCGCCGATCTTGACATTTTCCGTGGAGTGCATGGAAGCCTTATATGTGTCAGTAGTGCCGGCATCAAGGTTACCCGTCCCCTCGTGTGCACCGATGCTGATCATCATGTTCATCTGAAGGTCGCGGACAACTTCATGACCGGCAACCGTTGCCTTGATGTCGGTTCTGCCGGTACGGGAGAATTTCAGATAACGATTGACGATTTCCTCCTGCTCCGCTTTGAGTATTTCGTATTCAGCCATCTGCACATCATCGAGTACCTCGGCCGCAATTTCATTTGCGTCTTGAGTCAGCTGCTCCTCGCTGATTTCAATTCCAAAATCATTGTAAAGGACATTAAGCAGACGGTCGTTGAGGGTAAAGTACTCTTCATCCGCAACGAGTGCCGCGCCCATGGTGCCGTTCCCTTGAGAGTGACCCCACATTGCAATACGAGTCGGATCAACGTAGGAAATAGTACGAACATAGTTAAGAACGTCCAAGTGACCGGCGGTGCTGACACGTGAGTAGGTTCCCTTGCCAAGACCGTTTTCATCCAAATTCGGCTGACCGGACTGTGCAGCGCCATCCATATTCTCATTGATGACCACGAAACCACGGCGGGCAAGTTCCCATGCGTACAGGCTTGTGCAGCCCATACTTTCGGAACCGCCATGGCTCACAATAACGCATGGAAGTTTATCGTTTCGGTCAACATTAACAGGTCTCCAGATTTCAAAGGTTTTACTGTATCCAGCGACATCAATGGTAATATCTGTATTCTGTACCCTGTATCCCCCGGTCGTAATGACATTCGAAAGCGCGGCGAAAACGAGCATCAATGCGATAAAAAGCGCCAGTAGCCGCCAGCTTCCTTTTTTTGTGCTTAAGTTAAACTTCTTTTCTTTCACAATTGTTCCCCCTTTCTCAATTAACTGTCGCGATTTGATTTGTCGGACTTGCGGAAACGAATTACTGTATGTATCGCCCCCTTATTCTCTTCTCTGTTTGTATTTTAGGTTTCTATGTATACCATAGCACAAGCGAAGTATTTGTCAACTGTTCAACGTCAGATTCATCTTCTTATACATTATATTTGTATTTTATATGTCAAAATTTTTGCTGTATTTGTATTTTTATTTTGTGTTGCACTTTTGATATATTTGTAGTATTATAATTTGTACCAAATCCAACGCATCATGTTTAAGGAACGACAAAATATGAAGCAGCCAGTCAAACAGACGACCGTAATGACTCACATTATGGAGGACATTCAAAGCGGCCGATACGCCGACGGCAGCCGCATGCCGACGGAGGCGGAGTACTCCGAGCTTTTCCGCGTCAGCCGTCAGACCGTGCGCAAGGCGCTCGCTGCCCTCGAAGCACAAGGCGTGATCCGCCGTGTTCAAGGCAGCGGATCCTATGTGAACCATCCGTCACAGCGCCGCAGAAAGACCGGGCAGATCGCCGTTATCTGCACCTATATCAGCGAATACATCTTTCCGTCCATTCTGCGCGGGATCGAGCAGGTCACAAAGGAAAACGACTATCAGCTTCTCATGAATTCCACTAACAACAGCATTGCCTCAGAGCGTGCCATTCTCTCCAAGCTCCGGGATAACCCGCCCGACGGGATCATCGTGGAGGGAACGAAAACCGCGCTGCCGAATCCGAACCGGGAATTCTATCATTCGCTGGCAGAGAACGGAGTGCCGATCGTTTTCATCAACAGCTACTACCCGGACATTGTCGGCGATAACGTGATCCACATCGTGGCGGATGATTATTCCGGCGGCTTTACCGCCACGCAGGCGCTGATCCGCAACGGTCACCGGAACATCTGCGGTATTTTCAAAAGCGATGACACACAGGGCACCAACCGGTATTCCGGATACATGGACGCGATCGTACGGATGGGCGCATCCGTGCGGGATAATAACGTCATCTGGTTTTCCACGGAAACCAAAGAGCTTTTGCTCCGCAGCATCGGTGATTTTCTTATGGGTATTGACAGATCCTGCACCGCCGTCGTCTGCTACAACGATCAGATCGCCGCTACAGTGCTTCGGTTTTTTGAAACCAACGGGGACTATGCCGTCCGCGCCGTTGCAAGCTTTGACCGCGCGCTCCCCATCGACAGCAATATACTCTCCTTTGTCTCCTATCCGCACCCAAAGGAAAAGATGGGCCGTGTCGCCGCAGAGAAGCTCTTTCGCATGATCGCAGGATGCCGGGAAGAATCCCGCACGCTCGCTTGGGAATAAGAAGAAAAGAGGAACGGTTTCGCCGCGGCGAAACCGTTCCCCTTTTCTTATGCTGTTCGTTTAGCCCAGCAGCCGCACGCGCGTTACGCCGGGGATGGCGCGCATCTCCTCCGCCGCCGCTTCGTCCAGATGCTCGGTCGTATCGAAGATCGTATAGGCGATCTCGCCGCGCGCCTTGTTGAGCATGTGCTCAACGTTGACGTTGCCCGCGGCAATGATCTCGAGAAACCGGTTGAGCATGCCGGGCCGGTTGCGGTGGATGAGGCACAGGCGGCTCTTTCCGAGCCGGTCGAGCGTCGCGTTCGGGAGATTGACGCTGTTTCGGACGTTGCCGTTGCGGAGATAGTCCACGATCTCGCGCGCGGCCATGACCGCGCACTTTTCCTCCGCCTCCGGCGTCGTGGCGCCGAGATGCGGGAAGCACACGACATTTTTCTTTCCGACGAGCTTCGCGTTCGGGAAGTCGGTCACATAGCGCGCGACCTGCCCGCTCTCAATGGCGGCAAGGAGCGCGTCGTCGTCCACGAGCTCGCCGCGGGCAAAGTTCAAAATGCGCATGCCGGGCTTCATCTTCGCAAACGTTTCGGCGTTCAGGTAGTGGAACGTCTCCGGCGTGGAGTGGATGTGCATGGTGAGATAGTCGCACGTGCGGAAGAGAACGTTGAGATCTGTGACGTGCTCGACCTTGCTCGAAAGGTTCCACGCGGAATCGACCGAGAGATACGGATCGTACCCGCTCACCTCCATATCGAGCTTGAGCGCGGCGTTCGCCACGCGCGAGCCGATCGCGCCGAGACCGATGACGCCGAGGCGCTTGCCGGATACCTCCGGCCCGGCGAAGGCGTTCTTCCCTTTCTCCACGAGCGCGGGGATCTTATCGCCCTCCGGGGCGAGGGATTCCACCCACTCGACCGCGCCGACAATGTCGCGCGAGGCCATCGTGAGAGCGCACAGCAGCAGCTCCTTGACCGAATCGGCGTTCGCGCCGGGGGTGTTGAACACCGCGATGCCCTCGGCGGTGCAGCGCTCGATGGGGATGTTGTCCACGCCGATACCGGCGCGGCCGATGCACAGAAGCTCCTTATTGAATACGGCGTCGTGCAGCTTGGCCGAGCGGATGAGAAGCGCGTCGGGCGCGCTCATCTCGGGACTCACGGCGCAGTTTTCCGCTTTCAGCTCGTCAAGCCCCTTTTCCGCAATGGCGTTCATGGTTTTTATATTAAACATGGTGTTTCGCCTCAAATTCCTTCATAGTCTCCACCAGACGAAGGACGCCCTCCTCCGGCATGGCGTTATAAAGCGACGCGCGCATCCCGCCCGCAACGCGGTGGCCCTTGAGATTGCGCAGCCCCCGCTCGAGCGAGAACTTCACAAACTCGGCGTCTGTACCGGCGTCTCCCGTGCGGAACGTTACGTTCATGTCGCTGCGGCTCGCGCGCTCGGCGCAGCCATGGAAGAGTGCGCTCTCGTCCAGATAGTCATAGAGGAGCTTCGCCTTGGCGCTCTTGCGCTTTTCCATGCCCGCAACGCCGCCCTGCTTCTCGAGCCAGTCGAGCACGAGACCGAGCATATAAATATTGTAGCACGGGGGCGTATTGTACATGGAGTCCTTGTCGATCATGCGCTGATAGCTCATCATCAGCGGCGTAACGGCGCGCTCGTGTCCGGCGAGCGCGCGGCCGATGATCACGACCGTCAGCCCCGCGGGGGCCATGTTCTTCTGCGCCCCGGCATAGACAATGCCGAATTTCGACACGTCCACCGGGTGCGAGAGGATCTCCGAGGACATATCACACACGATCGGCACGCCGCCGGTCTCCGGCACATACTTCCACGCCGTACCGAAGATCGTGTTGTTGGCGCAGTAATAAAAATACTTTGCCTCCGGCGAGAGAGAAAGCTCCTTCTGCGCCGGGATGCGGTCAAAGCCGGTAGCCTCGCTCGATGCCGCGATGTTCACGCGGCAGTACTTTCCCGCTTCCTTCGCGGCGATATTGGCAAAATTGCCGGTCACGGCGTAATCGGCCGTGTCGCCCTCGTCGGTCAGATTGAGCGGGATCATCGAAAACTGGAGCGACGCGCCGCCCTGCAAAAACAGGATCTCGTGCGTGTCCGGCACGGAGAGCGCCTTTTTGAGCTTTGCTTTCGTCGCGGCAAATATATCCATAAATTCCCGGCTGCGGTGGCTCATCTCCATCACGGAGAGACCGCTGCTGTGATAGTTCAGCAGCTCGGCTGCCGCCGTTTGCAGCACCTCCGTCGGCAGCACGGACGGCCCGGCGGAGAAATTGAATACGTCCTCGCGGTTCATGGCTGGATTTCCTTTCCGGTTTTCCCCGGCTCGCGGGGTTATAGCGATTTAGTTTATTATATACCCAACGAATTAGTCTGTCAAAGTGCCGTACCGACAAGCATTTCACCGCGCACACCGGTGATTTTTACTTTTCTCACAACGCCGTGCGGCATGTCGCCCGGCACGGCGACCTCGGTATAGTTCTCGGCGTGGCCGCGGCTCTCGCCGTCCGACTCCGTTTCAAAAATAACTTCGAGCGTTTTGCCGACGCAGGACGTGAGATATTCCCGCTGCATCCGCTCCGCAATATGCGCGGCGCGCGCGGCGCGCGCGGCCTTTTCGCTCTTTTCGATCTGGCCGGGCATACCCGCCGCCTTTGTGCCGGGGCGGATCGAATACGGGAACACGTGCATTTGCGCGAAAGCGCATTTTTCGATGAAGGCGAGCGTCTTGGAAAACTCTTCCTCCGTCTCGCCGGGAAAGCCGGTGATGAGATCGGTCGTGAGTGCGCAGCCGGGGAAGGCCGCGCGCAGCCGCTCCGTGACGGCGAAAAACTCCGCGGTCGTATACTTCCGGCGCATGCGCGCGAGCGTTTCGTCGCACCCGGACTGCATGGAGAGATGGAAGTGCGGGCAGACGTTGAGCTTTTTCAGGCGCTCAACGAATGAATCCGTCACGACCGTCGGCTCGAGCGAGCCGAGATGGATGCGCGCGCCGGGAGCGCCCGCGGCGACGGCTTCGAGCGCGTCGATAAGCGTTTTGCCGTTTTTGAGATCCTTGCCCCACGAGGCGATCTCGATGCCGGTGACGACGATCTCCTTATAGCCCTGCGCGGCGAGCGACGCGGCCTCCGCCGCGCACCGGTCCTCCGGCAGGGAGAGCACGCGCCCGCGCGCGAACGGAATGATGCAGTAGGTGCAGAAATTGTCGCACCCGTCCTGAATTTTAAGATACGCGCGCGCGTGCCCGGCGTAGGCTCCGGCGGGCAGCTCTTCAAAGCCGGTGCGCCGGAAGGGATCGTCGAGCTTCGTTACGCTCCCTCCTGCCCCGCGCTCCGCCGCGGCGGTCTCCACGGCGCGGACAAAGCCCTGCCTGTCGCCGGTGCCGAAGAGGACGTCCGCGCCGAGCGACGCGGCTTCGGCGGCGTCCACCTGGCTCCAGCAGCCGCAGAGCGCCGTGAGCGCATCGGGGTTTTCGCGCCGGAGACGGCGCACGGTCTGGCGTGCCTTGCGCGCGCCTTCGGCTGTGACGGCGCAGGTATTGACGATCACGGCGTCCGCGCTCTCCCCTTCGGCGCACGGCGTGTGGCCGTGGCTCTGGAGAAGCTGCTCCATCGCCTCGGACTCGTACTGGTTGACCTTGCAGCCGAGAGTGGCTATAATGTACTTCATAGAAAGACGCTCCTCAAAGGATGTATGGATATGGAAATTTATCTCGATAACGCCGCCACGACCCGCGTATGCCCGGAGGCGGCGGACGCGGCGTATAAGGTGATGACGGAAGTGTACGGCAACCCCGGCTCGACGCACAAGCTGGGACGCGAGGCGCGCGCCGTGCTGGACGATTCCCGCAAAAAGCTCGCCGCCGCGCTCGGGTGCGCGCCCAAAGAGATGTACTTCACCTCCGGCGGCACGGAGAGCGACAACTGGGCCATTCTGGAAGGCGCATATCTCCAGCGGCGCGTCGGGCGGCACATCATCTCCTCCGCCGTAGAGCACGACGCCGTGCGAAAGCCGCTCGAAAAGCTCGCGCGCGAGGGCTATGAGATAACGCTCCTCTCCCCCGACAGCACCGGCGCGATATCCGCCGATGCGGTGCGTGCCGCGCTCCGGGAGGATACGGCGCTCGTAACGCTTATGATGGTCAACAATGAGACCGGCGCCGTGACGGACATCGCGGGCGTGGCCCGCGCGCTGCGCGCGGCAAAGTCCAGGGCGCTTCTCCACACCGACGCGGTGCAGGGCTTTATGAAGGAGCCGTTCTCCGCCAAAACGCTCGGCGCGGACATGATATCCGTGAGCGGCCACAAGGTCCACGCGCCCAAGGGCATCGGCGCGCTGTATATCCGGCAGGGGCTGAAGCTCCCGGCGCACATTCTCGGCGGCGGGCAGGAGGAGGGCATGCGCTCCGGCACCGAGCCGATGCCGCAGATCGCCGCCTTCGGCGAGGCCGTTCGCATTGCCAAGGCCGAAATGCCGGAAGCGAACAAACGCATGGAGGCGCTGCGCGCGCAGTGCGTGCAGACGCTCACCGACACCGTGCCCGATATCGTATTCCTCGGCGGCGGCAGCGCGCACATTCTCTCGCTCTCTCTGCCCGGCTACCGCAGCGAGGTTTTGATGAACTATCTCGAGGCGAAGGGCATCTACGTTTCCAAGAGCAGCGCGTGCAAGCGCGGCAAGCGCAGCCATGTGCTCGAGGCCATCGGCGCGCCGGACAAGGTCATCGACGGGGCGCTGCGCGTTTCGTTCTCGCGCTGCACGACCACGGAGGAATGCGCTTATTTTTGCGAAGCGCTCGCCGCGGCGCGAAAGGAGCTCTACCCTTCCCTTTAACTAATCTATTGTACTCAAGCGCCGCCGCAGCGTCAAGAGCTGCGGCGGCGCGTTTGAGAGGAGGAATTCTTTTGACCGAAACGGATCTTTCTCTTTATGCCGTCGGAGCGCTCACGGATGAGGAAGCGCGCGAGGCCGTGGCGTGGCGTTATGACGGAGAGTATGCCGTCTACAACTTTCCCTCCTGGGACGAATGCGCCGCGCGCGGCTGGTCGATCACCAACGCGGTAAAGCGCGAAAATGCGTATTTCTCCGTGCGGTATGCAGGAGAATTTCTCGGCTTTTTCCATATCATGGACCGCGCCGGTCACGTGGAGCTCGGTGTCGGGATGAAGCCGGAGCTCTGCGGCCAGGGCCGCGGGCGGATGCTCATGGCGCTCGCGCTCGCAAAGATCCTCGAAACGCGCGGCTGCACAACGGTGAAGCTTGCCGTGCGCACGTTCAATACCCGCGCCGTCCGCTGCTACGAGCGTGCCGGGTTCACGATCATCGACACGCGTTATGAAGCTCTCGGCACCGCGCCCGGAGAAATGTACATCATGCAGACCACAGTTTGATCTCTCTCAAACGAGTTCCCCTTCGTTAGGCTCTCTCATGCGAGGGGGCTTTTTTCTGTTTATGCATAAAATTAACAAAAAGTAACGTTATGTAACCCATAATATGAATATTGGGAGGCCGGACAAGCCGTATTCACTGTGGAAAACTCTGTGGGAAATGTTCAAAACTCTTTTATTTCCTATTATTTCCCGGCGCGGGACAAAAATGAATATTCATAATCTATTCATAATAGGATGAGAGGAGAAGGGAGGCGCGTCCATGCGCAGGTTCATTTGCGCGGCTCTGGCCGCTCTTTACCTCACGATACCGGCTCTTGCCGTGGAGACTTTGCCGGAGGAGAGCTTTTCGCTTTCCTGCACGGCGGCGGTGCTGATGGAACGGCAGACCGGCACGGTACTGTATGAGAAGGAAGCCCACCGGCATCTCTCCCCGGCGAGCGTGACGAAGGTGATGACGCTGCTGCTCGTGGCGGAGGCGGTCGAGAGCGGCGCGGTCTCGCCGGACGATCCCGTCACGGCGAGCCGCCGGGCCGCCTCGATGGGCGGCAGCCAGATCTGGCTCGAGGAGGGCGAGGTGATGACCGTGGCGGAGATGACGAAGTGCGTGGCGGTCGTCTCGGCAAACGACTGCGCCGTGGCGCTCGCGGAGGCGCTCTGCGGCTCGGAGGAGGCGTTCGTCGTGCGCATGAACCGCCGGGCGGAGGAGCTGGGTCTTTCCGATACGCATTTTACCAACTGCACCGGTCTCTTCGAAGACGCGGAGCACTACACCTGTGCCTACGACATTGCGGTCATATCGCGCGAGCTATTGAAGCACGAGTTCGTCCGGCAGTATACGACGCTCTGGCAGGACACGATACGTTCGGGTGAATTCGGCCTTACGAACACGAATAAGCTCGTGCGGCACTACAATGGCTGCACAGGGCTCAAAACGGGCTTCACGTCCACGGCGATGTACTGTCTCGCCGCCTCCGCCGAGCGCGGCGGCGTGGAATATATTGCGGTCATCCTCCACGGCGAGACGAGCCAGCTGCGCTTTGACGCGGCGCGAACGCTTTTGGACTACGCCTTTGCCAACTATACGCTCGTCATGCCGGAGACCGGCGCGCCGGACGTGCCGGTGTCGCTCGGCAAGGCGGCGAGCGTACGCGCCGTGTGCGAGAGCTCCGGGACAGTGCTCATCGAAAAGGCGCGGCAGAAGGAGCTTTCCGCCGTTTACGAGCTGCCGGAGAAGGTGGACGCGCCCGTTGCCGCCGGGCAGCTTCTCGGTACGCTCCGGTACGTTGCCGGAAACGAAACGATAGCGAGCGTTCCGATCAGCGCGGCGGAGAGCGTGGAGCGCGTCGGCGCCGGGGAGCTGTGGGTGCGGCTCGCCGCGGCGCTGTGCGGCCGGACAAATACACAATAGTTCATCTTGCAAGTGAGCGCCGGAGAGTGTACAATGTCACCAAAGGAAGAAATTAACCGCAGGGAGGTATACCAATGATTCATGTTGATCTCACCGGCGCCGCGCCGTTCTTCGGCGCACACACCCCGGACTATGCCGCCGCGGAAACGGCACACCGCACGCTCAGCGAAAAGACGGGCGCGGGTTCGGATTTTCTCGGCTGGACGGAGCTGCCGCGCCGCATCCGCGAAACGGAGCTTGCGCGCATTCTCGCCGCGGGCAAAGCGATCCGTGAAAAGGGCGACGCGCTCGTCGTTGTCGGCATCGGCGGATCGTATCTCGGCGCACGCGCGGCCTATGAGCTGATCGGCCGGCGCGAGGGCGGCGCGGAGCTGCTCTTTGCCGGAAACGGGCTTTCCGCAGCCACGCTCCGCGACACGATCGAAAAGCTCGGAGACCGCGATTTCTGCGTGAACGTCGTTTCCAAATCCGGCACGACGCTTGAACCGGCGCTCGGCTTCCGCGTGTTCCGCGATCTGCTCATCAAGAAATACGGCGAGGAAGAGGCCAACCGCCGCATTTTCGCCACGACCGACGCGCGCCGCGGCGCTCTCAAGAGCGAGGCGGACGCCGCCGGGTGGGAAAGCTTTGTTGTGCCGGACGATGTCGGCGGACGCTACAGCGTTCTCTCCGCCGTCGGTCTGCTGCCGCTCTGCGCCGCGGGGATTGACATTGAAAAGATCCTCACCGTCGCCGAGGAGACGTTCGCTTCTCTCGACGAGCGCAGCGAGAATAACCCCTGCTGGCAGTACGCCGCTGCACGCCAGGCGCTCTATAAGAGCGGCAAGGCCGTGGAGATTCTCGCGTGCTACGAGCCGCGCTTCCGCATGATGGCGGAGTGGTGGAAGCAGCTGTACGGCGAATCCGAGGGCAAGAACGGTCTCGGCATTTTCCCGGCGAGCGTGGAGTATAATGCCGACCTGCACTCCATGGGCCAGTACATTCAGGAGGGCCCGCGCCATCTGATGGAGACTGTCGTGAGCTTTGCCTCTCTCCCCGGCGGGTACACCGTTCCCGCCGACGCGCACGACGGCGACGGACTGAATTATCTTGCCGGACACGACTTCAACGAGATCGCCGCCATTGCCCGCGCGGCGGTGAAGACCGCGCACATCGAAGGCGGCGTTCCCAATCTCGCCATCGAGGTTTCAGACATGGCGGAGACCGGCTTTGCCGAGCTTGTCTGCTTCTTTGAGCTTGCCTGCGGCATTTCCGGCTACATGGAGGGCGTGAATCCGTTCGATCAGCCGGGCGTGGAGGCCTACAAAAAGCTCATGTTCCGCGGTCTTGCCGCGCTGAAATGAAGAACATTCGGTGAACAATCGAAAAGCGCCTTGCAACGGGCGGCGGAAGATGGTAGAATACTCAAAAAGAAGCATTCGCATCTTTCTTTAAAATTACAAATGAGGTGATTTCCTATGGTTAAACTCATCATGGGTCTGTCCGGCTCCGGCAAGACCAAGACCCTGATCTCTCTCGTCAGCGAAGCCATTGAAAAGGAGCAGGGCAATGTTGTCTGCATCGAAAAGAGCCGGCATCTGACCTATGATATTCCCTATCAGGCGCGGCTGATCCGCACCGACGATTACGGCGTCCGCGGCAACACGATGCTGCTCGGCTTCCTGTGCGGCCTGCACGCCGGAAACTATGACATCACCCATTTCTTCATCGACGATCTCAACAAGATCCTCGACGACCGCTCCAATGAGGCGCTGGAGAAGTTCCTCGACACGCTTGCCGAGTTCGGCGCGCGCGAGAACATCAACTTCACCATCACCATCACCGCCGATCCCTCCGGCGCGGGCGACGGTCTGAAGAAATATTTCTGATATGCGGCTCGACAAGTGGCTGAAGGTCTCGCGGCTCATCAAGCGCCGCACCGTGGCGCAGGAGGCGTGCGACGGCGGGCATGTGTCCGTCGGCGGGCGCGTCGCCAAGCCCTCCACCGATGTGAAAGTGGGCGACGTGATCGAGATCCGCTTCGGCGCAAAAACGCTGCGGGCGGAAGTCCTCTCCGTGCAGGAAACGGTCAAAAAAGACGATGCCGCCGCGATGTACCGCGAACTATGATATAGCAAGAAACCGCCTTCTCCGTTTTTTGCGGAGGAGGCGGTTTTCGTCTATAGCCATATTGCGATGGCAATCAGCACCAGACTGTGCTATTATATAATCATTAAATCACACAGACAGGACGGTTGCTGCCATGATTCGGAATATTCCCGGAAAGCCTATGCATATTGCTGACGATGTGTATATTGCAGAAAACGCCACGCTGGTTGGCGAAATTGATATTGCGCCGGAGGCAAGCATCTGGTATGGCGCTGTGCTTCGCGGCGATGTCGGCGCCATCCGGATCGGCCGCCGCTGCGCCATCGAGGACAATGTCACGATCCACGAGGCAGCGGTTTTGAGGGACGACACCGTTGTAGGCCACAACGCTGTGGTTCACGGCTGCACGGTGGGAAAGGGCTGTCTGATCGGCATGAACGCCACCGTCATGACCGGAGCCGTGATCGGCGACGGGTGCCTGATCGCCGCCGGCTGTCTGATATCGGAAGGAAAAATTATTCCGCCGGGCAGTCTTGTAATAGGCGTGCCCGGCCGGGTCGCAGGGCCGCTGACGCCGAAGCAGGCGCAGTGTATCGCGGCGGCATCGGAAAACTATCAGAAATTGGCTCAGATGCAGCTTCCGCAGCCCTTAAAACCCTGAATATAAGAACCGGGACTGTATCGCATGATTTTCTGCGTCATGCGGTACAGCCCCGGTTTTTTCGTTCGTTATTTTTCGTCCTTCTCGGGCGGCTCCGCCACGCGGAGCATGTGGAAGCCCTCGCCGTGGACTTCGTTGGATTCAAGGATGATGGTAAACGACGCCGGGTCGAGCAGCTTCACCTCGCGGGTGATGGCAAACATCTCCTTGCCGGAGCAGGCGCACAGCACCACATCGCGGTGATCCTTCCGGAAGCCGCCGCGCGCGTCGATGATCGTTGTGCCGCGGCCGCAGAGCTCGTCGATCCGCTCCGTGACGGCTTCGCCGTGGTCGGTGACGATGAGTGCGAGCTTTCCGGCGTTCGCGCCGTACATGATCTTGTCGGCAATGGCGGCGAAAATGAGGTCGATCATCATGCCGTATACGATGCCGTCAAAATCGCGGAAAATGATGCCGCCGAGCACCACAACGATGCCGTCCGTGAGCAGGATGAACCGGCCGAGCGGCAGGTGCGGGTGCTTGGCCTTGAGCGCCATTGTGATGAAGTCCGCGCCGCCGGTGGAGGAGTTGCGCATATAGATGAGCGCGTAGCCCAGCCCGCCGAGCACGCCCGCGCAGATGGCGGCGACGAGCCGCTCGCCGGTGTACTGCGGCAGCATCGGGGCTATGTAATCCACGAAAAGCGAGGAGAGGATCATGCACCGGACGCTGCAAAGGAAAAACCGGCGGCCAAGCATCCGGCAGCAGATGATCGCCACAGGGATGTTGAGCACAATGGTCATCACGCCGATGGGCAGACCAAAGAGGCGGTATAAGATCAGCGCGAGACCGGAAAAGCCGGTCATCGGGAACTTTGCGGGCAGCGCGAAGTTATAAATGGCAACGCCGGTCAGTATGCTTCCCGCGATCTCCACGAGCGTATCGAATAACCATGTTTTCCCGAACAGCTTTCCCACGACGGCCATCTCCCTTTCTTTTCCTTTTATCAAAAAAGAGCGGACGCGAATTATGAGACCGATCCGCATCCGCTCTTTTTCATTTTATCATGCAAAGGATTTGCTTGTCAATTCCGCCAAAAGCACGGCGAGTTATTTTTACAATTCGACGAGCTCGTACTCGCGGCTGCCGACGCCGAGAGCGGCGGCACACTCGATCGTGTGGATGCCGTGGAGCGACTCCACGCGCTCGATGAAATGCTTTTGGCCGGGGTCGTCCGTCGCGGCATAGATGAGATCGATGCACGCCTGATCGACCGCGACCGGGTCGAGCGAGGCGAGAATGCCGATGTCCTTCATGCAGGGGTCCTCCGCCACGGCGCAGCAGTCGCAGTCCACGGAGAGGTTTTTCATCACGTTCACGAACGCCATGCTGCCGTGGAAATAATCCACAACGGCGCTTGCCGCGTCCGCCATGCCCGCAAGGAACACGTCCTGCGCCGGAAGGCTGTCCCCGAACCGGTTCTGGTCGGTCGTCGTGCCGCCGGAGTGGATCCACACCTTGCCCGCAGTGGAGGCGCAGCCGATGGAGAGCTGCTTGAGCGCTCCGCCGTAGCCGCCCATCGGGTGGCCCTTGAAGTGGGAGAGGACGAGCATGGAGTCGTAGTTTTCGATGTCCTTGCCGACGATGTCCTTCTTCAGCACATGGCCGTTCGGAATGGGAAGCTCCAGATCGGGGCCTTCGGCATCAAGAATGTCCACGTCGAACACCTCCGACCAGCCGTGCTTGCGCAGAAGGCGGCGGTGCTGCTCGGTATAGTTGCGCGATCCGGCATACGCCGTGTTGCACTCCACGACGGTGCCCTTCACCGCATCTACAACGCTCTTCCAGAATTCGGGGTGCAGAAAGTTCTGGTTGCCCTCCTCGCCGGAGTGCACCTTGACCGCGATCTTGCCCGGAAGCTCCTTGCCGAGAGCGCGATAAAGCTCCAGCACCTTTTCCGGCGTGATCTCGCGGGAGAAATATACGATCGGCTTCATTCGTGTGTCCTCCTTGTCAACGCTTGTTTTTCCGCTTCGCGATGGACTCCTTGACCGACTGCACAAGATCGCCGATCACCGGCAGCGGTTCCCGTTTGCCCTTGAGAACGCTCACAATGCCCTTGATCGCGCCGATGATGCAGATGATGCCTCCGACGGTGCCGACCCAGCCCCACAGGTTGCCGAGCAGACTCGTAAGAATACCGAAGATGATGAGCCCAAGCCCCTGCTCCGTGTGGTATTTCATGAAAGGGTCATCCTTCTGCGTGATGGCAGGGATGAGCCAGAAGGGGCCGAGATACGAGAATACGGAGAGCTTCTGCCGCTCGACCGACTCCGCAGCCTGACGGCGCATCGTCTCGTCCGCGGGTGAGTACGTCCGCTGCTGTCCGGCGTTTTGGGCGTTCGGCTGCGCCGAGCCGGTGCGCTGCGAGGTGTACTGCGCCTGCGCGGCTCCGGCCGTGCGCTGGGAGGTGTACTGTCCCTGCGCCGGGCCGCCGGTGTGCGTCTGCTGCCACGGGTCCTGCTGCCAGCGCTTCTGCTGCTCGGCATAGCGGCGTTCGGCTTCTTCTCTTGCCTTTTGCTGCGCCTCTTCCTGCGTTCTGCGCGCGGCTTCTTCCCGCTCACGGCGCGCCTGTTCGGCGGCGCGGCGGCGCTCTTCCTCGGCGGCGCGCTGCGCGGCTTCCGCCGCCTTCTTCGCTTCGGCCTCCGGGTCGTAGCCGCAGGCAGGGCACTCGGTTTCCCCGATCGGGATATACGCACCGCATTTATCGCAGAAACTCAACGGGAACCCCCCTTTAATAACATAATATTCCTTATACAGTATAGCGCGCTTCCCCTCCGATTGCAAGGGCGTCCCAGCGGATGAACGAAAAACGCAGGGCGTGGCGCACCGGCCCCGCCCTGCGGGCATATTCTTTCTCAATTCGCCATTTTTTACTCGCGCGTCAATCCATCTCCGGGCGCCCGCCGCCGTAGAAAACACGGCGGCTCAGTCTTCGCGGCTTTTCGTGAACAGACGGTAAAGATGCAGCACCGCCGCGTACAGCACACCCGCAACCGGCCAGACGATCCATGTGTTCTTCCAGTCCTCGGTCGTGAAGTTCCAGCCGAGATACACAGCCACAGCGAGCGTCCAGTAGGCAGCGGAAAGTGCCTTCTCCTTTTGGTTGCGCTTTTTCTCCGCCGGAGCGTAGTCGCCGGACTGCAAAATTTTCTGCATGCCCGCCCAGCGGACGCCCGTCACAACGAAAACCGCCGCGCCGACCCCGGCAAGGAACAGCATTCCGCACACCGCGAGGATCATCGCAAGATCGCTCCCCTCCGCCATGCCGATGAAGATCGGCACCGGAGAGAGGATGCAGAGCATCGTGCCGACCATGTTGCAGCGAGCATACGTGCTTTTATACTGCCGCTGCCGCTCGCTCACCATGCCCGTCACGCCGTACTCCGTGTCAAACGGCTCCTTATCAAGGAACGCATAGGGAGCGTTTTTAAAGCTGCAGGAGAGAAAAGCCGCGACCGCCGCCGCGATAAAGAGGAACAGCACGATAAGCCCTGCGGCCGAAGCGGTGATTTCCGAAATGCCGTAAGCCAGGCTCTCGGCGAGCGCGCTGAGGATCAGCAGCGGAATGACCGAGACGATGCAGAGAAACGTCGCCGCCGCCATACGCACGGAGGCGTTTTTCCGCAGGGCCAGATATTCGTTGGCCTCGGCGAGCGTGAGCCGCCGGATGGCGGAATCCTCGCCGGATGTGAATTCCTCACTCTCCAATTCGTCCTTGAGAAGATAGTCTGTCGTAACGCCGAAGAGAGCGCCAAGCATCAGGATCTTTTCAAGATCGGGCACGGTCTGCGCGCTCTCCCATTTGGACACCGCCTGCCGCGATACGTTCATTTTCTCCGCCAGTTCTTCCTGCGACCAGCCGTTCTTTCTCCGCAGCCGGATGATCTTGTCCGCCAGGATCATATTCGTTTCCTCCGTTTCGTGGCGCTTATGCTGCGCCGTGATGTTGGAGTCAATGTACCGTTTTTCCGGGTTGCAAGCCACCAATTGACAGCTTGAAATCTGTCAACCGCCGGTTGACAAAGCCGTTTTTGCACCGGAAGCCGCTTCGGGATCGCTCAGCGTCATAGCGTTTTGGAATAGCCGGACTTCATCAAGGTATATCTTTTTGCATCCGGAGGGCAGCTATTTCCTTTTATAAAGCAGTGTCATGACAGCAAAAAATTGAGTTAATATTATTAAGCAAATATGAAACATGATTATCCGGTCTTTTTGATTTGCCGCATCTTAGGGGTGAAGTCTCGCAGCGGTATAGTCCTTCACAAAAAGCTAAGTCGAACTATATATTTGTCACCATTCTTACCACGCACTTGCGTTTCCGTTCTTCTCATCTGTGAAGTATCTGCAATGTGATTTATTGCGTCCTGCCATTCATGAATGATACAGTTTATTCTCTCTGTTGAAAACACCGCCGTGTTGAAATTGATATTAAGAACTCTGTCCATATCGACCACATTGCAAACAAATAGTGACTGTCCCGACGCGAGCAAATATTTTTCGTCTTCTTTCCAGTTTTCGAGAAACTCTTTCCAATCAAAGGAATCACTTGGAACGATATAGCTCAGAAAAGTTCCTTGAAGTCTCAGAAGGTCAACAAGCTTCTGATTGGTCAGAAAACTCTCCTTTATCCATATGCAATAGTTTCCTAAAGGGCTTTCGGGCCATTCATAAAAGCAATTGTGCCCGTTTTTGATGTATTTGGAGATCGCACTCGCTTTTTCTGCCTTTATTGTATACTGGTTCTTGATGATAACATTACGATCGAATTTCAGCAAATCAAATAGCAAGGCGGCGCATTGCAGGGGAAAATCTCCCTGTTCGTCGAACACCGCTTCAATTTCATAATCAATTTCATAATAGGGTTCTTTCATCATAATTCTCCAATTAATTATTTTATAGCACTGAAAAAACCGGAAACTCCTCCTATTATCTCCGAAATCCACTCCGTACGATGTTTTCCTATGCCCGTCGTAGCAGTTCTCATACGGAGCCGATCTCCGGCAAAACAGGGTCGTCCATCTTTCTGTTTGTTACTTCCTGTTCGTTCTTTTAGGCCGTCTCAAAGCCAAGAAAGTTTATATCTTCTCTTTCGTATCCGCGCTGTACCGGAGCACGACCGCTTCCGCCAGCACGGCGAGGCGGTAATATATCACTATCTCGTCTTTCTCCGTATCCGGCGCGCGGTTTATCAATTCGGCGAAAGCGGCCCGCTCCTCTTTGGTTATCAGGCCCTCCGGAGAGCATTCCAGCGCTTTATTCCGCCGCAAAAGCCGCGTACAATAGCCGCCGACAGCCGAATCTACGGCTATAAGCTCCGGAGCGTGTTCATACACAGCCGCCGGAATCTTCGACGCAAGAAAGGCTTTGAGGATGTGTTCATGCTGTTTGTTCTTCATTCGTCCCTCCTGCCGTCCGGCTCATCCGTTCCGCCTTTTTCGATTGACCCACGTTCTGACGAAGCGGGGAACATCGGCGATGCTTTTGATACTTATCCTCTGCTTTACACTCTCCGTACCGAGCGGTGCGAAAGAAGCTTGTTCAACGCCTTGTCGGCATTTTCGTCTTCCCGCTGGAATACGATCTGTCTGCCGTTTTCCAATACGATCCTGACGTGCTCGTTCAGCGAGGTATAGCGGGCAGATACTACGTCCCTGATCTGCGAATACGGAGCATTGGCCAAGGTGACAAAGAAAACTTTTTTGATTACTCTGTCCGATGTAAAGGTGATGCTCCATGTTGCAAAATACAGCAGTATGGCAAGCAGCGACAGTATCAGCGGCGCGCAAAGTATCGCAAACTCCGCGTATGCGTTTCGCGCAAGCAAAACGAGGAGCGCAAGAATACCGCCAACCATAAAAATGTACACACCGACCCTGCTGCTCTTGTTTTTTCTTACAACAATGGGTTTTTTCACGCGCGCAGCCCTTTCTCAGAAATTGCGGAATTCCCGCCGTATCAGCAGCCCCGCCAGACGCGGGTGCTCGGGGGCGTGGCATAAAATCCAGTAGCCCCCTATGCCAAGTCCCCAACAGGCCAGACACACTGACCACATGGTTATTAAGGAATTTCGGTAATTTTTGGCGTTTGCCGCAGATATTGCTTCTTGAGATACAATCACGGAACCGTCGACATTGGTTATTTCCACAATATCGCAGGCATTCGACTTTTTTGCCGACGGTAATTTGTAACTTACTTTTACTGTGGTTTTGTTTTCAATAATACTTTCAAGTATATGCTCATCCTCTATCGCATCCGTGGGAAGATAGTATACCTGATCTTCATTGCTCCTTATAACAAAGCTTGGCCCGTCGCCGGAATATGAAATGAACTCGCATTTTGTCATGCTGCACTCAAGGGTGCTCGGCTCTAAAAGCGGCTCCAAGCTGCATGATATTGCTAAAGCAAGAATAGCGATTCCAACGATAGACCACAAGATAACGATCGGTATCGGCTGCATGACGTAGCCGTTGAACAACTTCGATTCTATTCTGAATCGCAAACTGAATCCCTTCATATCCGCCCATCACTCTCGAAAATACGTTTTGTATGCTCCCCGATATGTATACTATTTCCTTTTATAAAGCGCTGCTTAACAGCTTTATACACACCCTCGCGAACGGATATCCGGTCTTTAATATACTGTCCGACGTGCACGCGGCTCAGTAAGTATCCACCGTCACATTGTCCCATATGTCCCTAAGGGACATGTTGTCGATACGCGCATTTTCAAAGAGGTCCCGACAAGAGGCAAATTGCTGCGAGTTTCCCAAATCATCGCTCAAATGGTACAGGTGGTCGCCCGCATGGGCTATCCAGTAGCTTCGCTGATTATACAGAAAGTGAATCTCGTCTCCGTGGACGATGGCGAAGTGCCGGATGGCATCATATGTCTCCCACGATGGGTCATTGGGCTTTTCGATCTCGATTTTTTCGATCGCGTTTCCCAACAAAACGCCATTGAACATATGCGCCTGTCTGCACAGTTCTTCCAACGAACTCCCCTGCTGACGCAAACCGTCTGCGGTGACCAGGCAGTACTGCAAGCGGAAGCCGCTGCGTCCTTTCACAATGGAATAGTATCGGGACCGATACCGAAACGCCAAGATCGCGTGCCTTTTGAAAAAAGTCTCAAGTTCCTGTAGTGTCATTTTCTCCAAACACCATAGATCGATCAACAACGCTCTGCCATAGTACCAAATGCACAAGTGTACAGCATTGCGGATCGTATCCTATCCGATTATACCATCACTGCTCTACTTCCTCATCGCTCAAACGGCTCCCGGCATCTCGGAGCCGTTATGCAGCCGCTCCTCTGATAAAAAAGACACGACGCCCGGGAGAATGAAGGTCTGTGCGAACATTCCGGTTGGAGGTCGTGTCTATAAAATAATTATACGGATCGATCCGAAAAAAGCAAGAAAAATCGACCGAACGGGCGCACGGCTATGCGCAGAAGCGGTGCTTGCCGATCTGCACGATCAGCGGGCGTGACCAGATCCACTTACTCGTCGCCGTGACGGGATTGAAGTAGTAGATCGCGCCGCCGGTCGGATCGTAGCCGTTCATGGCGTCGCGCGCGGCGGCGTAGGCGCTCTGCGCGACCGGCTCGTCGAACTGCCCGTCATCGAGACAGGAGAACGCACCGCGCTGATAGATAACGCCGGAGAGCGTGTTCGGGAACGACGGATGCGCGATGCGGTTCATCACGACCGCGCCCACGGCGACCTGTCCCTCGTAGCTCTCGCCGCGCGCCTCGGCGGAGATGAGCCGCGCGAGCAGCGCCACATCGCCGGAGGTGTTCTGCTCGATGAGCCCCGCGGACGAGATGCCGAGCGCCGCGAGCGTCTCCGCGCCCGCCTTGCCGTCGGCGGCGAGACCGTTTTTCTGCTGGAAGAGCAGCACCGCCGCCTCCGTGCGGCTGCCGTAAACGCCGTCCACCTCGGCGCTGTAGTAGCCCCAGTCCTTGAGCTTCTGCTGAATTTCGGAAACGACGCTGCCGGTAGAGCCGCGCTTGTACGACGCCGCGTCCGCCCTCTGCGCGAGCGTGATGACCGCTATATTCACCGCGAACAGCACCGCGATCGCAATGCAGGCGCGTTTTATTCCATATTTTGTCATAAAAACCCCTCCAAACCGTTTTTCATAGTTTGGAGGGGTGCAATTTGTTTTATGATGTCAAATTTTAGTTTTTCTTTGTGCGGACTTCCTCGTTCACGCGCGCGATGAAGTCGTCGAGAGCCATGACGCCCTCGTCACCGCCGCGGCTGCGCACCGCGACCGTGCCGCTCTCGGCTTCCTTGTCGCCGAGAATGAGCAGATACGGGATCTTCTGGCTGCGGCCTTCGGCGATCTTCTTGCCGATCTTCTCGTTGCGAAGATCCTTCTCCACGCGCAGCCCGGCAGCGTCAAGCGCGGCGGCGACCTTTTCGGCGGTCTCGTTCGCGCGGTCGGTGATCGTGAGAACGCGCACCTGCACGGGCGCGAGCCACACCGGGAACGCGCCGGCGTAGTGCTCGGTGATGATGCCGATGAAGCGCTCGATGGATCCGAGAACGACGCGGTGGATCATGACCGGGCGGTGCTTCTCGCCGTCCGCGCCGGTGTACTCCAGCTCAAAGCGCTCGGGAAGCTGCATGTCGAGCTGGATCGTGCCGCACTGCCAGGTACGGCCGAGGCTGTCGGCCAGATGGAAGTCGAGCTTCGGGCCGTAGAACGCGCCGTCGCCCTCGTTGATGACGTAGCTCTTGCCCATCTCGGTCACGGCGGCCTTGAGCGTTTCGGTGGCGAAATCCCAGTCCTTCACATCGCCCATGTGATCCTCGGGCATCGTGGAGACCTCGATCTCGTAGCGCAGGCCGAACACGGAGTAGACCTCGTCGAACAGGCGGACAACATTCTTGATCTCGTCCTTCATCTGCTCCCAGGTCATAAAGATATGCGCATCGTCCTGCGTGAAGCAGCGGACGCGGAAGAGTCCGTGCAGCGCGCCGGAGAGCTCGTGGCGGTGGACGAGGCCCAGCTCGCCCACGCGCAGCGGCAGATCGCGGTAGGAGTGCGGCTCGGACTTGTAAACGAGCATGCCGCCCGGGCAGTTCATCGGCTTGATGGCGTAGTCCTCGCCGTCGATGACGGTGGTGTACATGTTCTGCTTATAGTGATCCCAGTGGCCGGAGCGCTCCCACAGCGCGCGGTTGAGGATCATCGGCGTGGAGATCTCCACATAGCCGTAGCGCTTGTGCACCTGACGCCAGTAGTCAATGAGCGTGTTGCGCAGCACCATGCCCTTCGGCAGGAAGAACGGGAAGCCGGGGCCTTCGTCCATGAGCGTGAAGAGGCCGAGCTCCTTGCCGAGCTTGCGGTGGTCGCGCTTCTTGGCTTCCTCGATGCGGGCGAGGTACTCGTCGAGCATGTCCTTGCTCGGGAAGCTCACGGCATAGAAGCGCTGGAGCATTTTGCGCTTGGAATCGCCGCGCCAGTAGGCGCCCGTGACGTTCGTGATCTTGATGCCGTTGCCCTTGATACGGCCGGTGGAATCAAGATGCGGACCGGCGCACAGGTCGGTGAACTCGCCCTGGCGGTAGAAGGAAATGACGGCGTCCTCCGGCAGATCGTTGATCAGCTCGACCTTGTAAGGCTGCTCGGCCTTTTCCATGAGCGCAACGGCCTCGGCGCGGGGCAGCTCAAAGCGCTCGAGCTTCAGCTTTTCCTTGCAGATCTTGCGCATTTCCTTCTCGATGGCTTCAAAGTCGTCGGGAGAGAAGGTGTGCTCGCTGTCGATGTCGTAATAGAAGCCCTCTTCGATCGCGGGGCCGATGGCGAGCTTCGTGCCCGGGTACAGGCGGCAGATCGCCTGCGCCATGACGTGCGAGCAGGTATGATGGTACGTTTTGCGGTATTCGGGATTTTCCCAGCTGTAAGCGTTCTCTTCCATGATGTCTCCTCCGGTGTATATTATTTCTCTTTTGCAAACAAAAAAAGCACGCCCATGCCGATTCTGCGGCACAGGGGTGCTTTGAAAACACGGTTCCACCCTGTTATTTCACTCATTGACCCATAACGCGGTCAAACGGGCGGGCATTTCCTCCCACCGGCTCCGGGACGGTCGATACCGGGCTCGTCCGCAGGACGCTTTCACCAAAGCGCGTCCCTCTCTGCGCCGACTTCTCCGGGCGTTTCCCTTCAACGCCTATGTCGGGACTATACACCCAAAAAATGCGGGTGTCAAGCCCCCTGCGCCGCACGCTGCAAAAGCGCCGCCAGCGCGAGCAGCACGGGCTGATGTACAAGATAGATAAGGAGCGAGCGGCGGCTCAGCCACGCAAGAGCGCGCGGCGCGCTTGCGTACTTCTTCTCCGGCGGCATATCGCCGAGCCTCTCTCCTGCCGCAGCCGCGGCGAAAAAGAGCGCGCCCCACGGCAGCAGCGGATAATAATCCGCCGAGGCAAACGCCGCCGTGCGCAGCCCGAGCGGAAAAAGGAACGGCACACCCACCCGCACACGGATGGGCAGCACGAACGTCAGCGCAAAAACGAGCAGCGCCGCGCCGCAGGCATAGATTTCCGGGAGAGCCTCCCAGCGTTTGCGCACCGCCGCATGCAGCAGCATGCACACGCCGAGCAAATGCAGTATGCCCCAGTATACGGGAGCGCCAATAAGATATGTCACCGCGGACACAAGAAGCGCCGCGGCAAGCACGATGAGCCCCCGGCGCAGAGGGCGCTTCGAGAGACGCGCGCATACGCCGGAGATCGCAATAAAGCTCTCGGCGATCATATACCGCGCAAGCTCCATAACGCCGCTTTGCATAAGCAAGTCCGGCACAAGCCCCACCGACGCAAGATCAAAAAGAAAGTGCCATACGATCATGGCGAGCAGCGCCGCTGCCCGCCATGTATCGAGAAAGCCTATGCGTTTTTCGCTCACTTGGAAACGTTGAAGCGGAAGAGCGTCACATCGCCGTCGTGCATCACGTAGTCCTTGCCCTCAAGCCGGACAAGGCCTTTTTCCTTGGCCGCGGCCATGCTGCCGCAGGCTTTGAGATCGTCAAACGCCACGATCTCGGCGCGGATGAAGCCCTTTTCAAAGTCGGTGTGGATCTTGCCGGCGGCCTGCGGCGCTTTGGTGCCGCGGCGGATCGTCCAGGCGCGCACCTCGTCGCTGCCCGCCGTCAGGAAGGAGATAAGACCCAGCAGCTCATAGGACGCCTGAATGAGACGCTGCAATCCGGACTCGGTCATGCCGAGCTCTTCCATGAACACGGCGCGCTCCTCCTCATCCAGCTCCGCGATCTCCTGCTCAAACCGGGCGCACACCGGCAGCACGCGGCTGCCCTCGGCGTCCGCGAGCGCCTTGACCTGCCGGTAGTAGGCGTTGTTCTCCGCCCCGGCGGAGAAGCCGTCCTCGTCGAGATTCGCGGCATAGATGATGGGCTTGTTGGTGAGAAGGTCGGACGCGGCGATGATCTCGCGCTCCTCCTCGTCGGCCTCAAAGCTGCGGGCGGAGCGTCCGCCGTCCATCCACTCGATCAGACGGCCGAGGACCTCGGCTTCCTTTTTGAATTTCTTGTCGCCGCTCTTGGCGTTTTTTTCCGCCTTGTCCTGGCGGCGGCGCAGCATTTCGATATCGGCGAGGATGAGCTCGAGATCGACGGTCTCAATGTCGCTCACGGGGTCGTGCGAGCACTCGTGGCGGATGATGTCGGCATTATCAAAGCAGCGGACGACGTGAACGATGGCATCGGTGTTGCGGATATCGCCGAGGAACTTGTTGCCGAGACCTTCGCCCTGCGACGCGCCCTTGACAAGACCCGCGATATCCACGAATTCGATCGTGGCGGGGGTGTATTTCTTCGGCTGGTACATCTCCGCGAGATAGTCCAGCCGCGCGTCCGGCACAGTGACAACGCCGACGTTCGGCTCGATCGTGCAGAACGGGTAGTTCGCCGACTCCGCCCCGGCGTTCGTCAGCGCATTGAAAAGCGTGCTCTTGCCCACGTTGGGCAGACCCACGATACCTAATTTCATATATACTCATTCTCCTTCGATTTTTCCTTGATTTGCAAGGGTTTTCGGGTTTTGGCTTTTCGGCTACTACGCCATTTTTACGCCATTTTCGCATTGAGTTTTATGTCAGAAAACCCTTTTGACTCAAACTGCCGTACAGCTTGGTCGAGCGAATCGGTAGTTACATGAACATACCTATCCATCGTTGTCTTGATACTGGCATGACCCAATAGCTTTTGCAGCACTTTCGGCTGCATACCACTTTCGATGGCTCTTGTGGCGTAAGTATGGCGTAGAGCGTGCATACAAAAGCGATTTATCCCTGCTTCGTCGCAGAGCTTGTAAAGGTGGGTATCATAGGAGCTGTTCTTCGCTGGCTCTCCTGTACGCCAGTTGATAAAAACAAGGTCACGCATAACAAGCTGTGAGGTTGTGCCTGTGCGCCTGTCTATGTATTCAAGCGTCTGTGAAAGCAAGGGAGACTCTTTCCTGTTATCCCGGCTATCCCAAATGCTTTTCAGAATATCGTAGGCTCTGTTCGTCAAGGGAATTGTGCGATAACTCTGTTGAGTCTTTGGAGGACCTGCACGCCAGTATTTTTGAGCGTGCCTAAACTCCAAAGTCTTGTTGACCGTAAGTGTTCGTTTTTCAAAGTCAATCGCATCCCAAGTTAATCCAATCATTTCGCCAGTACGCAAGCCTGTTTCGAGGATAAGGGCGTATTGGTTATAGTTGTGGGAACGCTGGGCAACTTCAAGAAAACGTTGTTGGTCATCGCAAGTAAGAAACTTTATATCATCCACAGCACGAACTGGCTTTGTAAACCGCACACCATCCATTGGGTGTCTGGCAATCAAGTCATTCATTTTCGCCGCCTTGAACAATGTGCCCATAGCAATATAGGCTTGTCGGATAGTAGAACCAGCATAATCAGCGTCCATCCGAATCAAGACTTGCTTACAGTGCATGGGCTTGACATTGGCAATCGCCATTCTACCGATAACGGGCTGAATGTTTTTGGAATATCGCTCCCGATAATTGCGGAGCGTATTAGGGGCTAAGTCACCTACTATATTTTCAATCCAGAAACTAAACCATTGGTCAACCGTTGTTTCGGTGGCAACAAAAACTTCTTCGTGCTTGTCGGCATATTTCGCTTCTTCCATCCAATTCCTTGCTTCGGGAATAGTCTGAAAATATTTCTCATGCCTTTTTCCTGTTTTATCAACAAATCGTGCGCTGTATAAACCGTCCTTTCTTTGGTAGATACCCTTACCGCAGTCTTTTCCTTTGAGATTTTTTCCCATGAAATGCTCCTTTCCCTTGAAGGGAAATGGACGCACTGCTACACGATAAGTATAGCAGATTTTGTCCATTCCCTCAAGTAGTTATTGTGAAAAACTCTCCGGCAATTTGTAAATTTTTCGGAACTTCTTATATCACCAGTTTCTCACTGATGAATTGCTCAAATTCCTTTCGTTTGACCAGCTTCTTTGTGCCGACAAACAAAACGAAGGGGCAGTTGGGCGAGCGGAGCATACTGTCGATCTTGTTGATGCCGATGT